>Ga0334722_10002656_pt1 | contig 19919 bp, 33 predicted proteins | sample C3_bottom_MG_FD_207210 | JGI IMG/M metagenome (GOLD analysis project Ga0334722, IMG submission 207210) | Sediment microbial communities from Yellowstone Lake, YNP, Wyoming, USA - C3_bottom | ecosystem: Environmental > Aquatic > Freshwater > Lake > Sediment | place: USA: Wyoming | collected...
GCCGTGGCCCCCGGAGGCGCTCTGTAACGATTGCCTTCGAGCGGTCCCCGACGCGGAGGGAAAGCACCATACGGCCGAGATCCCTTGCCCTCACTGCGGGTGCGAGGACGTGTGCTCGTGCCCGGATTGCCTTCAAGTGCTCGAAGAACTCCGAGCGGGCGAGCGCGACTCCCGTACCTTGCGACTTCAGGGCCCCGACGGGCCGATCGAATGGTCCGAAGAGGGGGGCATCCGGTGAAGCGCCCCCGAATGCCGCGCGCGGTACGCTCCGCGATCGATCGGTGCCTCTACTGGTTCACCTGGGGGCTCCGCATGGTACACGCGGGCGAGCTAGAGCTAGCTCGCGTCTGGCTTGGGTACGCCGAGAACGGGGTTTTATGAAGTTCTTTCCACTGCGACCGTTGCCCGAAAACGATCCGCGTTTCACGATCGAACTCGCGATCGATACTGCGGCTGTACTTGAAAAACACGGTTTCCCCAAGATCGAAGCGGGGGGCGACTGGCTCGATCTACAGCAAGCCCTTTTTAGTTTTCTCTACGGTGAGCGGGTGACTCGGTGAAACTGAAGCCTCGCGCGATCTTTTTCGACCGGCTTTCGCTCGACCCGGAGAACGCACGCCGGAAATATTTCGGGATCGACCGGCTCGCGAAGAGCATCCGTCAAAACGGCTTGATCCAATCGATCGAAGTGCGCCCCATGCCCGGGCATCGGGGAAAATTCATAGTCAACGCCGGAAACCGCCGCTTTCTCGCGATCCGGCTCCTTCGAGAGCAGGATCGGGCGCTCCGTCGTGCTCTCTTTCTCGCTGACGGTATCCCGTGCATGGTGCGCGGCCCCGAGGGCGCCGCATGGCGACAGCTTGCCGAGAACACGGGCCGCGAGGACGTTCACCCCTGGGATCTCGGCGCGAAGATCGTTGCCCTCCGAGATAAGGGGCACACGCAACGCGAGATCGCGGACAAGATCGATTTAGCCGAAGCCCAAGTATCACGCTGCGTGCGCCTGCATCTAGGGCTAGGGCCACGTGCGCGAGCCCTTCTTTCCGCGCAGCGGAAGCCCAACCTCGATTTTGCCTTGCGGCTCGCCATGCTCCCGCCGAACGACGACGGCCAGCCCGACGACGTGCGGCAAGTTCAGCTTCTCACGAGCAAGGTCAAGCGGCCCCTCGGAACGAAGAAGGACGGGCTCGCGAGCCGCGTCGCCCGGCTCGATCGCGCGTGCTCGGGGCGAGGGCGGCTTCACATTCCGCGCATCGCACGGCCCCACGTTGCCGCGGCCGTCCGCTACGTGCGCGGCGAGACGGAAGGCTTCGGCTCGTGAACGATCCTGACCTTGGAAAACGGCTCGAAGAAGAGGCGCGTCTTGCGGCGATCGACATTCTCGCGGGCGCTCCCCCGAATCGGCTTGCGATCGTCGTGCTCATCGAAGGCGATGATCTCGGGATGCACATTCTTAGCCGAAAGGCGAGGCGTCACCCGAACCTGATTGCGACGCTGAAAAAAGCCGTCGCGATGATCGAGGGCAATTGAACATCGAAGCCCGCGAAATGCGAGCGGCGGATGGCGAGCCCGTCTCCGAGATCCCGCCGCGCACGAATGAGACGATCGCCGTGTTCCGCTGGCCGGTGCTCGAAGTCTCGCCGCTACGGCGCACGGCGAAACCGATCGCGCGGCTCATCGTGCCCGGGCATCGCTCGACGCGCTTTACGGTGTCCGTATTGCTCTTCGGCCGTTGGTGTCTTTTCCGCGCGAAAGACGGCGCCGCGCGCCGCGTCGGGCTTCGAGACTACTTGTTGGATCTTTCTTCTTTACCCCCGTACAAAAAGGAAATGAAACCCCATGCCACACCCCAACCGAACCCAGCGCCGTCCGTCGAGCCCTCGCCCGACGGGTGAAAAAATTCTGAACTGCTATGCAATCACCGAGGGCTCGAACCCGGACGCGAAAGCGTTTTGGACGCGCATCGGTCGAGCGTTCAAAAACCGCGACGGAAGCTTGACCCTTCGGCTGAACGCTCTCCCGGTCGACGCGAAGATCATCGTCCGTGCCGAAGATCCCCGCCCCCGGCAAGAGGCGCCCTCGGACGGCTCCGACGGTGAGCCCGTCGATAGCGACGGGATCCCGTTTTGATCCCGGACACCCTGAACCGTTTCGCCATAACGGCGCACGACGGGAAGATCGTTTCTGTGCTTCTGCAACGTCAGTGGACGCCCGAAGAGGCGCGCTCGCTCGCCGCGTGGCTCGTGGTCGCACTCGGCTTGAACGGCAGCGACACGCTCCAAGAGCTTGAACAAATCGCCGCGCTCGTTCAGGCAATCCAGGCTGCATGAAAAAGCGCCTCGCACTCGCCCTCGGGCTTCTCGCATCATGCGGGAGCCCGGGGGCGCCCTCGAAGTCCCCCGCGCCCGATGCCGGCGCGAGCATCGCCGATGCCGGTTGCCCCGCCGCGGGGCCGTCGGTCGTCGATCCCTGCGGGCGTTGCACGGTCGAGCGGTGCTGCAACGTCGTCGATCAATGCCCCGCGCCGTGCTCACCCCAAGCCCTCGATCAACGCCTTGCCGCGTGCCGCGCGAGCACGTGCCCGGGAGCCTGCCCATGAACGCCGCTTAGACCGGCTCGAAAGCCGAAGCCCCGACTAGGCCGAACGATCGAATTTCTCGGCCGCGTCGAACATGCGATCGAACATGTCTCGAAGCTCGGCGATCCGAAAGTCCGCATTCGATCGATACCAGTCGCGCGCGACCCGGTTCGACTCGGCGCCCGTCGATCCCTTCGGAGGCCGCGGAGCGCTTAAAGCCTCGCTGATAGCGGCGCGCACGTCCCCCGGCCGAGAGAGCCCGCGCACCGGCCCCGGCCGAGCCTCCGCGGCTTTGCGTCGCTTCGCTCGCTCGATCTGCCAGTCGGTCAGCCACTCGGCGTCGATTGCTGCGAGCGGCACGGGCTCCCGCTTTGGCTTCTCCGGCGGTTTCCAATCCTCGAAGTCGGGGGGCTTTTCGAGCGCCTCGCGAATGCCGTCGACCGCGCGGCCGTTCTCGGCCGCAGCGAGCACGGACAAGGGAGCGCCGCGGCGTCGCTTCAGCGCGTCCCATACGGGGCCCGGGATCTCGTGAACAAGCGTGCCGCGCTCGGGCTCTTCGGCGATCGCTTCGTCCGGCTTCTCTCGAAGCCCGTACCGCTCGCGGAGCCCCTTCGACCACGTGTGGCATCGCGCGCGGAACATATCGCGTGTGAACCGCGACCAGAGCCCGAGCGCCTCGCCATCGCCGTTGAACGTCCAATCGCGCGCAAGCTCCAAGGGCGCCCGGTGCTCGGCGTCACTCCCCGACTTGTAGAACGGATCGGACAATTCGAGCCCGAGCTTCGCGAGATAGGATTTGTTATGGCAAGGGTCGACGCGCGCGCCGTGGTAGGCGTCCGGCTCGTGCTCGGGTCCGAGCACCGCGCGAACCTTCGTTCGCCAGCGTGCCGAGAGCCAGTCGGCCCACGTTCCGTCATTCGTTGCGCTTGGGTCCTCCGTCCACCGGGGATCGTTCGCCTGAACCGTCGCGAGCAACAGAATATGTAAGTGCGGGTGCCATCCGTTCTGGGGCCCGTAAGTCGATTCGAGGTAACGCACGGTCCCGACTAGCCCGACGCTCGCTTTGAAGCGCTCCCAGGGGCGCCCCGATTGAAAGCGCCGCCAAGCGTTTGCGATCTTCCGCCGCATGTCGCGCAGCGAATCCCCGCGCACGTGTCGCACGGTAAGCGTGAGCATCAACGCCCGCGCTTGGCCGTGTGCTTCGACTAGCGCCGTGATCTCTTCGGCGCGAGCGCGCTTGATCTTCGCGGCACATACGGGGCATTCCCAAATGGAGCCACACGCGAGGATGCCGCCGTAATGCGCTCGCCCCTCCGGTGTCAAGATAATTTGGACGTTCGGAGCGATCCGCGTGCGCCCGCACTTGCCGCAACGCTCCCGCCCCCGATGACGCACCCCATCACGCAAGCCATACAGAAGCGCTCGGGGTTCCGTTGGCAACGGAATTGCCGGCGAGACTGCCAGCCCAGCGGCGCGGGCGGACCCCTCCGCGGGGGGTTTTCGTGCGCGAGCCCCCCTTAGGGGGGCGTCCGGCGAAGCCGGCGCGGGGGGCTCGGAAAAAACACCGACAATGTTACCCCCCCCCTTCAGGTAGCCCGCGTCAGCGGCGGAACCGCGCGGAGCGCCGGCCGGGGTCCGGGGGCGCCGTAAGCCCCCGTCGGGGGGTGCAGGGGGCTTCCCCCGCGGACGCTCGTGGGGGTTCGGGGACGACGCACAGTCCCCGAGGGCCGGTAGCTGCGACCGTTGAGCCCGTGGGCGGGGGGTACCCGCTCCGCGGGGGGTTCCCGTGGCTGTGACGCCACAGGCTGAACGGTCGGAGCCGTCCCGGCTCAGGGGCACGTAGCCCTCTTGACGGAATCCGTCAAGAGGTACACGATCCCTCTCGACGTTCGTTGCTCGCCCCCTGGCATGGGAGACACTTCGTCAGCCGGTCCGAGGCACCCTCGGGCCGGTTCTCTTTTGTGCGTCGTCATGGGATCGGAACCGTCTGGCCGACGCTCACTACGTTGCCGATGCGCTGAAGCGCATCATGGAGCGTCAGGGGTTGCGGGTTCGCGAAGGTGCCGACGGTAAACGGTGTAATGCCTTTCCCCGTGTCGTCGTCGACATAGACGAACGTGGCGGCGCCGCCGAGCGCGCCGCCCCCTTGAATGAACGAAGAGATCGCGGTTTCGTCACCGACGAAGCTCGCCGCGGGCCCCGTGAACGTGCCGAGAAGAAAGAGCGTACCGAGGAAGGGCCCCGATTGAAAGCTGACGGTCACGCTCGTTGCAATCACGTTGCTGGCGTCGAGGCGCTCTAGGCGCGAAACGATCATGTCTCCCACGAGATCCATGTTGCCCCCGCCGACTTCCGCCGTCGGCGCGTTGATCGGTCCGAGCCGACCGTTGACGCCATCAATGAAAATCGGTTGCGCGAACCCCGTACCGTCGAAGGCGAAGATCGAACCGTTGCCGATGACTCGATCGACGCCGCAAAGCTCGATATTGAGATCGTTGCCGCCTACGCCGCCGTTCGTCGCCGTGAACAGCCCGAGGATCGCGCATTGAAAACGGTTGAAGCGCAAGCGCGCTCCGGCGTTCGTCGGATCGGAGAAAGTGGCGTTGCCGACGTTGATCACCGAGTCGGGCCCTTCGCCGCGAAATTCGAGAAGCACGCCAACGGGGAAGGTCAAATCTTCGACGTAGGCGTTTGCCAAGCCCCCGTTGACATGTACGACCCATTCCAGAAGTCCTGGCGTGTTCGCGATTATGAAATCGTTCGCCTGCTGAATCGTCTCGAAGGGCGCACACACCGATCCGTTTTGCGCTTCCGGCGGAAGATTTTTTTGATTGTCGACGTACAAGTGACCCGTGAGGGCGCACTCGGTATTGCCGCCCGGGGTCGCTTGCGTGCTGGCGAGCGCGATCGCCATGTAAGTGGCCCCCGCTCCCGCGCCCGCGTAGACGATCTTCGCGAGGTTCGCATCGAGTAAGGCTAGCTCGGCGAGGATCCGCGCAAGCTGGAGCATCAAGCCGGCTTCCGTATTGTCGCGCGCGACGCGAATCAACGTTTGCGCGGGGTCGAGCGTGATACCAAAAAAGTTCGTATCTCCAGTCGCGAGAAGCGATGCCTCGAAGGTGTGCCCGGCGCCTGCACCCGCGAGAACTACATCGACGATTTGATCGTCGCCCGCGACTGCTAGCTGGCGCTCTAGCGCTACTTGCATCGAAGCCGCTTCGGCCCGCTGCGCGATCCCGAGCGGATGCGTTTTTTCTGCAATCCCGAAAAATAGCGGCATTCTTAGTCCGTATTCTCGAAGGGCTCGTAAGGCTCGCCCCACGTGTGCGCGTGGCTTGTCGAGAGCACGTTTCGATCGACACTCGGCGAAACCATCGGCTCGCCGAAAAGCGACGGGTTAGGGCACGTGCAAGGGTTTCGACGCACGCGCCGGGGCCGTCGCTTTCGCGTCGCGAGAAAGATCCCGCCTCCGAGGAGAACGAGGATCCCGACCCCGCCGAGCGCGTAGCCCCATGCGGGGATCCCCTTCTTCTTCTCGGGCTCAGGCTCGGAGGGAGCCGGCGGGCCCGGGGGAGCGAACACGATCGGCGGCGCCATTTGAATGTCTAGCGCAACGGCCGTTGGCGCGTTCACTCCCTCGCTCGGGCCCCAAAATGCGCGCATCCGATTTGCGAGCGTTGACGCGGGGCACGTCGCGACCACGATGCGCGCGATCGCGAGCCTCACCTGGGAAGGATCCAAAGCAAGGTTCAGATAGATCGGCTCGATCGCCGTGCGAGAGATCCCGCACGTGTCCAAGAGAGCGATGATCCGCCCGACGTTTTGCCAGAACGTCGTCACGTTTCGCGCGCCCCCGGGCGCGGGGTTCGGAAGCTGAAAAAGATCGCTCAGGTAAAGCGCGATTTGCCAATCACGATCGGTGAGCGCGACCGGCGGGAGCGCGGACGGCGCCGCTTGAAAGCCCTCCGCGGGCGTGCCGAACGGTTGAAGCGAGAGCGTTTGCCCCCCTTCGGGGATCGCGGGAGTCCCCGGCCAGAAGCCGAGATCACTTCGATCGAGGATCCCGTAGGGCATCGGGAGCCGGAACGGGTGCCGCGCGTAGACCGCGCTCGGCGACGTGGGGCGGTACGGCGTCGTCATCCGTAACCGCCTTGTGCAAAAATGCCGGTGCGGAAACCGAGATAGAACCACTGGGCTTGACCGATTTCGGTGAGTCCGTCCCAACCGAGAAGCCCGATGGCATTCGTGAGGTAGTCCCACTGGCGGCGCCAGCGGGGAGGAAAGCTCAAGAGCCGTTCGCGCCAGTTCGGGGCGAGTTCAACCCACTGGCGCCAGTCGTCGAAATCGTTTTGCTGGCTAGCCGTCGCGATCGTGTTGTACCAGTCGCGCCAGGCCCGATCGGCTTCACTCATCAACGGCTTCGCGCTACTGCGGGTCAAGGCGCCCTCGCCAGGTCGATCCCGATCGCGAGCGCCGAAACGGCCCCCCCGATCGCAAAGCCGTTCGCGGCGTTATACCCCATCGCTCGCGCCAGGAAGGGCCCGACGCTGAGTGCGAACGCGGTCACACTGAGCCCGAGGTAAGCCGGGCGCCTGCCGGGGCCGATCCGGTTCGGTCGACCGAAGAGCGCCGTAGTCTGCGGAAGCCATACACGAAGCGCGGCCGGCCCTTCGTCCGTCCAGCCGTAGCCCTCGGTGCGTAAGAGCGTTGCCGCGCGGTCCGCATCGCCTAGCTCGCCCGCTTCGAGCACGTGCGGCCACTTCGCAAGCATCCAACGCCACCAAGTCCGCGCGCCTTCGGCGTGCGAGTCGAAAGCGAGAAACCAGCGCGGCACGCCGACGGCGCCGGGCTCCCATGCGGGGTTCTCGTACTTGGGCGAGGGGTCGGCGTCCGTCGCCGTGAGATTTCCCCAATTGTGATTGAAGATCGCCGCGCCCCCGCGGTGCTCGACCGCGAGGATCCCGAGCGCGATCGCTCCGAGCCGGGGCCCGAGCGTGCGGCCCGTCTCGTGCGCGTAGGCAAGACCGAGCCCCGCGGCCATTTGGCCGAGAGTCGACGGCGTGCGAACGCGCGAGACGATCATGGTGCTCGTGGATAGGTGGGCCGCGCTCCGGCTCCGAGCATGTAATCAAGCCGGTGCGCCGCAAGAAGCGCCCACGTCGCGCGCTCTCCCGGTGCGAGCTTGTTCCAAGGTCGGAGCGTGAGCCGCGCAAGCTCGGCCGCGAGAAGCCGATTCTTGGTTGCTTGGCTCACTTTTTCGAGTGCGGCTTTCTCTTCGGGCTCCGCGCCCGCGTACCACGTGAGCCAATAGGCTTCGGCTTCTTCGTTCGTCGCTGGTCGAGTGTCCGCCATGACCTATCCTTTTGCGAGTAGGACGCACGCGCGCGCGCGTTGCTCGGGCGAGAGCTTCTCCCAGGGGATCTGCTCGATCGTTGGCGCGAGCATCCGGCGCCCCTTCGGACCGATCGCCGCGAGCACACGCCCCGCGTAATTCTCGTGTGCTTCGAGTGCCTCGGGCGTCAGGCTCTCGCGGTACGCGCGGAGCGCGGCGCGCGCCGCCTCGGGGGTTGTCGGCCGCTCGTTCATGGGCTTACCGGACGCTTTCCAGGGTGAACGATGCGAGTGCCGTCGTTGGCGTTACGCGATCGGTGAGTAAGTCCGAGTCGGGGAAAAACTCGCGCGTCGCGCCCGCCGGGACTAGGAGCGCCGAAGTCGTGAGCGGGTTCGGGCTCCCGAAGGTCAAGATCGAATCGAGCGCGCCGCCGACCGCGACGATATGCTTCGCGCGCTGAATCGATCCGAAGAGCGTCATCGCCGCGGGGAGCGGCGAGAAATTCACGCTCGTATACTCGCCCTCGGTCCGGCCCCACGGAATGAACAGGAGATCGGGCCGGCGAAAGGTCAGGGGCACTATGGCGTTTGTCGAGAAGCCTGCGGGCTTCAAAAGCGGATTTACGACCACGATCGGGTCCGAGCACCCGCATTCGACGGCGCAAAGCCCGACCCGGATCGATGCCGTTGGCAACGTCGCTTGCGCGTACACATGCCACGAGTCGGCGGGATGCCCGGTCACGCTGAATACGCCCCCCGCGAAGCCCGCGGGGAGGACAGCGCTCGCGACGTGATCTTGCTGGTTGTCGCACTCGGCGAAAAGGTTCAGCCGTACAAGCTGGCTCGCCGCGTCCGATCCGAGATCCTGATTGTTGAACGCCGCATAGCACTTCACACACGCATTCTCGGATTTGAGCTTCTCGATCGGAAGGCTCACGACGAGGCGCCCCGGGAAGTCCGAGAGCCCGAGCCCGCGGATTTGGTCGGCGGTTTGCTTGGGCATCGGGGATCACCGTCGGACGCTCGGTTGAGTGCGCGGCTCTTCGGCCCAAAAGGTCACGACGACCCACCGCAGGGTCAATTCCGCATCCGAGAAAATCTCGCTCGAAATTGTCGCAGGGAAAAGATCGCGCATCGCGTTTCGGATCCGTACTTGGATCGTGTCGTTCGCCTGAAGCTGCCAGTCGAGCGGCGCGTGGAAAAATCCGTCACTCGTGACAGTCACGGCGGGCGCGAGGATCTCCGCTTCCGCGCCGCGTGAAATGAAACCCTGAGTCCCTTCGAGCTTCCAATTCACTTCGAAGAAATTCCGACCGTTCGTGGTTTTCGAAAACTGCTTGAGAATCAGGTTTTTCGCAAAGAGCGCTTCGGCGCTCGCCGCTGTAAGGCTTGGGTACGCTTGTGCCGTGACCCCCCGAAACCAAAGGTCGCGTTGGCATCGAATCGACTGCGGGGGCGGTTGCGCGCCCGGGGGCACGTTCTCGAAGCTCACGACTTCGGTGTAAAGCGTCGCGCGTTCGAAGAGGGGCCGCGAGAGAAGCTCGCCCGCCGGGGGCGGGAGCCGATCGATCAAATCCGCAAGCTGGGGCGCGAGCGCCACCGCGGCGCTCGGATCGGCTCGCATTCGCCTGGCGAGCGAAAGCGCTTGCTCGATTGTCGAGGGCGTCATGGTGGCCCCAAATTCAGCGCGTGAAACTCGACCACGGCGCGAAGCTTCGGATAGGGAAACACCGTCAGCGCGGGAACGGGAACGTTCCAGATATTGCGAAAGAGCACCGAAATGATTTGCCCTCGCCGGAGCGTCCACGCCATGGGCCGCGGGCTATTCCGACTCCCGACGACGGTGGACGCGGGCGCCATCAAGCTTTCTTCGCCGTTGCCGACGAAGTGCGGATCTCCGTCGAGAAGAAAGCCGGTCGAGAAGAGATCCCGGTTGTCGATCGCGCTCGCTAGCGTTTGCTCGGCGAGAAGCACATTCACTTGGCTTTCATTCGCGGCGCCGTTGAAGATCGGAAACGCCCAACCGCCGACCCCTTGGATCAAGCAGTCGAAGGGGATCTTGATCGGGATGGGCCGGCTCCCGGTCGACGTGATAGGCAAGTCCGGGTTGTCGAGCGGTTGGACCACGAGATCATCGGCGATCGCGTGGAACGTGTGCGCGCCTGCGTACTGGTAGCCCGGCGGAAACCGCGCCTCGCCCGTTGCCGCCGCTTCTTCGAGAAGCGTCGCGAGGTAGTCCGCATCCCTTGCGGCACGGGAGGGATCTTCTGCCATCCCGTGGGCGATTGACGACCAAAGCTCGCGATTGCTTCCCATCCCGGGGATTCTCCCCGGCTAGGAGACGTTTGACGTGGGCTTGTACTCGCGCCCGTGAAACCGCAAGACAAAGGCCTGCGTCCACTTGCGCCCGATCGGGGTCGGGTTCGGGTTCGCGATCGCCGGGTTCGTGCCGCTGACGGGCTCGCCGTTCGCGGTCCCGGTCGGCGTCGTCCAAGTCGGCGTCACGCATTCGTAAGCCGCGATCAGGTTCGCGACCATGTTCGAATCGACCGATCCGGCCGGGTTCCACTTGATGCCTTCCGGGATCTCCGTGTAGTTGTTCACGAAGGCGGGCCCGTTCGTCGTGTCGACGTTGCCCGTCCCGCCCGTGCCGCCTGTTGCGGGGTAGAAGGGCACCGGGCCCATCGTGAGTGTCCGCTGTACGCCGTCCACGTTGATGTTCAGGTGAAAGAAGTCGTTGAACACGTGCGCGAAAAGCGCATCGAGCGCGCGGAAATCCTCGACCGTCGGAATGATCGGCGGGAGCGCTCCGTTTGCCGCGGGGATCGACGACGGCGGAAAGAGCGTGTGCTTCGTCCCCGGGCCCGCGGCGTCCGAGTCCGCGCGATCGTAGGCCCATCCGTCCTTCGTGATCGACATGCCCTTGATGTCGAAGAGCGCGCCGCCGCGGGTTTGCGCCGACTGAACGAGGATCGTATCGCGATCCGTCGCGGCCGAGCCTTCGAGGGCGCGGACCGTTTGATCTCCCTGCTTGTACGCAAAGCACGGGATGATCCGGCCCGGGGTGAATTGCGTTTTGAACGTTGACACTCCGTCGAATCGAAGATCGATCGTGAGCGTGAAGCGGCTCCACATTGGGAGCGTGTTCAGAGCAATTTCTACTTCGGGCATTTTCGTTTCTCTCCGGGGGAAGGTTCGATCGAGGGGTCGAGCCGGGGCGACAAGCCCCTAGCGGGTGTGCGCCGAGACGAGCCGCGCGCGGCCCGCTTCGAGATCATGGATCCAAGCGTGCGGGCCGTAATGCCGCGCCGGACCGTGGACGTAGGCGCTTGCCGCGCCCTCGGGCACCTTGAAGCCTTGGTTAAACGGGCTCGCCGTGAGCGCGCGAGCGCCGCCCTCGGTCCGAACTACGGTGCCGCCTTCGGTCCGAACGACTGCGCCGCCTTCGGTGAAACGCCGCACCGCGGCGCCTTCGGTTTGCGCCGCCGTGCTCGGTTGCTTCGCGAGCGGCCCGAGCTTCACCATTTCGACGATGCGCCCGGTCAAGATCGTTGCGGTCGACGACGCTGCGCCCGCCGCGGCGCGCTCCGAGAGCCAGCAAAGCCCGATCGATCCGGCGATCCCCGCCGTGCCGAAGATGACCGCTTGCCATAGGGGCGCAACGGGAATGTAAGAGATCCCGAAGTCGACCGCGAAGATCGCGAGCCCGGTCCCGGCGCCGATCCCGGTGGTCGCGAGCGCGCGAAGGAAAGTCATACGACCCCCGCCGCGCGGATTCATGATCACGATCCGCGCCGAGCGGCGCCGCATGTGCCGACGCGCGCGAGCGTGGGAGCGCCGCGGGTTTCGACGCGTGCGCCGGATGGCCCGTCGGCGGCGATGACGGCGCCGCGGATTGTGCGAGGGGTTCACGAGCACAACAGGCATCCGCGGCGCTCGGGGGTTCGATCGGCGGTGCGTCCTTCGTCGTGCTCGTCTCATCGTTCGATACCTCGCGGGGTGACTCGGGCGTTTCCGCCGACGATGGGCCCGAGCCTACCGAAAGCGTTTGCAGTGAGCAAGGGAAATGGTTTTTCGAAGCGGTGCCGCCATATCGCCTTGGTTTTTCCCTTCGTCGTCTCGTACTCGACCGCGCGAAGCCGTCCGAGCGCGTAGATCCCGCCCTTCGTAGATGGTAATGCCACGCGGCGAAGCCGATCGGGGGGCTTTCCCCAATGAAACGCCGTGAAAGCGGCTTCCGTCGGGCTCATGTTCCGAGCCCGCGGCACCGTTCGCGCGCTCGCCGTGAACCGCCCGGGCGGAAGCTTCGCCCGCGCAAGCGCGCGCAAGTCCGCCGCCGTCGGCGCATTCTTCCCGATCCACTCGATTTCAGTACGTCGCCGGCTCACGCGCGCGCTTCCCTTCCTCGCGCTAGCTCGTAGCTCGCGAGGCTCGAAACCGTAATCCCCGCCGCCACAAGCACGGCGCCGAAGAGTCCGAGCTTCAAGCGATCCTTCGCGAGCAAATCGGGGGCCGTGTACGCGGCCGAAAGCTGTGTGGTTCCTACCGTCGTTGAGAGTGCCCCCGACACGAGCCCCGCGATCGCAAGCGCTCTCATTGTGCCGCCCGTTGGATATTGTGGGCGAAATCGCCGCGCCAAAAGACGCGCCCCGAAGATCCGATGTTCGACCAAGCGAGAAGATGCCCGGTGTAAGGATCATGTACGAAAAGCCCGCGATCCTTCGTGACTACATCGTATCCTTTTCCGCGGAGTCGGTCAGCGATCCGACTGAGTGAGCGCGGAAACTCGGACGGGTTCGCCCGCACGGTGTCACGACCCCCGAGCGCGATCGAGAGAAGCAAGCCGGCGAGCGCGCCTGCCGCGACGGCGCCGCCGAGCATCCATTTACCCGGGCGTTGCGCGCTCGCGAGCTTCTCGATCTGCGCCGCGCTCGCAAGCTCGTTCGGGCTCGGAGCGGGAAGCGTACCCGTCTCCTTCAAGATCCGAAGCCGCGCGGCGTAATCCGATCCCGCTTGCTCGACCGCGGCGATCCCGATCCGCGTCTCGGGAGCGAGAAAACGCCAAAGGGCGACACTCGACACGATCGCTGCGGCGGCGCCGCCGACGATGACCGCGACGATCGCGAACGGGAGAAGCGAAAGATCCGCCGTCGACCGCGCGCCTGCGGGTTGGCTCGCTCCTTCGTCCGCTTTCGCGATTCGGGCCAGTAGCTCGTCAATCGCGAGGGCTAAGCTCCGGCTCCAATCCTCGGGGAGCCCGGGCCCCGGGGGCCGCGTGAAAAGCGGTTCCGTGCCGACAATCGGGATCCGGTAGACGCCTTGTCGGGGCCCTTCCCCGGGGTAGAACGTGCCGAGAAACTCGCCCATCGGATCGCCCGTAACGGTGAACGTTCGCCCAGCGGGGATCCTCGCGCGGTAGACCGCGACCTTTGCGCGGCCCGCGCCGAGTACTTCGTGACGCAAAAGCGCCAAGTGCGTGGCCACTTGGATCGCGTCGGATTGATCGAGCCCGGGGCCGCGCGTCTCGGGGCCGGCTCCGCGGAGAAGCGCGATCGCCGCGCTCGCTTGCGCCGCCGAGTATTCGACGCGCGCGACCTTGTATGCGGACGAAACGGGCGCGAGCATCTAAGCCGCTCGCCGTCGCTTCTTCTTCCGGCTTGCGGCGATCGCGATCGCGATCGCGATACCGATGGCGCTCGCGCCGATGACGCCCGCGGCAACGATCTTGCCCGTGGTCCAAAACTTCTTTGGCTCTTCGGGCTTGACGATCTGGCCGTTCGGTCCGGGCACCGGGGCCGGCGGTTGGACGGGTTGCGGTCCCCCGGTCACGTGAACGTCGGGGCCGACCACGGGCCCCGGAAGCGGCCCCGTTCCGCCCCCGACCGGCGAGACGACGGGTTGATCCACTTGAACGTTCGGCGACGGGCCCGAGAGCGGCAACGCCGCGGGCCGCGTCACGTTCGGGATCAAGATCACGTCGCCCGGGATCAACCCCGAGTCGGGCGAGGGCCCTTGGATCGCGCGATTCTGCGGAACGGCGTAAATTGCTTGAACGCCTGCGAGGCTCGGAGCGCCGTAGTAAGAGCCCGAGAGATTCCAAAGCGTATTACCAGAAACGATCGTGTGCGTCCGCTGCCACTGCGCTTGCAAGGGGTTCCACGCCCAGCGGTCCCCGCCGACAAGAACGATCGTGAGCCCCGCGGATGCGTCTTGCGCGTGGCCCGCCGCGGCGCCGGAGCTTTCGAGAAGTCGCGGAAGCGGAAAGATCCGACCCATGGGCGTTAGCCTTTCAGCGAGAGCATACGGAGCCCTAGACTACTCCGCGGACCCTGCCGCTTGTCAAGTAGCCGAAGGATCCGCTCGCCCTCGGGCTCGTGAAGCAAAACCGAAGTCAAGAGGGCTTGGCCGGGCGTGAAATTCGGGCGCGCGACGTGAAAAGCAAGCCGAACCAGGTTTACGTTTGCGGTGAGTCGTTCGATGTCCGCCCGGGCTTGAAGCGCGGCGAGCCGGCCCCATAGGACCATCCCGTCTTGCACGATCGCGAGCGCGACCCGATTTTTCGCGCCTTCGAGCCGCAAGAGAAAAGCGTTGATCTGTTGAAGCGTCGGCTCGGCGTGTGCGCCATGCGCCCAAATCTGCCAAAGGACCGGATCGCTGGTTCTCGGGATGTTCTCACCCGCAAACGGCGTCCAACCGCCGAAGCTTCGCCAGTCGCCCGATCGCGCGATAGGAACGATCGCGCTTTGTAGATCCGGGAGCCCGAAGCTTTTTAAGACGTTCACGAGCGCGGGGAAGCTCCACGGCGGCGCGAGCCCGAGTCGCGCTCGGAGCGTTTCGAGCGCTTGCGTCGCCGTGAGCCACTCCGAGTCGAGCGCCGCGAACGCCGCGCGGCCCCGCGCTCCGCGCTCCGCGTCCGCCGACTGCATCCGGGCGACTTCAGCCGGGTCGACGTGGATCAAGATCGGCGGGGGCGCTTCGGTTGAGAAGAGCCCGATGATCGCCGCGCCAACGTCCTTGATGCCTTCGTAGAGCGGCCCCGCAACCGCGCCCGCGGCGGCGCCCCCTACGGGCCCGAGTGCGGCGTTACCGGCTTCGACCGCGCCTTGCTTGAAAGAGCTTTTCGCGTAGGTGTCAACGTCCGACCACGAGATCCCAGGCACGGGATCTCATGGGGGCGGAATGACGCGATAGGCCACGAGCGAGAGTTCTAGGAATCGCTGGCCGGAATTGCACCCGGCACCGTGCGTGTCGTAGAGCACCGTTGCGAAACCTTGCGGGGGCGCGGGGACCGTTGCCGCGATCGCTTGATCGAGGCGTCGCCCGGTCGTCGTGTCGCCCGTCGTTGTGACGACCGAGGGCGGGAGGGCAATATCCGTTTTCCCCGCTTGCTCGACCCCGACGAAGAAGGCGCCCGGAGCGCCCGGGGCGCCCGCGGCGATGATCGCCGCGGCATCGTTCGTGTCGAGCGAGAGCAACGGATCATCCGCCGTGAGTGCGACCGTCGCGAGCCATGTGCCCCCGTCGCCCGATCCCGCTACGTCGAAGGTCACGACGAAAACGCTCGTAAATTCTTCGTCCGAGATCGCTTGCGCGAAGAGCCCGAGAAGCCGATTCAGCTTCGCCACGAGCCCGGGGGCGCTCGGATCTTCGACCGTGAAGTGACGTGTTGCACCGACCGAAGGGCCGAAGGGGATCATGGGTGCGGACCCTACGCCGCTCGCCCGGCCCTCGTCAAGCGAGTCTTGCCGGAGGCGTCCACGCCCGGATTTGCTCGCCCGTCGCGGCTTGCGCTTCGTTCGCGAGGCTCTCGATCGCCGCTAATTGCGCTTGAACCTGAGCGAGCGCGGTCGGGGACCGCTGGGCGAGAGCTTGTTTCAGCGGTTGATCGAGCGTCGCCGATAGCTGCTTCAAATCGTTCAGGATGATCGGAAGGTATTGAGAGATTTCCAAAGCGGCACCCGGTCCTTTCAAGAGTCCGCGCGAACGTCGACCCGGAGCCCGACGAAGGCTCGCCGCGCAATTTCCACGTATTTGTCGACCGGCCAGCCGTGGATCTTCGCGATCGCGGCCGAGAGCGTCACGGCCATTTCGACGGCGCTCTCGGGGGAAAGCTTCGCGAGCCGCTCGCCCTCGCGTGCCGCGCGAAAAAGCTTCTGAAAAAGTGCGTCGCGAAGATTGCCGACCGGGGAGACGATCGGGATCAAGCGCACGGTTTCGCGCCGGCTCATGCGAAAAGCCTTTCTTGCGCCCGCCGGAGCCCCTCGCCGAAGAGCGCATCAATCGTCGTCTCGGCCGGAAGCCATCGCGTCCCCGCGTCCCCGTAGGGCGATTCTCCGGGGGGCCAGCCGAGAAACCCCGTGTAGTGCGCCGGGCCCTCCGGGTGCCCGATCGCTTGCAAGTGGAACGGATACCGGAGCGACCACGCGAGCGCGAAGAGCAAAGCCGCGTGGTCGTCGCAATCGCCCCCCTGCCGGAGTGTGAGCGACGGGTGCTGAAACATTTCGACCGATTCCCGGTGATAGGGCACCGAGTCCCGGACGAAAGCGTGTAAGCGCCGGAGCCGCTCCAAATGGTCGTCTCGCCCGGCTCGATTCACGAGCAAGACGGCCGTTTGCCTTACAAGCGGATCGGTCGAGTGCGCGATCGCCCATTCTCGCAAAAAAGCCGTTTTCTGCGGCCCCGTCATCAAGAGCCACGTTTGCCGGTTCATGGCGCCGCGGGCTCGCCTTCGTCGTCGTCGTCGTCGTCGTCGTCGTCGTCGTCGTCGTCGTCGTCGTCGTCGTCGTCCTCGCCGTTGTCGTCCTCGTCGTCGTCCTCGGGGCCGGGGAGGATCTCCGCAAGTGTTGCGAGAAACGGCCCAAGGGGCTCCGTCGATTCGAGTAGCTCTTGCACTTTCACGCTCCGAGTAAACGAGTAAGTCCGATGCGCGCCCGACTTCTCGAAAAAGACGAAATCGATCCGCGCGATGTTCACAAAAACCACCGTCGAGCGATCGAGAAGAGCGCAAGCCCGAGGATCAACGCGATCGCGAGGTAGAGCCCGAGCCGCGACGGGGGCGCCTGCGAGGGCGGCTCCGCGTGGCTTTTCTTCTCGCAAGTCTCGCAAAGGTGCTCGACCGTGTGCGCTTGCGATCGCCAAGTGTCGAGCGCTCGCCAGCCGAACGGGAGCGCGCCCGTGTCGCTGTAGCGGACGGCTTGCTTGCAAGCGTCGCACGTGTACGCATATCGCGGGAGCGGCACGCCCGATCGGGAAAACCCTTCGACGGTCGCGAGGCTCATTGAACCGTCGCCCCCGTCGTGTCGACGACGCCCGGATCGTCGACCGTCGTTTGATCGGCTCGCGCTTCTTCGATCCGCGCTTGCGAATGCTGGTTGATCGCGTCGATGACGGGCGCGGCTTTCTCGGCCCCTAGGATTGCCGTTGCGAGCGTCGTTGCGAAGGGCACGCCCACGGTGTCCACGATGCTCGGGATCATCTTCCAAACGGGGTGCTCTTTATCCTCGGGCGTGACCTTCCCCTTTTTCTCGGCGAGCGTCATGCCGAAGGTCAAGATCGCGATCATGTCCTGAAACCCGGGGCCCCCGTCCGCGCCACCTCGCGGGTTGTCCTTCCGCTTCGCAAGCTCGACGAGCGCCTGAGTCGCGGCGTCGTTCTTGTTGCCTTGCATTAGGGGGACCATCGCCCCGATGACGGACGCAACCCCCGCGGCAACGCTTCCCCAATCCGTGGGCGGGGCTCGCCCGGCTCCCGTGTCGCTCGCGCGTGCGGCGAGCGCCTGAAGCGCCATGCTCTCGGCCATGTCCGCCATGGCGCTTTTGATCCGAGTCGATGGGTCTTTCGCGCCTCCCTCGCTCGCGGCCGGCGCTCCGAGCGGGCCGCGCGTTGCAGGATCCCAAAAGGAAACCTTGCCTTCGCACACCTTGTCACTTGCGGCGTTGTAACCCTTGACGATGTAAGTCCCGAGCCCGAAAGTTTCGATGATCCAAGCGCTCGACACTTCACTCGGGGGCCACTCGCCCATGATCCGATGTTGCTGGCCCCGCTCGGCGACGAAGATTCGGATCTTCGCGACCGTCGGATCGACTCCGCTCGCAAGCTGGCGCGCGGTTTCTTCCACTTTGCGCTCGAAAACGTCGCACGTGGACGGAACGCCCCACTCTTGCGCCGCCGCTTCGCGCACTTCGTCCGGTGAGGGCTTGCCTTTTCCCATGTGACGCGCCGAAGATACGCACCCCAAAGCGCCCCCGCAACCCCTTTTTCCGATCTAGCTGTAAACAGGCTCGATCCACATTCCAAAGTGAAATACGGGCCCGATCATGCTATCAAAAAAACCGCCTTTCCCGAGAATAGACCCGAACGCCCGAGCGTCTTAGGACCATGCCAGCGAAAACTACTCCCCGAAACGATCTAGAAGCGCTCGCGCGGTCCTTTCCGACGCTAGCCGAAGTATCAAACGAGTTTTTCGAGAAAGGCCGCTTTCGATTCGATCAAGCATCCCACTTCGCTAGATGGGCCCGCATAGGGGGAGGCGGTCAGCGCGACGCGGCGCTCTTCGTGCTTTCAGTCTGGAATAGTAACGTTGACTGGGCGATCGAAGAAAACGGAGGGCTCTCGCGCGGGGGCGATCGCGGGGGCTTCTTCGATCTACATCGCGCGCTCGGAAACTGGGATGACGGACACCGCGCGGCGTTCCTCGCATGGGCCGAAAGCCCTTGGTGGCTTTGATGGCAACGCGCACTTGCCCCGCGTGTCATCAGCCGTTCCGCGCCGGTCGGCGCGTGATCTTCGCGGCGCGGACCGGACACCGAAGGGCGCTCGTGTGCCAGAAGTGCGCCGACCGAGGCGTCACGATCGTTCAGGACAAGACCGGCCGCGAAGAGGCGTGCATCCTTTGCGACAAGCGCTCGGCCGTCTACTGCTCAATCTGCGTCCGGCCCCCGCCGGCCGCGAGGGCGACGGCATGAAAATCTACGCCGCGTCATCTTGGAAAAACCTGCTCTATCCGGGCATTGTTCACGCGCTCAAGCGTTGCGGTCACGAGGTTTACGACTTCCGCAATCCGCCCGGTCGCGCGGGCTTTGGATGGGACCAGATCGGCGCCGACTGGCGCACATGGTCGGTTGCCGAGTACCGCGCCGCGCTCGATCATCCGATCGCCGTTGCGGGCTATCGCTCGGACATCGGCGCGCTTCGCGCCTCGGAAGCCGTCGTGTACGTCCTCCCCTGCGGTCGGTCGGCATCTTGGGAATTGGGCTATGCGATGGGACAAGGGAAGCGAGGCTATGTCGTCGCCTTCGAGCCCGTCGAGCCGGATCTCATGTTCCGCGAAGCCACGATCGTTTCGAACATGCCCGAGTTTTTCGACGCCTTCGGGGAGCCCATACAGGGTCCGCGGTTCGGGAAGGAACCAATCGAATGACGCTCGCCAAGGTTCCGTCGCAAGTCTACGGCCCGATGCTCGACGTTCCGTGGCGCGGGTTCGATGAGGGGCTTCGGTGGCTTCACGAGCCCCCCGCAAGTGGCGTTATTGCCGTTGCGCTCCGTGGCAGATCAAGCGCGACCTTTGCGATTGAGAACGGCGAAGTGATCTCGGACGGTTGGGCCGGAAACTTGCAGCGGATTCGGAAGATCGCGGAGTTTCTCCGACAAGCCGCGGCGCTACTGGACAAATCAACGGCCGAATTTGAGAAAGAATATCCGTGAGCGGCTACCCTTCGCTCGACGTTCCGTGGCAAGGCTTCGACGACGGGCTTCGCTGGCTTCACGCGCCGCCGTGGCCCCCGGAGGCGCTCTGTAACGATTGCCTTCGAGCGGTCCCCGACGCGGAGGGAAAGCACCATACGGCCGAGATCCCTTGCCCTCACTGCGGGTGCGAGGACGTGTGCTCGTGCCCGGATTGCCTTCAAGTGCTCGAATAACTCCGAGCGGGCGAGCGCGACTCCCGTACCTTGCGACTTCAGGGCCCCGACGGGCCGATCGAATGGTCCGAAGAGGGGGGCATCCGGTGAAG
>Ga0334722_10002657_pt1 | contig 19917 bp, 13 predicted proteins | sample C3_bottom_MG_FD_207210 | JGI IMG/M metagenome (GOLD analysis project Ga0334722, IMG submission 207210) | Sediment microbial communities from Yellowstone Lake, YNP, Wyoming, USA - C3_bottom | ecosystem: Environmental > Aquatic > Freshwater > Lake > Sediment | place: USA: Wyoming | collected...
ATTCTTCGCGAACATCTACACGGTGCCCGACTGGTTCATGGACATCATCGACGGGCTCGTGCAGAGGCTCCGGAACACGAACGAGATGCTCGTCCACGTCACCTCGCGCGCCGAGCCCACCTCCAGTCTGCCCCAGATGGAGACGCCCCTCAACATCGCCCTGGACGGTTCGATCCCCGGGACCTTCCTCCTCTCGGGAACGATGAACCTGGCGAACATGGAGTACCTGGCGCCCATGCTGCGCCATCTCCTGTACTCGGGACAGAAGGAGATCGTCCTCGACATGGAGAAGGTCGAGCGCATCGACAAGGAGAGCATCCGCTATCTCCTCAATCTCTTCCTCGTGATGCGCGAGAACGGCGGCCACCTCAAACTGACGGGAAGCCACAAGTACCTGCTCTGGCTCAAGGAGCACGACGGGGGCGACACCATCGCGGGTCTCCGCGACGAGACCCCCGCGGCACCTTAGGGCGATCCTCCCCTTCCTCGACGCCTCCAGGGCAGACGGAGGGGCGGGAGGCGGAGGCGCGGGAGAGGGAAGCGCGGGAGGGAAAGCCGCCCGAACCAGCGGGGCCGGAGCCGGAGTTCCGCCCAGACGAGGAGGTGGTCCGAGGGAAGGAGGTTTCTCTGGGCCCGGTTCAGGGGGATCTCGCCCTCGATCACGCCTCCGTCCCCGACGCGGAGATCGTCGCTCAGGAAAATATAGTCCAATTGTGTGAAATTAGGCGCCGGACCGAAATGGTAGTGGGTGCGGCGCGCCTCGGGGGGGACGCCGAGCACCTCGAGGATGTCCGTGTAGGGCAGGGCCAGGAAGGGATCGTACTCGAACTGGGCCTCGCCGCGGATCAGGATGCCGTTGAAGTCGCCGAGGACGACCGAGGAGCCCGGCCTCAGGAGGTCGGCGAGACGCCTCACCTCCTCGATCCTCCGCTCGAGGCCCCGGTCCTCGCCGTGCTGGGACTTCAGATGGACCGCGACGACCTCGATGCCCCCGCCCTTCGGCCCGAGGTCGAGGGCCAGGAGATTGCGCGAGAAGGCGCCCGGCAGGCTGCTCGCGACGAGGCCCGGGAAGCGCCCCTTCCGCGCGAGGGCCCCGACATAGATGCCACGCCGCGAATTCCTCTCGTGGAGGTGGCAGTCGAAGGCTCCGCCGAGGTAGAGGCGGTTGAAGTTGGCGAGGGTCTCCATGCCCCCCACCTCGCAGAGGCAGACCAGATCGAAGCGCCCTTCGAGGATGAGGGAGGCGATGGCGGCGATCTTGTCGCGCGCCTTGTTCGGGTTGTAGATCGAGGGGTTCATCGCGAGGTAGTCGGCCTCGGAGAGGGCCTCGAGGGCCTCGCGGTCCGGGACCTCGGCCAGGCGCTCGTCGATGAGGAGATAGAAATTCTCGGCGTTGAAGGTGGCGAGACGGAGGGTGGAGGGCACGGGAGGACTCTACCCGCGAGGCTGGACCTTGGGGAAGGGCCTCGTTCCCCTTCCCCGCCCTTCCACGCTACAATGGGCCCATGAGCGACAACGCCTTCCTCCCAGAGCAGCCCGCCCCCGACGCCGCCTCCCTCGAGGCGACCCTCGGTGCGGCCCATCCCTGGTACCTCGCGGTCCTCGAGGCCGCCAAGGGCTTCGAGACCGAGTGGAGGCACTACGGCCGGAAATACGGCTGGAAGCTCAAGATCCACGACGGCTCCAAGGCCCTCCTCGAACTCACGGCCCGCGCCTCCACCTTCCGGATGAGCCTCGCGGTGCGGGAGAACGAGCTCGAGGCCCTGCAAGCCGACGCCGCGACCGCCCCCCTCGTCGCGGCCTACCTCGCCGACAAGGCCAGGAAGGAGGGCTGGGGTCTCCGTCTCGAGGTGACCGACCGGGCCTCCCTCGATCGCGCCCTCGTCCTCATCAAGGCCCTGACCACCCTGCGGAAGGCGGACTAGGACCGCACAGAGTCCCCGTTTCTCCTTGTCGGGGCAGCCCGGGCCCCCTATAATTCGGTCCCATGATGAAGGGCGCCAGAAGCACCCGGGGAATCCCCGCTCTCCTTTTCCTCCTCGCCGGAATGGTCCTCGCGCCCTTCCAGGGCCTCGCAGAACCCCAGGTCCTCAAGCCGGACGACCGCCCCCTCGCCCTCGCCTTCTCGGTCCGGGAATCCGAGGGGGCCCCCGGAGCCGGGCTCGAGGACGGGACGGGTTACGCGCCCTACGACGGGGGCTTCCTGAAAAGGAGGGGGGCGGCAGGCGGGAAATTCGACTTCCGGGCCGAATTCGTCCTGGCCTCCCCTCCCGGGGACCGCGCCCTCGCCCTCTTCATGGGCCCCGGCGACTACCCGCGCGACGTCTGGCTGAACGGCGTCCAGATCGCGAAGACGGGCAGCCACGGAGAACGTTACAATTCCACGATCTACTATTCCTCGCGCGTCCTCCTCCCCCCCTCCCTCCTCGAACTCGAAGGGAAGCCCAACGTCCTCGTTATCGAGGCCTTCCCCGTCTACGAAGCGAGCCCCCTCGGGACCCTGTCCATCGGCGGCTTCGACGACGTCTCCCTGATGGTCTTCGTGCGCAACTTCTTCAACATCAACCTGGTTCAGGCCGCCCTGGTCCTGGCCCTCGTCGAGGCCCTCTTCTTCGCCTTCCTCTTCCTGCGCTCCCCCACCCGAGACCTCCGCTATCTCTGGTGCTCTCTCATGTGCCTCTCCTTCGCCCTCGGCTACTCCAACATGAGCTTCTACAACGAGGCCTTCGACGACGTCTCCCTCGACAAGGCCTCGCGCACGGGCCTCGTCCTCACGAGCGTCTTCCTCTCCTTCTTCGCCATGAATTTCACCGGCCTCGGGGCGCGACGCCGCTGGGTCCGGCCGGCCATCCTCCTGCCCGCACTGGCCGCCTCCGCCTGGCTCCTCTTCCTGCCGGACAAGCAGACCCTGGCGAACTTCTTCTCCTCGGTGACCACCAATCTCGTGCTGACGCCCCTCCTCCTCCTCACCCTCGTCCTCTTCGTGATCGGCTTCGCGAAAAGGCGCGACGCGGCCTCCTTCGCCGTCCTCGCGGGCTTCTTCGTCACCATCGCGGCCAGCGTCCACGACATCTACTACATCACGATCCACGTGACGCCCTTCTGCTGGCTCGTCGCCTACGGCTACATGGCCCTCCTCGTCTCGATCTTCTTCGTGCTGGCCCTCGAGCAGGCCCGAATCTCGATCGAGCTCGCCGAGAAGACCGGCCGCCTGAATGAGCGCAATCGGGTGCTCGGCGAGATGCTCGACGACCTCGGCAAGGTCACCGAGGGCCTCCTCGTCGCCTCGGCCGACTTCGACCAGAGGATCGGCGGCAGCCTCGAGGCCGCCCACGTCTACGCCCGCGAGAGCGTCTCCATCTCCGCGACCTTCCGTTCCCAGATGAAGAGCATCGACGAGGACATAGGCCGGGCGGCCGAGCGCCTCGCCCAGTCCTCCGAGCGCGTGCCCAAGGCCATCGCCTCCCAGACCCGCTCGGTCGAAGGTGTCAACGCGACCTTGGCCGCGATGAAGGACCGCATCGAGGAGAACCTCGCTACCGCCGAGGAGTCCAGCCGCCTGGCCGAGACCCTGGCCGCCGACGCGGGCGAGAGCGCCCGGGTCATCGACGAGTCGCGCCGCGCGATCGCCCAGGCGGCGGAGCACTCGGGCTCCCTCCAGGGCGTCCTCGCCTCCATCGAGAACATCGCGGAGCGCACGCACGTCCTGTCGATCAACGCCGCCATCGAGTCGGCCCGCCTCGGGAGCGAGGGCCGCGGCTTCGGCGTCGTCGCTCAGGAGATCAGGAAGCTGGCCGACCAGTCGAGGGAGAGCCTGCGCTCCTCCTTCGCGAAGATCGAGGAGATGACGGGGGCCGTGACCCAGGGCTCCTCCCTCTCCGAGGAGGCCGCCTCGACGCTCAGGCGCATCATGTCGGCCGCCCGCGAATCGGCCGACCGGACCGGCGACATCAGCCGCCTCATCCGGCTCCAGAAGGAGCAGGGCGCCGAGATCCTGGGCAACGCGGCAGAAGTCCTCGAGGAGATCCGCGTACTCTCGGAGCTTTCCTCCGAGGACGCGCGCGGGACCGCCGCCCTGGAGGCGCGCCTCCGCGAGATCAAGGACACCCTGGCCAGCGTGGCCGCCGACCTCGAGGGCCTCGAGGCGGGCAGAAAGCGCCTCTTCGACACCCTCGACGGCCTCAGGGGAGTGATGGAAGACAACAGAAGGCACATAGACGCGCTCAGGCGCAGCATGGACCGGGCGAGAGCCTGACCGCCGAGCGTTCCGGGCGGAAATACAACAACCAATTGTGAGGCTTTTCATGAAAAACGGCGGCGGGTATCTCCTCAAGTCCATCATCTGGGTGATCGCGGTCACGACCGTCGTCGTGGTGCTCGGCGAAGCCTTCACCCATCTCTACAACGTGAGCCTCGACGCCGGCACCTTCGAGCGCATGACCTTCACCTTCCAGAAACCCCTGATCTTCGCTCTCGTGGCCGTCCTCCAGACGGTCATGGGCATCGCCCTCGCCCTCATGCTGGCACCCATGGCCCGCCACCTCCGCTCGCCCGCCGAGTCGTCGAAGGAGACCTACGCCGCGGCGCGCCGGGCGGCCCTCGGCGTGCCCTGGCTCCTCATCATCGTCACCGTCGGCTTCTGGGTCCTCGGCGTCCTCGCCTTCTACGCGATGAACAAGTGGAAGAGCCCGGGCGGCACCCCTCTCTCCTGGGTCCTCGCCTTCAAGATCAGCGAGGGGCTCATCTCGGCCACCTTCACCGCCCTGGTCGTCAACCGGATCCTCGTCGCGCCGAAACGGGCCCTCGGGATGCAGCACGTCCGCGAGGGCGAGCGCGACCTCTTCGCCACCTCCCGGGACGTCATCGCCTCGGCCTCGGCCATCCTGGCCCTCGGCGTCCACCTGGCCTACGTCGCGCGCTACTACGCCCTCCGCGACCCCGCCGCGAAGGGCCCGGACAACGCACCCCTCTCCGTCCTCGTGGTGGCTCTCGTCATCGGGGCGGTCGGCGTGGCCATGACCGCCCTCTCGCGGCGGGAGGAGAGCGTCGAGACCGAGCTCCTCAACGAGCGCATCCGCAGCCTCACGGCCAAGGAGGGGGTCGACCTCACCGCCCGCGCCAGCATCGTCAACTTCGACTCCACCGGCGCCCTGAGCGACGCCTTCAACCTCTACACGGAGTCCCTCCGGGAGATGGTCGCCGAGATCGGCTCCTCGATGGCCACCCTCGACCACACCCGGGGCGGCCTCGCGGGCGGCGCCGGGAACCTCAGCACCGCCCTCGCCGAGATCGCGGCCTCGGTCGAGGGGATCGGCGGCGCCATCACCGAGGAGGCCGGGTCGGTCAAGACCTCGAGCTCGTCCATCGAAGCCATCGGGCGCAACATCGCTTCCCTCCGCGGCTCCGTCGAGGACCTGGCGGCCATCGTCGCCCAGTCGAGCGCCGGAATCGAGGAGATGCTCGCCAGCATCCGCGCCGTGAGCGGCAACGTCGAGCGGGTCACCTCCTACTACGAGGGCCTCGGGAAGGCCGCGGTGGCGGGCAAGAGGAAGATCGGCGAGGCCAACGCCCTGATCGTGCGCGTGGCCGAGACCTCCGGCCTCCTCTCCGAGGCGAACAAGGTGATCTCGGCCATCGCCGCGCAGACCAACCTCCTCGCCATGAACGCGGCCATCGAGGCCGCCCACGCCGGCTCGGCGGGCGCGGGCTTCTCGGTCGTCGCCGACGAGATCCGGAGCCTCGCGGAGAAGTCCTCGGGCCAGTCCCGGGACGTCGGCAAGCGCCTCGCCGAGGTCAAGGCCTCCATCGACTCGGCGGTGACGGCGGCCGCCGAGGCCTCGCGCGGCTTCGACGAGGTGAGCGCCCTCATCGACACCGTCTCGCGCTTCGAGGAGGAGACGCGGAACGCCCTCAGGGAGCAGGGCGAGGGCTCCAAGCAGGTCCTCGAGGCCCTCGACTCCATGAACGGCGTGACCCAGTCCGTGAAGGAGGGGGCCTTCGAGATGACCGAGGGGGCCAAGTCCCTCGTCGCCACCATGGCCCAGCTCGACGCCCTCTCGGGCAGGGTGCGCGCCGAGATGGGCCGCATAGCCGGCGACGTGCGGAGCATCGAGGAGACCTTCTCCCAGGTCTCGACGGCCATCGACGCCACCTCCGGAGCCATCTCGCGCGTCAACGCGCAGATCGGCCGCTTCAAGGTCTGAGCGCCTCGATGGAAGGGCGCCCCGCGCGGATAAAGGAGCGAACATGACGAGATACCCCGACGCCTTCATCCGCGACATCCCCAAGACGGACCTCCATCTCCATCTCGACGGCTCGCTCAGGTTGTCCTCGCTGCTCGAGATGGCGAAGGGCCTCGGGGTCGAGCTCCCCTCGCGGAGCGAGGCGGGCATGCGGGAGCTGGTCTTCAAGCCCGCCTACGCGAGCCTCGAGGAGTACCTACACGGCTTCATGTACACCTGCGCCGTGCTGCGCGACCCGGAGAACCTCGAGCGCGCCGCCTACGAGCTCGCCATCGACAACCAGGAGGAGGGAGTCCTCTACATCGAACCCCGCTTCGCGCCCCAGCTCCTCATGGACAACCGCAGTCTCACGATGGAGGTCATCCTGGCCTCGGTGGACCGGGGCTTGAGGCGCGCCAAGGCCGAGTTCAACGCGCGACCCGAGGTGGCGGAGGGCCGGATGCCTCCCTTCGACTACGGGATCATCGCCTGCGCCATGCGCATGTTCGGGCCCTCGAATTTCTCTCCCTATTACTCCGATCTCTACGGCGTCCACGGCTATTCGAGCCCCAACGAGATCATCAGGTTGGGCGCCCTCGAGCTGGCCCGGGGCGTCGTCCGGATCAGGGACGCTCTGGGCATCCCCGTCGTCGGCTTCGACATCGCGGGCCAGGAGGCGGGCTACCCCGCCGGCAATTTCCGCGACGCCTTCGACCACGTCCACGCCGCCTTCATGCACAAGACCGTGCACGCAGGCGAGGCCTACGGGGCCGAGAGCATCTTCCAGGCCATGACCGACCTCCATGCCGACCGCCTGGGCCACGGCTACTTCCTCTTCGACGTCGAGCGCGTGACCGACCCGCGCATCGCCGACCGCCTGGCCTACACGGAGCGCCTGGCCTCCTTCATCGCCGACCAGCGCGTCACCATCGAGGTCTGCCTCACCTCGAACCTCCAGACCAACCCCGAGTTGAGCGATATCCGGCAGCACTCCCTCGGCAAGATGCTCGAGCGCCGTCTCTCGGTGACGCTCTGCACGGACAACCGCCTCGTTTCCGACACCACGGTCTCGAAGGAGATCAGGCTGGCCGTCGACAACTTCGACATCGGGCCGCGCCTCCTCAAGAACATCATCGTCTACGGCTTCAAGCGGAGCTTCTATCCCGGTCCCTACGCGGAGAAGCGGAACTACGTGAGGCAGCTCATCACCTACTACGAGACGGTGGCCGCGCGGCACGGGGTCGTGGAGAAGCCCGGGACCTAGATGCCGCCCCCTCAGAGCGCCAGGGTCGGCGCGAAGGAGGGCGTGCGCCGCGCCTTCGTGGCCGTCTCGAAGGCGTAGGCCAGCCTGATGAGGGCGGGCTCCTCCCAGGCCCCGGCGGCGAAGGTGAGGCCCACCGGGAGGCCGCGCACGAAGCCCGCGGGCACCGTGACGCAGGGATAGCCCGCCACGGCCGGCAGGGAGGAGCCGCACTCCCGGTAGTGGTCGCCGTTGACCAGGTCGGTGGTCCAGGCGGGGTTGCCCGAGGGGAAGACCAGGGCCGTGAGGCGGTGCTTCCTCATCACGGCATCTATGCCCTTCCGGCGCGAGAGCTCGAGGCACCTCCTCCGCGCGGCGAGGTACTTCCGGCTCCCCAGATCGCCCCGCTTCTCGGCCTCGAGCATCCTCTCCTGGCCGAAGAAGGGCATGACAGTATCCTTCGCCGCCTCGTTGAACTCGATCACATCCCTGAGGCTCCTTACCTTGACCTCGGGGCCGCGGCTCGCGAGGTAGACGCCAAGGTCGGCCTTGAACTCGTAAAGGAGCACCTCGAGTTCGGCGTCGCCTAACCTGTTCTCGGCCTCGAGGTTCGCCCCTTCGACGATCACCGCGCCCTTCTCCCTCATCGCCGCCAGGGCCCCCTCCATGAGGGCTGCCACGCGGGCGTCGTCCCCGAAGCGGTCGCGGGCCACGCCGATGCGCGCGCCCCGGAGGCCCTCGGGATCGAGGAAGACGGTGTAATCGGCCCGGGCACGGCCGGCCTGGGCGGCCGTGGCCGGGTCGCGCCCGTCGATGCCCGCGAGGGCGCCGAGAAGGAGGGCGGCCCCCGCCACGTCGCGCGCCATCGGCCCCGCCGTGTCCTGGCTGTGCGCGATGGGGATGATGCCCGAGCGGCTCACGAGACCCAGGGTCGGCTTGATGCCGACGATGCCGTTGATGTGGGAGGGGCAGATGATGGAGCCGTCGGTCTCGGTGCCCACTGCCAGGGGACAGAGCCCAGCCGCCACGGCGACGGCCGAGCCCGAGCTCGAGCCGCAGGCGTTGCGGTCGAGGGCGTGGGGATTCTTCGTGAGACCGCCGCGGCTCGACCAGCCCGAGACCGAATGGGAGGAGCGGAAGTTGGCCCACTCCGAAAGATTCGTCTTACCTAGGATGATCGCGCCCGCCGCGCGGAGGCGCTCGACGAGGAAGGCGTCGCGGGGCGCGATGGAGTCTGCGAGGGCGAGGGAGCCCGCGGTGGTGGCCATGCGGTCGTGGGTGTCGATGTTGTCCTTGAGCAGGACGGGCAGGCCGTGGAGGGGTCCGCGCGTCTTCCCGGCCCTCCTCTCGGCGTCGAGGGCGTCGGCGATCTCGAGAGCCTCGGGGTTGAGCTCGATGATCGAGTTGAGGCGGGGCCCCGAACGATCCAGGGTCTCCACGCGCTCGAGGCAGGCTTCGGCGAGGGTGCGGGAACTCAGGGCGCCGGAGTCGAGGGCGGCGCGAAGCTCGAGGGCGGTACCGGACTCGAGGGCACCGCGAGGCGCGGAAGTACCTTGATCAGGCATTGGTCTTCCTCCTCGCGGCGGCCCGGGCCCGGGCCCAGTCCTCTTCGGTCTCGGGCGGGCTCTCGAGCTCGGCCGCGGCTTTCTGTCCGAGGGAGAGGGATCCCGTCGGGCAGGTCGCGACGCAGAGGCCGCAGCCGAAGCAGCGCGACTCGTCGACCCGGCTCACCCAGTCCACGAGGCTGATGGCCTTGAACTGGCAGCGATCGACGCAGAGGCCGCAGCCCGTGCAGGACTCGGGATCGGCCTTCGCGAGGAAGTCGGAGCGGCCGATCGAATCGGCGTAGCCGTACTCGGCGAAGCCGCGGAGGACACCGCAGGAGCAGGTGCAGCAGTTGCAGATGTAGCTCACGCCCTTCACCGAGTTGCCCGTCGAGTGCACGAGACCCTCGGCGGCGGCGTCGGAGAGAACCTTGAGAGCGCCGTCGAGGCTGAGGGCGCGAAAGCCCCGCGCGTTCTCGAAGACGCCGGGGCGATCGGAGAGGACGAGGCAGGTCTCCTCGGAATGCACGCAGGCCTGGCCGATGAGGCGCTTCTGGACGCGGCAGATGCAGGGCAGCACGCCCCAGGCCTTCGCCGCCCGGACATAGGTCGAGGCCCTCTCGTAGGGCATCACCTCGATGCCGACCGGGATGGTCTCCTCCACCGGGATCACGCGGTGCACCGAGGGCTTGACCGACATCACCCGGTGGAAGCCCTCCTTGACATAGGCCTCCACGAGGGCCGCGAACTCGGCGTCGATCTGACCCCGTTGGCCTTCGTAGAAGCCCACGATGAAGGGGATCAACTTGTAACCGAGGCCGCCCTCCATCCGCCTGACCTCAATGAGACCCTTGCCGAGCATGCCCTTGAGGAGGACCTTGGTCGCGGCTTCGGGCAGGCCCGCCTTCGCGGCGATCTCGGGCAAGCCCCTCGCCTCGGTCTCGAGGTGACAGGCCAGGGCGGCCTCCTCGGGACTGAAGAGCTTGGCGAGGAGGCGCAGCTCCACGCCGCTCTCGGTGGCGGGAAAGCCGTTGGGAATCCCGTCGAGCAGGACCGCCAGGTCCTTGTACTCCTTCTCCATCCAGAGCCTCCCTTCCTAACTGATCCTTATCCGAGAAGACCCCGCTGCCTGAGGAGGGGCTCGATCGACGGATCGCGGCCGCGGAAGCGCCGATACAGGGCCCCGGGTTCCATCGAGTTGCCCGCCGCGTAGAGCTCGCGCAGCCTCGAGGCGAGGGCCGGCTCGAAGACATCGCCCTTCTCCTCGAAGGCCGCGAAGGCGTCGGCCTCGAGGACCTCGGCCCACATGTAGACATAGTACCCCGCCGCGTAGGAATCGCCGCGGAAGAGATGGAGGAAGTGGGGCAGGCGGTGCCGGAGCCCGACGACCGCGGGGAGGCCGAGGCGGGCGCACTCGTCGCGCTCGAAGGCCGCGGGATCGAGGGCGGAGGGATCGGCGAGGCCGTGGAGGGCCATGTCGAGGAGGGCCGGCCCCAGGTACTGGAGGGTCTCCCAACCCTGGTTGAAGGTGGCCGCCTTCTTGATGCGCGCGACGAGAGCCTCGGGGATGGCCTCGCCCGTCTTCTCGTGGAGGGCGAACTCGGCCAGGATCGCCGGCACGAGGGCCCAGTGCTCGAAGAGCTGGGAGGGCAGCTCGACGAAATCGCGCAACGTGGAGGTGCCCGAGAGTCCCTCGTAGTCCACGTCGGAGAGGAGGCCGTGGAGGGCGTGGCCGAATTCGTGGAAGAGTGTGCGGAGGTCGTCGAGACCGATGCGCACGGACTCGCCCCTGGCTCCCTTCGTGAAGTTGGTGTTGTTGACGACGATGGGGATCACGCCCTTGGACTGGTCGCGATAGTTGCTCATCCAGGCCCCGGAGCGCTTGCCCGGCCGCGCGAAGTTGTCGGCGAGGTAGATGCCCTTCAAGGCGCCCCCGGCATCGCGGACCTCGAAGAGGCGCACGTCCTCGTGGTAGAGGGCCGATCCCTTCACCTCGACGAAGGAGAGGCCGAAGAGCCGGCCGGCCGCGCGGAACATCGCCTTCATCATGTCGTCGAGGCCGAAGTAGGCCTTGATCTCGGCGCCGTCGAGGCTGTAGTCGGCGGAGCGCACCTTCTCGGCGTAGTGCCTCCAGTCCCAGGCCTCGAGAGTCTCGAGGCCGTCCCTCCGCGCGAAGGCGAGGAGACGGGCCTCCTCCTCGCGGGCCTTGGCCAGGGCGGGCTTCCATACCTTCTCGAGGAGGTCCATCACGGCCCGCGGCCTCGCGGCCATGCGGTCCTCGAGGGCGAAGTCCGCGTAGGTGGGATAGCCGAGGAGGGCGGCCTTCTCGGCGCGCAGGGCCAGGATCTCGCGGATGAGGGGCTTGGTGTCCCGGTCGGCCCGGAGCTCGCCGCGGTCCACGAAGGCCTCGTAGACCTTCTTCCTGAGGTCGCGGCGCGTCGAGAAGGTGAGGAAGGGATCGACGAAGGAGCGGGCCAGGGTGATGCACCACTTCCCCTCCTTGCCCAGGGCCCGGGCCGCCTCGGCGGCGCCCGCCACGAGGCCGGCGGGAAGGCCGGCGAGCTCGGATTCCTCCGAGAGCTCGAGGAACCACTCCTCCTCGTCGGCGAGGACGTTCTGCCCGAAGGTCGTGCAACGCTCGGCGAGGGCCTCGGCGACTTCTTCCATGCGCGCGCGCGCCGGGCCCGCGAGCCGGGCCCCCGCCCGCGTGAAATCGAGGTGCGTGCGCTCGACGAGCCTCCTCTCGAGACTTCCGAGGTCCGAGGATCCGAGACCCGCGGCCACCGCGTCGACCCGGGCGAAGAGGGCCGGATCGAGGAGGAGGCGCGCGTAGTGGAGGGCGAGGCGGGGGCTGTATTCCGCCTCGACGGCCTTGAGGGCGGCGTCGGTGCGGGAGGAGGCGAGATTGTGGAAGAGCGCCGAGACGCGCTTGAGGAGGGCCCCTGACTCGTCGAGGGCGAGTATCGTGTTGCGGAAATCCGGGGCCGAGGCGGAGTCCGCGATGGCGCGGATCTCGGCCCCGTGGGCGGCCATTGCGGCGTCGAGGGCGGGGCCGAAATGCTCGGCGCGGACAGTGTCGAAGGGCGGAAGTCCGTAGGGCCCGGTCCAGGTCTCGAGGAGGGGATTGGCTGACATCTTCGTCTCTCCTTTTGGGTCCGGCCAATGTACAGCCCGGACGTGATTCTGACAATGCGGAAAGCACGCCCTGGACCCGTAGCGCCGGGCCCCTTCGCCTCGCCCTGCCCCGTTCCGTCTCGTCCCGTCTTGTCCTGGCGGGCCTCCGCCGGGATAATGCAGCCCAGGGCGTCCCTTCGCCTTCGAAAAAAAGGAATCCCACACCGACGAGGCCCGCCATCAAGTCTCTCGCCCTCTACCTCAATCTGCCGCGCAGCATCCACATCCTCTTCCTCGCCACGGTGGTCAACGGCCTCGGCATCTTCGTCTTCCCCTTCATGACCCTCATCCTCACGAAGCGCCTCGGCTTCGACGCCCAGGGCGCGGGCCTCATCCTCATGCTCCTCTCGATCGCCTACATCCCCGGGGCCATGATCGGGGGCAAGCTCGCCGACCACTTCGGCCGCAAGACCATCATGATCGGCGCCCAGCTCGTGTCGGTGGCCGCCTTCATCCCCTGCGGCTTCCTCGGCGAGTCCCGCCTCGTCGTGGTGTTCATCATCGTCTCCCTCCTCTTCGACGGGATCACCGACCCCGTGCGCGGCGCGATGAACATGGACCTCACGACCCCCGAGAACCGACAGGCGGCCTACTCCCTCCTCTACCTCGGCCACAACCTCGGCTTCGCCGGCGGCCCCCTCATCGCGGGCTTCCTCTTCAACACCGCCCCCGCCTGGATCTTCTGGGGCAACGCCATCGCCGCCGCGATCGCCATGCTCCTCGTCGTCCTCTTCGTCCCCGAGACCAAGCCCAGCGCCGAGCATGTCGAAGCGAGCCTGAACAGCGACTCGACCGAGAAGGCCGTGCGCGGCGGGCTTTTGAAGGCCCTCCTCTCGCGGCCCTTCCTCCTCCTCTACCTCTTCGTCACCACCTGGTACGGCTTCACCTACGCCCAGCACCGCTTCCTCCTCCCCCTCCAGACCGACCGCCTCTTCGGCGCCGAGGGAGCCCCCCTCTACGGCCTCCTCATGACGACGAACGCCGTCCTCGTGGTCGTCTTCAACCTCCCCCTCATCGCCCTCCTGAAGCGCTTCGGCCCCCTCTACAACACCGTGATCGCCGGCCTCCTCTTCGCCCTGGGCTTCGGCATGCTCGCCTTCCTCGACCGGCCCTGGATGTTCTTCCTCTCCACCTTCGTCTGGACGATGGGCGAGATCGTCGATGCGACCAATTCCAACGTCTATGTGGCCAACCACACGCCCCTCTCCCACCGGGCCCGCTTCAACTCCATCCTCCCCCTCATCGGGGGCATCGGCTGGATCATCGCCACGCCCATCTCCGGCTTCCTCTCCGAGCGCCTCGGCATCCCCCTCACCTGGATCATCGTGGCCCTCGTCGTCGCCCTCGCCGCGGTCGGCGTCTTCTTCCTCGCGCGCGCCGAAGGCAAGAGGGGCGGCCCGCGCCTTGACCCGGAGGGCCAAGCGGCTATCCTTTGACCGAGCTTCGCTATAGGCGAGGGAGGCATCCATGACGCATCCGTCGGTCTTCGTTCTGGCTCCCGAGTTCGGGAACAGACATCCCTCGAGGGGTCGCCGCGCCCCCTCGGACGAGGCCGCCTGGGCCGAGGGCACCTGGCCCGCGGGCGCCCGCCTCGCTCCCGACGGGACCTGCGAATTCGCCCTGCGCTCGGGCGCGGCCGAGCTCGTCCTCCTCGAACTCCACGACCGGGCCCTGGGCGCCGAGGCGGCCGCCGACTACCTCATGGAGAAGGGAGCCGACGGGCTCTGGAGGGCCCGCGTCGAGGGCCTCGAGCCGGGAAGCCTCTACGGCTACCGCGTCTGGGGACCGAACTGGCGCCCCCATCCGGCATGGAGGCGGGGCAACTCCGCGGCCGGCTTCGTGACCGACTGCGACGGGGCCGGCAACCGCTTCAACCCCAACAAGCTCCTCTTCGACCCCTTCGCCCGCGAGCTCTCCCACGACAAGGTCGGGCCGGCCATCCTCGCCCTCGGCGACGACGGGGGCATGTACGGCACGGGGGGCCGCGAGGTCTCCGCCTCCCAGGTCTACACGGGCGGCCTCGCCTTGGGCCGGCCGGTCGACCGCCGCGACATCGACACGGGACCCCGGGCCCCCAAGTCCATCGTCGTCGCCGACTCGAGCTCCTTCGGGACCAAGCCCCGCCTCCATCCCCACGACGCCAGCGTCTACGAGGCCCATGTGCGGGGCCTCACCATGCATCCCTCCGCCTCTCGGCTTTCCGCCATCCTCCGCGGCCTGCCCGGCTTCGAGGCCGTCGTCGACGTCCCCGCGGCCCTGCGCGGAACCTACGCGGGCGCGGCTCTCATGGCCCCCTACCTCAAGGCCCTCGGCTACAGCGCCGTCGAATTCCTCCCCGTGCAGGAGAGCGCCAACGACGACAACCCCGAGGACAGGCCGGGGGGGAATTTCTGGGGCTACATGACCTACGGCTACTTCGCCCCCGACCGGCGCTACGCCTTCGACAAGTCCCCGCTCGGGCCGACCCGCGAATTCAAGGCCATGGTCAGGGCCTTCCACGACCAGGGCCTCGAGGTCTACCTCGACGTGGTCTACAACCACACCGGCGAGGGCGGGCCCTGGGACTCCACCAGCGCATCGGCCGAGATCCTCTCCTTCCGCGGAATCGACAACGCGGCCTACTACGCCCTGGCCCCCGAGGACAGGCGCTCGTACTGGGAGAGCACGGGTTGCGGGAACAACCTCGACGCGGGCTCGGAGGCCGGCCGCGCCCTCGTCCTCGAGTCCCTCGCCTACTGGCTCGACGAGATGGGCGTCGACGGCTTCCGCTTCGACCTGGCCCCCGCCCTCGGCCGCGAGGCCGCCGCGCGCTGGGGCTTCAATCCCCACGCCCGCATCCTCGTGGACATCGCCGACCTGGCCGCCTCGCGGGAGGCCGAGGTCATCGCCGAGGCCTGGGACACGGCGGGCGGCGGCTACCAGGTGGGCAACTTCCCGCCCCGCTGGTCCGAGTGGAACGGCCGCTGGCGCGACGCCGCCCGCCGCCTCTCCAAGGGCTCCCTCGACGCGGGCATCTCGCCCGCCGAGGCCCTCCACGGCGACTGGCTCCACTTCGCCGACCAGGGCGGCCCCGAGCGCTCGGTGAATTTCATTTGCGCCCACGACGGCTTTACCCTGGCCGATCTGGTTTCGTACAACGCGAAGAACAACAACGGTCCCTGGCCCTTCGGCCCCTCCGACGGGGGCTCCGACTCCAACGATTCCTGGGACTCGGCCTGGGTGCCCGCGGGCTCGGGCTGCCCCGACTTCAAGGCCTTCCGCCGCCAGAGGATGCGCGGCCTCGTCGCCTTCCAGTTCCTCTGCCGGGGCGTGCCCATGAGCGTCTACGGCGACGAGTTCGGCCGCACCCAGAACGGCAACAACAATCCCTGGAACCTCGACTCCGTGGCGACTTGGAACAATTACGACATGATTTCGTCCGCGGCCCCCCAGCGCGTCCCCACGGGTTTTCCGGGCCCCGCCTACCACGACAACCTCGGCGAGGGCTCGGCACCCGGAGGCGTCAACCCGGTCTTCGCCTTCGCCGTCTTCATGGCCCGCCTCCGCGCCTCGAGCCCCGCCCTGCGCCAGGGCGGCTACGAGATGAGCATGACTTACTCGCGCCCCGACGGAAGGCCCGGCTACGAGGCGCGGACCCACCGTTCCTTCCGCGTCCGCATCGACGGGAGTTCGGTCGGCGACCGCGACTACCTCCTCCTCGTCAACGTGGACTTCGGCGAGGTCGTCTTCGCGGTCGAGGCCCCGGACGCGGGCACCTCCTGGAGACGGGTCGTCGACACGGCCTACTGGGCCGAACTCGAGAGCGCCTGCGTGTGGCCGGTCGGCGAAGGCCTCCTCATCGAGGGCCTCTACGCTGCCAAGGCCTGTTCCATCGTGGTGCTGGCGGAATCCTAGGGACGGGGGGAATCGACCGGGAGGGGCAACCTTTCGTCCGCTGAAAGGTTTCCCCTCCCGGACCCTCCCCTTCCAAATCGCGAGCCGCTTTCAGGACCGATCGCCGCCGGAGGCGACGGCCAGCTCGTCCATGCGGCGGAGCCTCCGCGCGAGCTCGCGCGCGAGGTTCATCATCACGATGGCGAAGACCCGGATGTCCTTGGTCGAGAGCTCGTGGAGGGCCCGGCCGGTGAGGACGGCCGTCCTGACCGGCGCGAGGGCCGTCACCGAAGCCGTGGCGGGCCTGACCTCGAGGATCTCCATCTCGCCGAAGGTCTCGCCCTCGCCGAGCTCGATGATGGTCCTGCCCCCCTTGGCCACGCGGACCCTGCCCTCGAGGATGAAATAGACCCTGTCGTTGTCGCGGCCCTCGCTCATGATCTCCGCGCCGGCCTCGAAATCGGCGAGGCCCAGGCGGTCCCGGAGCTCGGCGGCCTGCTCGGCCTGGAGGCCGCCGAAGAGGGCGTAACGTTGGAGCGCTTGGATGTCGACCATGGCCCGGGCCCCGCTTTCACCTTCGTGGTATGCCGCGGAGTATCGTAACCGCCCCTCCTGGCCCTGTCAACGAAGACCCTCCTCCGCGGCGATCCCGTCTTGACGCCCTTCCCGGGGCCTTTTATCCTTGGCCCGTGCGCTGAAGCACCGACCACAGGGTCGAAGGAGAAGACATGGACAAGGAACAGGCGCTCGCGAAGGTCGGGCTCTTCGAGAACCTCAACCAGAAATTCCTCAAGGCCATCGCCGCCATCGCCACCGAGCGGAACTTCAAGGCCGGCGACCACCTCATCAAGCAGGGCGAGAACGGCATCGGACTCTTCATCATCCTCGAGGGGCGGGTCCGCATCGAGAAGAACGACGCAGCGGGCCGCAAGGTCGAGATCGCCGAGAACGGACCCGGCGACATCCTGGGCGAGATGACGGTCTTCGACGGGGCGCCCCGCTCGGCCAGCGTGGTCGCGTTGAGCGACACCACCTGCCTCGTCCTCGCCTCCTGGGAGTTCAACTCCTTCCTCAAGTCCCATCCCGAGGTGGCGATCGAACTCCTGCCCATCGTGGTCCGCCGCTTCCGCGAGACTAATGAGGCGCTGACGGGTCTGCACCAGATCCGTAGCTGACTCGCGCTTCGGGCCGGGGGCGTTGTCGCTTCGTCGGCTCGGTGCTTGCGTGCACGTAGCACGCTCCGCTCCGAGCCTTCCTCGCTCCTGGCCCGCGGCCCGAATCGCTTCGTCAGCACATTTTCCAAGCAAGTAGCATTTTACAAATAGGCCATTCGCTTCGGCCGGTGTCGCTTCGTCGGCATCCCAGAGGTTCATCATCGGCACAGGCGAACAGTGACAGGAAAGGCGGCCCTTTTCGGGGCCGCCTTGTTTTTTGGGATGCCTGTGCGCAGGCGAGGGTTTATTTCGGGAAGCTCGCGGGGGGCTGGAAGCCGGCCAGGGTCGGGGTGGCCAGGAAGTTCGCGTAGGCGAGGCTCCCGGGGCTGAAGATGCCGCCGGTCTCGGCGTCGGTGAGCTTCGTGAGGACGCCGTCGACGGTGGCCTCCTCGGTGAAGTTCAGGAAGAGGGGAAGTTCGCCGTTCACGCCGCTCGTGGTGACGCCTGTGCCGAGATCGCCTGATTGGGGCGCCGAGCTGGGGGTCGTGGCGAGGACGGGGACGAAGGCGAGGGTATCGATCGGAAGCCCGGTGGTTGAATCGGTGGAGATGGTGTAGGCCCTGTGCATCTCGACGCCGGCGATCTTGAGGTCGGTCTGGGGATTGTAGGTCTCCAAGGTCGAGCCGGTGACCTGCTTCGCCACCCAGTAGAGGTGGGGCACATAGGTGCCGTCGGCGTGGCGGACGTCGGAGAGGTCGTACCAGACGATGTTGGTCTTGGCGTTGAGACTGTCGAGGAACTGGTAGAAGGCGTAGGGTTCGCTCGTGTTGTCGTAGGCCAGGGTCCCGTCCGAGTTGCCCGAGAGGGCCAGGTACTTGAGGGGATAGCGGTTACCCACGTAGAGATCCTGGCCGAGGATGGTCGTGGTGTTGGGCACGGTGAAGCCGCGGGTGAAGACCTGGGTCACGATGAAGGGACCGGCGCCGCTCACGCTGCTGACGCCCTGGGGATAGTAGACCGCGTCGCCCGGGGCCCAGCTCGTCGCGCCCTCGGTCTTCTCATAGTAGAACTTCGGCGTCGATCCGGCGGGAGGGACGGGCAGGTTCGTGGTGATGGTGGCGGGCCCGGCCTTGATGGAGTCCACCGAGGTCATGAGGCCGGCGGAGTCGATGGTGTAGCTGATGGTCAGCTTCCAGGGGCTCGTGACGAGGTTGCCGACAGTCACGGTGTTCGCGGCGAGGGCGCCGGCGAGGTTGGTCGCGTTGGCCGAGTTGTAGTCGGCCAGGAGCTTGGTGTTCGAGGGCGAGGTCAGGCCGTACTGCTTGAACAGGAGGCTTCCCGCCGCGTCGAAGATCTCGCGGTGCAGGGCGATGTCGTTGTCGGCGTTGGTCGGGTCGTTCAGGTACTTGGGATCGTAGTCGAGGAAGGTGACGCCGCCGGCCGTCCCGTCGCCCGAGCCGTAGTAGTAGTACTCCCGCCCGGCCGGATAGACGGCGGTCGGGGCGGGGCGCTTGATCTGCTTGATGAAGGAGACGCTCGCCCCGCTCCTCACCGATTTCTCGTACTTCATGTTGCCGTAGTAGAGGGAGTAGAGTTCGTAGGTGCCTGCGGCCAGGTCCTTCGAGGCCGCGATCTGGACTATCGGCAGGGTGACCAGGTTCGCGTCGGCGCTGACCGCGGTCTCCTCGCTGATGAGCTGGAAGTCGATATTCACGAGGGAGGCGGCTGCGTCCTGGACCAGGTCGATGTAGATGTCGAGATTGATCGGCAGGCTGCCGTCGAGGCCGGTCGCGGCGGGCCAGGTGATGGTCGTGAAGCGCGCGATGGTCGCCGCCGACACCGTGTGGGGAAGGCGCCACCAGATCTTGGTCTCGAGGCCCCCGTCCGCGGTGGACGAGGTCGTGAAGCTGGCCTTGCCGAGGCTCGGGCTCATGGAGAGGGTGGCGCCGCTCGAGACGCCGGCCAGGGCCGCGACGTACTTCTGGAAGCGCTTGATGTAGACATTGATGTCGGGGCCGTCGGTCCGCGTGATCTCCTTCATGAAGGAGACGTAGGCGTCGGACTCGATGTTGTCCAGGGAGGCGGGGTCGAGGACCGTGCCGATGACCGATCGCGAGGCGATGGAACGGGGCGAGGTCGTGAAGGCCGTCGGGACATCGACCTCGAGGGTCGGGATGGCCGCTACCGCGGTCTGCGGGCTCGGCTTGTCGGCCGCGCCGAGGAAGCCGGCGCAGCCCGCCGAGGCGAGAGCTCCGAGGAGGGCGAGGCCGAGAAGCGCCGCTTGGGTTCGTGCACGCATGGGTACTCCTTCAGGAAAGCGATGCGCGGAGAGGGGGCCCTGGCCGCCTCCCGCCTGAAGGTTGGTCGCTCTAGATGTCCTCGGGGTTCCACAGGGCGCTCACGAAAGTCGACAATTCGTTCTCCCCGCCGGGGCGCGTCGCGGCCGCGAGATCGATCGCGCCGAGTTCGCCTATGCCCCGGTCCGCGTACCCGAGGGAGCCGGCGGCGAGATAGGCCACCTCCGCCTCGAAGAGGGCGCCGGGCCTAGCCGTCGACGGGCGCGGCACGAGGAGGAAGGCCGCGAGGGCGGCGGCCGCGCCCGCGGCGAGGAAGAGGCGCGTCGCGGCGCGGGAAGGGACCGCCGGGAACCGGCGGGCCCGCGCCGGGGAGGATCCGGCCTCGGATCGCGCGTAGAGGGCCTGGAAATCGGG
>Ga0334722_10002658_pt1 | contig 19914 bp, 23 predicted proteins | sample C3_bottom_MG_FD_207210 | JGI IMG/M metagenome (GOLD analysis project Ga0334722, IMG submission 207210) | Sediment microbial communities from Yellowstone Lake, YNP, Wyoming, USA - C3_bottom | ecosystem: Environmental > Aquatic > Freshwater > Lake > Sediment | place: USA: Wyoming | collected...
AAAAACGAACGATATTAGCACTATTAGTAAGGCTATAGATGTCCCTAATGTCAGAAATAGCTTCTTATTACCCACTTTTATTCACCGTTATTATAATTTTTAAATATTAATATTATTTAAATATAACTGTAAAAATACAAAATCAATAGACTTTAATTTCATTCTTTTTTAAGAAATCACTTCACTAACGATTACGTCAAAAAGAAAGATTGATGTCCGTTCTTAATGTTGAGACTTTCTAGCAACACATTTGAATGTTTTTTACTTGATATTTATTAGCTGAAGGCTTCTTCTTAAGGGCAAAGAGGAGGTTAGCGTAAGGGTTTCGTAATAAACAAAAAGACCTAATCTCTCGAAATAGACTTTTGCAGCTAAATACCTTTTTTAGCTCGTTGATTACCAGCTGAAGGTCTTTTGCCACTTTTATTCCTGCTGGAATAGGTATGTGCTTAATACCCATTTCCTGAGCCATAACGGCTGAATTAGGGCCCAGAGAAGGTGCTGCAATCACTGTAACTTTCTCGTCTACAAGCACTTGAATGCTCCTAGCTCCAGCACCTGAAGGAGTAAAGTATCCGGGGTTCTCTACGTCTTTAACTTCTATTACTTTATATTCATCATCAAGGATTACTATTGTGAAGTAAGGAGATCTTCCAAATCTAGAATATATAGAATCTTCCAGTCCTTTTTTTCCTTTCAGTAGGGAACGCGACCCTTATCATTCTAAACCCTCCGGTTTGATCAGTATAGGCTTATATCAAGACGGTTTCGATGGCTTATAAAGTACCCTCCACCTATCCACATTTCTTCTTATTCTTTGCTCAACGACGTCCATAAGGGAGGATAATGCCCTTGATGCGGGAGATTCTGGTGAGAATTAGGTCACAGGCTTCATATGTGCCATAGATTCTGGTACAGCATTGTCATATGGTATTTTCCCCAAAAAATCGATGTTCTCTTCCTTCGCATATTCAAGGATCTTCCTAACATATTCCTCGTCTATGTCCGCTTCATTTATGACCAAGGCAGATGGCATATTAAAATGTTTTGCTATTTCGTGTACCCTCTTAAGGTCGCTTAGCCCAGCGGGGGTAGGTTCAGCGACCAATATTGCGAGAGAAGCACCAGTCAACGCAGATATCACTTGGCATTCCTATCCCGGTAGCTGCATCGAGCACTATGATAGAGTTTATCCCTGCCAATGTTTTTGCTTTGTTCTTCACTTCCGTCACGATTCTCCCGCTATTCGGCCTACCTGGTTCAAGTGAAGATGACACTATTGGAAAACCGTATTTTGTCTTCCCGACTATCACCTTTCCTCTTTCCTCCTCCTACTAATGGCTTTTGTGGGACAGACAATGGAACATGTGTAGCAACCTTCGTATATTGTTGAGTCTATTACATATTTACCATTCAATAGTTTGATCGCATTAAACTGACAGGCCTCTATGCATTTACCACAGGAATCACATTTTGAATAATCTATTTCTGCGATATGTGCATCATTGTACTCTTCCGTGCTATCCCACGAATTTACACCAAATAGGAGGTGCAGATTGGGCGCCTCCGAGTCCGTATCAGCAGCCACGACTTCATACCCTTTGTTATGAAGATGTAATATGAGGGTTGCGGATAGAGTGTTTTTCCCAACCCCTCCTTTTCCGCTAGCTATAACAATCTCAAGCGGGTTCATCTCATATAACCTCCAAGATCATCTCAGCTAAATGGTAGAAGAAAGTCGAAATGCGGTGATCTGGGTTTAGAATTGCAATCGGCTTTTTGCTAACTATGGACCTTATTACTTCTTCATCATATGGCACTCTTGCTACAGCCATCGAACCATACTTCATTGCTAAGGTTGTTATCTTATCAGCCATGAAGGAGGATTCTCCGATTCCATACTTGTTAATAACTACCCAAGTGGGTATTCTTTGCTCCTTCGCGACTTCTAGAATTAGCTCCAGATCGTGAAGTCCAAGAGGGGTTTGGCTCAGTCACCGCTACCAAGAGCTTACTATCTTTTATAGCCATGCTTATATGGCTTCCAGTTCCTGCACCTGTATCAACAAGCATGATATCTTTAACATACCTGAGCGCCCTTTTCTTCGCTTCTTTCACTGCAGGGGGTGTATGCTCTTCACCTTCTCTCATTACCCCGCTAACAAGTTCGAAGCTCTCATTTATTGTTGTGTGATAAGTGTATCCTATAACCCTTTGCCCCTCTAAGATAACATTTGTAGGGCAGACATAGATGCATGCTTTGCATCCGCTACATAGTCTTGCCATTACGAAAGGAGCCTTATCCCTTGTCAGAATTGTCGCACCCGTATCGCACACATTTGTACATGTGCCGCATCTTATGCAGGAATCATACTTTGTGGAAAGGGTTAACGATCCTCATAGGTTCTTCTTCTTTAAGCTCAACTCCGAGGAGAAGATGGTCGCTTGGTCCCTCTACGTCAAGATCTGCGAGCGTGACATGCTTTTTTCTCTGGATAATGCAACGGCTAAGTTCGTTGCCACGAAGCTTTTACCCGTACCTCCCTTGCCTCCTGAAACGCTTACTATCTTCATCTTGAATGCCTTCGAAGAAATTTAAATGCAAGTTCCACCTTTCTTTAGGAGGTCCATGTATCTCGGATCCCTAATAACGAGCCTATTCAGCTTATGGTCGCTTAAATTTTTCGCAATTTCTATAGACCAGTCCACCGCTATCCTTTCACTTTTTTGAGCCTGGGGATAGGGCATTCAAATATGAAGCATTTCCTAGCTTCGTCTTTCTTGAAGCAACTCCTTTTATCTTCTCCCTTCATTATATCTGATAACTTTTCAATGTAGAATCCCGCCTCAAAACCGCCCAATCTAAAGCAAGTTAACCTTTCTTGGTAAAGTTCTTCAAATTTCCAGTAAGCGAGCACTAAAATTCTGCTTACCCTAAACGGATGGGCACATCCCAATTTCGAAACTATGTATCCCGATAAGTTTTCAAGGTTCTGCGAAGGCAATTTTAACTTCCTCAAAAAACCTACTTTGAAAGTTATATAGGAACTATATATATTTATGCGAAAATGGATTTTTAGATTTGAGAAAAATATTAATTAAAATCTCATATTAACCTGTTCTGCGCAACATGAAGCTTTCGTTGCACCCCCGAGTTCTTTTTGGTTGAGAAGATGAACTGATTGATTAAATTGTATCGTTTTCAACGTTAAACTGTATATATTATGTTTTATTTCATATATAATAGAAGAAACTGAAAGAATAACTTAATACAAATGTAGACAAAAAAATATTTAAAGAACTCACTTTTAATATAAATATTAAATCATTTAAGTAGGTGAAAAATATAATGAAACATAAAATGAGGTCCGTTTCTTCTACAGCTATTATAGCGATCGTGGTAGTAGTAATAATCGTAGCAGTAGCGGGAATTTACCTCGCCTCGAGGGGCGGGGCTCCAAGCACAACGACGCCGACAACGACTACTACTCAAAAGACAACTTCTCCAACAACTACAGTAACTAACACTTCAGCTTATCCTAAACAGATCTACATAGGTCTTGTGGAGCCTTTAACAGGTAACTATGCTGTGTTTGGCCAAGAGGCACAGCAGGCTGCGCAATTGATAGTTGATATAATAAACAATGAACTGGGAGGAATAAAATCGATGGGAGGGGCGAAGCTAGTACTTGTGACTGAAGACGCGGGAGGCGCTCCTGAGACAGCTAGGCTGGCAGCGCAAAAGCTCATTTCTAACTACAACGTTCCAATTATGCTCGGAGCCTACGTATCGAGATTCACTTCAGCCATGGCAGCCGTAACGGAGCAGAACAAGGTAATCTTAGTAACCGATGCTCTCGTTGATTCGCTCACGCAACAAGGCTGGCAGTACATATTCAGGGTAGCACCAAAAGCTAGCGCCCACGGCAAAGCGGCTGCAGACTTCGTGTTGGACATGGCGAAGAAGACCAACACCACCATAAAGACAGCGGTAGTTCTCAACGAGGACTCTATTTTCGGAACATCTGTAGCCAACGGAGCAGTCTTAGAGCTTGTATCCAACGGGGTAGAGATAGCCTCTCACATAACTTATCCATATGATATTTCGGACGTTACTCCTATAATAAACCAGATAAAGCAACTAAACGCTGATGTTTTAATATCTGTTCCATATTTCAACGACGGAGTTCTAATAGCAAAAGCGATACAGGCGTCTGGCCTGAAGTTCGCTTTCATAGCAGGGGCTGGAGCTTGCGGTTATACGGATCCGGATTCCATAAAAGCTGCCGGAGATGCCGTCCTTTATTATACTAATACTTACAGCTACAACCCAGCGCGCCCAACGCAATGGAATCAAAAAGTCGTCTCAGCTTTTGAGCAGAGGTACGGAAAGATGCCAACAGAAGGTGCAGGAATAATATTCTATTCGCTGATGACCGTTTATGAGGCATTGGAGAAAGCGGGAAAGATGTTCCCTAATGACCCCTTGAGTCCGGATCATCTAAAGGCTGCATTTCAGAGCCTTGATCTCAATGATAACAATAGCATAGCGGCTCAGCTCTATCCTTCGGGCCACATTAAGTTCGATGCTAGCGGCGATAACCTTTACCCACTCACAGCTATACTCCAAGTGCAGAACGTAAACGGTACTTTGACTCCGGTGGTGGTATGGCCTGAAGCCCAGCCGGGATTTTCTCCCATATTCCCCCGGCCTGGTTGGACCCAAACTAAATAATTTTTTTCAAATGATCTTCCGGGGGCTTTGGCGATGATCTCTCCCGAATTGTTGTTACAAAACTCAGTGGACGGCATATTTCTTGGGCTTTTTTACTCTCTCGTTGCCATGGGTCTAGCGCTCATATTCGGCGTAATGGATATCATAAATTTCGCTCACGGAGACCTGCTTATGATAGCTGCATACTTCGTATGGCTAACTTCGGTAGACCTATCCGTCGATCCGACGGTCACAGCCCTTCTTCTCATTCCACTTTTCTTCATAATTGGGATCGGGATATTTTTTGGGATGATTCAACCGGTCCTAGGCAAGGAGCCGTTAATACAAATTGCTGTCACTGTCGGGCTGGGCCTAATCCTGCAGAATATAGCCCTCGCTATGTTCAAGGCCCAGCCTAAGGCTGTCCCCTATTCTATTTTCAACTTTAGCTATTCTTTAGGACCTCTTACCATATATGCGTCTAAGCTGTTCATAGCTGTAATAAGCATCGTAACAATGTATGCCCTCAACGTCTTCTTAAATAAGACTTACATCGGCCTGGCCATGAGATCGACTACTGATAATAGAGAGGTCGCGCAGCTCATGGGGATAAATACTAGGATGCTCTACGCTGTAACTTTCGGGCTCGGAGTAGCCTTAATAGCTCTATCTTCATCTCTCTGGATGACGTTTGGCCAAGTCCAGCCATATTTGGGTACTTCCTTCAGCCTCATATCATGGGTAATCGTTGCGATGGGCGGGCTCGGCGGTATAACTGGAGTTGTTTATTCGGGTTTAATAGTCGGCGTAGCCGAGTCTCTTGGTAGCCTTTTCTTAACCCCATCGGCGAGGATGGCAGTAGTCTATATCATATTTTTCCTTGTGCTCTGGTTCAGACCTAGGGGGCTCTTTGGGAGGAGGTAAGCCGCATGGTTGCATTTGGCACGGGATCTAAAAAAATAGCACTCGAGCTCCTCGTAATCGCGATCCTATTGGTGGTTATACCACTGGTTCTAATGGGCAACGCTTATTATGAGTTGCTAGCCGCAACCGTCGTCCTTTTCTCTTCCATGGTGGTCGCTTGGAATATAATAGGAGGTTATGCGGGGCAGTTGGATCTAGGTGCATTCGCATATGTGGGAGTCGGAGGGATAATAACATCTGAGCTATGGATAAAGGCAGGGATTCCCCCACTATTGGGGATCTTCGCAGGAGGCGCAGCCTCGCTTTTGATAGCGGTTATAATAGGAATTCCTACATTCAGGTTCGGAATTAAGGAGGTCTGGTATGCGCTCCTCACTGCAGCCCTGGTGGTGATTTTTAATAACCTCTCCAGAGTATTGATGGGCCCTACAGACTACTATTTACCACCCAAGACCGGGATCTTATATTTAAAATTCAATAGCTACGAAATTATGTACGCCATCGCTTCGGTAATTCTCATTTTAACGGTTTTGGCAAATTTAGCTATAGAGAGATCAAAAATTGGTTATTATCTAAAATCTATAAGAGAGGACGAGCTCGCAGCTGAGATGATAGGGATAGACACCAGAAGGTATAAACTATACGCTCTGATGATCTATTCGTTCTTCCTAGGAGTGATGGGCTATATCTACATCGTTTTGGCTGCCAGCTTCTCTTACAGAATGTTCGATAGCAACAGCTCTCTAAGTATAGCTATTATGGGGATCATCGGTGGATTGGGAAGTATAGAAGGGGGAATAGTATCAGCGATGGTTCTCAGGTCACTTGGGGAATACTTCAGAAGCAGTTTCGGTTCAACGGTTCCTGGCTTAGATCTGCTCCTGTATGGCGTAGTACTCGTCATTGTGGGTATATTTCAACCTGAGGGGATAGCTGGTATAATAAATAGGATAAATAAAGCGATGAAGAAGAAGAGGTGAGAAAATGAGCGAAGCTCTCCTGGAGACAAGAGACTTAGTTAAGCATTTTGGTGGCATAAAGGCGATAGACGGTGTAAGCATAAAGGTAATGGAAGGGGAGATCCTAGGACTAATAGGCCCAAACGGTGCGGGAAAGACGACGCTCTTCAACTGCATAACAGGTACCTATAAGCCAGACGGGGGTAAGATTTTCTTCAGACAAAAAGAGATAACTGGTTTGCCTTCGCATGAGATAATCAAGCTTGGAATTGGCAGGACTTGGCAGATCGTTAGACCGTTTAAAAAAATGAGCGTTGTGGACGCGATCGCGACGGGATCGCTGCTTAGGTACAGTGATGTAGAAAAGGCGAAGGAAAAGGCGAAGGAGATAGCTTCTTTCTTGGGTCTACCAAAGGATATTTTGGAAAAGAGGGGGGAGGAAATAACTCTGATGCAGCACAAGCTAGTGGACTTAGCTAGGGCGCTAGCTACAGAGCCAAAGCTCCTGCTCGTAGATGAAGTTGGTGCTGGGCTTAGACCGAGTGAGCTTAGTGCTATGATAGATACCCTCCAGAAGATAAATTCTGAAAGAAAGGTTACTTTGGTAGTGGTTGAGCATATAATGAGGCTCGTTATGAGCATAAGCAAGAAGGTTATCGTGATGCATGAGGGGAGGGTTATTGCCCAGGGGAAACCTGAGGAGGTTTCAAATGATCCCCAGGTAATTCAGGCTTACCTTGGAATAAAGCCTATATGAGGGTGGGAGATTGAGCGATGAGCTTACCCTTTCAAATGTAACGGCAGGATACGGCGAGTTCATAATTCTCCATTCTATTAGTCTAGAAGTCCCGCGAAATGAGATAACAGCCCTCGTAGGCCCCAACGGTGCAGGCAAAACGACGACCTTGAAAACGATAATGGGTATGACTAGACTTAGAAGCGGATCTATCTACTTCGGAGGAGAGGATATAACTAAGAAGCCAACCTACAGGAGGGTTGAGCTAGGCCTAATATTAGTTCCAGAAGGCAGAGGACTCTTTCCTTCTCTTACAGTGAAGGAGAATTTAACGATCGGAGCATATACCAAAAAGGCGAGAGAGAAGTTGCAGGATTCGATGGAGATGGCCCTCTCCATATTTCCTAAGTTGAAAGAGAGACTAGAGCAGAGGGCGGGAACATTGTCGGGAGGAGAAGCGCAGATGCTCGCAATTGCAAGGGGGCTGATGGGCAGACCGAAGGTACTTCTTTTGGATGAGCCCAGCCAAGGCCTTGCTCCCGTTATCGTGATGGAGCTATTCAGCGCCATAAAAAGGTTAAACGAAGAACTTGGCATCACTATTCTATTAGTTGAGCAACACGTTAAGGAGTCGCTTGAGCTCGCTGGAAGAGCGTACGTTATGGAGCAGGGGAACATCGTAATGAAGGGAAAAGGAAGCGAGCTTCTGTCTGACCCCTCGCTCAAAAAGGCTTACCTCGTATATTGAATTAAGGTAGAAATGGTAGACATGATATCTCATTGGATTAATTTAAAGTATCCAATAACTCTCTCGAGAAAGAAAATAGGTTCAATAATCTTAACATATTTTATTTCATTGAAAAAATTAATATCTGTGTTAAATCACTATAAATTATTAGGGTGAATAATTTTGTCCTCCACTGATTTGGAAAGACTTATGAACAAGTGGCTCGGTGCTCAAGAGTTCTACGTGGTCGGCAAGAAGGTTGAAAGGGCGGATACGATAGAGAAGGCCCTTGGAATTGCGAGATACATGGAAGACTATTATATGAGGGATATGCTGGTCATCAAGCAGGTTACAAGCAAATATCCTCATGCGCGCATATTGTCCATAGACGACTCTCAGGCAAAAAAGGTGAAGGGATTTTTAATGAACATCACTGCCAAAAATATACCCGGAGAAAACCAGGTAGGCTATTCAATCCCCGATCAGCCGCTTCTGGCCGATAAGAAGGTCAGGTACGTGGGAGAACCCGTATCTTTAGTTGTCGCTTCAGATTTCGACTCCGCACTAGAGGCGGCTCAACTAGTTAAGGTAAATTACGATCCCTTGCCATATGTGCTCGATCCTTTGGAAGCTAGGGAAAGGAATGATGTTTTGGTCCATGAGGAGACAGGCTCCAACATAGCATTCAGAACGAAGGTAAGAAAGGGCGACGTGGAAAAGGGCTTCTCGGAGTCCCACGTCGTTGTAGAGAACACGTATAGAACGTCGCACCAAGACCACATATATCTCGAGACAGAGGCTTCTATAGCCATACCGAATCTAGAAGGAAAGCTAACTATACTTTCCCCGTCGCAATACCCCCATCTGACGCAAAAGATCGTCTCCAGAGTTCTCGGATTACCTGCGAGCTCGATAAGAGTAGTCGTTCCATATTTAGGAGGGGGATTCGGAGGGAAGGATGACCAAGGACCTTTAACCTCAGCAAAGGCCGCTCTTGTAGCATATTTAACAAAGAGGCCGGCCTTCATTGAATATTCGAGAGAAGAAAGCATTGCAGTTCATCCGAAGAGAGAGGCGACTGTTATAAAATACAAAAGCGGCGCAGATGCTGAAGGGAAGCTGAAAGCGATAGAAGTTGAGATAGTACATGATACTGGAGCATACGCCAATAGGGGGCCATTCATACTATGGAGGGCCACGATGCATGCATCTGGACCATACGTCGTACCAAACGCTAAGGTCGACGGGTACTGCATATACACGAACAAGGTTTACCAAGGATCATTCAGAGGGTTCGGGAACCCATCAGTTCAATTTGCTGCTGAAAGCCAGATGGACGTTTTAGCTGAAAAGCTTGGAATCGATCCCTTGGAAATCCGCCTGAAGAACATTTTGACTCCTGGAGCAACGACCATTACCGGACAGGTATTGGATTCATCAGTGGGAGTAAAAGAGGCCCTGGAGGCTGCAGCGTTAAAGGCTGGTTGGAAGGAGAAGAGGAAGGCTTACTCCAGTATGGAGGGAAGGTTCAGAAAAGGTATAGGCATAGGCGTTGCCTGGCATGGCATAAGCACATCCCGCGGGGTCCCCGATTGGTCAGCTGGAACTGTTAAGATAGAGCCAGATGGTTCTGTATCGGTTCTCGTAGGCATCGTTGAGATGGGACAAGGTTCCCCTACATCGTCTCATAGGCAGATAGTGGCCGAGATACTTGGAGTTCCGCTAGACCTTGTACATGTATACTTCGGCACATCAGATGCACCTGACACTGGAGCGACCCACGCTTCAAGAGGAACGGGTGTTGGGGCTATCGGGGTATATGTAGCTTCAATAGAGTTGAGAGAGAGGCTTAATTCATTGGCAGCAAAGTTGCTCAACACCGACCCGGAGGACATAACTATAGTAGACGGTGTTGTTAGGTCGAAGAAGGATCCATCGAAGAGCATGCCTTGGAAAGACCTAGTGAAATCAGCATATAGTAAGGGAGTGAGCACGACCTCATCCGGCTACTTCTTCCTTCCTAAGGGAAGGTTCGATGATGAGATGGGGCAGGGGTTCGCCTATATATCTTATAGCTATATGGTGACGATAACTGAGGTTGAAGTTGATACAGAGCTAGGAACTGTAAAAGTTCTGAGGACCTATCCTGCGATAGCTGCTGGGAAGATAATCAATCCTGTGCAGGTGGAGGGCCAAATAGAGGGTGCATTCGTACAGGGAATGGGGTTAGCATTGACCGAGGAGTTCAAGTTCAGTGAAAAAGGAGAGATAATAAACAAGGACTTGACAGACTATGTCATCCCAACATCTATGGATGCTCCCGAGATCGCTGAACCCATATTCATTGAGGACAGGTTCAAATACGGCCCATTCGGTGCCAAGGGTGTAGGAGAAATGGCACTTATACCGGCTCCATCATCCATAGCTAATGCGGTGTCGCATGCTATAGGAAAAAGGGTCACGCATCTTCCGATCACTCCGGAAAGAGTGCTTAAGCTTTTGGAAGGGAGGTGAAGACTGTGTACTACAAGCTCCCTGAATTCGAATATAAAAGGGCAGAGAATCTCCATCAAGCCCTTGACGTGCTTAAGGAAGGGGACTGGAAGATCCTCGCAGGTGGGACGGACTTAATTCTGGATATGAAGATAGGAAGGCAATCACCAAAGAAGATATTGGATATAACGAGGCTCGGTGAGCTCAGATATGTCAGGGCATACAACGGAAAGATGTTTATAGGAGGGGGAAGCCGTCTTCAGGAGCTTCTTGAAAACGCCTTGGTGAAGGAAAGATTGCCTCTTCTCAGTTCCGCGATATATGAGATGGCCTCTTGGCAGATAAGGAATGTAGCCACGATAGCTGGGAACATATGCAATGCCTCCCCCGCAGCAGATTCTGCTCCACCTCTTCTCATATATGATGCTAAGGTAAAATTGAGTTCTTCTTCTGGTAGCAGGACATTGCCCATTTCGGAATTCTTCCTAGGTCCTAGGAAGACGGCGATCTCAAGTTATGAGCTCTTAGAAGAGATCGAGGTACCTACCCTCGATGGCTATTTCCAATGGTACTACAAGCTAGGGAGGAGACACGCATTCACGCTTTCGGTGGTCTCGGCTGCTGTGGCATTGAAGATCGAGAATGGAATCTTCTCAGACGTCAGGATAGCTCTCGGATCTGTTGCACCGAAGCCTGTTAGAGCCTATACTGTGGAAAATGAGCTAAAAGGGAAAGAAGCTAATGTCTCAGAAATAGAGCGTGCTGTTGAAAAGGTAGCCGGGGATATCTCCCCGATCAGCGATGTTAGGGCATCAGCAGAATATAGGTTCAAGGCAACGAAAGCGCTCTTGAAGGAGGCGCTATTTAAAGGAATGAAATACTTCGGAGGTGGTTCGGGATGAAGGTATCATTCAAGTTAAATGGAAGCCCAGTCGAGCTAGACGTCCCTCCGAACGAAATACTTTTAGACACCCTCAGGTTCAGGCTCGGAGTAAGGGGACCAAAGAGAGGGTGCGAGAGAGCGGAGTGCGGTACCTGCACCGTTCTTTTGGACGGAAAGCCCGTATATTCCTGCAATATATTCACGGTTCAAGTAGATGGCTCAGAGGTAAATACAATAGAAGGAATAGCTCAGAAGGAACTAGGCAAAGAGTTAGCTGAGAGCTTCTCTAGGGAGGGTGCGGTACAATGCGGTTTCTGCACCCCTGGCTTCATAACAACCTCCTATGCTCTGGTGAAGGAGAATCCCAATGCCTCAGAGCTAGAGATAAAGAAGTATCTCGAGGGGAACCTATGCAGGTGCACAGGGTATAAGAAGATAGTGGAGGCTGTAAAAAAGGTCATATCTGCGTATAGGAAGTAACTTTCCGAACCATAGAGCCTCTATTCTTTTTTTCCATCTCTCCGTTCTTAGCTATTATCTCTCCTCTTAGAATCGTCAGCTCAACGTTTCCTTTGAATCTCATGCCAAGGAACGGAGTTATTGGGCTCTTAGTAATCAACCATTCCTCTGTTACCAAAGTTTCTTTGTTCGGGTCAACTATAGCTATATCAGCATCACTACCTGGCATTAGTTCACCCTTCTTCGGCCAAAGACCAAATAGCTTAGCCGGGTTCCTAGATATTAGCCTCGGTATGTCGCTCAGCTTCAATGTACCGTTGAGCGCTAAGCTTACCATGGATAGCAACAGCGTTTGAACCCCCGCGAATCCCGCTGCAACCTCCCATATGTCCTTTCCTCCTCCTTTTTCTTGTATAGAGTGCGGAGCGTGATCTGAGCCAATTGTAAAAATCGTGCTATCTTCCAAGGCCTTCAGAAGGGCTTCTCTATGCTCCGCCTCTCTTATAGGAGGGTTAACCTTCAGATAGCTCCCATATCTCTCATAATGAGAACTATCGAAGTAGAGGTAGTGAGGACAAGTCTCACCGGTGAGCCTAACTCCTTCTTCCTTCGCCTTTCTCAAGTAATCGAGCGTGCCCTTTGATGAGACATGAACGATATGAGCCTTACCACCGGTATCCTTAGCCATCATATAAATCTTCATTACAGCCATTTCCTCTGTTATGGGAGGCCTAGAGAGCATATGCGCCAAAGCATCCTTCCTTCCTGAGGACTTAACCTCATTTACAAAGTAATTTACAAGGGAGTCGTCCTCAGCATGAAATGCTATTGGGAAGCCGAGCGCTCTCGAAAGCTTCAGTGCTTTGTATATGGTTGCATTGCTGGGTGGGGGGAGGTTTCCCGTAGTAGGACCCAAGAAAGCCTTGAATCCAACCGCCCCTTCATTCAGCATTTCTTCCAGCCTATCCACACTGTTGTCGGAGAGAAGGCCATAGAGGGCAAAGTCCACATGGGCCTTGTTTTTCAGTAGCTCTGCTTTATCTTTCACCGTGCGCCCAGAATCAACTGGAGGCACCGTGTTAGGCATTTCGATTACCGTTGTAACTCCGCCTAAGGCGGCTGCCATTGTGCCGTGAGAGAAATCATCCTTGTATTCTAGCCCAGGCTCCCTCATGTGCACGTGCTCGTCTACAGCCCCGGGGAAGACGAGCTTTCCTGTTGCATCTATCACCTCGTCAGCCAATTCAGACTTTATTCTTTTACCAATTGCTTTTATGCGTTCATCTTCTATCAATACATCTGATTCATAGATCCCCTCTGGAAGGACTAACTTTCCCCCTCTTATTAAAAGGCTCAAAAGATATCACCCATTTTCATTTTATTTGTTTTTAGTAATATTCTATTATGAAAAATTTAAATAGAAGTCGCACCTTTTTATTTTTTTGGAGACGGATAACTATGGGCTCAACGAACTATAAGTTCATTGGTAGGGATATCCCACGAAGAGATGCAGAGATAAAAACTAAGGGCCTGCTCGAGTTTTCCTCTGACATCTACGTTCCTGGAATGCTCTATGGAAGGATCGTATATTCTCCGTACCCGTTCGCAGACATCGAGGAAATAGATACAAGGGATGCAGAATCGATGGGGGCAACGGTGATAACACCGAAAGATGTCCCCCGAAAGCTATTCAATATCAGGCTCGTGAGCGTGGAAGAAGTAACCTTCAAGGATTGGAACGTTCTGACTATGTCTCCGAGATATTTGGGAGATCCCGTAGCGGCGGTGGCGGCCCCATCAGAATATCTGGCACAAAAAGCGGCGGAAGCTATAAAGTTCAAGTTCAAGAAAATTTACAGGCCTGTGCTAGATGCCTTTGAGGCAATGAGCCTTGATGCTCCAGCGATCAGGGAAAGAATTTTGAAGGGAGAACAGGAGGTTACGGTATCTAAAAACGTTGGGGCTGAGCTTAATTTCTCGGAGGGCGATATAGATAGGGCTGAAAAAGAGTCGGACGTGGTATTAGAGAGAAGCTTCAAGACGAACCGCAGATACCATTTTCAGCTAGAGACGAAGGCATCTCTTTGTGTACCTGAGGTAGATGGACGACTGAGCGTTTACACGACTACTCAAACCATACATAATACCAGGATCCTCATAGGTCAGGTCTTTGGAATACCCCTAAGCCGAATCTCTGTGAAGAGGATCCCGATAGGTGGTTCTTTCGGTTCGAGCATACAGACGAACCTCGTTACACTCATAAGCGTGGCCCTATGCCTGAAGTCCGGGAAACCCGTGAAGATCGTTCTAACAAGAGAGGAAGATATGTACGACCACGCTGATTACGAGATGCACCTCAAGCTCAGGATTGGGGCGAAAAGGACCGGGGAGCTTACCTTTGGAGAAATGCATAACATAATGGACATTGGGGCTCACCAAGTTCAGGCCTATCCTCTCTTGGGAACTGCACTGGGCTGGTTCGTCTCCCTATATAAATGGAAGAATATTTTATATGAAGGAAAAGCTGTTTACACGACTAAAACCCCTTCTTGCGCATTTAGAGGATATGGCGCACCGCAGGTGTCCTGGGCGGTTGAATCTTTGATGGATGAGCTGGCTGAAGAGCTAAAGATGGACCCTCTGGTGCTTAAGCTGAAGAACTACGTCGGTCTCGGTGATGTTTTCTGGGGGCAGGGACCCACGGTTAGAAGCATAATAAGATCCGATGGAGTTAAGGAGCTAGTGGAAAGAGGGAAGCAACTCATAGGTTGGGATAAGAGACAGCCGCCTTCTGCGAAGAAGGGAAGGTTCAGAAATGGCATAGGCTTTGGGAGATCATTCCACACATCTGGAGCAGGGGGGCCCATATCTGGAGAAGTCATTGATTACTCAGGAGCAACGTTGAAATTGAACGAGGATGGAAGCCTCGATTATATAACGGCTTTACAGGACCATGGCGGTGGTACACTCGAAGCGCACGCGAAAATAATAGCAGAGGAACTCGGCGTGCCCCCGCACTTGATAAACATAGTTCCAGCTGACACTAGTATAACGGTTTACGACGTCAACACGCATGCCTCAAGGGGGACATATGTAGGAGGAGAGGCCGCGAGAAGGGCGGCACAGATGGTTAAATCGAAGGTATTCGAAGCAGCAACGAGGATGTTGCCAAAGGCAGTTAATCCGGAAGCCTTCAAGATAAGATATGACGAAGCCTTAGAGCAAGCAGTAGTATATATAGAAGGTATGAAGGATATGAAAGTCACGCTCGCTGAAATAGCTAAGGCCTCATGGCAGAGAAATTGGGGAACCATAGCAGCGACCGTCAGCTATAGGGCGACGTCCGCTCCTCCAACCTTCACAGTTTTCTTCGTTGAAGTCGAAGTAGATACATATACTGGAACAGTTAAGCCAAAGAGGGTTGTCGCTGGGGCAGATCTTGGAACACCGATTAATCCAAAGCTAGCGGAGGGGCAGCTACATGGCGGCTTCGTCATGGGATGGAGCATGGCATACTTAGAGGACACACCGTACCAAAGGGAAACAGGGGAGCTCATGAACAGAGGGATGGCCGTGGATTATAAAATACCAACTTTCGAGGATGCTCCTAGCATCGAGGACTTCAAGGTGATATTCGCGAACACCTACGAGCCAACAGGACCCTTTGGCGCCAAAGGTTTAGGAGAGGCTGCTCTGAACCCAGTAGCTGGGGCGGTCGCCAATGCGATCTACAATGCGATAGGAGTGAGGTTCTACACTCTTCCTATAACTCCTGAGAAGATCTTGGAGTCTTTGAGTGGGGGCGAATGATGATGAGCTCTCTCAATAGGATGAACACTAGGATTATCCCGTTCTCATTTTCCTATCATGAGCCGACGAGCCTTGAGGAAGCCCTTTCTCTTCTTAGTAAGCTTGGAGCAGATGGCAAGATCTTGGCAGGGGGCACCGATCTCATAGTTAAGATGAAGGCGAGGCAGGCGGAGCCGAGGCACATAATCAACATAAAGAAGATCAAAGAGCTTAGATATATCACGGTAGACGGGGATAAAATAAGGATAGGAGCTTTAGCTACATGGAGGGATCTAGAAAAATCTTCCCATATAATTTCGAGGATCCCATCCCTGCTCGATGCTGCTTCGGTGATGGGGGGAGTGCAAATTAGGAACATGGCCACGATAGCTGGGAACATATGCAATGCCTCTCCCGCAGCAGATTCTGCACCACCCTTTCTTGTACATGGAGCTAGAGTAAAGGCCATGAGCGAGAACGGTGCAAGATTTGTTCCGATCGATTCATTTTTCATTGCCCCAGGGAAAACAGCGCTGATGCCTGAGGAAATGGTAGTCGAAATCGAAATACCTTTGCCTCCACACAGTAGCTCCTCGGCCTTCTTAAAGTTAGCGAGAACATCGATGGATCTAGCTAAGGTAAGCGCTGCAGCGTATCTTAAGGTCGATGGAGGAACAATAGAGGAGGCGAGGGTAGCTTTGGGCGCGGTTGCTCCAAAGCCGATTAGAGCGCCTAGCGTAGAAAAGGAGCTAATAGGGAAACCCGCGACTGAGGAGACGTTCAAGAACGCATCTAAGCATGTTGTTAAGGACATATCTCCGATAGATGATATAAGATCTACGGCATCTTATAGGAAAAAAACATCTCCGTATTTGGTTACAGATGCTTTGCTCACAGCCCTTTCAAGGATTGGAGGTGAAAAGCGATGATTATAAAATTCAGGCTAGATGGAAGAGATGTATCTGTCGAAGTGGAACCGAACGAACTCCTTTTGAACGTCTTGAGAGACAAGCTTGGAGTTAAGGCACCTAAATATTCCTGCGGAATAGGTGAATGCGGAGCTTGCACTGTACTCTTGGATGGCGAGCCAGTTCTCTCCTGTCTAACATTAGCTGTGGATGCGAACGGGAGGGAGGTAACGACGGCATCCGGGATCAAGGGAGAGGAGGCGGAGATGTTGATGAAGGCTTTCGCCGAGGAAGGTGCGGTGCAGTGCGGTTTCTGCACCCCCGGTATGTTCGTGATGAGCTATGCTCTGCTGCATGAGAAGAAAAGGCCAACTGAGGAGGAAATCAGGGAGTATCTAAGAGGAAACCTGTGCAGGTGTACAGGCTACGTTAATATAGTTAGAGGAATAGAAAAGGTTGTAGAAATGGGTGGGAAGAAATGAAGGAGCTAAGAGGTAAAGATATACTATCTTCGTTCGATTTCGATAGGGAGACTTTGGAGCATCTGTTCGAGGAAGCGGAAACGCTCAGAAAAAAGCTCTCCACTACTCATCTTAAGATCGCGGAGTCGAAAACGATGGCTACCGTTTTCTTGGAGCCAAGCACTAGGACTAAGATGAGCTTCCAGATGGCCATGCTGAAGTTAGGCGGGAGTGTAATAGATTTTCAGCCGGAGTCTAGCTCCCTCCAAAAAGGAGAGAGCGACCTAGATACAATGAAGATCATCGATGGCTACTCTCCAGATATCATCGTTTTGAGGCAGAGCAAGCCTTTCTTCCCTCACAGCATAAAGGAAGAGATAGCGGCTCCAATAATCAACGGGGGGGACGGAACCAATGAGCATCCGACGCAGGCCCTGCTGGACGTGTATACCATTTGGAGGGAGCTTAAGAGGGTAGATGGTCTTAGGTTAGGCATAATGGGAGATCTGAAATACGGTAGGACAGCGCCATCCTTATCTTATATGCTTACGTTCTTCAAAGATGTTAAGATATATTACATAGCTCCAAAGGAGCTCAGGCTGAGAGAAGAAGTGAAGGAAAAAATAAGAAATAAAATCTCATTTGTTGAGGTCGAGAGACTCGAAGATATAGAGGAAGAGCTCGACGCTCTCTATGTAACTAGGCTTCAGAAAGAGAGGTTCAAGGACCCCTCTGAATATGAGAGGCTTAAATCAAGCTATGTGGTGAACTTAGAGGCACTTAATAAGCTCAAGAGGATACCCATAATCATGCACCCGCTTCCGCGTGTTTGGGAGCTACCACAGGAGGTAGATTCTTTGCCCCAGGCGAAGTACTTCGAGCAGGCTAAGAACGGAATGTACGTGCGTGCAGCTTTGATAAAGGAGATACTCGGCATATAGAATTCATTGCTTTTTCAATTCGAATCTTGATGCATCCATTTTTTTCATGTGAAACGTCTTTGAGTTTTCGAGTGATCCTTGGCATAAATTAATATTTTACTGGTGATTCTTACAGCTATACATTGAACCAAAAAAGCGTACTAAATGGGCTCTCATTTAGTTGTTCATCGGAGAATGTTCCAAGATATATGATACCGTCGAGCTAAATAGGTTTTTCAGACTTCGGGCTTAAAATTGAAACCGACACGTTAGACACTCCCCTTTGTTTTTATAACTGAAGACCTCGCTGTTCACGGCAAGGATGTCGAGGATTGTGGGAAAAGCTTTTTTGCATCTACTGGGTTAGAAATCTCAGAGGATGCTCCTCTTTGCAGAAGGAAGTTCAAGCATAAGCATAGCCCATGCCTTAATGAGAGGTATGGGATGGGGGAGAGGTGAGCCTTACCCCGAACCAGCAGATGAGGCTAAAGGCGTAAAGCCACCTCTAAACGCTATAAGCCTCGTCCCTCAGGGCGAGGTAGCTCACTTCTCAAGGAAAGCCGGATAGTGCTTCCCTGATAACAACAATGATAAATGGGCAATTTTTTGAATAAAGAGGTATAATATCTAAAAGATCAAGAATAGTTAGTGAAGGTATCAGTGCTTATCAGAATGTTATTGTAATAAACTTTGGCGCTTAACTCTCTTCTTGCATCTCCCTGTAAAAAGAAAGAAGCACCATAATATTCGCCAATTGGAGTATCGATCAGCGAAATTTGCTCTCTTCTTTCCTGGATTTCCCACTTTTCCGAATCTAAGTCGAAAACGGAGTAGAGTATTGACAGGTTCGAATATATGCTGGGATCTTGGGACGTAGTGAAGATAAAAATAGTAGCATTCGTGGGAACCGCTTCAGAAACCGGCACGACTTTCAAATACATTAGGTCTACAGGAGCGATAGATATGTAAGGAGGGACAGAGGACCCTCCGCCCGAGCTAGAAGCGGTGCCCGCATTATATGAAAAAGACATGCTCACATTTCCTATAGAGCTCGAAATGTACCCGTTCGGCAACATCACTTTCGCGCTCACCTGTGTCGATGCTCTCTGGGGATTCGATCCAACATAATCATTTCTGTTCAGCGACCAGGAAGAAGAGTTTATCGAGAGGTAATATCCTGATGCCATTGAAATGTAAGCTGGAGGGTCCAAGTTCAAAAGATAGCCCTCCCCTCTCAAATCCGTTATAATTGGAGCAGCTACCTTCAAGGCGATTTTAGTAGACCCGAGAGTATCAGGATCTATTATTTCAACAGCTAAATCGCTTTTGAATGAAGTCCCAGATCCATATGAACAAGCATATATGCCATTGCTTACTGTTGCGGAATCGAAGGCAGAGGCATATATAATGCTGTACGTAGAAGCTGAGGCGTAATAGTTTCCTTGCCAGTCCGGGACTCCCGTAGAATAACTGAAGCTTTTCCCATTTGCTACTAAAGTTGCAACTGAACCATCCAATAACCCAGTTGAGGAGATCGCCAAATTGGCACCACTCAGCGTAGGGTAAACGTAGAGCATCGCTATAATCGAACCGGATGGCATTTTATAAATTTGGATGTCTGACATGGATGCCTGGTTGAAACCGCTGGCATATAGAACCATCTTCATTTTCTTAAAAGCGGTTAATCCCGAGAACGATTTCGATATCCCAGAACCATCAGCATTCATCTGCACCGTTATTTTTCCGCCCTGTAGATCTTCTACGGTCACGTTAAAAGTCCTCGAATTAGGTAGCCAATTCTCCCTTATGCTGAGATTTCCCGTGTAGAATATTATGACTGGGACCCAAACTGGCGATACAGAGAGCGTCCCCGAGACTGAGATACCGGAAGAAGTTGAAAAGGATCCCGAAGATGAGAGCATGTAGGATACAACTAGTCTA
>Ga0334722_10002659_pt1 | contig 19902 bp, 17 predicted proteins | sample C3_bottom_MG_FD_207210 | JGI IMG/M metagenome (GOLD analysis project Ga0334722, IMG submission 207210) | Sediment microbial communities from Yellowstone Lake, YNP, Wyoming, USA - C3_bottom | ecosystem: Environmental > Aquatic > Freshwater > Lake > Sediment | place: USA: Wyoming | collected...
CACCCAATACCCTATTTTCCCCGGGCCTGCAATTCCGTTCGAACCTCTTTGCGGACGTTCGATTACCGCCTGTCGGTGTGCGAACCAATCTCCTGGCACACGCCCGGAAAGCGGGAAGTCTGCTCCTGGACTCGCACACAAGTGCGGACATAAGAATCGGCCCCAGGCTTCCGCCGACGTCGCGCTCTCCCGGACAACGTCAAATCAGCCGCCTCCATTCGCCGTCAGTGCGTTGCTCGCCGCACCCTTTCGTGGCCTGCCGACCGGCCGCATGTGGAGATCCATGCCAAAACGGCGGGAGAGCATCCTGATGTACTCTTCCGGCCCCAGCGGCATTCCGCGCCGCGTGGCTTGCCGGAAGCGCTCGCGCCACGCCTCCTCGCGGATGCCGTACCTCAACACTTCGCGCCAGCGCTCCGGGCTATAGTACTGCGACCAGAGGGAAAGGTCGATCCATCCTTCAGGATCGCCGCCCTCGACGTGGGTTCGCGCGCTGGACCACGGGTACTGCCAGGCGTCCGACACCATTCCGGCCCGCACCGGATTCCGCTCGACGTAAGCCATGGCAGCCAGCGCATCCAGTTCGGCCAGCGCGCAGGAATAATACCGCCCCTGCCACAAGTGGCCGCAAGCGCCACGGTGGAAGTTGACAACCCGGGCGTAATCAGCCTGCACGCGCCGCATCAGCCTGCCAAGGCTGTCACCGTCCTCCGGCACCGCAATGACATGAACGTGGTTTGTCATGAGGCAAAAGGCGAGCACTTTCACCTTGAGGGCGTCGGCGTGTTCGCGGAAACGGTGCAGCCAGTTCTGGCGATCCCTGTCTGTGTCGAAAATCCGCTGCTTGTTGTTGCCTCGCTGCGTGATGTGGTGGGGCAACCCTGGAACGATGAATCGGGGCTTTCTTGCCATTCTGACCGAATAGTGCCGCGCAGCGGGCGTGCCTCTCAGCCGAAAAGGGGCATTGGGTGTCTGACCCCATTAAAAAAGGGGTATTGGGTGTCTGACCCCATTTTTCATTTCAGGCCGAGGATGGGGGGCAGCTGCGTCATTGAGTCAATGAGGAAGTCCGGCGGCGCCTGCTTCAGGGTCTCCGGGCTGATGCCGTAAGTCACCCCCACCGCGCGCACGCCGGCGTTGCGGGCCGTCAGAACGTCGGTCGCCGAATCGCCCACCATCCACGTCTCCTGCGGCTTCGCCCCGGCCTGCTGCATCAGCGTCCGGATGCCCACCGGGTCCGGCTTCTTCTGCTCGAAACTGTTGCCCCCGTAAATCCGGAAAAAGTACTGCGCCAGCCCGAGCCCGGCGCAAAGGTCGCGCGAGAACCGCTCCGGCTTGTTGGTCAGCACCGCCATGCGGACGCCGCATTCGTGGAGCTTCTCCAGCGTCTCCACCACGCCGGGATAAGGGCGCGTATGGTCGAGCATGTGCTCGCGGTAGTAGCTGAGGAAAAAGCCGAGCGCCTCCTGGACCTGTTCTTCGGTCGCCTCCGGCCCCATCGCCCGCCGGATCAGCACCGGCGCCCCGTTGCCCACATAAGATGCCACCAGCTCATGGGCCAGCGGCGGCAGCCCCATGTAAGCGCGCGCCGCATTGACCGAATTGCACAGATCCTCGACCGAGTCCACCAGCGTCCCGTCGAGGTCGAAGATCACCAGCGCCATCTGCCTGCTTCCAGTGTACCCGGAGCAGGCTGAAGGCTCAGGCGTCGTCGCCGGACTCCTCGTTCCCCTCCTGTGTCCGGATGTGAATGGCGGCAATGTCCTCCCGGTACCGGCCCAGGACATAGCTAAGAAACGTGCCGGCCAGCAAAGCCGGACAGCTGTCGCCTTTGGTCACAATCCGCCCCAGCAACGCCCGGGTCGAGGCCAGCCACTGCAAATTCAGTGCCCCTTGAGCGCCGGAGCAATAGACCTTGGCCCAGCCGTTCCGCCGGCCTTTCTTCTTCTCGGCGTCCACCCATAGCCCGTATGCGCGAACCTCCGTGTCGTTCACGATCCTCTCGCGCAAGGATTCCGTTCTCCTGCTGATGACCTGGATTATCGTCTGCATCTTTCGGCGGGACACTCCCTCTGGGGGCGGAATTCGCCAACGCCCCGGGACTTGCATCGGCTGCGGGGACGAAAAAATTTAGCCTCCGGCAAACCGCTTTGCTGCGCGGCGGCACGCGAAGGCCGGGACAGTCCGCCCCCTCCTCCTTTCTGCCTCGGCTGGCGCCTGGGCCCAAGGCCGCCCGGTCCCCGTTGCGCTCCGGCGCCTGTGGCGGGACAGGCCGCCCAAGGCAGATCCACCCGTGGGCGGGCTGTGTCCGCAATGCCGGCCGGGAGTGCCCGCCCTAGCCCGTCAGAGCGGCGAAGCCCATCTTGCCCAGCACGTACACCAGCCAGGGCGCGAGCACGCCCCACAGGGCGCGGCCGAATGGCATTTTCCGTTTTCCGCACACGGCCGAAAATCCCATGGCGATCAACACAATCGTCCAGATCGTGAACAGATCCACGGAATTGGCCAGGCTCCGCAGCCAGGCTGCCGTATCGCGAGACAGAAACGACCCGATGCTCAGCCCGCTGGCCGACTCGGCGTCAAATTCGTCCGGCGGTTTCAGATACAGCACGGCGAAAAACATCAGATTGCCGGCCACCGCGGGCGGCAGCCACGAGTAAGCCGTGATGTTCAACGCCTGCCTGTACTTCACGTCGGCATCCAGCAGGAACCGGTAGCTGAACAGCAGCGCGCCGGCGACAACCAGCATGCCCGCGAAGATTCCCACCGGAGGAAACACGCGCACGGCGACCGGCAGGAATTTCCGCTGCGTTTCCATCGCCTGCATCCGCTGCTCCGGAGTCATCTCCTGGAGCCGCGGGTTCTGTTCAAACGCTTTTTCGATCATCCGGTCATAGCCGACACGGCTCACCATCGCGGACACGGCAGCCACGTTCATCAGGATCAGCAGCAGCGCCACCAGCCACCACCGCCCGCGCTCGGCAATGTCGGGGAAGGCGCGCGCGGGGTCGAGAAACACCCCGGCAAGGCGCCCGGATTCGGACAACGGAGTATCTTGTTGTTCGTTGGTCATGGCCTCGTCACTACCATAACGCCGCACCCTGCGCTCTTGTTCCCGCCCTGTGCACGCCTTGCCCGCTTGCGGATATCCTGTAGGCAGTCCCGCAACCCGACGATGCCAGCATCCACGTCCGCACCCTTCCTGGCCGGCGGCATCATGTCCGGCACCTCGCTCGACGGCATTGACGCCGTGGTGGTCGAGCTTCAGGACGCGCGCGTCAACACGCTCGCCTTCCACACCGTCGCCTGGCCGCGCGAGGTCCGCGCCGCGCTGCTTGCCGTCTCCGACGCAAGCACCCACACGCGCGACATCGCGCGCCTGCATTTCCTGCTGCCGGAGTTGTACGCCGAAGCCTTCCTCGAGGCCTGCCGCAAGGCCCGCATCAAGCCCGGGCGCGTCGCGGTGCTCGGCTGCCATGGCCAGACCATCTACCACGAAGGCCGCCCCTCGCCGTTTCTGGGCCGCCCGGTAGCCTGCACGCTCCAGATCGGCGATGGCAACGTTCTGGCCGCTCGCACCGGCGTGCCCGTGGTGTGCGACTTCCGTCCGGCCGACATTGCCGCCGGCGGCCAGGGAGCGCCGCTCGTGCCCTGGGTCGACTACCTTCTGCTCCGCGACAGGAAAGCGTCCCGGGTCGCCCTCAACATCGGCGGCATCGCCAACGTCACTTGCCTGCCGGCCGGCTGCCGCGCCGAAGAGGTCCTCGCCTTCGACACCGGCCCCGGCAACATGGTCATCGACCAGCTCATGGCGCGCCTCACCGGGGGCAAGGAGACGTATGACCGCGACGGCGCCTTCGCCGCCCGCGGCGCCGTGCACCCCGAGATCGTCGAGCAGCTCCTTGACGACGACTACTTCCGCCTCCGCCCGCCCAAGTCCTGCGGCCGGGAGCAGTTCGGCGCCGCGTTTGTCGACCGCCTGCTCGCCTTCGGCCTGCCGCCGGAAGACACTGTGGCCACGGCAACCTATTTCACCGCCGCCGCCGTGGCGGAAGGCCTCGCCCGCTTCGCCGGCGCCGAAGAGGCGCCGCCGGACCAGGTGATTGTCAGCGGCGGCGGCGTCCACAACCGGACCCTGATGCGCTTCCTCCGCGCCGAGCTCCCGGAAAGCGAGGTCGTTCGCAGCGAAATCTTCGGCATCGACGCCGACGCCAAGGAGGCCATCGCCTTCGCCGTGCTGGCCCGCGAGACTTTCCTCGGCCGCCCGGCGAACCTCCCCTCGGCCACCGGCGCCCGGCGGCCCGCCATACTCGGCAAGCTGTGCCGGCCGTAGCCGCCGCGGATAAAATCAAATTTCCAGCTTTTTGTTGCAATGCCGACACGCCGCGATTTCCTCGCTTCCGCCGCCGCGGCCGCCCTCGCGCCTGCCGGCGGCGAGCGCCCCGGCCCCGCCTTCCGCCTCTGGTACGACGAGCCCGCCGCGCACTGGAACGAGGCCCTTCCCGTCGGCAACGGCCATCTTGGCGCGATGGTTTTCGGCGGCGCCGACGAGGAGCGGCTCCAGATCAACGACGACACGCTCGTCTCGGGCGCGCCCGGCATCGACGAGCTGCCGCTCGACGTCACCCGCCGCTTCGACGAGGTCGTCGCCTTGCTGCGCGCCCGCCGGTTCGCCGAGGCAGGCGAGGTCATCACCCGGAGCTGGACCGGACGCTCATGGCAGTGCTACCAGCCGGCCGGCGATGCCTTCTTCACTCTGGCCCGCAGCGGGCCGGCCGAGGAATACCGGCGCGAGCTGGACCTCGAGACGGCGGTCGCGCGCACCGTGTTCCGGCGCGGCGAAACCATTTTCACCCGGGAATGTTTCGCCTCGTTTCCCCACCGCGTGCTGGTTCTCCGTTTTGTGGGCTCGTCGTTCGGCTCCATATCCCTTCGGGCCCGGCTGGCGAGCGTCCATCCCACCGCCCGCGCCGAGCCGCTGGGCCGGACCGGCCTCCGCCTGCGCGGCCGCATCCCCGGCTTTGTCCTCCGCCGCACGCTGGAATGGGTGGAGAAGCGGGGTGAGCAATGGAAATATCCCGAGCTGTGGAACGCCGACGGCACGCGCAAGCCCGGCGCGCAACAGGTGCTCTATGAAGGGGAGGCCGGACGCCGCGGGGCGGAGTTCGAACTGCGGCTCGCCCTGCTGTTCCACAACGGCATGGCCGGCATCGAGCGCGGCGTGCTCGCGGTCGACGGCGCCTCGGAGGCCGTCTTCGTGCTGGGCTCCTGGACCAGCGTGCGCAACAACGATCTCGATGCGGAAATGCGCGCCGCCCTGGCCTCGTCCTGGGACACCCTCCTGCACCGCCACATCGCCGACTACCAGCGCCTGTTCCGGCGTTGCACGGTCGATTTCGGCGCCACGGAGCAGTCGCAGCTGCCCACCGACGAGCGCATCGAGAAATTCGCTTCCGGCGCCGACCCCGCCCTGCCGGCCCTCTATGTCCACTACGCCCGCTACCTGATGATCGCCGGCTCCCGCCCGCGATCCGAGCCGCTGAACCTTCAGGGCATCTGGAACGACCAGGTCATTCCGCCGTGGGCGTCCGGCTACACGCTGAACATCAATACCGAGATGAATTACTGGCTCGCCACAACCGGCAACCTCTCCGAGTGCGCCGAGCCGCTGCTGCGGATGGTCGGCGAGCTCGCCCGGACCGGCGCCCGCGTGGCCCGGTCGATGTACCGCCGTCCCGGCTGGGTGGCCCATCACAACACGACGCTCTGGCGGGGCGCCTGGCCGGTCGACAACGACGCCATGCCCTCCTTCTGGCCGATGGCCGCCCCCTGGCTCTGCCGCCACCTGTGGGAGCAGTATGAATTCACGCAGGACCGCAACTTTCTGGCCGAAGCGTACCCGCTGATGAAAGGCGCGGCCGAGTTTCTGCTCTCCTGGCTGATTGAAAATGCTGACGGATTTCTGGTCACACCGGCAGGAAATTCTCCGGAAAATCTTTTCGTTTACCGGGATGAAAAGGGGGAAAAGCGGGTCGCGGGCGTCTGCATGGGTCCGACCATGGACCTCGCCCTGGCGCGCGACCTCTTCGCCAACTGCATCGCGGCGGCGGAGATCCTCGGCCTGGACGAGGAGTTCCGCCGCCGCCTGGCGGACGCCCGCGCCCGCCTGCTTCCCTACCGGATCGGCGCCCGCGGCCAGATTCAGGAATGGCCCGAGGACTTCGAGGAGCGCGAGCCGCAGCACCGCCACTTGTCCCACCTTTACCCGCTGCATCCCGGCGTCGAGTGGACGCCGGAGGCGGCGCCGCAGTTTTGCGCCGCCGCCCGCCGCACCCTCGAGCTTCGGGGCGACGGCGGCACCGGCTGGTCGCGCGCCTGGAAAGTGTGCCTCTGGGCCCGTCTCGGCGACGGCAACCGCGCCTTCTCTCTGTTGGCCCGCCTGTTCGAGCCGGCCCGCACCGCGCCAGGCGAGTACCGCCGCGGCGGCGTCATGCCGAACCTGCTCTGCTCGCACCCGCCGTTTCAGATCGACGGCAATTTCGGCGGCGCCGCCGGCATCCTCGAAATGCTGCTGCAAAGCCACGCGGGCGCCATCCATCTTCTGCCCGCGCTGCCCGACGCCTGGCCCGCCGGCGAAGCCCGGGGCCTGCTTGCCCGGGGCGGCTTCGAGGTCGACCTGCGCTGGCGCGAGGGGCGGCTCCAGGAGGCCCGCATCCGCTGCGCCTCCCCCAAGCCGTGCCGCGTCCGCTACCGCGGCCGAACCATCGAGACCACCGCCCCGGCCACGCTGGCCGAAGCCGACTGGGCGGGCTGACGCGCCCCGCCTTGCGGCGGGCCCGCCTCCGCCCGCACAATGGCAGTGTCGCCCCCGGAGCGGCAAACGATGCTCAAGACGCTTCCCGAATACGAAGAACTGGCCCGGGCCGCCCACGGGCACCTCTGCGCCGGCCAGATCCTCGGCATCCGCATGGCCCTGCACGGCCTTTCCCTGCTGCGGCTCGACGATCCCCTGGGCGCGCACCGCAAGCGGCTCATCACGTTCGTCGAGATCGACCGCTGCGCCACCGACGCCATCGGCGTGGTCACCGGCTGCCGCCTCGGAAAACGCGCGCTGAAATTTCTCGATTTCGGGAAAATGGCAGCCACATTTTGCGACCTGGAAACCGGAAAAGCGGTGCGCGTTTCCGCCCTGGAATCGGCCAAAGACCGGGCGCGCGAGCTTTTCCCGCACCTCGAAAAGCCGAACGAGCAGCAGATGCAGGCCTACCGCGTGCTGCCGCCCGGCGAACTGTTCCGCACCGAGTGGGTCGAAGTCCGGCTGCTGCCGCAGGACCTGCCCGGCTACAAGGGCCCGCGCGTCGTCTGCGCCGAATGCGGCGAGCGCATCAACTTCGGCCGCGAGGTGGAGCGCGGCGGCCGGACCCTGTGCCGGAGCTGCGCCGGCCAGCGCTACTATGATCCGCTGCCACATCACTGACCGGCGCAGCGCCGGCGGCGTGCAGGCGCTGCTGGAAAGAATCGAAGCCAACGCGCGCGCCGGCGTCGAATGGATCCAGATCCGCGAAAAGGACCTCGACGGCCGCGCGCTGGCCGAACTGGTTCTGGAAGCGCTTCGCCGCGCCCCGGGCGCGCTGATCCTTGTCAATTCCCGCGCCGACGTGGCCCTTGCCTGCGGCGCCGGAGGCCTGCATCTGCCCGCAGGTTCCCCGCCGCCTTCGGCCTTCCGGCCCATCTGTCCGCCGGGCTTCCGCATCGGCGTTTCCTGCCACAGCGAGGAGGAGCTGGTTTTGGCCGAGCGCGAGGGCGCCGACTACGCCCTCTTCTCGCCCGTCTTCCGGCCGCTGTCGAAAGAAGACGCGCGCCCGCCGCACGGGCTGGAGGGGCTCCGCCGCGCCTGTTCGCGGGTGCGCATCCCGGTGCTCGCCCTCGGCGGCATCACGGCGGAAAACGCCCCGCTTTGCGCCGCGGCCGGCGCTGCCGGCGTTGCGGGCATCTCGATGTTTCAGCTCCCCGCGCCGCCGGCGGCTTGAACAAGGCGGGCAAAGAATGTTTTGCTGGGAAACGGATGCATGTCAACCGATTCGCCGGCCGCGCTTCCGATTATCTGAAAGGCCGCCCGCCCTATCCCGAGGCGGTTGTCGACGAGCTGGAGCGCCAGGGTCTGGCGCCCGGCTCGCTCGTCGCCGACATCGGCGCCGGCACGGGGGCCGCTTCCCTTCTCTTTCTCCGCCGCGGATACCGCGTCATCGCCATCGAACCCAATGAAGACATGCGCGAAGCCGCCCTCCGGCTCGGCATCGACGCCCGCCCGGGCACGGGCGAAGAGACCGGCCTGCCCGCCGCGTGCGCCGACCTGGTGCTGTGCGCGCAGGCTTTTCACTGGATGGACCAGCCCCGCGCCTGGCAGGAGTTTCAGCGCATCGCCCGTCCCGGCGGCTGGATCGCGCTGCTGTGGAACAACCGCGTGCGCGAGGGTTCTCCGTTTCTCGAGCAGCTCGAACGCCTGCTGGAACGCTTCGCCGTCGAAGACGTCTCCTGGGCCGAACGGATGGACAAGCGCCGCTGGCCCGGCATGCAGGAAGCGCACTTCCTTCACATCCACCGCGTCGATTTCGAGGCTCTGCTGGCCCGCGTCGCCTCCATGTCATGGATGCCGCGCCCGGACTCGCCCGCTTACGCCGCCATGGCCGCCGCCTTGCGGCAGCTGTTCGACGAGCACCAGCGCGACGGCTTCGTCGAGATGCCGCACGACTGCGTTCTTTACTGGACGCGCAAGCCCTGAAGCCGCGCGCGGCCTTCAGTTCCCGCGGCGGTCCGGGCGCCATTCCGGCCGGCACATGGCGGCGAGGTAGCGCTCGGGCAGCCGCCAATAGGGCGGGCACGGCGCATCGGGCAGGTCATAGGGGAGCAGGCTGTTGGCGAGAATCTCTTCCGTGACCGGCAATGCATCCACCAGCCGCGGCTCCTGCTGTTCGATCGGGAACCGCTGCTTGAGGCCGTGCATGTAGTCGAGGTATTTCGCCTTCCACCCGTCGACCGGCTGCAATGGCGGCACCAGCACCCGCACCCGCCGCTGCCGCCCCAGCCGGAAGGCCGCCGCCGCCACGGCTGGGATCTGGTCCGTGTCCCCGCTCAACAGATAGGCGGTGTCAAAATGCCCCGCGAAGCCGTCAATCAGCATCTCGACGGCGATGTTGACGTCGGTTTCCTTCTCCTGCCGCAGGGCGCCGTCCCGCTTGCGGTAATAGCCGAAGATCGGCTGGAGCCCCTGGATGTGCGCCGCCGCGCGCAGCCACAGCGCGTAGCGCTCGTGCTCGGCGGGGCGTGCTTCCAGCTCGGGCGTCACCGGCGCGGTGAAGTAGCGGATGCGGTGCAGCCCGGTGTCCGGCTCGTGGAAGTGCCGCTCGATGAGGGCGCGGAAATCGCACCAGACCAGCCCCGAAAGCGAATAGCCGCGCTGCGGCTCGCCCGCCTTGAAGTGGTTGCGGACGCCGTAATAGAAATTGAAGCCGTCGACGTAAAGAACGGCCTTGCGCATGGCCCCATTATCCGGCGGTCATCGTTTCCGGGCTCCAGGTGCAGATGCGGTTTTCGTAATAGCTGGTGTTGCACAGCAGCGCCGGGCCTGCGGCGCGGAAGCCGAACACCGCGTCCTCGAAGTGCGGCTTGCGCGTGCGCACGGCCTGGATGAAATTCGCCATGTGCCGGCGGTGCGCGTCGGAGGCGGCCGCGAAGCGGGTCTCGCCGCTCGAGGGGAGATTTTTCGCCGTCACCGGCTCGGGCGGGTACTTCTTGCGGTACTCGCGCAGAAACTGCTCCTGGACAGCCTTCGGGAACGTGTCGATCGTGTAGCCCGGCTCGCGCTCCTTCGGATGCCGCTGGAGCGCCACCGTGCGGACATCCGTCGTCAGCGTGCCCTCGTTGCCGATGAAGCGGAACCCGAAATCCTCCTGCGGCTTGGAGCTTTTGAAATTCACGCGCAGCAGGAAAGTGAATTCCGGGTGCGCCGCGGTTTTCGGATAGTCGATCACCGCATATTGCGCGTCCGGCGTTTCGCGCCCGTCGCGCCAGTAGCGGATGCCGCCGGTCGAATACACCCGCACCGGGCCCAGCGCCTGCGTGGCCGTGTGCAGGCCGGTGAGCAGGTGCACGTAAAGGTCGCCGGCGATGGCCGTGCCGTAGTCCAGGTAATTCCGCCAGCGGAAGAGCCGGATGGGTTCGAACGGCCGTTTCGGCGCGTGTCCCAGAAACCGGTCCCAGTCGATGTTGGCGGGCGAGGCGTCCGGCGGGATCGAGTACTGCCACGCGCCCAGCGCGGTGTTGCGGTCGAGCCACGCCTCCACCATGTTCAGCTCGCCGATGGCCCCCTCGCCGATCAGCTGCCGGATCTTGTGGAAGCTGAGCGCGGAGGCGTACTGGCTGCCGACCTGGAAAATGCGGCCGCTGTTGCGGTGCGCCTCGATCACCGCCTTGCCTTCCTCGATCTTCTGCACCATCGGCTTTTCGCAGTAGACGTCCTTGCCCGCCGCGAGCGCGTCGATCGAAATCCGCGCGTGCCAATGGTCGGGCGTGGCGATGATGACCGCGTCGACGTCCTTGCGGGCGAGGACTTCGCGGTAGTCGCGCGTGGTGAAGATGCCCGGATAGCTTTCCTGCATCTTCTTCAGCCGGCCGTCGTAGATGTCGGCGGCGGCCACGATGCGCACGCCTTCGTTGAGCAGCGCGTCGCGCACATCGCCCTGCCCCATGCCGCCGGCGCCGATCAGAGCAATCTGGATCGTGTCGTTTGCCGAGTGTTTCATCGCCGCCTCCTACGCCTTCACCTGCATGCTTTCCGGGTCCCAACGCACCGTCCTGCCGCCGAAGTAGCTGGTGTTGCTCAGCACGGCGGGCGCGGCGGCGCGGAAGCCGAACACCGCGTCCTCCACCACCGGCTTCCGCGTCCGGACGGCCTGGAAAAAGTTCGCGTGGTGCTCGTACTGGTCGCTGTAGCCGCGCGGCGGCAGCCAGCGTTCCTCGCGCGGGCCTTCCAAGGTTTCGACGGTCTCCGGCCGCGGAGGGTATTTCTTCAGGTGTTCGGCGAGAATTTTCTTCTGCGTCTCGCTGTCGAAGCTGCCGGCGCTCGTGCCGGGGTCGCGCTCGGGCGGCACGCGGACGAGCGTCACGCCGCGGTCGATGAGCAGAACGCCGTCGCTGCCGGTGAATTTGAAGCCCGAGTTTTCCCCGGCGCCATTGACGAAATTCACGCGCAGGGCGAGGTTGAAGGCCGGGTGGGATTTCGCCTTTTCATAGTCGTACAGGCCGACCATCACGTCCGGCACGTCGCGCCCGTCCTTCCAGTAGCGCAGGCCGCCGGCGGCGAAAATCCGCACCGGGCCGAGCGAATCGAGCACGAAGTGCAACCCGCTGAACAGGTGCACGAACAGGTCGCCGGCCACGCCGGTGCCGTAGTCCTGGTAATTGCGCCAGCGGAACACCCGCACCGGGTCGAACGGCCGCTTCGGCGCGTGTCCGAGGAAACGGTCCCAGTCCACCGTTTCGGGCGAGGCGTCCGGGGGAATCGAATACTGCCACGCGCCGAGCGCCGAGTTGCGGTCCCACCACGCCTCCACCATGTTCAGCTCGCCGATGGCGCCGTCGAGATACAGTTCGCGCGCCTTGGCGTAAACGGCGCTCGAGACCCGCTGGCTGCCGACCTGCACGATGCGGTTCGTGCGGCGGGCCGCCTCGACAACGCGCATGCCCTCCTCCACCTTCTGCACCATCGGCTTCTGGATGTAGACATCCTTGCCCGCTTCCATCGCTTCGACGGCGATTCGCGCGTGCCAGTGGTCCGGGGTGGCGATGATGACGGCGTCGACGTCTTTTCGCGCGAGGATTTCGCGGTAATCGCGCGTCACGAAAAGGTCCTTGCCCCAAACCTCCTGCGCACGGACGAGGCGCCCCTGGTAGATGTCGCAGACGCCCACCAGCTTCGTGCCGGGCACGCTGGCCGCCGTGCGCGTGTCCTCCGAACCCATGATGCCCCAGCCGATGGTGGCAAACTGGATACGGTCGTTCGGCGAGCGCCCGGCCTGCCGCGCTGCGGCGGGCAGGCTTCCGGCGGCCGCCGCCGAGGTCTTCAGAAAATGACGCCGAGTGGATGGCATGCCTTCATTCTAGCGGCTGCCAATCCGCGCCTGAGGGAAACCGCCCGATGAGCCGCCTGCGCAGAAGCGAGAGGATCTGCGCCGCCTTCTTCGCGTACACGGCCGGCGTGGCCGCCCTGCGAAGCCTGCCGCCGCGCGTCCGGATGGAAGTCTGGACCGCGGATGCCGCCGTGCTGGCGGCCCTCTGGCTGCTGTCGCGGCCCGCGGCCGCGCGGCGGCCGGCCTTGGCCGTGCTGCGGGACTGGCTGCCGCTGGCGTTTCTCCTGCTCGCCTACCGGCAGATGGGATGGATGGCGCTGCCGCATGAAAACCGCAATTTCGAGAATTTCTGGATACGATTTGACCGGCTGATTTTGTATGAATTCCGGCTGAAATCCGCGATTGAATTCTTCGGGCCCGTGCTGCCGAACGTGCTCGAGCTTTGCTACCTGCTGGTTTACGTCATGCCCGTGGCGGCCGTGGCCGTTTTCTATGCCGCGGGCGCACGGGGCCGGCTCGACCGCGCCTGCACGATCCTCCTCTCCGCCACGCTCGGCGCCTACGCGCTTTACCCGTATTTCCCCAGCGAGCCGCCGCGCACCGTGTTTCCGCACAGCGACCTGCCGCTGATGAGCGCCCTGCGCGCGTTCAACCTGAAAATCCTCGGCGCCTACGGCATCCACATGAGCGTGTTCCCGAGCGGGCACGCGGCGGCGGCGTTTTCCTGCGCGTTTGCGGTGCGCGAGCTTCTGCCCGGGCGTCGCCGCACGGGGGCCGCGTTCCTCGCGCTCGCCATCCTGATCGCCGTGGCCACCGTGTACGGGCGCTACCACTTCGCCATCGACACCCTGGCAGGCTTCGCGCTCGCTCTGGCTGCGCTCGCCCTGCACCGCCGCCTGCGCCCATGAACGGCTCCCGAGGCCGGCCCTGTATGCTGGGATTACCCAAGGACGTGCGGACCGATCTGCGAAGGGGGAAGGCGCATTGCTGATTCTCGCCGCTTTCACGGTGATTCTTTCCTGGCCGGAGGCGTCTGCCGAAGCCGCGCGCCGCGCCGGCGAACTCGGCGCCGGCGTGCTCGTGGTTCCTCTGGCCGCCAGTGCGCCCGCCGCGCCGGCTGGCGTGGAGATCATCGCCGCCGTCCCGGCCGACGCTGCCTCGATCCATGCCGCCCGGCGCGCGGGTTTCCGCGGCGTGATGATCCCCGCCCCGGAACAGGAGCCCGCCTTGCGCGCGCTGCTGGCGCAGCACCGGGACTTCATCCGCGTCGTCTCCCTCGCGCCGGCGCAGGCTCACCAGGACGTGAGCCCCGCGCTGGCGGCGGTGCGCGCGGGCCGCTGGCCGGGACTCGAAGCCGCAGACGGCGAGGCGGGCGCCACCGAGCAGCCGTGGATCAACGCAAATCTCCACGTCTACTCCTGGCTGCGCGGGTTTTTCCCGCAGCGCGCGCCGGTGCTCGACTTCGCGCCTCCGGACGACAGCCTGCAATACGAAGGCGCGGAGATCGCGCTGGCCGAGGCCTGGGCCTTCCGGGGCAGCGTCATTTTGCGGCTGCCCGGCGCCATGCGGGAAGGACTCGCGCGCGGCGACGCCCGGGCCGCCAGTTCCTGGTCGCGGCTGTGCGAGGTGGCCGCGTTTCTCCGTTCGCGCGCGCCAGCCGGCCCGTTTGTCTCCGCCTCCAGCCTGGCCATGTTAATCCCGCAATGGGACGAGGAATTCGAAGAGATTCTCAACCTTGCCTGGCGGCAGCAGCTGGCGCCCGAGGTTGTCCCGGCCGGCCGCTTCGCACCGCGGCAGGGGCTGCGCTTTGCCGCCACCGTCAACCATACGCCGCCCGCGCCGGTCCGCCAACAGTTGCGCGATTTTGCCGCCGCAGGCGGCACTGTGGTCATCGCCCCGGAGCCGGGCAAGCCGCCGGCGCCGTGGACGGAAGGAGCGCGCCGGCTCGGCAAGGAGGGTCCGTGGGAAAAGTATGCGCTCGGCCGCGGCGCGCTGCGGCTGTTCGCCGAACCCGTCCTTGACCCGTATGAGTTTGCCCTGCACTTGCGCGAAATCGTTGGCATGGATAACCCGCTCGGCCGCGGGCTGCATGGCCTGGATGTGCGCATCTGGAATGCGGCCACGGTGCTGCCGGTGCTCTCGCGTCACGGCGGCGGCGTGCAGGTGGTGCTGATCGCCTACGGCCGCCGCCTCGACCACGATTTCCTTGCCGGGATCCGCGGCCGCTGGCGGCGGGCCGAGCTCCTCCAGCCCGGCGCCTCCGCCGTGCCTCTGCGGCTGATGCAACGGGCCGGCCGTGTAGAATGGAACCAACCTGGGCTTCCCCGGCTGGCTGTTGTCACTCTCGAGGAGGACGCACGATGAGCCTGACCCGCCGCGAAATGCTGGGCGCGCTGGCGGCTGCGCCCGCCGCTCATGGCGCCGGCGCGTATTTCGGCCTGCACGAATTTATCGAACGCCACCCGAAAGCGGTGTTCATCCGCCGCACCCGCGTCGCCGACAAGATGGATCGCGAGGCCAAACTGCGCGAGGGGCTGGAACTGGCGCGGCAGATCTTCGTGCGCAAGAGCGAACCCGGCGTGCCTCTTTCGCACCGCATTCTGCTCAAGCCGAACATCACCAGCGTGCGTTCGCGCCACCGGCCCGATGTGGAGAACTGGGGCACGGGGACGGATCCCGATTTCTACGAGGGCCTGCTCATCGGACTGAAAGAGCTCGGCCTGAAAAAGTTCTTCTCGGTGGAGACCAACCTGTATCACGCCTGGCACTACCGCGGCTTCATGGATATCCATGAACGCCACGGCGTCGAGATGAACGAGCCGGAGCAGAATTATCTTTCGCCGCGCGCCGAGCGCGAGATCGTCTGGTCGAAGGTGCCCGACGCGGTCGTTTACGACAGGATCCCGCATCACTGGCCGGTGAACGCGCCGGACACGTGGCTCCTGAACATCGCCAAATGGAAGGGCCATTCGATGTGCCTGACCCAGGCGGTGAAAAACGAGCAGGGGCTGGTGTGCCTGCCGTTCATCCGGTTCTGCTCCGGCATGCGCATGGTGGCCAACGTGCCGGATGTGATGAAGCCGCATATGTGCCGCGAAGCGGCCGACCGGGTGCAGCGGTATTTCGAAAACCGCCTGCGGTCCGGTTTCCGGCGCTACCAGGCCCGGCCGGAGGACAACAAGGTCAGCCCGCTGGCGCAGGAAATCTGGGCGCACAAGACGCTGGACAACCAGAGCGTGCTGAAGACGGGCCTGGCCATCATCGAGGGCATCTACGGACGTGACGGCGACGGCTTCGGCCTCGGCAACGACTACCTTACGAATCTGGTGATGTTTTCGAAAGACAAGTTCCGCCTGGATGTCATCGGTCTGTGGCTGGCCGGACACGAGCCGGGCAACGTGCACCTCTACCGCATTGCGAAGGAGCGCGGCCTGAGCGACACGTTCAACCCCTGGGAAATCGACGTCTATGAATGGACCGATGCAGGTCCTGCGCCGCGCAAGCTGACCGATTTTCCGCGCTACGAGCTCAAAAGCATCTATCTGCGGATGCCCGGCGAGCCGGAGCTGCACCTGGCCAACGAGCCCGTCGATTACGACCGGCTGAAGTTCTGATCGCGCAGCGGCCGACTCGAGCGGTATGCGCGGTGACGCTCGCGGCGCCGAAGGCGCTTCGGGTGCTTTCAGAGCCGCGAACGGGGCGTCGGCGTTCGCGAGAACGCCGACCAGAGTGAGCGGTCACTGCGTCACCTGACCAGACCTGCACGCCGCAACAGAACACCCGCAAAAAAGGCGCTTCCCTCGGCGATGCAAACGCTCGCCGCGGTTAATTTTCAGGGGGACAGCCTGAATTGAGCCCTTGGCGTATCGTCCAAGTTGTCAGAGCGCTCCGTCCCCTTGGCTGAATCCGGCCCCTGGCACGCCGCACCGATCCGGCGCCTCAACAGTCTGGATCCCGTTGATTTTTCTCGTCGAAACACCGCCATCGTCCTTCCGTTGTGGCGGTGGTGCGCGGTTTCGACCTGCCTGGGGCAGCTTCCGGCGGCGTGAGTCCCGGCACCTTCAACCGTGTCAGAAGCCGGCCCGGTTCGGCTTGATGAACCCGTCGGACCAGCCCTTTTGTTCGTTTTCCTGCGCTGCACGGGCCAAAATCGCCAAGGGGACGGTCGGCTCCGTCCCCTTGGAGTATAGACCAAGGGCTCAATTCAGGCTGTCCCCTTTGTCCTGATGCCCGGATGCACGCCCTTCCGGTGCCTCGCTACCTGGATCTCTTTGTCCTGCAACCACTAACGGGGACACCTGCCTCGCAGAGCACCCCCCCGCCGGGCCCGCCGCATCCGGGAGGTCGGGATCCGAAACGTTAAAATCCCTCCACCCGCAATTTTTCTGTTGACGAGTTACGGGTCTGAAATGCAATAATGAAATCAAACATAAGTCGTCATCGACTTAATTGCATCCCCGCGAGGAGGCCCAGCTCCTCGCAAGCCCCTCTGACAGGAGGCCGTGCGGTGCCCAGCCACACGGCCTCTACGCTTTTTGGGACCTGATTCTCCCGATCCACAGACCTCCCGGGTGGGGATTGTCACCCAGTGGTAACACGGCAGGGCGCAATGTCACCCAACCGGGGGTGGGTGTGCCTGATCCCGGCACCCGCAAGCCCTTGAAAAATCGTTGAACCACTTTGGCACGCAGGTTGCTGTGGTAAGGGCAACAAGCAGTCGTCATCGACTCAAACATCCCTCGAGGTGACCCAGCACCTCGTGAAGCCCCTCTACTGACGAAGGCCCTGCGGCTCCCCGCCACAGGGCCTTCCTTCCGTTCAGGCGCGGTTTTTTCAGCAACCCGCCCGCCCCGAGCGCCGTCGCCCCCAATGGAGCCATGCCCGGATCCACCCGCCGAACCATCCTCTGCCTGGCCGGACTCGCTTCGGCAGCCCAAACTGCTCCGGCCCCGGGGCGTCTGGAGCTGCGCGATGCCAACGGCCGCCTTCTTGGCTGGACTGCGTCCCGCACCGGCGGCCTGCGGGAAGCGCGCAGCGCCTCGGGGCGCCTGCTGGGGACCTACGACCCGGCTGCCAACACGACCCGCGACGCCGCCGGGCGGCTGCTGTACCGCGGCGATGCGCTCGCGGCGCTCATCATCTGCCGCGGATGACCGGCCCCGGGGATCAAGCCGGCCGCACCTCGTACACGCCGTTGGCCACGGTCGCGAACACGGCCAGCCCGCCTTCGCGCCGCACGGAGACCGGTTTGCCCTGCCGCCGGACATCCACCTGGCCCGCCCAGCGCAGCCGCACCGGATTGCCGCGGATGGAGCGAATGCGCGCCACAGCCAGCCTGCCGCCGGTCCACTCCATGGACACCTCGAAGCCGCCGCGGGCGCGCAAGCCTTCCGCGCGGCCCGCGTGCCAGGCCCGCGGCAGGGCCGGCAGGAGCCGCAACTCGCCCAGGTGGCTCTGCAACAGCATCTCGGCGATGCCGGCCGCGCCCCCGAAATTGCCGTCGATCTGAAACGGCGGGTGCGTGTCGAACAGGTTTTTCAGCGTGCAGGTCTCAAGCAGAATCCGCCACAACCGGTAGGCCCGCTCGCCGTCCCCGAGCCGCGCCCAGAAGTTCATCTTCCATGCCGTGGACCAGCCGGTGGAGCGGTCTCCGCGCGCCTCCAGCGTCTTCCGCGCCGCGGCTGCCAGCTCCGGCGTGCGGTGGATGTCGATCAGCTCGGCCGGATGCAGCGTGTAGAGGTGGGAGACGTGGCGGTGCTGCGGTTCGGGCTCGTCGTAGTCCTCGATCCATTCCATCAGCCGGCCGGTGCGCGGGCTGACGCGCAGCTCCGGAAGCCGCGCGGCCGCCTCCAGGCACCGCTTGCGGAACTCCGCGTCGCGGCCCAGCGCCTCGGCCGCGCGGGCCGTGTTGGAAAGCAGGTCGCGGCAGATGGCGATGTCCATGGTGGCCGCGTAAGTGAACATCGCCTCGGTGCCGTCCGGTTTGCGGAAGCGGTTTTCCGGCGAGTGGGAAGGTGCGGTGACGAGCTTGCCCGGCGCCGCAGTGCCCGGCGGCGCCTCCACCAGGAAATCGAGCACGAATTCCGCCGCACCTTTCATCAGCGGGTAGCCGCGCTTGTCCAGGAACGCGCGGTCGCCCGTGAACAGAAAGTGTTCCCACGCGTGGCGCGCCAGCCAGGCCGCGCCCATCGGCCAGACGCCCCAGATGCCGTCGGCCGGCGCCGTGTAGCCGAAGGCGTCCGTCAGATGATGCACCACCCAGCCCCGCGCTCCGTACATGGCCTTGGCCGTTCTTGACCCCGGCCCGGCAAGCATTTCCATGAAGTCGAACAGCGGCTGCTCGCACTCGGCCAGATTGGTCACACAGGCGGGCCAGTAGTTCATTTGGAGGTTGATGTTCGTGTGGAAGTCCGAATTCCAGGGCGCCTGGAAATGCTCGTTCCAGATGCCCTGCAAATTGGCGGGCAGGCAGCCCGGCCTCGAGCTGGAAAGCAGCAGATAGCGGCCGTACTGGAAATAAAGCGCCGCCAGGCCCTCGTCGGCCGCGCCTTTTTTCGCGCGTTCCAGCCGCTCGTCCGTCGGCAGCGCCTCCGCGTCGGCATCCGCGGGCAGCTCGAGTTTCACGCGGGCGAAGTAGACGCGATGGTCGGCCTCGTGGCGCCGGCGCAACTCGTCGAAGGGCCGCCGCGCGGCTGGCAATGTCCGGGCTACCTGCGCGGCCGGCGCCCGCCCGCGGTAGTCCGTGGCCGCCGCCAGGCGCAACACCACCTCATGGGCGCCGGCGATCTTCAGTTGCGAATCGCCGGCTGACACCGAGCCGCCGCGGGCTTCCGCCTCGAGGCGGGCCTCGAAGGCCACGCCCTCTCCTTTCACGCGGCCCCGCAGCACCAGCGTGTCCGTGCGCGCGGGGTCGGGCGCGGTCATCCCGTGCTCGGCGCGCGTCAAACGGAGGCGCGCCGAAAACGGGCGTTCGCAGCTCAACCGCACCACCAGCACGTCATCCGGCGCCGAGGCGAACACCTCGCGGCGGAACCGCGCCCCGCCAAGCTCGAACTCTGTGATCGCGGCGGCTGCCTCCAGATCCAGCCAGCGCCGGTAATTCTGCGCCTCTCCAACCCCGTCGAGTTCGATCCACAGGTCGCCCAGCGGCTGATAGGAGTCCACGTGCGGCGGGATGCCGAGCATCGCCTTTTCCGCCAGCTTCGTCGCTTCGAGTTCCTTGCCCTCGAACAGCAGCCGCCGCACCTCGGGCAAGGCCTGCAACGCCGCCGGATTGTCCGGATTCAGCCGCTTGCCCGCCCAAACGGTTTCTTCATTGAGCTGGAGCCGTTCGAGCTCCACGCCGCCGAACACCATCGCTCCCAGCCGCCCGTTGCCCACGGGCAGGGCTTCGTCCCAGGCGGCCGCCGGCTGCCGGTACCAGAGTTTGAGCTTCGCCTCCGGCGCGGGCGCGCGCCCGGCGAGCCGCGCTTTCCATTCAAACCGGGAAGGCCGGTTCCGCTGCCACGCGAATGCTGTTGCGCTGATCCACTGCGCCAGCCACACACGGCGGTTGATCGTCATGCCCGTGATGCTCCCCGCTTCGCGGGCATTCTATCAGCCCCGATGCATGCCGGCGCCGCTGCCGTTCGTTCGCAGCCTCGGCCCGCGGAAAAACGAAGCCGCTACAATTCCGCGCCGTTTTGTTACACAATACGGCGAGAGCGCCAATGGAATCCCTGACTCCCGCCTGGGTGGTGATGGGCGAATCGCTGCTCATCGGCCTGATTGTCGG
>Ga0334722_10002660_pt1 | contig 19901 bp, 23 predicted proteins | sample C3_bottom_MG_FD_207210 | JGI IMG/M metagenome (GOLD analysis project Ga0334722, IMG submission 207210) | Sediment microbial communities from Yellowstone Lake, YNP, Wyoming, USA - C3_bottom | ecosystem: Environmental > Aquatic > Freshwater > Lake > Sediment | place: USA: Wyoming | collected...
GAGCTTACGGAATGCGCCGGCAAATTCCGGCTCCTGGGCCGTCTCCTGGCGGCGCCCCCCGACGCGGTTCTGCTGGAGGATGTCCGCTCATTGGGCTGGACCGGACCGGAGGACGCGGCGGCCCTGGAAGACCTCCAGGTTGAATACACACGGCTGTTTTCGGCGCCCGGACCGGCCGCCGTCCCCGCCCACCAGTCCATCTATACCGATGTATTGCGGCTGCGGGCTTCCGAACCTGCCGCGAACAGCTGCGGCGCATTCCCCGGCGGGGAATTCAAGGGCTACCTCGGCGGCGAGTCCTGCTCCGAAGCCGGGCGCTGGTACGCCGCGGCCGGTTTCCGGCCGCGCGACCCCGCGCCCGCCATGGCGGACCATATCTCAACGCAGCTTGACTTCCTCGCGCACCTGTACTGGCTTGAGGCGCAGGCGCGAAGCCGGCCGGAAGACGCCCGGTATGCCCGGGAACTGCGCGGCGAGTTCTTTTCGCGGTTCACCGGCAGGTGGGCCGCGGCGTTCTGCGCTAAAATAGCGACGAACGATGTTTCGGATTTTTATCGCAGCGTCGGCCGCATATTGAGTATCGCTCTTGATGCGGCTAAGGCATAGCCTTTGTTGCAGTGCTGAGATAAGCTTGGACAGGAGATAATATGCTTGGATTAGGTACCCCTGAACTTATTTTTATAGGGTTCATCTGCGTGCTGCTTTTCGGGGCGAATAAGCTGCCGGAGTTGGGCAGATCAGTAGCCACGACCATAAAGGAGTTCAAGAAATCCATGAAGGAGGCCACTTCGGACGAAGTGCCCCCCGCAGTGGACAAGACGCAGAAGTAATGGACAGCGAGCTTCCTGTCAGCGGGCATTTAACGGAGCTTAGAAAGAGACTGGCGGTGTCTTTGGTCTTTTTTGTCGCCGCGGGCAGGAGTAGCCTTCGATTATTGCTTTCTTCTCCTGGGGATCCTGAAACGCCCGTTTTCAGGGATCGTGGATAAGCTGGTGTTCTTTTCTCCCCAGGAGGCATTGGCGGTTTATCTCAATATCTCGCTCGCTTTCGGGTTATTGCTTTCGCTGCCGTTTATTTTATACCCGATCTGGAAATTTATCGAGCCGGCTTCAGGTGATAAGTTCAAAAAGAAAGTTTTTATTTTTGTAAGCGGGGTTTTCGCCTCTTTTATTTCAGGAACGGCCTTTGCCTATTTTATCCTGATTCCCCCGGCGCTTAAATTCCCGCTCGGCTTCGCGGGAAGCGAGCTTCAGCCCCTGATCTCGGCGCAGAAATATATTTCTTTTGTTGTCTGAACCGCTTTGGCCATCTGGATAGTTTTGGAAATGCCGATCGTAAGCTGTATATTAACTAAAATGAGGATCATCAATAGCAGGGCTCTCAGGGCAAAATACCGCTACGCCATAGTAGGGATCTTTATCGCGGCGGCCATCCTGACCCCTACTTCGGATATTTTCAATATGCTTCTCTTTGCCGCTCCCATGTTGGTCCTGTACGAGTTAAGCATCTGGGTTTCAAAGTTCGCGGCCGCAGGTTCGCAGGCATGATTTCCTTATCGTCGCGCCAAATCGCAGGCGTAAGCGCTATCGTTCTCTGCGGCGGCCGGTCCAGCAGGATGGGTTTTGACAAGGCTTTTCTCAGGGTCGGCGGCAAAACTCTGGTAGAAAGACAGGTGGAACTGTTAAGCGGACGGTTCAGACAGCTCATCCTTGTGACCAATTCACCGGGAAGTTACAGGAGCCGGGGCCGGGTCAAGGTCGTGACCGATATCGTGCGCGGCTTCGGCCCCCTTGGCGGACTGTACACCGGGCTGAACAACTCCGGCACGGAGTACAACCTGGTGGCCGCCTGCGATATGCCGTTCATAAATTTAGACCTCGCGGCTTACATGGCGGGCAGCGTTAAAGAGGGTTTCCAAGCGGTAGTTCCATACTATAAAAAGCAATACCAGCCCCTATTCGCGGTCTATTCGCGGGATTGTCTCGGGAAGATAAAGGAAGCGCTGGCAGGCAATAAATTAAAGCTGGCCCGGCTTCTTGGCGAGCTTAAGGTGAGAAAAGTTATAATAAAAGAGTTGGTGAAGTTCGGGGACCCGGAAGTTTTTTTCCGGAACATAAATACCCCCCAAGATCTGCGGTTAATATCCCGAATCCTGCCTTAGCAGGATTCCCCGCGAAGCGGGTTGAGGACAAGCGCTATGCGCGCCAGTCCGAAAGGGTGTATGCCTCCCGAAGGGCGCCCGCTATGCGGGCGGAAAACTTCAGCTGAAGTTTTCAGGCCAAAATCTTTCGAGCATAATGATCTAAAGCCTTAGCCTTAAAGGGCCAGGATCAGATGCCGGCAGGGTGTAGCTGGAAACGGCTAGGCCTCCCCAGTTGGAAAGAAAGATGGAAAGCATAAAAAATATAGATTCTTTCGGGCGCGCTCATACCTACGCGCGCGTTTCCGTAACAGCTAAATGTAATCTATCCTGCCGCTACTGCGCCCCCGCCGCGCAGCCCTCGTCCTGCTCGCCGAAAAGCGCGGGCGGCGGTGAGCTTTCTTTGCCGGAGCTGCTGGGGTTTATCCGCGCGCTCGGTGCTATAGGTGTTGAAAAGGTCCGCTTTACAGGCGGGGAGCCTTTAGTACGGCCGGATATAGAGCAGCTTGTAGCCGGCGCGAAGGTGATACCCGCTATTAAAAAAGTCTGCCTTACCACTAACGGCGTCCTGCTTGAAAACAAGGCCGCTGCGCTTAAGCAGGTGGGCCTGGACGCCCTCAATGTCAGCCTGGACAGCCTTGACGCGGCTCGGTTTAAAAAAATAACCGGCTCCGACTGCCTTGCCGTAGTAAGGGCGGGCATCGACCGAGCCCTGGGCCTGGGTTTTAAACTAAAGATCAACGCCGTGGCTCTCGCCGACCTCTCCTTTGAAGAGGTCGACGGCTTTGTGCAATTCGCCTCCGAGAACCGGCTCACCGTCCGTTTCATAGAGCTTATGCCTTTCTGCGAAGACGGCTTTGCCGAGACGGCCTTCGCGCCTATAAGCCGCATAGAGAACTACCTGGCGCGGAAATATTCACCCGGCCGGCCGGAAGTAGACGGCGTAGCGCGGAATTACAGGATAAACGGCGGGAAGATCGGCTTTATTTCGGCTTTGTCGCATCCTTTCTGCGGCTCCTGCAACCGTCTGCGGTTGTCTTCGCGCGGCGTCCTGTACCGCTGCCTTTTCGATCCAAGCGGGCTTGATGTTAAAACGCTGCGCGGCGAAAGCGCGGAAAAACTGCCGGAGCAGATCAGGACGTTCCTGGCCGGGAAAAAAGAATTTCACGGCATCTGTGGAGCGACGCGGCACAATTCAGTGATCGGTTCCGCCAGCCCGGCGGACTTAAAGCGCGTGAAGAATTCAATGCGGCTGATAGGCGGATAGCTGAATATGGCAGACACGGATAAAAAAGAAAAAATAGCGGATTTTGATAAAGCCGAGCGTATCGTTCTTGACCGTATTTCTAAAACAGGCGCCGCTGTCCAGCCGCTCATGGACGCCATAGGGCTTGTAACCGCCGCCGATATTTACGCCCCGACCGATATACCTTCCTTTGCCAGTTCCAAAGTGGACGGCTTTGCGCTCCGCAGCGCGGATACGGCAGGAGCCTCTCCGGAAAAGCCGGCAGCTCTTGTCCTTATAGGAAGCGTGCATGCCGGGCTTTCCTCAGGGCTCTCCCTTAAAAGCGGGGAAGCCGTTAAGATAACTACCGGGGCCCTGGTGCCGGAAGGAGCCGACTGCATAGTTAAAAGCGAAGACTGCCTGCTTCAGGACCAGACCGTCCGGCTCGACAAGCCTTGTCCCGCCGGCCGGAATATCCAGCCGCGGGGGGGCGTTAAAAAAAGCGGGGAGCTGCTGATCCCGAAAAACAAACGCTTAAGGGCCCTTGAAATAGAGGCGCTCGCTTCCTGCGCTATAACCGAAGTTTCCGTGTATAAAAAACCCGTCGTCGCCATCATCGCGACCGGGGATGAACTGACGGAGCCCGGCAGGCTTCCTCCGGAGGGAAAGCGCATTAACAGCAACGCCTATCTGCTGGCGGCGCTGTCCAAAGAGACGAACGCGGATTTTATAATTTATCCCCCGGTGTCCGATGACGCCGCCGCCATTAACCAGGCCATCCTGAACGCCGGGGACGCGGACATTATTATAACTACCGGCGGTACGGCTGACAGCGAGCATGATCATATGTTAAAGGTTCTGCAGGAACTCGGCGCCGTTCATCTTAATAAGATCGCTGTCAAACCCGGGCAGCATTTTATTTTCGCCACTATCGGCGAAAAACCGGTCTTTGCCCTTCCCGGGACCCCCACGGCCTGCCTCGTGCTCTTCGAGCTCTTTATCAGGCCCGCCATAAGGAAGCTGCAGGGCTTATCCGTGACCCTCCGCGAGAGATCGAGGGCCGTCAGTTTTTCTTCGGTCAAAAAATCGTCCAGCCTGAGAACCTTTATAGGCGCCAATATTAAATCCCTCAGAGGAAAGAGATTCGTTGAAATCGATAAAAAGCCCGCTTTTGGAACCCTGGCTTCCATGCTTGATATGAACGGCCTCGTGATCCTGCATGAAAACACAAAGCAGGTTTCCCCGAAGGATGAAGTCGATATCCTGACGCTTTATCCGGACGATGTGGCGGAACTGGACAGCGAGCTGAGCCTGCCGGAACAGGCGCTGCCCCAGTCCGGCAGCCTTCCGGTGGTGTCGTTCGTCGGGAAGTCGAACAGCGGCAAAACAACGCTTATAGAGAAAGTTATCAGCGAACTTTGTGCCAGGGGTTACCGGGTGGGCTCTATAAAACATGATGCCCACCATTTTGAGATCGACCTCCCCGGTAAGGACAGCTACAGGCACAGGGAAGCCGGAGCGAGAATGGTGGTTATTTCTTCGCCTGATAAGATCGCGACTGTAAGAAAGCTTACCGCCGAAAGGACCATGGACGAATTAGTGGAGCTATTCGGCGATACCGTGGACATTATCGTCACAGAGGGCTTTAAGCGGGCAGGGAAGCCGAAAATAGAGGTCTTGCGGCGGGAATGCTCTAAAACTTTGATCTGTTCTCCCGCCGAGCTGCTCGCTATCGCCAGCGATATAAAATTCGATATAAACGTCCCCGGTTTTGACATTAATGACCATAAAGGCCTGACCGACCTTATCGAATGTAAATTTCTTGAACCAGACCGACCGGGTCAGCCAGCCGGTTATTTGCACGGCTAGTCTAAATTGATCAGGAGGATAGTTATGACCGCTTCGGTATTGTGGCAGACCTTTGCGTGAGCGAAAGAGAAGGCGATTAAATAATATGGAAGCTATCTACCCGCTGATCTTTCTTGTAGCGATGGCATATTCCTCCGTAGGACATGGGGGAGCCTCCGGCTACCTGCTCGTCCTGGCGCTATCGGGCTTCGCGCCGGCGCAAATGGCCCCAAGCGCTCTGGTACTTAATTTATTGGTTTCCGGAGTGGCTTTTATAACCTACCGGCGCGCGGGCTATTTCGTCCCCAGATTGTTCTGGCCCTTCGCCCTCGCTTCTGTGCCCGCCGCCTTTCTCGGCGGGATACTGGAGGTTTCCCCTAAGCTGTATTCCGGCCTGCTGGCGGCGGCCATCCTTTTTTCCGCGCTTCGCCTTTTGACTGTGAAGGACCGGGGTGAAGAGCAAAATGATCTTTCAAGCCCGCCTCTGCATCTGGCTTTGCCGATCGGCGCCGTTATTGGGCTTCTCTCCGGCATAATAGGGATTGGCGGCGGTATTTTTTTAAGTCCTGTTTTGATCCTGCTTCGCTGGGCTGACGCCAAGCGCGCGGCGGCCGCGTCCGCTTGTTTTATATGGGTCAACTCGCTCGCCGGTTTATACGGGCACTCGGCGCGCAATGTGCTGGACGCGGGCCAGCTCGGACCGCTGGTTCTGGCCGCTTTCCTTGGGGGCCTCATCGGTTCCCACCTCGGGGCGCGGCGCCTGGGCGGAGCAGCCCTGTGCCGCGTTCTTGCCTCTGTCCTCGCTATGGCCGCCGTTAAACTGCTGGGCCGGGCGCTTGCATACGCCGGCTGAGCGCCGGGCATAAACTTACATAGTATGGAGGAGATCTCATGGTAAGCGTGAAAAAAGCGCAGCGGCTGATAGTGAATAATGTCCGAAGAGGGTATGCCGCCCAAGCGGCGACTCTTGATTGTGTGGGCCGCGCCCTGGCGAAGGATATAATCTCACCCGAGGATTTTCCGCGCTTCAGGCAATCCGCCATGGACGGCTATGCCCTAAGGGCTGAAGATCTCCAGGCCCGTTCAGTAACGATATCCGGGGAAATATTCGCGGGCGGCCGCCTTGCCGCGTCTTTGAAAGACGGCGAATGCGCCTATATCACCACCGGGTCCCCCGTGCCGCGCAATGCCGGCGCTGTTGTGCCGGTGGAAGATGTGAAGGTTGAGGCGGGCCTTATGCGGATACTGGCAAAGATAGAAAAGGGCGATAACATCAGGAATGCGGGGGAGGATATCAAGCGGGGGGCCGTCCTGTGCAGGAAAGGGGAACTGGTCACGCCCCAGTCCATCGGTATTTTCGGGGCGTTGGGCATTGCCAGGCTTAAAGTCTACCTGCCCCCTTCGGTGGGAATAATAACAACCGGCGCCGAAGTCGCGACTATAGGCGCCAGACGCCTTGGGAAGAATAAGATACGGAATTCAAACCTTTGGAGCCTGGCCGCTCTTCTTAAATCCTGCGGGGCGGCTCCCGCGTTTTCAAAAGCCCTGGGAGATAAAAAAGGCCTGCTGCCGGAGTTTCTCGTGAAGCTGAAAAAACTCCCTGAAATAGTAATATTAACCGGCGGCGTTTCCGTGGGCGGGCACGATTATGTAAAAGAGGACCTGGAGAAATTCGGCGTCAGGAAATTATTCTGGAAAGTGGCGCAGAAACCGGGGAAACCTATGTACGCCGGGGTCAGAAATCGAACCTTGTTTTTAGCCCTTCCTGGCAATCCGGGGGCGGTAATCGCCTGCTTTTACCTGTACGTTTTGCCTGCCATAAACAGCTATATGCGCAGGAGGGAGATTTTCCTCCCGGAAGTTTCAGCCCGCCTGGCGGGCCCGGTTAGAACCGGCGGCCGCCGCACGGTTTTTCTGAGGGGGCATTTTGCCGGCGGCAAAGTAGAGCCGCTCCGGGGACAGGGGGCCCACATGTTGTCCTCTTTCCTGAAAACCAACTGCTTCGTTGAAATCAAACCCTCTCCGCCCGGGATCCTCCAAAAAGGCGCAGCGGTGAAAACACTCCTGGTGAACAATTAATCCTGCGGTCCAGGATGATTTCCATAGAGAAATCAGGGGGATAGAATTATTCCGTTTTTCCAGACCGCAGGGGGCAGCCGGACTTCCTGTGCTCCGCGACGACCGTCCGCACTGCGCTCTTCCTGGCCGGCTCGGCCTCCGTGATACCCTCCCCGGCTATGCGAATGCGAACCCTGGTTTGTGGTACGTGTCAAATCGATTAAAGATGTTAGCCAAGGGGGGGAGTTCCTTAAACGAGTTTTCTGTCCAGTTGCTCCCCAAACCCCCACTTTCACGCCTCTGGGGGGGCAGGGCAGGGGCAGCCAGAAGAAATTTATAATATCCCCCCACCCCGGGGGCTGGCGAAGACGGGAAAAACCCTATATACTATTTAAGGGTTCCGGGCCGCGGCCGCACTTTCAGTTACAGGGGTATGCCATGGACAGCAGAAAACCGGTTACGATACTCGCCCTGGCGACTATGGCTTTTGTCGCCGGCGGGTTTCTGCTTTTAGTCAGTATCGGGTCGAGCGAAAGGAACGCGCGCGGACTACGCGCCGGCGTTAACCTTCCTGCCACCGAGCCCCCCCCCACTACGTATTTCGGCGATGCGGAAAAAGGAGCCGGGATAGTAAAACAAAAGGCTGAAAACTTACTTGACTCTGTTTTCGGCGGAACCGCGCAGGCACCGGCCGCCACCGCCGAACCGGCCGCCGCGGCGCGGCAGGGATCCGGCGGGAACGAGGAAGGCGACGCGGGGTACGACTCCATAGACAAATTCTTCGCAAAGCACAATATCGCGGATGATGACAGCGGCGAACCGGATAACGCCCGGTCCTTTGGAGATTCGTCCTCCGGAGGCTCGTCCCCGGGCGGCGGCACGACCGTCACCAGCGCCGGAACGCCGGCGAGGCAGGGCCAGGCCGGCCGGGATCAGCGCAAAGAGGATGGCGAGCCGGCGGCCGCCTCCGGAACCAATCCCACGGCTTCAGCTCACGGGCAGGCTTCCGGCGGAGTGACCGTGGGGGGCGCAAGCGCCCCGCCCCTGAAACTCTATGCGGCATTGCCAAAAAACAACTCCTCCAGGACCCCCGGTCTTAATTCCGGCGGCCAACCCGACCGCGGCGACCCGGGTCAGGAGACCGGCGGCGGAAAACTTCAGAAGGAGAAAGGCGGAAGTTTATCCGGGCTGCCGGGCGGCAAGGCCGCCGCTCTTGACGGCGCCGAAGAAGGTATGAAAAGCGGCGCACAAAGCAGCTATAACTCAAAAATGTCCGGCGGTGCCGCGGCGGTGGCCGCTTCAGGTTCGGGCGGTTCTTCCGCCGCTTCCTCCCCCGCCGCGGCTTCATCCGACGGTAAAACGGCGGCCTCATCCTCTACCGATAAAAAAACCGACGAAAAAAAGGCCAAAGAGGCCCCCGCCGCGGAAGAAGACGGCGGGTTCGACGTCTCCGGCCCCGTGGAGGACGACTCCGACCTTTTAAAAGCGGTGGTTACCGACAGGCAGAACGGGACTGAAAACAAATATGTAACCCCCGACGAGGCGGCGGGCGATCCGGATGAGACCCTGCTGGCGGCCGGCGCCGTAGCCGGTGAGGAAGTGAACAAGGATATTTCAACCTCCGCCCCCCTCCCCAAGGACCCCGAAGTTCTCGCCAAATTGTCCCCGGAACGCAAGAAAGAACTCAGAAAAGAGGTGCATGCCTTCCTGAAACAAGTGGAGAACAAATACGGTAAAATGAGGGAAATACATCACACGCCCTGCAAATCCACTCCGGAACTGTGTAAGGACCACGAGATAAGCGGCACCTATATAACCATGACGACGGAAAGACAGGCCAAACTGGTATTAGGCGTCAAATACGTGAAGACGCGCTGGCATCGCTACACTATAGACTTCCAGGCCCCCCCGGGCGAAATTTCCGCCCCGGGCTTCGAAGAAGCGGCCCCGGTGGAAGACGTCCCGGTGGAGTGAGCGCCGCGGCTATCCCCTTCCCGCAGCCGATAAAAGAGGACGGAGCAAAAAGCCCCGTCCTCTTATTATTTCAGCCGCCGTTTTTAAATTACCGCGGCTTACCGGCTCATTTAAGGAGTTTTATGCGGCCCGTGGCGGGCGGCCTTACCGGCACGGACGAGAAGACGTCCATCATAAGGTCGCGCACGGGGATCATGGTGTCTTTTACGTCCTTCCCGCCGGAAAATACGCCGCCCAGATCGCCGCCGAAGGCCAGGTAGCTGTTGGTGGCGACGCTGAATTCGTCCTTGGGCCCTATTTCGCGGCCGCCGCGTTTAAGGGTTATACCGGCCGCCCGGCCGGCGTCATCCTGCCTGAATTCCACCTCAAGGCCGGAGACCTGGATGAAACTTTTGCCCTTGATAAGGTTGTCGGCCATAAGGCGTTTGAGCTGGGCGCCGGTAAGCCGCATGGTTATTATGGTATTGTCGAACGGCATCGCCTGATAGATGTCGCGCAGACGCACTTCGCCTTTCTTTATTTCCGCCCTCAGGGCCTTGGTATTCTGGAATGCCAGGTCCGTGCCGGCCGCCATGCGCGTAATATCGGACAGCCAGCCGCCTATGCCGGAATCCAGTCCTTCAGGCGAGAAGTTCAGATCTTCGGCGGCGTGGCCGACGACGCGCCCCATTTCCCGCTCTACCGCCGCGTTAAAACCGGCTACGGTCTCCAGCACCAGCGGGTCTTCGCCGGTCCGATCGGTCCAAAGCGGGATCAGGGCGGCCTTCACGCCTTTCAATTTGCCGGTGGCGTCGTCGAAATCCAGTTCGGCCCGCGTGACATAGGAAAGCCCGTAGCCGCTTTCCCCCAGCCAGGCGCCCGAGACGGGATCGTGGTAGCCGTTAAGCAGCGCCGTGTGGTTATGACCGCCCAGCACGAGGTCTATCCCTTTCGCGGCCCGGGCCACCGGCAGGGTGCCGAAGGGCGGCCGTTTAAAAGTCCAGGTGGAGACGTCCACGATCTTAATGGCGAGATCTTCGCTCAGACCTATATGCGCCAGCACTATTACCGCGTCGGGGTTCTGTTTCTTTATCTCGGGCAGCCATTCGGCCGTTTCATCGGCCTCGTCCCTGAAGTCCAGATGCTTTACGTTGGCGGGCAAAGTTGAAGTGGCCGTATGCCTGCCCAGCAGGCCGAGGACGGCGATGCGCTTGCCGGCTTTCTCTATTACGACGTACGGCTTGAGATAATCGGCGTGGGACCCGTCGGCCTTATAATAGAGGTTCGCGCCCAGGAAAGGGAAGGCCGCGCTCGAGATCAGGACTTTTAAGTTGGGTTCGCCGTAATCGTAGTCGTGATTGCCGGGGACGGCGGCGTTGTAGCCCAGCTGGTCCATCAGGGTGATACTGGCCATGCCTTTTGTGAGTATGCCTTCGGGCGTGCCCTGGAACATGTCGCCTGAATCGAGCAGCAGGTACGACGCCGCCTCTTTTTTAAGCAGGGCCGACAGCGCGGGAAAGCCGCCTATAGAGCGGGTGGAATTTTCCTTATCCCAGAGGGCCGGCCGCGCCGAATACCAGCCGTGCACGTCCGAGGTGTGATAGACGGCTATGACGGCCGCCGCCGCGTGAAGCCCGGTGAGGGAGAACAGGAGCGCCTGAACGGCGAATATTTTTTTTATCGTGGCCATATGGATATTGTAAGCAAAGCGGGGCCTGCTGCACAATGGCCGTTCTGGATATCCAGGCTGACTTGGCGGGAATACGACGACGCGGTAAAACGAACCGGCGGCTTTTAAGGCAGCGCCGGACCCGGTATGTCCTGTTCACCGTCGGCGCGCTTCGTTCTCAAGGCGCTCGAGGCGATCAGATCTTCTATACTCAGGAGGATACTCTCGAGAGGGACGGTCTTTAAAATGAACTTATCGGCGCGGCATTCCCCGTAGGCGATCATCTCCGCGTCAGGATCGGAACTGAGCACCACTATAGGGGTGGTTTTAATATCCTCGCGAGACCTGACCCTCAGGCAAACATCCGCCGCGGTGCCGTCGGTCAGATGAAAATCCAGCACTATGCAGTCCGGGCGGAGGGATCCGGCCAGTTTAATACCATCATTGCAGGTGGCGGCGGAATGAACTTTATAATTTGAGGCGGCCAAAAATCTGGTAAGGATGTTCCGCCATAGCTTATCATCGTCTATTACAAGTATAACGGATTGTATCATCGCCGGATATCCGGGCGTCCAAGCTGGACGGCCGGCCCCCTTACTTCAAACTCGACCCGCGTTATAGTATACTGTACGTGGATTTTTCTGTCAATGCTGTAAGGTTTTACAGGTATAAACCTTATGGCCTCTTGAACGGACTCCCCCTTACAAGGGAAAATATGATTACATCATGCACCACACTATTTATAACACACTGGGGAGATCGGTAAAGAATTTCCGCGCTGAATTCGGCTGGTCGCAGGAGGAGTTGGGCGGGAGGGCGAACCTGCACCCGAGCTATATCGGCCAGATCGAAAGAGGGACCAAGAAGATCAGCCTGCTGACGCTCCATAAATTAGCCAAAGCTTTGGAAGTTAAGCCCACGGACCTTCTTCAGGATAAGATCGCAAAGTGCGGGCCGTCCTGCTGGGAAACGAAAATACTCGCCATTATAAAGGGCAGACCCGCCGCCCAGCAGAAATTCACCTATATGCTGGTCAAACAAGCCCTGCGCGCGTACCAGCCGGGCTAAGAACGGGCGAACAAGGCCCTGGCGGCCGATCCAGAACCCCGCACTTTCTCCGGGCAACGCCCGGCCGAAGTGCGGGTTTGTTTTTCAGGCTTGTTCAGGGTTTAAGCGTCGGTCTTTAATAGGGCCGAAGCGGGCTTCGTAGTGTTTTATGTTCTCGCGCAGGGCGGCGGTCATTCAACTTTATCCTTTGCTTTGCCCTCCTCTGTGGTCTGCCACTGCATGTTCGAAGGTTCGTCCAGACCGCCCCGTTTCAGGGGCATGATATGGTCTATCACATAGCCGGGACACGAACCGGAGCCTTTCCCGTTAGCCGGGCAGGGATGGGTTTTTTTAAAATCGTCCTTGGCTTTTTCGCTGCGGGCTATCCTGCCGCGCTTATCGCGCCGGATGCCTTCAGGACCGGCGGCTGCCGGCTTGGCGGCCGTGGTTTGTTTTAAAACTGCCGGCCGGGCTTTGACCGGTTCCGCCGCTTTCTGAGGAAGGATCACCGTGACCGTATCCGCCTCGATTTTGGCTCCGGGGGCGGCGCGTACATAATCCTGGACCACCGTCCCGTCCTTGCGCGTATAACCCTTAACGCGGACCTTCTTGTCCGCGGCCGCGGCGGAAATTCCCGCACTCTGCTTTTGGGAAGTCGTGGAGCGTTTGCTGCGCGCGAACGCGGCATCCGGGGTATTAAGCGAGAAAACCGATAACAGCAGGACCAACCATAATACTGCCTTTTTCATGTTCTTTCTATTCCTTCCTATCAAAAGAAGAGGCCCGAAGCGATAGGGAGCCTTATTGAGCGGCCTTTACAGGACCTCCGGCAATATCCGATCCGGGAGAGAGCCGGCCGCGGTTTCCGCGCCCGGCCATTACGGTAAAGGCCCCGGCGACAGCGCACTATCGCCGGGGCCTTGGACCCGAAACCGATGTCCGTTTATTTTTTAACTTTTTTATCCGGCCTGGGATTCTCCTTTTCGAACTGCTTCATTTCGGCTTTATTGGCTTTTTCAAGAGCCTCCAAAGCGGCCTTTTGCTCCTTTTTCCTGGCGGCAACGGCCTTGTGGATATCGGACTCCGGCTTCCCTTTCAGGCTGTCCTTGAGAGCGCGCAGTTCGTCTATCTGCCTCTTTTTAAGCTCGGCGACGGCGTCTATATGTTTTTTCTTCAGAGCGTCGCGCGTCAGCTTCATTCCGGGCAGGGCGGCGGCCGCTGCGGGCGCCGGCTGAACGGGCCGGGCAGGCTGCACTTGGGCCTGCGCCGCCGGCTGCGTTACAGCAGGAACCGCCTGCGCGGGGACCGGAACAGGCGCGGCCGCCGGTTGTACCGGTGTTGCGGAGGGAACCGCCTGCGCGGCCTCAGGCTGTGCCGGCTGGACCGGCGCCTGGACCGCGGGCTGGGCCGGGACCGGCGCTTCAGCGGGAACCGCCTGCGCGGGCGCCTGGACCGCGGGCTGGCCCGCCGCAGCCGGTATACTCTGCTGGGCTCCGGCCAACAGACCGAAATAACCCAGCATCGCCGCAGCGATCAATGCTTTCATAATGTTCATCTCCTTAATTTACGCTTCAAGCGGTCTTGCCGGTTCAGGCTTTCTTGGCCGCATGCGTCTTTATGGCCTTTATATTTTCGGCCCTGTTATTTTTCACCATGACCCTCACGTTCTCGCCTATTTTGAGAGTGACGAGCCTTTTAAGGTCCGCGCCGAGAACCCTGTCCACGCCCTTCTCGTTCTTCACGGTTATCTCGCTCTTCGCCGTGTCTATGGCGGATATGACCCCGGTAAAGATCTCGGGCTTTACCGTCTCTTTCTTAGCGGGAGCGGCTTTCCGGGCCGCAGCCGCGTGCTTGGCGGTTTTAGGAGCCGCGGGAACAGCCGGCTGCTGGGCAAAGCTCATTGCCGCGAACGCCGTCAGGGTTGCCATCGTAAGAATATACTTTTTCATAATATTGCCCTCCGTAATTATTTCAACTTCCGGAAATAGTCTACCAGAAGGTCCATTAAAGCGACCTTAGAACAGGATTAAAAAATTATAATGAACCCTGTCGGCGGGCAGCCGTTATTTCGGCGGTTTTATGGGCTGGAAAACTTTCAGGTATTTACCGTAACCGGCTTTTTCCATTTCTTCGAAAGGTATGAACTTCAGGGCCGCGGAGTTTATACAGTAGCGCAGACCGCCCGGCGCCGGTCCGTCCGGGAAGACGTGACCCAGGTGCGAATCGCTGGACTTGGAACGCACCTCGGTCCGTTCCATACCCAGCGCGGAGTCCTTCTTTTCCTCCACTATCTCTCCGCTTATGGGTTTGGTAAAGCTTGGCCAGCCGGAGCCGGAATCGAATTTATCATTGGAAGCAAAGAGGGGGTCTCCGGTTATGACATCCACGTAAATGCCCTTGCGGTGGTTATTCCAGTATTCGTTGTCGAAGGCCGGTTCGGTCCCGCAGTTTCGCGTCACTTCGTACTGCACCGGCGTCAGCTTCTTTTTCAGATCGGCGTCGCTCATTTTACCTCCGGCCGGGGGATTCCCCCCGCAGCCCGCCAGCGCTGCAAGCGCGGCTACATACAGGATCTTTTTCGGCAATTCCATACTGCTTTTTACCTTATTTAAGCGCCTTTAAGCAACGCCTAAAAAATGAACCGGCCCGCGCAATGGTGCCGCGGGCCGGAACACTGAGCGAACCGCTGTCAGTAAGGATTGCGTGTATAGTTCAGGACCTGTATGGAACCGTCCTTTTCCTGGGCCATCAGGATCAGGTAGTCCATATCGCCGTCCTCGGTCCTGGTATGAAGGGCGGTCTGCACCTTGGCGAACCGTTTATTGCCCAGGAAGGCCTTCTCCGCGGCGGCGGCCATGTTCAGCACCTCTTTCACTATGACCGGGCTGTCCGCCACCTGGTTCTCGTTCTCGGAAGCGGCCTCGTCCTTCAGATATTTAACGAACACGCGGACCGCCGCGTCCCCGGAGGACATATTGAACATCTTCGGGTCTATGTCGGACTCGTTATATCCTGCGACATCCGCGTAGATCTTTATCAGCTTGGTGTTAGCGGGGTATTTCGTCAGACCGAAATAATAGCCGTAATCCACGAGCGGCTTCTTCTGGGCCGAGTCCACGGCCGCCTTGAGCGGGCCGAGCACCGGATCGGCGGCCCGGTCGGAGAGTTCGTTCGCGGAACCTGTGCGGGAAGCGGAGAGCACCACCCTGTGCCCGAACAGGCGGTCATTACGGCCCTTAAGCGCGCCGGCAAGGTGCTTCATGACCGGGTTGCCTTCCGGGATGCGGCCGGGAATATCGATATGTATGGCGCTGAGTGAACCGCCCTGCGCGCCGGCGGGAGCGGGCCCGACGGTCACCATACCGCTGACGTTCACCTTTACCCCGTACTGCGCGGAGATCTGCTTCATGCAGCCTGAAAGCATCTTCACGGCCTCGGGGATGCTCGGCTGACGGATGAACTGAGCGTCCACGATGCGGCACTCCGAAAGATAAAGGAAAGGATCCGTCGGGAGCGGCAGTATGGCGGGCTGAGCGGCCTTCGGCAGCTCCAACGCGGCCAGGGCCGCCGGCGCCAGCGAACCGGCAAAGGCCTCATCGCCGTTCGGCACGGACGCTTTCGCGCCTCCGGCCTGCAGAGAAACGCAAACCGCGGCGAGCAGAGAATTGAATAGTATCCTGTTTTTCATTTATTTCCCCTTGATCAAGCAATAGACCGAATTACCAACAGGATCACTTTAACAAAAGCGGACAGAGCTGATATGAAGCGTTGTGCCCAGGAATTAAAAGTTAATGGACCCGGGAGGAAATGGGCCTTCCGGCCCGTGAGGCCCTTTTATTTTATACTACAATATCCCCTATATCATGCCGCAACCGCGTTTCGCCGCCGTCCTTACGCTTCTTTTCAGTTTCTGCCCCGCCGTCCCCGCGCAGACGCTTGGCGGCTCCGCTTCGGCAAAGGAAATAAGCGCTTCGAACCTGCTGGAGCAGATGCCCGCGATGATAGCGGAAGCGCCGGCGCCGCCCGAAGTGAGCGAAGCCGAGATAGTCGAGATAGAGGAAGGCCTGGACGCGTATACCTACACATTCATCAGCAATGCGCAGAAACATCCCCCCAAACCGGTCAACCTGGGCGGCGACGGCACGCTGATCCTGACCCGGCCGGGCCTGGGTGAAAAATTGACCGCGCATTACCGCGGCAAGGACGGGGAATACAATGCGGCCGAACTGGATAAAATAGCCAGCATCATGCGCTGCAGCCTCACGGCGAAGACGACCGCCGTCTCCATAAAACTCGTGGAACTTCTGGACGCGGTGGAAGATAAGTTCGGCCATAACGGTCTTATTCTTTTAAGCGGGTACCGGACGCCTAAGTTCAACGGGCGGGTGGCCGGCGCCGCCAAATACAGCCTCCACATGCTCGGTTGGGCGGCGGATATAAGGATACCCGGCCACAATTCCAAAAAGGTCGCGAATTACGCCGAACAACTTGGGACCGGCGGAGTGGGCTATTACGCGCGCAAAGGTTTTACCCACCTGGACGTGGGGCAGCTCAGGCACTGGTCCGATAAAAGGTCTCCGCCGCACCGGAAAGCGCCCGCAGATCCGGCGGCGCCGCGAAAAGCCGGGAGATGAACCATGAAAACAAAAAGTATCGAGGGAGAGATAGATACCGTCGGAAGGATGGTCAAGATATTCTGCCGCGGCAGGCACGGGAGCAAAGGGGAACTCTGCCCGGGCTGCGTGGAACTGCTGGCTTATTCCACGGCGCGCCTGCGCCATTGTCCGCATGAGCCCAAGCCCGCTTGTAAGGATTGCCCCACCCACTGCTACCTTCCCGCTATGCGGGCCCGGATAACGGAAGTCATGCGCTACGCCGGCCCGCGCATGTTTTTACACCACCCCCTGCTGGCCCTTAAGCATTACTTCTGAACCCCCGTACAAATAAAAGGGCGCCCGGAAAACCGGGCGCCCCTTTCATGATCGTTCAGGCTGCCTGAACTATTTAGCCTTCTTTTCGGCGGTTTTCTCTTTTACAAGCTTATCGTGCAACCCGGGCATACCGGTTTTCTCGCCCACCGCACTTTCTCCCCCCTGCATCATCATATCGGGCGTCCCGTACTTATGGTCGTAGTAGCCCCTCCTGGCATGGCCGCCGACCCCGCAGAGCACGCCCAGAAGTCCGAGCAGGACCAGCGTCATACCGAGGGTAACCCCCGCCCTCTTGACGTATCTGGCCGTTTCCTTGGACGCATGCTGCAGAACCAGATAACCCAGGGCGCCAAGCAGCGCGTAAATAGCCACTGCAAAGTGCCCGGTGTTGGGATGGACCATCAACGGCATCATTCCCATGCCGCCGCCCATACCGCCATGCGCGGAACCGTTACCGACCGCTTCCTGCATCGCCTGCGCGGCGGCCGGCATTGATACGAACAACATCGCTATTAATCCTTTCATTCAGAATCCTCCTTTACCTGTATCCATCTTAAGTGTACGAATTTTTTCACTAAAAAACACGGGATCTATCGGCGTCTTTGAGGGGTTCGGGTCTATATTTGCGGCTGCTCCTGCGGCCGGCGGCGCGGGCTCACCGCCTGCGCTTCTCAATGATATCCCGCACGCTGGCTATCAGCTGAAAACAGGCTCCCACCACTGCGTCTATCCTGGACAGGGAGAACGTGGTGAGGGTGTCGTCTTCCCGCAGAGGCACATGGTACATGCAGCAATAATCGGCCACGTTGGCCCTGGCCTGAGTGAACAGCTTGTCCAGGGCCGGGTCGCTGACGCCGGCCGCCAGCTGGGTCTCCAGCGCCTGGAACTTCAGCCGTGTATAGGCTTCAGCGACAAGCCTTTCGGCCGTCTTATCCCTGTCCCCTTTCTTTCTGACTTCCTCGGCTATGGATAAGGGTTGGAGGGCGGAGATCCGGGCTTTTATCAGCTCCTTACTGCCCGCTATACCGGCCGAGATGCCGGCAAAATCGCGGGCGGAGACCAGCTTGTCCAGGTGAGATTTAAATTCTACTATCGCCTCCTCCGTAACTCCCCCTTCGTCGACTCTGGCCAGGAACCTCCCGCACTCTTCCCTCAAGGTCTCCCTCTTCAGGTCCATAAGGTTCTCCGACAGGTTCTGAAGCGTGGCGATAAAGAACTCCTTCTGATTGAGATAACCCTCGAAAACCGTGCCCGCGAGTTCCCTGAGCCTGGCGATCAGGCCGAACTGGAGCATAAATTTAGTGTTATACGCGTGCATATCGCAAAGATAATATATAGGATGGTCCGCTTAAAGTCAAGGCGGCGCGGGCGGATAGCGCCGATAATTTCGCCGGACACTTTCTCAAGCCTTATAAAAGGCTATGCCGTCAGAACGGGCGGCACACAAAACAAAGCCCCGGCCCGTATGGGACCGGGGCTCGGACATGATCTTATCGTTTATTTCTTTTCCGGCGCGGCCGGAAGCGGGTTTTCGGACTTTTTGACCGCTTCTGTTTTCTTAGGCTGAGGATGGTCCTTTTTAAACTGCTCCACTTCGGCGTTCTGGGCGTCCTTAAGGGCCTTGATAACGGCCCTGTCGGCTATCCTCTGCCGACCGACCGCTTCCCTCAGCTCCGGTATGGATCTGCCTTTCATGGACGCCTTAAACTGCTCTATATCCACTTCCTGCTTTTTCTTGAGTTCAGCGACGGCCTGGCCGTGCCTTTTTTTCATCTCGACCAGCGTCTCCGGAGCCTTAGGCGCCGGCGCGGCCTGAACGGCGGCGGCAGGCGGGACTTCGGCCGCAGGCTGGACCGGGACGGCGGGCACCGCGGCCGGCGCCGCCGGCGTTTCGGCGGCGGGCTTGGCCGGGGCTTCAGCGGGGACGGCGGGCGTTCCTGCCGCGGGCTGGGCCGGGGCGGCGGGCTTGGCCGGAGCGGCGGGCGCCTCGGCGGGGGCCGCCGGCGTTTCTACGGCGGGTTTATCAGGGGCCATGATGGACGGCTGGCCTTCTTCGGCCGGAGGCATTTCCTGGGCAAAAGCCGCGGCACCGAAAAAACCCAGCAGGGCTGAAATAATTACAAGTTTCATTTATTTTCTCCTTGATCGGACGTATCTTCTTTCAGGTCGGCGTCATACAAAAGAACGGAAGACCGGCCGGGCGGTAAGTATTTTTTAGCAAATGGAAGACCGCTTTGGCAAACGTCCCCTCCGGCCGCCTTGATCTCCGGCGCGCGCATAAAAAAACAGCCGGTCGTTAAACCGGCTGTTCTTCCGCTCCTGGCTTCGAACTACAGTATCGTTATCAGCGGCGTATTAGGCACCGAGGGCGCGCAGCCATGGAACGGGAAATCCATTCCGGGGAAAGGCATCGGGCCGAAGGAGTTGGGCTTGGAGACGTAAGAGCCGTCCTTGCACTGGTAGATGCAGCTGTAATTGGAATCCATGACCAGATTGCAGGTGTCCGGCTTTACGGCCTTAGTGACCGCGGCGGGAATAACGGGGGTCAGTTCGAAATTACCGAGGACCTGGTTGACCGAGTATTTGTAGACCGTGGAAACAGGCTTCAGGCTCAGGAAAGCGCCCCAGAGGCAGACTTCAAAGACCTCTTTCTGGTCGGGCTTAAGTTCGCGCGGCGCCGTTATGGTGAGCTTCGGGGTCTCGCGGTAAGTGCGGTAGCTGGGAATGCAGATCTGGCCCACGTAAGGCCCCATGTTCTGGCAATCCTGCCAGGTTTCCCTGCTCTCGAGGGAGATCTCCGGGGAGATGAGCGGATCGTTCTGAGTGAACGTGACCTTTTTGCAGTCGCGGGTCATATCGATCAGCTGGTTGAACTTAGCTTCCGGCAGTTTAACGTCCGAAGCGGCGGCCTGGTCGATAGCGGCCTTCACGTCTATTCCCTGGTCGAAATTTATAGCGGCGCTGGCTGAAGCTATGAAGCCGAAGCAAACAAGGACTATTGCTGATCTTTTCATTTCGTTTTAACCCTCC
>Ga0334722_10002661_pt1 | contig 19896 bp, 13 predicted proteins | sample C3_bottom_MG_FD_207210 | JGI IMG/M metagenome (GOLD analysis project Ga0334722, IMG submission 207210) | Sediment microbial communities from Yellowstone Lake, YNP, Wyoming, USA - C3_bottom | ecosystem: Environmental > Aquatic > Freshwater > Lake > Sediment | place: USA: Wyoming | collected...
AAATGGCACAATGGTGAATTCAGATCTTGAGGAGCCCACCTCGGGACATAGCCATGCAGGGCGGTGAAGGACCAGATCCCAGCCCGCCCAGTCAGCGGGGGAGCTAACCCCTCCCCCGCTTTCTTCCAGGGAAGGGGGGACCGATGAGCTTGCTTTCCGACATGAACCAGAAGGCGCCCGCCGGGGACCGGTCCTTCCTGTCCTCCATCCGCAACAAGCAGGCCCAGGCCTTCACCCCCTCCGACATCCCCGGCTTCATGAACCCCGTCGTCAACGGCAAGCAGGACCCCTCCAGCTACATCCCCGTCGACGAGGCCGAGCAGATCGCCCAGACCGGCCTCGATCCCAAGGGCATCACCCGGGCCGAGGCCCTCCGCGTCATCGCCCAGGGCGAGGGAGTCGGGCCCACCTCGCCCCAGATGGACGAGACCGTCTTCAAGCAGATCGCCGAGAAGGCGAAGAAGAAGGAGAAGGCCCCCGAGCCCGGAGTTCATTTCGACTACGCGGGGCTTCAGTGAAGCAGGACCTTTCGCCGATTGACGACGACCAACTCACGGTCGAGGTCAAGAGCGAGATCGATTCCCTCGAGACCCGCCTCGAGCTCGAGGTCCCGGCCTGGACAGAGGCGGCGCAGTTCTGCCTGCCCATGCGGGCCTTCTACGGCCCCCAGGACGGCGACCAGCCCCACCACCCCAAGCCCCTTTTCAACTCCCGCGGAGCCCTCGCCCTCCAGACGTCGAGCGCCGGCTTCCTCGGCTACAACGCAGACCCCCGCTCCGCCTGGCTGAAGTTGAAGCTCCAGGACGAGCTCATGAAAGAGTCCGGGGTTGCGGACTGGCTCGAAACTTGCGAGCGGCTCCACTACGCCGAGCTCGTTCGCGGGGCCTTCTACTCCGCCCTCGGGGAGAACGCCCAGGACCTCTTCTCCACCGGGACCGCCCCCATCTACGCCGAGGAGGACGCGAAGAACCCCGGCCGCGTCATCTTCCAGGCCCGGCACCCCCGGGCTTGCGCCATTTCCGAGAACGAGCACGGCGAGATCGACACGATGGTCTCGACCATCTACCTGAACAACCGCGACGCCTTCGCCCGCTTCGGCGAGGGCCTGTCGAGCACCGTCATCGATGGAGCCAAGCGAAAGCCCTACGAGAAGACGACCCTGAAGCACCTCGTCAAGCCGATGGACGAGCGCTTCCGCAACTACGGCGCGAAGATCCATCCCGAAATGCCCTTCCTCTCCCTTTGGTACGACCCGATCGAGGGCCACATCCTCGACGTCGGAGCTTTCTGGGAGTTCCCGGGCGCCGTCGGGCGCTACTCGAAATTCTCCGGCCAGACCTACGCGTGGGCCCCAGGCCTCTCCGCCGTCGGCGACATCCTCGCCGCGACCCAGATGAGCAAGAGCCGTATCCGCCTCGCCCAACTCATTTCAGATCCCGCCCTCCTCATTGACCAGGGCCTCGAGGGACAGGACGACATCATCCCCGGCGCCCACATTTACAGGACGCAGGCCGAGCAGAGCATCGATGCCATCCAGGTAGGCGCCAACTACCCCATCACCCTCGACACGGAGAAGCGCCAGGACGAGATCATCGAGCAGCATTTCAACGTGAGCGTCTACATGATGCTCCAGCAGCTCGAGGGTCAGATGACCGCCCGCGAAGTGGTGGAACGGACCGGCGAGAAAGCGGCCGTCCTCGGGTACATCGTGGGCCGGTACCAGCGCGACATCCTCCAGTCCCTCATCCGCCGGAGCTTCAACATCATGCTCCGCGCCGGCAAGTTCCCGCCCCCGCCCCCCGCCGTCGTCGAGGCGATCAAGACCGGCAGGGGAAACCTCTCCATCGACTTCCAGGGCTTCCTCGCCCAGATCCAGAAGCGCTACTACAGCCTGAACGGCCTGAACACGGCCATGAGCTACGCGATGGACATCGCCCAGCTCGCCCCCCTCTACCCGAAGGCTGTCCGCTCCCTCGACGTCATCAACTTCGACGGACTCATGCGCCGGGCCCTCGAGGACGGCGGAATCCCTGCCTCCACCATCTTCGAGGAACAAGAGGTCCAGGGCACCAGGCAGGCCGAGGCCCAGGCCCAGGCCCAGGCGATCCAAGCCCAGCAGCAGGCCCAGGCCGCGGCCCTCACCGTGCAGAACCTCGACAAGATGGGGAAGGCGCCGATGCCCGGCTCGCCGCTTGAGCGCATCGCCGAGGCCCAGAAGTGAGCGAGATAACCCGCATCATCCCCGAGGCCTCGAGGCTGAAGGACGCGTCCTGGATGCGCCTCCCTCCCGCGGAGCGCGACCGGGCCATCCGCCGGCTTTTCCTTTCCGTCTTCAACACCGCCGAGGGGAAGGAAGTCCTCACCCTCTTGCTCATGGACCTGTACGCCTTCCGGGAAGCGCACGACACGGAAGCCCAGATCCTGAAGAGCTTTTCCACCAGGTTTCTGAAGGAGCGCCTCGGCGTCTCCGATCCGCAGGCGTTGACCTGCGCCATTCTCACCACCGCAAGGGGAGACTAGAGCGATGAAAGAACTCCAGGCCGTGAGCCCAGCCGCGATCCACCTACAGTGGTTCGCCGAGGACAACTCCGGCGCCGGACAAGGAGAGGGAGCACAGGGGGCCGGATCCCTGGCGACCGATCTAGCCAAGGCAGCCGGAAGCGGTTCCACCCCTGCGTTGCAGGGCGGAGCCCAGGGCGGAACAACTCCCGCGACCCCCGAGGGAACCCCAGCGGCGACCCCGGAGCTAGCAGGATTCTGGAACGCAGCGACCAAGGGCCTCCGAGAAGACCCGCGCCTCAAGACCTTCGCGCCGAAGTTCAAAAGCTTCGACGACCTGGCGAAGAGTGCGATGGAACTCGAGGAGAAACTCGGGAGTCGCGTTCCGATCCCCACGGACAAATCCACCCCGGAAGAGATCGCCGAGTACCACAAGAAGATCGGCGTCCCTTCCACCCCGGAAGAGTACCAGCTCGACCGGGACCCGAACCTGACCCACGACGACAACCTCGAGAAAGAATTCCGCAAGCAGATGCACGAACTCCATGCCCCGCAGCCCGTCGCCGCCGCGATCTTCAAGCAGATCACCGAGCGCGCGTCGAAGGAGATCCAGGCCTTCCAGGAGCGCCAGGTCCAGGCGAGAGCCGCGACTGAAGCCAAGCTCAAGAAGGACTGGGGAAACGACTACGGGACGAACGTGGAAACGATGGTGCGAGGTATGAAGGCCTACGCGTCCGACGAACTCATGAAGGACCTGGAAGAGACAGGCGCAGGCAACCGCGCCTCAGTCGTCAACCACTTCTTCAATCTCGGTAAGTCGGTACGAGAAGACACCGCTATCACGAGTGGAGACGCATCGAATCCCGCACCAAAGCGGGGCGGATTCTCTTACACGGGGGTCAAGTCGTAAACGGAGCCTTCCATGGCTGCCCTTTCCCTTCTCGACCAGATGACGCCGGTCGAGGTCGCTCGCCGTTTCGGCAGCGCCGAGTCCGTCAAGATCATCGAATCCCTTTCCCAGACCAATGAGCTCCTCCTGGACGCCTACTTCACGCAGGCGTCCGACGGGACCATCCACAAGACCACCCAGCGGTCGACCCTGCCCACGGGCACCAGGCGCATCTACGGCCAGGGCGTCCCGTCCCAGACCTCGCAGACCAAGCAGCTCGAGGACTTCATCGAGATGATCGAGGCCTACTCGGACATCGACGCCGACATGGCGGACCATGCCCCGAGCACCAAGGCCCTCCTCGAGTCCGAGGACACCGCCTTCCTGAACGGCCTCGGCCTCACCCAGCTCGACGACCTCCTCTACGCGAAGAGGTCCGACGGTCCCGAGTACCTGAACGGCATCTACTGCCGCTTCGGTGCCACCGCCGCCGCCGACCCGAGCAACGTCTTCAAGGTCGAGACCTCCGGGTCCAACCTCGCCTCCATCCTCATCATGAAATGGGGTCCCGGCTTCGGGGAAATGTTCTACCCCCGCGGCGAGGACGGCGTCGGCGTCCATCGCGAGTTCCGCGGGAAGCAGGACGTCATGGTCTCGGCCGGTCCCCCCGCGACCTACATGCCGGTCTACCGGACCTTCTTCAAAGCCCACTTCGGAATCGCGAACCGGCACCCCCTGGCGATGAAGCGGGTCTGCAACATCAACCCCGCCTCCTCCACCGGGGACAACGTCTGCAAGGCGCTCATCGCCGCGCGGAACAAGCTCCCCCCCGGCCAGGGGAACGTCGTCCTGTACTGCAACAGCGACGTCAAGACGATCTTCGATCAGTACGCCCTGACGAAGACCAACCAGTTCTACACCGCCGACGATCCGTGGGGCCGCAAGATCACGATGTTCGGCGACATGAGGATCCGGCAGCTCGAGCGGATGCTCTCCACCGAGGCCCTGGTCAGCTAGGCCAGGTCGGGGCCCTCGCATGAGGGCCCCATCTCGAGAACAGGAGGGACTTCATGGGTCCCCACAAAAACGGGAAGTTTTTCACCGCACAGGCTCTCACGTCCATCGGCACGGTCAACTCCGACACGGTCCAGGGCGACGCCGAGGGCGCCGAGGTCGAGATCCAGGTCAACACCGCCTTCACGACCGCCGCGGCCGGCACGCTCCAGCTCGCCCTCATGGAGTGCGCCACCGTCGGCGGCTCCTACACCGAGGTGCTCAAGTCCAAGGTCTACGCCGTCTCCGAGCTCACGAAGAGCGCCAAGGAACCGCTTCTCCGCATGGCCGTTCCTCGCGACCGCCTCGCCTTCCTCCGCCTCGACGCCATCATCGCCACCGGCGCGATGACCGCCGGGAAGATCGACGCCTACCTCATCAACCGCCAGCTCTAGGCCGGCCGGGCCGTCGGCCCGCAACAATCCTTCCTCCCGAGGAAGAGCATGAAGAAGTTTTTCGGTTTCATCCTGATCTTCGCCCTCGCCTTCGCGGCGATCCCCGTGGGCGCCGTCACCCTCGCTCCGGGTCTCCTGTCCACCCAGGCCGCCGTCCAGGCGGAAATGGCCCCCCTTGTCTCGACCCCTCTCGACCTCTGCTACTTCACGAAGACCGTCTCCAGAAGCCGCGGCGCCCGTGCCAGCGGCGCCCGTGCCAGCGGCGCGGAAGGAGGTGAGCCCGAGGAGGGCGGTGAAACCGAGTCTCGCCTTCTGGTCCCCGAGGGCAAGGTTCGCCGCTTCGAATGCACCACGCGCTGCTACTGGGACCAGACGCTCTACAAGGCAGCGTCCGACCTCGGACGCACCAACGGCGACATCGTCGAGTTCCAGGGACCGATCGAGATCCCGAAGAACTTCCAGTTCGAGAACTGGCAGGAACTCTAGGAGACCATGATGACGGACATCGGCATTTGCCAACGGGCACTTTCCAAGCTGAACGTGGAAGACATCCTTCCCGCTGATGCTCTCACGAATCCCCTCGACAAGGTTTCGAGAGCGTGCGCAGCCTTCTATGCCGATGCCCGCCGTCAAGTCTTCCGACTCGCCTCCTGGACTTGCATCACGAAACGGCTACTGCTTTGCCGGAACACCTGGACCGCCCTCGCCGTTCATGCCCTCGGAGACCTCGTCATCGGGGCCACCGGGGTCTATCTATGCACCACCGCCGGCACGAGCGGCGCCTCAGCGCCGACCTGGCCGACATCGGGGACCGTAGCCGACGGAACCGTAACCTGGACCTTCCAATACACCACCGCACGAGCCCTACAGGCGAACAACTACACCGGGAAGCTTTACCAGTTTGCGGTTCCGCTCGACTTTCTCCGTAAGATCGCCGTCACCGATGCGAGCGGGACCGACCAGGCGTTCCGGTTCGAGGCCGGAGTCCTCTTCTCCGATGCCTCCGAGATCGTCCTCGTCTACGTCTACGATTCCATCACCCCGGACGAATGGGACCCCCTCCTCGAGGCGGCCGTTGTCCTCATGCTCGCCTCCGAGATCGCGTACCCCATCACCGGGACCCACGAGAACGAAGTCGCCTTCGCCCAGGCCGCCCGGGGCCTCGCGAGGGAGGCCGAGCTCAATACCCTCCGCGAGAAGCGCCAAGGCCCGAAGCCCTCCGATCCTTGGATGGCCGAGCTCTGGCCGGAGCGCACGTGAAGCAGAACCAGGTCCTCACCGACTTCTCGAGGGGGGAACTCTCCCGCTTCTTCTCCGGCCGCTTCGACCTCCCCATCTACGGGCAGGGCGTGGCGGAAATGACCAACGCCATCCCCATCATGCCGGCCGGCTTCACCTACCGCCCCGGCTTCCACCATGTCGGCTCCCTCAAGGGAACGGGAAGGGTCTTCCTCTTCCCCTTTATTATTTCCGAGTCCCTCGCCTACGACCTCGAGTTCGGGCCGACCTACCTTCGCTTCTGGAAGAACAACACCCTCCTCCTGAGCGGAGGGAACCCCCTCGAGATCGCCACCCCCTACACCGCGACCGATCTTCCCCTCCTCCAGATCGTCCAGGATGCGGGGATGCTCCTCATCACCTGCGGATCGGGCCTCTGGCCGATCAAGGCCCTGACCCTCATCGCGGCCGACTCATTCACCTTCGGCACCCTCTCCATTGTGGGGAACGCCGGGGACCTCCCCTTCCAGGGCGCCGGGAACTACCCGCGCGCCATCGCGATTCACGACGGATGCCTCTACGCCGCCGCCTCCCTTGCCGCCCCCCAGGACATTTGGAGATCGAGGCCCTTCCTCTACGGCGACTTCACCTACTTCGACACGATCACGAACACGTCCAAGCAACTCACCGAGCCCGCCCTCTCCTTCGCCGGCACAACGACCAACGGCAGCGCGACCGTCTCGGGCATCGCCGCCGTCGCGATCGAGGACATGAAGGTAGGGGACAGCATCAGCGGAACGGGAATCGCGGCAGGTTCGAAGATCCTGTCCATCGGCGCCTCATCCATCGTCCTGACCCTCAACGCAACGGCGAGCGGGACCGTCACCCTCCTGAAAGGCTGGGCCGAACCGACCATCCCTGAATACCGGACCGTCACCACGACCCGTGACATCATCACCGAGGCGAACGCCATTCATCAGACCATCGCCAGCGACCAGAACGACGAGATCCTCTGGCTTGCCGCAGGGCGCGACCTCATTGTCGGGACCCGATCCGGAGAGCGCCGCATACCCGCCGGGACGACCCCGGCCAACTTCGAATGCCGGCGCGAGACCGCCCATGGTTCTGCAGCGATCCAGCCCTACATGCTGAACGAGGCCATCATCTTCGTGAACGGAGATCGCAAGGGCGCGCGGGAATACTTCTACCAGAACGAGCAGGCCGCCTATCAGAGCCCCGAGCTTTCCTACACCGCGAACGAGATCCTCGCGGGACTTGTGCGCGAGATCGACTACCAGAACAACCCCCTCCCCATCGCCTGGTTCCTCCTCGAGACGGGGATCCTCATCGGATGCGTCTACTCCCGCATCTACGGCTTCGCCGCCTGGTTCCGCGTCACACCGGCCGGGGGCGGGGTCATCGAGTCGATAGCCGTCACCACCGAGGCAGGAGCGGACGTCCTCAAGGTCGCCATCCTCCGGGGCGGGGTCAGATACCTCGAGTATCTCGCCCCCCTCTTCGCTCTCAATGACCACCTGGATGCCTGCACGACCGCCGTGAAGACGGCCGGATCCATCACGGGCATCACCTGGATCACCGGGGCGGCCCGAGTCGTCTACAACGGCATCGCCTATGCCGTGACGATCGCCGCCGGCGCCGCGGCCCTCCCCGCGGCTATCCCCAATGGCTCGACCGTCCTCGTCGGCCTGCCCTTCACCGGGATTGTCGAGACCATGCCCATCCAGGCCCAGAGCCGGACGGGCACCGCGCAGCTCGATTCCAAGAGCCCTGGCCCGGTCAAGCTCCGCGTCCTCGATTCCTACCCCGCCAAGGTCGGCCCCACGAAGACCGACCCGACGAAGCTCGAAACGATGAAATTCACAGGCCCCGCTTCCCAGGACATCGCGGTCCGCGTGTGGGGCACGGTCAACACGGAGGGGCGTATATCGATCATCCTGGACTCTTCCCTCGACTTCACCGCCCTCGTCATCAAGGCCAGCGTCGACGCAGGAGGACAATCGTGACCCCGATCGAAGTGAGGACCCCTACCCTCGAGGACCTTCGAGCGTGCGCCCCGGACATCCTGACCGGGCGCGCCTTGCTCCTCCTGTCCTCGGCCCCCGCCTGGACCGGATTCGTCGGCGACCGGATCGTCTTCGTCGCGGGCATCATTTCCCCCTGGCCCGGAGTCGGCGAAGCCTGGAACATCCCCGGACCCTACTTCCGGGACTACCTCGAGGCGCCCCGGACCCTCCGCCGGCTCCTCCGCGAGGCCGTCATCGACTGCGGGTATCGCCGGGTACAGACCACCGTCACGAACGAGACCTCCCGCCGCTTCGACGCCTGGCTGGGATTCGAGGAGGAGTCCCGCCTTCCCGAGTACGGTCCCGAGGGGCAGGACGGAATCATCATGAGGCTGAAATCATGGGAATAGAAATCCTCACCATCGCCGCCGGCGTGGGGATTGTCTCCGCCATTGGCGCCATCACTGCGGGCGGAGTGGTCTACAGCAACAAGGTCGAGCGGGAAGCCGCGAAGGCGAAGGTTGACTACGAGGCCGGGCAGACCAAGATCCGCACCGATGCCGAGGCCTACAGCCGGGACACCGCACTCGGAAAGCTCGACCTCGAGCTCAAGAACGACAAGGAGAACGCCTACACCAAGGCCGGCGACCTCGAGACCAGCGCGAAGACGGGCTTCACCGGGGCGATGGAGAAGACCTTCCTCGGACAGCTCGCCGCCGAATCGAATCTCCTCGACTTCAAAGCCCAGGGCGCCCAGGCCATCGGGGGCGTGGAAGCCGCCGCAGGCGCGCGAGGGCTCCGGGCCCCCACCACGACGAAGCAGGTCCTCGAGAGCAACATCCGGGACCAGGTCAACCTCTCGAGGAAGCAGATCGACTCGGGCCGGGACCTCTCCGTCTCCCAGAACCAGGCGAACCTCGGCCTGAACCTGAAGAACGCGGATGAAATGCGGACGCAGTTCGACCCCGGATCCGCCTACATGGACCTCTACGACTTCACCAAGACCCGGATCGCGGGCTCGAGCGACATCGCCCTCTCCGCCCTCGCGAGCCAGAGCACATATCTGGGCGACCTGTCGAAATCCTACAACTACAACGAGAAATGGTTCCTCACCGACCTCTTCGACGTGGCGAACGTAGGACTCAAGACCTTCGGCACGGCGACGAGCTGGGGACTTCTCTAATGCCCGGCCCCGGAGACATCGCCCTCAGCCAGGCCGTTTCCCGGTTCGGCTCCACCCTCATGCAGACGGCCGACTCCGTCTACCGCATCGACGCCCAGCGCAAGGCAACATCGGCTCAGCTCTCCATCGCCCAGGACATCGAGCAGTTCAACCTCGGACTCCTGTCCGACCCCAACTTCGGAGAGGTGGACATCGACCCCGTCACGAACCGTCCCGTCTTCAAGGGCGGCTACGCGGAGAAGTGGGCCGCGAAGCAGAAAGAAATATCGGACGGGATCATCGCGAACCTCGGGAATCCCCTGGCGAAACAGGAAGTAGAAGCGTTCTTCGGACGGACCGCCCTCACGCAATCGAGCCAGATCGCGAACCTCCAGTTCAAGAAGTGGGGAGCCGCGACGGTAGCCTCGACGATGAAGGGGCTTTCCGAGTACATCGACAAGGGAATCCCCGCCCAGGCGAAGCTCGACTACGCAGCGCAACAGCTCGCCTTCCTCCGGAACAACAACCTCATCAGCCCCGAGGATCACGACTCCCAACTCGAGCTGAACAGCCAGATCATCCTCCGGAAGGACCTTTCGGCGATAGGAGAGGGGGCCTATCGGGTCGGCGGACTCGCCGCAGCCGAGAAGGCTATCCTGGCGGACTCCTCCACTTGGTCCACCGGCGGCCAGACCTTCACCGCGGGCGACAAGGTGAAGACGGCCGCGCGCCAGGACATGATTCTCAAGGATTCCATAGTCCGGGCTGAGGCCAATTCCGCGATGCAAGACGCCTTCTGGAATATCTACAAACCTGGGGTGAACCCCAATGCCCCGAAACTCACCCTCGCGATGATCCAGGGCTTCAAAACGAACGACGGCTATGATGCCCCAGCGGATGTAAAGGATGATTGGTCAAGGCGCCTTCTGTCCGTCGCCAACGGGGACGCGACCGGCTCTGGCTCGCTGGAAGATCGACAGGCAGCGTTGGTAATAAATCTAATAGAAGGATTCGCGGGAAGTCTCAAGGCAACAATTGGAACGACTCAGGCTGGCTCGGCAACATTCCCCATGAATGATCCGAAAACAGGAAAGCTTGACAACGTTCCAATGACCAAAGACGCTTTAATGGCGTACGTAATGAAGACCCCGTGGGTAGTTCAAACACTTAGTTCCTCGCCTGGATCGTGGGCAAAGGTCAATTCAATCCTTGCAAGCATTGATAAGCCTCAAAACGCCGGAGACTACGTGCTGAGAACAATTGTTGAACCAGCGGTGAAGGGGAAACCTGGGGCTACGCAAGCAATAGAGGAAGCAAAACAGCTTTTCAAGTCCAATGCTGAAGCTAGCCCCCAACAACTTGAAGACATGGTTAAAAAGCACGTACTCGGAAAACCCTATACGCTCATGTTGAAAGAGGCAGTTGGCGTTGATCAGTTGGCCGGGAAAGTTGACGATGTCGATACATTCTTTGGCGCAACATGGCGCGGAGACTTCAAGGACATCATTAACACCATAGATGGAAAACCGACGGTCCCTTACTCTCACTACAAAGATTCATTACAGAGGAATTGGGCGCAATTCCAGATCGGGTTTGAACGGGTGATAGGTCCTACCACCCTCTCGTCCGATGCCGTAGGGCATGTTTGGCTCTCGCCCAAAAACATGAACGCACTTCCCCTCCCTGACAAGAACGGATTGAAACCCGTGAGCGTTGCCTACACCCTAGCCCCACTAGCAGAAGGGAATGGTGAAAACATCGTCGCCTATCGAGATATCAACTATGGGAACAGCAACCACCGCAGACAAATGGAAATTGACATGGGCGGAGGGAAGTTCGAATGGATCGATGTTAATGAAGACGGTCCGCGATTCAAAATGAGCCCGGCCGACACCACGCGGATCCTCAAGCTCCGCGAGAACAAGAAGACCGCTGACCAGCCCGTACTCGACACGGCCCAGCGATACGGCGCCTTCGTTGCAGCCTCCAGGAGCACCATCACCCAGGCCCAATGGGAAGCAATGGGATCCCCGGACTTCTGGTCGGACTTCTGGTCCTTCAAGAGGACCAGGTGAGCGACTTCACCTTCGGCCCTTCCCTCCTCGCAGACCAGGAAGCGGAGAAGGCGCGCGCGGCGAAGATTTTCGCGGACCGCCAGGCCGCCGCCGATCCTTCCCTCGCGGCTTCCACGGCCGCCGAGAAGAAGCGGCTTGCGCGCCAGGCCCTCACCGAGGACGTCCTCGGAGCGACCCACTCCGTCATGTCCCAGTTCGACACCACTCGAAACCCCGACGCCGCCCACAACCTCGCCACCTACGGGAAGGAGGCCCTACACCCAGGCGCCCAGGACTGGGAGTACATTGACGCCACGACGGCCGACAGGTTTCGCGCCGCAATCTCCGCGAGCGAGGATCCCCAAGAGACCGAGTACCGGCTCCAGACCGGCTACTTCCTTTCCAAACTCCAGGGCATACCCCTCGAGGAAGCGATCCAGAACCAGGACTCGATCCTCTCCTCCTGGCGGGCCTCCGCCCTCTCCCCTCGCGACGCCCTCGAGGCCGTAGGGACCACCTGGAAGGCAGCCTTCATCGGGACCGAGATCGCGAAGCTCGCCTATCAGCTTTGGCAGAAAGGCTATGGAGGCGGAGCAGGATCGATCGGCGCGGGGGAAGCAGGGGCTCAGGCCCGGGCCGGATCATGGGGAAACCTCGAGAACGACCCCCTCTACTTGAAGATCCTCGAGCTCGAAAAGCAGATGCCCGCCCCGGACATCCTGAAGCGGAACCTCCCCACCGAGGCCCTGAAGAACTTGGGGCAATTCATGCCCTCGGCCCTCGAATCCATGCGAGCCGGCGCTCTCGGGGGCGCCGCCGGGGCCGCGGGGGCCGCGGGATTGTTCGCCGCCTCCGGAGCCGCCGAGGTCGCCCTCGCCGCCGGGCCGATCGGGGTCCTCTCCATCCCGACCGTCGCCCTCCTCGGCTTCCAAGTAGGCGCCGCCCAGGGCGCGGGGATGAAGAGCCTCGAGATCGAAACAGGATCGGCCTTCTACGACCTTCTCCGCTTCCAGGATCCCCAGACCGGCGCCCGGATCAACCCGGACGCCGCCCTGCTTTACTCGGGCATCTACGGCGGGCTTGCCGCAGCCGTCGAGAGCCTCCAGATGGGCTCCTTCTTCAAGGCCTTCCCCATGCTAGGCGATGCAGCGAAGAAGGCCCTCACCAAGGCCGCACAGGGAGCCCTCGAGGACCGGGGAGCCCAGGCCGCCCGCTCCGGAGTCCTCCAGCGAGCCCTCGGGCGATGGATGGGGGCCCAGGCCTCGGACCTCGGCCAGCGCGCGGGAGACATCGCGGCCGAGACCTCCCAGGAAGTTCTCCAGCAGGCCCTCCAACTTGGAGCCAACGAATTCGCCCGACAGGTAACGGAGCGGATGGACGGGACCGAGATCCAGCCGGCCACCCTCGCCGAGGTCCGGGACTCCCTTGTCCAGACCGCCGTCCAGGCCTCCCTCGGATTCGCCACCGCCCACGTCATCCCCGCCGGGATGAAGATGCTTGTCCGGGGCGCCCAGGAGGGGAAGAGCGCAGTCCGCACCGCGGCTGCCCTCGGCTCCGAGGAGAAGACCCCCCAGATCAACAAGGAGGTCTCCCCCGAGGCCGCGAGCGTCTTCGCCAAGCGCGTAGCCGAGCCCCTCCCCGCCGGGACCTATGCCCAGCCCCGCGAGATCATCGAGGGGGACCAGTACGTCCTCAAGGCGGGGAACAAGGACTCAGGGGATCGTCTCGGACAACTCCGCTACGAGATCGACCCCGAGGCCCAATCGGTCAACGTCCTCGGCCTCGAGAAGGGCCGGGACCCGAACGTGAACGCCTTCCTCATGAAGACCCTCGCCGCCCGATACCCGGGCTGGGAGATCCAGTTCGATCCGCAGTCCTCGACTCAGGCGGCCCTCCGGGACTACCTCGTCAGCCAGAACCCCCGCGGCCCCGAAGCAGGGCTTCAGTTTTTCGAGGCCCCCCAAGCGACCCCCGACCGGATCAGCATGGACTATCTCCGCTCCAGGATTCAGGAGGTCGCCCCGACTTGGACGAAGGACGCCGTCGACGTGACGATGAACGTCCTCCCCATGTGGGCGCGCCGGATGGGGATGACGGCCGAGGAGCTCGCGAACGGGGCCCTGGACCCCCAGGTCTTCGGCCAGATCATCGACAAGCGGGGCGTCGCCGCCCAGGCCGCGACCGGCGCCTTCAAGCCCGTCCGGGGCAACGACGGATGGTTCCGGGGCATCATCGACATGGCCCCCCGGGCGAACCCCTCGACCGCTCTCCACGAAATGACCCATGCCGTGATCAACTTCGCCCGCCAGGCCCAGGAGACCCCCCAGGTCGCCCAGTTCCTCCAGGAGCTCGAGGCCGCCCTCGGAGTCGTCGACGGGAATTGGGAGGCGGAATTCGCCGGCTGGACCGACCAGTACAAGGGCGGGAACCGAAGCTTCCTCGAGGCCATCACCTACGGGCTGGAGGACTACTTCGCCACGGGGCAGGCCCCGAAACCCGAACTCGAGGGCCTCTTCCGAAAGCTCGCCCAGTGGATTCTCGACATCTACGAGGGACTGAAGGGAGCGCGGGTCAAGCTCTCCCCCGAAATGACCGCCTACTTCGACAACCTCGTCGGGGGGGAGGGGAGCCCCTTCCTCGCCGAGCGCCAGAGCGTCAATGAAGCGGGCCTCGCCGCCGAGGAAAGGACTCTGGCCGGGGCCGCGCCGGGGCAGGGCCACGAGATCGGGGCCCCGGGAGTGTCCGCGCCTCACCCCGCCCCGCCGGACGCGCCTACGGCCCAATTTGAGCGCCCGATCCCCAACGACCTGTACCAGAACGAGCGCCGCCGGCAGATCGCCGGAGCCCGCCGCGACCTCGCTGAGGCCCAGCGCCTCGCGGCCGAGGGGAAGCCGGCCGAGGAGATCCGCGCCGCCACTGGCTGGAGCCAGCACGCGGGGGAGTGGCGCCAGGACAAGAGCTTCACCTCCGCCCCCGACTACCAGACCCAGGACCAGGCGGAAGCGGCGCGGCAGGAGCCCCGGCCCACGGGAGAAACGCCCCTCGGGCCCGCGACCTTCGAGGCCAAGGGCTACCCCGAGGAGGGGCCGACCGAGGATGCTCCGGACCCGGGGGTCCTCTTCCAGGGCGACTTCGGCCGCAAGCTCCCCGTGGAGGAGGGCATGGCCGCCCAGGGGATCAAGGCCCTCCTCGAGGCGAAGGACGGATTCGTAGAGCACGCGGCCTACCGTGAGGAGATCGGCTGGATCGATATTCCTTGGGGAGTCCCTGGCGACATGGACAAGGACTTCGCCGGCGGCTGGGGAATCTCCCACATCAAGGCGAAGCACGAATGGCAGGACGAGATCCTCGGGAAGCTCGCCCTCATCCTCCGAACCGGCCGCGTCATCCAGGACCCGGAATTCCGCAACCGCCGGGACATCATCCTCGGGAAGTACAAAGCGGTCATTCAGTTTTCCCGCGATGGGAAGCCGGAGCCATGGCTTGTCACGGCCTACATTCCAGAACGGCTTCGACGGATAAAAGACACGCCCGCGGAGAGTGTACAGCAGACCGTCCGCCCCGCTGTCACCGGAACGGCTTCCCCCTCTCCCACCAAGGCCGACGGCGTCGGCGGCGCGGCCGAGCGGACTACCCCGGCCAACAGGCGCAAGATCATTGTACGACGGAAACCCGGTCCGGGGAATACCCTCGACCGGAACAACATCAAGCCGGACAAGACCCTCTTCCAGGCCGACACGAACAGCCCGGAGTTCAAGGCTTGGTTCGGCGACTCGAAGGTTGTGGACGCGGAGGGGAAGCCCCTCATCGTCTACCACGGCACGGCCGCAGCATTCGACGCCTTCGATATTTCCAAGGCTAAGGACAAAGAGGGGAGAGCGCGTGGTCTAGGATGGGGGAAGGACAAATTCTATTTCACAGAGAACAAGGCAGCGGCACAAGTTGCAGCCGACTACGCCAAGACACAAGGAAAAGGAAAGAACCCTAACGTTCTCGCGGTATACCTTCACATTTCGAATCCCATCACGGCGAGCGAATACACAGCGCGGATAAGCGGAATCAAAGGCACCGGAGCGGAGAGAGATGGTGCAATTTCTGAACTAGATGCTTCCCTTAAATCCCAGGGCATCGATGGGATCGTTGACAAAGTATCCGGGGGAATGGCTGTCTTTTCCCCAACCCAAATCAAGAGCATCGACAACCGCGGCACCTGGGACCCGAACGATCCCCGCATCCTTTATCAGGGCGAACGCCTCGCCGACTCCCAGACCCTCCTCTATCAGGGGGGCGAGGAGGACGAGGCTGGCATGGCGAACCTCAAGGAGATCGCCAAGACCTTCCCCACCTGGCAGGAATTCGCCGGCTACATGGACGCCATGATGACCGACGACCCGAACGTCCCCCAGGACCTCCCCGCCATCGAGAAACAGACCTGGTACAAGGACCTCTGGGAATCAGCGCGCCAGATGAAGCCGATCGACCTCGAGGACTGGCTCCGCCGGCTCGAGGCCGATTCGCACTCCGGCCTCATGGACTTCCTCGAGGGGATATGGAACGAGATCCTTCTCCCCGGGGCCGCGCAGTCAATGCGCTATGGGGACGAGGAGACCCAGGCCGCAGCGGAGCGCTCCGGAGACATGAAGCGCGAGCTCGCCGAGACCATCGTCGCTGCCGCTCAGCGGGTAGGGTCCGGCCGCCGGACCTTCGACCCCCGCTTCCTCGCCTCCCTCATGGGGACGATCCGGAAGAACCCCGAGGAGTACGCACGGATCTATGGCGAGATCATGGGCCAGCCCGCCGTTGCGGAACTCGGGCGCAAGGCCGAAGAGGCGAAGTACGCGGACATCAAGGATTCCAAGATCAGCGAGAAGCGCCTGTCCATTTCCCAGCGCGCCGCCCTCGCCGCTCAGATCCGGGACGAAAAGCTCGCCTCCGACGTCCGGGGCGGCCGCGTCCAGATGGACGAGAAGGCGAAGGCCTACCTCGACAAGTTGACCGCCGAGCAGAAGGCCGCGAAGAAGAAGATCGCGGACCTCACCGCCGAGGTGAAGATCGACGAGGCGACCCTCTCCGAGCAGGACCGGCGCCTCGCGGCCGCCCGGGTCGAATCGGGCAGGACGAAGGCCGAGATCGCCAAGGCCAAGAGCCACCTCGAGAAGTTCCTGGCGAAGGGCCAGAAGATCCCCGCCGGCTACGAGGGGAAGATCCGGGCCCAGGAGGATCGGGCGAAGTCCATCCGTCAGCAACTCGCCCGCGTGGGTGACTACCAGGTCCTCGAGGAGCAGCAGCAGAACCTCGAGCGCCGGCTTTCCCGCGCCTCCCTCCAGCTCGAGGAGTACCGAGCCCGCGGGGAGTCCTCCCCTCCCGAGCTCCTCGCCCTCCGCTCCAGCCTCGCCGACCAGCTCCGGAAGCTCGAGCCCCGCCTCAAGGCCGCCTCCGCAGCCTGGAAGGACAACGCCGGGCTCCAGACCCACCTGGCGAAGCTCGAGGCCCTTTCCCAGGCGAAGGAGGACTTCCAGGTCCGCGAGGCCGAGAAGAAAGCCCTGAAGAAGCTCCGGGCCTACCAGGAAGGACTCGTCAAGCAGATCATGAGGGAGAGAATCCGCAGTCAGAACCCCAAGAAAGGTGATGAAGCCCTGACGAGTACGGTCTACATCACGCAAGCCAGGGCCATTTCGCAAATTCAAGATTTGATCGATCCCCACTTCCGATCAGAGAAGACCCAGAAGGACATCGATCTCCTCCGCTCCGAGCTCGAGAAAAATCCCGACCTCGCCCGCGAAGTCCCCCGCGAATGGCTGAAGCGCGCCGCCGGGAAGAACCTGAACGAGATGACCCTCCAGGAGCTCGAGCAGACCGCCCGGGAAGTCCAGAACCTCCGGGACCTCGGCCGCCACTTGTTGGCGATTCAGCATAAGGACCGGATGGACTGGATAGAAGGCCAGCAGTCCAGGATCATCGACATCATCACGCACACCCACGGGTTCGTAGAACCGAAGGGATTCCAGGCGGAGCGCACCTTCGCCGAACGCTTCAAGGACAGGGTACGCACCGCGGACTACGCCTTCTTGAATATGCGCCGCATAGCGAACAAACTCGACGGCGGGACGGACGGCGCGAACGTCGAACTCCTCTGGCACGAAATGAACCGGAAATACCGGAAGGAAATGCAGGGCATAGACCGCCGAACAGCGACGATCATGCAGGCCTTCACGGGTGCTGGAGTTGACCCGCGCGAGTGGTACAACACGGTCGTTGAAATAAAAAACGCCGGACCCGGCGGGGCGACGGAGACCCTCCGGAAGTCCGACCTTCTCGCCCTCGAGCTCGCTTTCCGGAACGAGGACTCCCGGGCCGCCGCCCTCTACGGCGTCTTCTTCTCGGCCACCGAGCGGAAGGAGCACAAGGGCGATGAGGATTGGTTCATGGCCGCAGGCGCGGACCGCTTCACGGCCATCCGCGCGGCGATTGACTCCGTCATCACCGAGCAGGACCAGCAAGTCCTCGAGACCATGGCGAAGGACGCAGAGGAGACAGGGAACCGCCTTTCCGCCATCGTCGCTGAGGTCGAGAATCGCCTCCTCCAGACCGTCAGCGACTACTTCCCCATCCGCCGGCAGGGCGTAAACCAAGAACCCATCGACGTGCAGATAGGGGGGGACATGCTTAACCGGACCCCGGGCTTGAAACGCCCCCCAAAGAACGGCTTCACAAGATCGAGAACCACCGTTCCCCCATGGAACCAGACTGCGATCAAGCTCGACCTCCTCTCGACCTGGCTCGAATCCATCCAGGCCCAGGAGCACTACATCGCGACCGCCGAGTACGCGAAGAAGCTCGACGCCGTCTACACGAACCCCTACATCCAGGAGAACATTCAGGGGCTCCTCGGAGCTCCAGGAGTGGACTACGTGAAAGAGTACATCGCCGAGGTTAAGAACCCGGGCGAGCTCGCAAACCTCAAGAATTGGCAAAGCGCGATCCGCTACCTTCGAGGCAACCTCGGGGCAGCTTACCTTACCTTCCGGACTTCCTCCGCACTAAAGCAACTCCTCACGAATGGTTGGGCTTCCCTCCCCTACGCCGGTCCTCGAATGTTCCTTGAGTCCCTGAACTGCATGGCGAACCCAGCGAAATACCTCCGCGAGACGGAAGAAATGAGCACCTTCTTAAAGCATCGCACGAGGGACATCACCTACCAGGCTATCAAGGAAGCCAAGGCGAATACCCCCGCAACTAAGGCGCTCCTCGAGGCTCAGAAGTTTGGAGTGAAGGGGCTTGAACTTGCCGACAGGTTCCCCGTCGCAATTGCGTGGCGATCGATCTACGAAAAAGCCCTCATCGAGTTCAAGGGCGATGAAATGAAAGCCGTCGAGAAGGCCGACGACCTCATCATGAAAAGCCAGCCCTCCGCCCGCGGCGCCGACCTTGCGCCGATCTACCGCGACAAAGGAGAAGCCCTCCGCCTCCTCCTACAGTTCACCCAGTCAATCAATGTGATTTGGCAGAACCTCCGCTACGACCTTCCAAACTCCGTGAAGAACCACCAGTTCAGCACCGCAATCGGAATCCTAATATCTTACGCGATCGCGGGAATCATCCTGAACGCGGTCACAACCCGCCCCCCCGATGATGAGACGGACGAAGAGAAAATGCTCCGGCTCGCGTTCTACTCCATCACCCAGGCAACAGATTCCATTCCCCTCATCGGCCAGGACGCGACACGGTTTGTCCGCGGACTCATCACGGGAGAGAAGTCGCCCACCTACCCGAGCACCTTTCTTCCAGGTGCCGGGGACATCTTCGATGGAATGTCCAAGATCACCGCAGGCGACTGGCAGAAAGGGATCGAGAAGTTCGCTATCGGCTCCGGGATGATCCTCGGAGTCCCCACCTCTGGCGTGAAGGAACTCCGGCGCATCGCCGAGGGCGACTTTGAAGCCCTCCTCGGGAGGCAGAAGAAATGAGCCTTGTCCAGGAAAACATGGCCGGGAAGGAACTCGTCGTCGGCCGGATCGTGGCGCTTGAGGGCATGGACGTAGGGGGCATTTCGAGCGTCGAGACTCTCCTCGAGCGGACCTCCGTCCAGGCGGACTCCACCGGGCTCCTCGTGGACCAGCTCATCAGCTCCATCGTGAGCGACAACGTCATTTCCATCGCGGAAAAGCCGGAACTCTTGCGGAAGTGGGGGGAGATCCAGGCGGAGTACTCCATCATCGTGCAGGCCGCCACGGACAAGGGCGTCGCCGCCGGGACCATCACCGCCTACTCGAACGCCTATACGGCGGTTCACGATCTTCTCCTTGTGACCCCCGGCCCTCTCCTCGATATGACCATCCCGACGACCGTCAACGGGACTTCCTTCGCGGCGACCTTCGCCACCTACTACTCGGCGCGAGAAACAATCATCAATGCCGGGAATATCCTCACCAGTACCAAACTCCGCTCACTCTACAAACGCACATCCGCCAAGCCCGCCCGCCCCACCGTCCAGAACCCCACCGGCTGGCAGGAGATCCCCGAGGTAGGGAACGGCCTCCCCCTCTGGCGCGTCCAGGCCCGGGTAAAGCTTGACGGCTCCTGGATCAGCCCCCTCTATCCG
>Ga0334722_10002662_pt1 | contig 19891 bp, 16 predicted proteins | sample C3_bottom_MG_FD_207210 | JGI IMG/M metagenome (GOLD analysis project Ga0334722, IMG submission 207210) | Sediment microbial communities from Yellowstone Lake, YNP, Wyoming, USA - C3_bottom | ecosystem: Environmental > Aquatic > Freshwater > Lake > Sediment | place: USA: Wyoming | collected...
GGATCGATGATCGTAAAGAGCGAGACGAAACAGAGCAAGCCGAATTGCAAGGGCAAGGTGTTCATAAACTGTTTTTCAAAAGCGTGCCGATTATATTCGCGCGCCGATGTACAGTCAAATGACCGAGCCAACGGATGTTAATAGTAGCGCCGCGAGAAAACATTTCGAGTTACCGCAACCTCGCGCGATTTTTGACGTCTTGCCTTTGGTATGATACACTTGTCGCAACCTGGATTCGTCCAGTCAACTCCAAGCGACATCGGATTGCCCAGTGAGATACGAAATCGAATGAAGATTCTTGCGGTCGACGATTCTGAGATACAATTGCATATTCTGCGAACGGTTCTAAAGAATGCGGGACACGAGGTCGCGGAAGCGGTCAACGGTCAAGCCGCGTGGGATCTGCTTCAGCACGAACATCTTCGCCTCATCATCACCGATTGGATGATGCCCGTCTTGAGCGGACCTGAATTGATTCGGCGTATTCGTGCCGCCAATTGGTCGGCTTATACGTACATCATCCTCTTGACTTCGCAGGATACCAAGCATCAAGTGGTCGAAGGCTTGAATGCGGGCGCGGATGATTATCTCACCAAGCCATTCGATCCCGCCGAATTGGTCGCGCGCCTGGGCATTGGGCAACGCATTCTCGATCTCGAAGCGCGGCTGGCGGATATGGCGCGGCAAGATTTGTTGACCGGCTTGTTCAATCGACGCGCGCTTTACGAAACACTGCAAGCCGTATTGAGCCAAGCCACGCGCGACACGAGTCCGCTCAGTTTGATCCTGATCGACCTAGACCATTTCAAATCTATCAACGATCAGTATGGACATCCGATGGGTGATCAAGTTCTCCAGCGCGTCGCCGATACGTTGCGTCAGAGCAAGCGCGCGTATGACTCGGTGGGGCGTTGGGGCGGCGAGGAATTTCTGATTGTATTGCCGAACACCGACTTGGATCAGGCGATGATCGTGGCGGAGCGTTTGCGCGCCATGCTCGCCGCCACGCAACTTGTCGTGAGCGATCAGAATACGATTACGCTCAGCGCGAGCCTGGGCGTCACCACCACCGAACGCGCGACCTTGTCCTTGGAGGTTCTCTTGAAACGAGCGGATGAGGCGCTCTATCAAGCCAAGGGCAAAGGGCGCAATTGCGTGTGTGTCTTCCGACCATCTCCAGATGGGCATTGACAAACTTGCCCTTCTGGTTATACTTTCGCTCAACAACGACAGTGACGTCGGGTAAAATCCAATCTAAACGGAGGAATTGAAATGCCCCAGTCTCCCAAATCCCGACGCAAATCTGGAAACCGAAAATCGACGAACGATGCCCCGTCTCCTTCCCTCTCCGATTTGCTAGAAGAACTCTTGTCGATCTTGCGACCCAGGACGCCTGTGCGTGTGCCGGTTCGCAACGGTCCGTTCTATCCACGGCGAATAAGAAATTCACGATAGCGATTAGACCTTCCAAGTAACTGGAAGGTCTTTCGTTTGACGGCGCGTTCACGGCAAGGTATAATTACGTCAAGACTGACGATGAAAACTACAAAGACGCCCAAGAGCAAACTAACACCAGGCAAGTTGACGAAACGCCGACGCGTGATAAAGGATGCGCGCGTAATCTATTTGCCACGCGCTATGCAAGCGCAAAGTCAGTACGGGACTTTTGCCGATAGCAAACAAGCGCCCATTCATCGTTGGTTTCAATATCCTGCTGGCTTTTCCTATCGCGCGGTTGAGCATGTGCTCGATGAGAACAACATCAAGCCAGGAAATATTGTCTACGATCCCTTCGCAGGAACTGCCACAACGCTCGTTGTTTGCAAGTCCAAAGGTATTGAGTCTTTCGGTGTGGAAGCGCACCCGTTTGTTTTTGAGGTTGCTTCGGTCAAGACCTTCTGGGATTATGATTTCGCGCGATTGGATGCGTTGGCGTCCGAGTTGGGGTTAGAGATTCAATATAAAATCGAAGAAGCCGAAGCGATTCATCTTGCCGCTGTTCCTGAGTTGGTGCGAAAATGTTTTTCCGATTCAAACCTCCGCAAGCTACTTTTCATTCGCTCTCGTATCCAGATGCTAGACGAACCATACCGCTCGTTTTTCACCGTGGCGTTGACTTGCGCGCTACGTCAAGCGTCAGGTGCGGCAACGGGCTGGCCCTACATCGCGCCCAAGAAGCGTATTCAGGAGAAAGATGGTGTTACGGTTTTCTCAAAGCAAGTCTTTCAGATGATTGGCGACCTCAAAACGATTCTCTCGCAGTTTCGTCGAACACCCTGCCATTTGGTTTTGGGCGACGCACGCAAGACGAGTCTTGAAAGCGGCATGATGGATTTGAGTTTCACATCGCCGCCGTACCTCAACAATTATGACTATGCCGACCGCACACGATTGGAAACGTATTTCAATGGTTTTGCGGCAACGTGGGGCGACATCACAGAAAAGGTTCGTTCGCGGCTCATCATGTCAGCGACAACGCAGATTAGTCGCGGTGACTATGAAACGACGAATATCATCGGCGATAAACTGACCCAGGTCGCGCCTGATGTCGCCGCCGATTTGCAGAGCAAGGTCAACAAGTTATCGCGCTTGCGATTGGAGCACGGCGGAAAAAAGAGTTACGATATTTTGGTGGGGCAGTATTTTAACGATATGACGCTTGCGCTCGAAGATAATTTTCGTCTCTTGAAACGTGGTGGTAAGTCGGCTTGGATCTTGGGCGATTCCGCGCCTTATGGGGTTCATGTTCCAACCGAAGAAATCCTGGGACAGATTGCGCTGGGGCTGGGATTCCGGAGCTATACAATACAGCAACTCCGCACGCGTGGTGACAAGTGGAAAGGAAATACGCAACGTCACCACGTTGCGCTTAAAGAAAGTATACTCACTCTGACAAAGTAGGTTCAATGCCAAACTATGCGAGCAAACTCGGGGAAGCAGCTGGTCATGCAGTTGAAGCGGAGGTTCAACGGATTATTCAAGAGGTGGTTGAGCCGCACGGACTCTATGTGGATGTTGGCGGCGCGCGACCTGGCAAACGCACCGGCAAGAAACTGTTGATGGTGAATGACACAGGCACGGAATATCAAATTGATCTTGCCGTAGAGAACAAAGCCGGCGATCCTTTGATACTCGTAGAATCGAAATACATTCGGTACAAAAAGCATAATCGCGATAAAGCGTCGTGGACTTGCGGCGCGCATTACAAATTGCGAACAACGTATCCGAGCGTGCGGAAGAGTGTCGCCGTCTTGATGGGGCAGTGGTCTGAACCATCCAAGAAGCTGATGAACAGTTTCGGCGTCGAGCTGGTGGTGATTCCTTTTTCGCACCTGGTCAAGGTGCTCGGAGAATATGGCATCGAGTTTGATTGGCCAGAGGATGACAATAAGATTGCGAAGCGGTCATGGGCGAAGTGGGAAAAACTGGCGGATGTGACCAAACGTGAAATCGCACAAAAAATTCTAGAGCCACAAGCCAAAGCAATTCGCAAGTTGGTTCTGGATGCAATTCAAGCCGAAGATGTTCCCGTCAAGAATATTGAAAAAGTTGAATGTTTATTGCAGACTGCCCAAGGCGAATACTTTGTCAAGAAATTCAAGAGCGCCAAAGATGCGGCGATCTATCTTTTGGGACTAACCCGCGATGCGGACAATGTTCAAGGATTGCTAAAATAAAACTTGCCATAGAGCTTCTTGAAGTAGAACCTTGCGATTGTTTCCGAAACTTCGCAAGGTTTGTTTTTCTCTCGCTCTTGTGCTAAAATCAGAATCACAGCGTACCCATGTGCGCCATTATTTTGTTGTCGAATGGAAACGTAGCGCGAGCGGCTCGCTCGTCGCAAAGATTTTTTCAAAGGAGAGACTGAATGAGTGCCGAGTGGTTCTTCACGAATTATCCCGCATCACGCTCCGTGATCGAGAACGACTTGCGCCTGAAATTCTGGAGCGGCGGGTTCAAAGGAATGTGGCTGTCCTGCACCAAAGACACCGCGCCGTTTGAATGTCAGAGCAATTGGAGCGGCAATGCTTTCACGATGGAATGGGAGCCGAAGAATTATTTGCTCGTCAAGATGAAAGCGCCGAATCAACAAGTGCTCGACGTATTCGAGCGGATGCTGGGTCACAAAGCGCTCGCTGCGTACAAAAACGGCGAGGGCAACGTCGTCCTCGAATGGCGCACCAAGAACGCCGATGCGCGTTTTGTCGAACTCGAAGCCCACGGCGTCGCTAATCTCGAACGGCTCAACAAATAATCTTGCAATGAGCCAATTACCCAATGTGCCAATGAGCCAGCTTTGATTCCCACATTGGTTTATTGGCTCATTGGAGAATTGGCGCATTGATGAAACTCGTTCTCCTCGATTCGCACGCGCTCATCCACCGCGCGTATCACGCGATTCAACCCAACCTCACTAGTCCCAGCGGCGAACCCACCAACGCGACATTCGGTTTCACTTCGACGGTGCTCAAAGTGTTGAGCGATGAAAAACCCGACTTGATTGCCGCCGCGTTCGACGTGGGCAAAAGTTTTCGCGACGATCTCTATGCCGATTACAAAGGCACGCGCCCAGAACTCGCCGACGATTTGCGCCCGCAATTGCAACGCTCGCGCGACGTGGTCGAGGCGCTGAACATTCCGACTTTTGGAATGATCGGCTACGAGGCGGACGATTTGCTCGGCACACTCGCGCGTCAAGCGACGGAGCGCGGCATCGAAACGGTGATCGTCACAGGCGATACCGACACATTGCAACTCGTCGGACCGCACGTGCGCGTGCTAATGTTCGCGCCACAGTCGGGTGGCGGGTTCACGCTCTACGACGAAGAAGCGGTCAAGCAACGTTATCAACTTGATCCAAAGCAACTGATCGATTTCAAAGCGCTCAAAGGCGACACGTCCGACAATGTCCCAGGTGTCACCGGTATCGGCGAAAAAACGGCGACGAAGCTTGTGCAGACGTACGGCACGGTCGAAAATATTTACGCGCACCTCGGTGAAATCGAAAAGCGGTGGCAGGAGAAATTGCGCGCGGGCGAAAAGCAGGCGCGCGAAAGCAAAGTCCTCGTAACGATTGTGACCGATGCGCCAGTGAAACTCGATCCCGCCGCGTGTCGCGTCGAAGAGTACGACCGCGAGCGCGTGGTCGCGTTGTTCCGCGACCTGGGTTTTCGCAGTTTGATTGATCGACTGCCGGGCAACAAATCGCTTCAACCCGATTTGCTTTCAGCCGAAAAGAGCGAGTCGCCTAAGCCGCAAGCGATTGCCGAAAATTATCACACGGTCGAAACCGAAGTTGCGCTCGATCAACTGGTCACGCGCTTGCAATCGCTCAAGGCATTTGCGTTCGACGTGGAGACAACGGGCACGGATGCGATGCGCGCGGAGTTGGTTGGAATTTCGATTGGCGTAGGAAACGGCGAGGCGTATTACATCCCAGTTGCCAGTATTCAGAATTCAGTAGTCAGTATGCAGAATGCTGGGCAACTTGCGTTTGACACATCACCCGACGCATCACGCATCACGCATCACGCATCCCTTGAACGAGATTTTGTTCTCTTAAAACTCAAGTCCATCTTCGAAGACGCGCGCATCGCCAAGTACGCGCACAACGCCAAGTACGATATGACGATTTTTGCAGAAGCGGGCGTTGAAACGCGCGGACTTGATTTCGATTCGATGATCGCCGCGCATCTGATCGAGCCGAGCGGTCAATCGGTCGGACTCAAGAGTCTTGTGTTCCAAAAATTCGGCGTCGAGATGACAGAAATTGCATTGCTCATCGGCAAGGGCAAGAATCAAATCACGATGGCGCAGGTCGATGTCGAGAAAGCGTCGCGGTATGCTTGCGCCGATGCCGATTACACTTTTCGTCTCGTCGAACTTTACCAACCGCAACTCGCCGAGCAAGGCGTCGAAAAACTTTTCCGCGAAGTCGAGATGCCGCTCGTGCCGATCTTGATGGACATGGAGCGCGCGGGCGTCTTGCTCGACCTCGCTGTGTTGAATCAAATGTCGCGCGACCTTGCGGTGCGATTGCAAGAACTGCAAAAGCAAATCGAAACCCAGGTCGGCGCGCCGCTCAACATCGCCTCGCCGCAGCAACTTGGCGATGCGCTCTTCAACAAGCTCAAACTGCCGACGGCTGGGTTACCCAAGACGAAAAAAGGACAGATGTCGACGGCGGCGGATGTGTTGGAATCCCTGCGCGGCACACACCCGATCATTCCGTTGATTCTCGAACATCGCGAGCTGGCGAAACTCAAGGGAACGTACGTCGATGCGCTGCCCGCGCTGGTGCATCCGCGCACGGGGCGCGTGCACACCGATTACAACCAGACCGGCACGGTTACCGGACGCGTCTCGTCATCGAATCCGAATTTGCAAAACATTCCGATTCGCACCGACCTGGGTCGGCAGGTGCGTCGCGCGTTCATCGCGCCGCGCGGTAGTCAGCTCATCAGCGCCGACTATTCCCAGGTCGAGTTGCGCATCCTCGCGCATATCACGCACGACCCAGGTTTGCTGCAAGCGTTCGCGCGGGGCGAGGATATTCACGCGGCGACGGCGGCGCGCTTGTTCAATGTGCCACTCGATCAAGTGACTTCGTCGCAGCGACGCTTGGGCAAGACGATCAACTTTGGCATCGCTTACGGCATCACCGATTACGGTGTCGCCGCGCGCACCGAGTTGTCGCAGACCGAGTCGCGGCAGTTGATCGACAATTACTTTACGCAGTTCGCCCAGGTCAAGCAATATATCGAATCGACCAAGCAAGAGGCGCGCGAGCGTGGTTACGTGCAGACGCTACTGGGGCGTCGTCGTTATTTCAAAGAATTGCAATCGGGCGCGCGCATCAACCCAGCCATCAAGAATGCTGCCGAGCGCGAAGCGATCAATATGCCGATACAAGGTTCTGCGGCGGACATTATCAAACTGGCGATGATTCGCTTGCATCGCGAACTGCACGAACGCAAGTTGAAGAGTCGAATGACGCTTCAGGTTCATGACGAACTCGTGCTCGAATGTCCGAGCGATGAGGTGCGCGTGGTCGCGCCGCTCGTCCGCGAGGTGATGGAGAACGCGTACACGCTCGAATCGAAATTAAAAGTGGATATTGCGGTTGGACAAAACTGGGACGAGATGGAAAATTACAAATGACAAATTACAAATGGCAAATGACAAAAAACAAATGACAAAAGACGGACTCTATTTTTCACCCGCCGATTATGCGGTGTTTGAAATCGGCTTGGGTTCTAATCCAGACCACGACGGCGCGCGCGAGCGCGTGAAAGACAAGCTGGCTGATCTGCATCGCACCATCTATCCCGAAATTCGCAAAAGCAAATGGGATTTGCATCCGCATTGGATGACGCAATGGCTCATCAGCGCGTGGCGCATTTCGCCCGCGACGCCGCGCATCGATTTTGTGACGCTGCGTTACAGCAAACCCGAAACGACGATCAAGTTGATGAAGAAGGAATTGTTCGAAGACTTTGGACATTTCTATGCCAACGCAATGATCGCCATGCGCGTCGACAAGGAAGGATTTGCGGTCGAGTTGTACGTCAGCGACAAGGCGTGGGTCGACGCGCAAAATCTCAAGAACCGTTTACAAACGGCGGCGGAACAACGCGGTCACTTTCGCGCGCTCCTCGCCGAGTTGGGCGGCGAGCACACGTTTCGACTTTCGCATTACGTGCGAAACGAAGAAGGCTACGCGCGTTACGAAGAAGTGATGCGCGCGAAAGCGAGCCGCCTGGTCAACGTCGGCATGTTGAACACGACGCTGGAAAAGTACAAGCCCGGCGGACACGACTTGCGCCTGGGAATTTATTACAAGCCCGACGACAAGCGCTTGACGCCTGGGAATATCTCGGACGAAATTCTGCTGCGGATCGAGCAACTCTACCCGATCTATGAGTTTTTGAGTTGGTCGCCCAAAAATGATTTTAGGAATGTGACAAGTGCAAATCAAAAATCACCTCGCCGATCTCGTTAAGCAAGCTATCGTCAACGCGCAATCTGCTGGGGCGCTGCCCGCGTTTCCCATGCCCGATGTTTTTGTCGAACGTCCGCAGCGTAAAGAGTGGGGCGATTTCTCCACATCGTTGCCGCTGAAACTCGCGCGCGACGCGAAACGCGCGCCGCTCCAAATCGCACAAGTCCTTGCCGCGCACGTGCCGCCCGACGAAACAGTTGCTAAAGTCGATGCGAGCGCGCCGGGCTTTGTCAATTTCACGCTGAACAATTCCTGGGTCGCTAAACAGGTCGATGAAATTCTCGCGGCGGGCGCGCACTATGGCAATCTCACGCAAGAAAAACCGCAACGCATTCAGGTCGAATACGTCAGCGCGAATCCGACGGGACCACTGCACATCGGCGGCGGACGCAATGGTGCCATCGGCGACACCCTGGCGAATCTGCTGGAAGCCATCGGGCAAAACGTTCAGCGCGAATTTTACATCAACGATAATGGTTCCCAGGTTCGCATTTTCGGCGAGAGCATTTTTGCGCGCTACGCCAACGCGCTTGGGCGCGCCGAGCCGTTTCCAGAGAATGGCTACCAGGGCGATTACATTATCGAGATGGGCAAGCAAGTCGCGCAAGAACACGGCGACAAATTCTTGAACATGCCGCGCAAGGATGCGACGCGCGCGCTGGGACGGATCGGCATTCAGTGGGTGATCGATGGTTATGCCAAAACGCTTGGACGAATGGGTGTTCACTTTGATAACTGGTTCTCGGAGCGTTCATTGCACGAAGATGGCACGTTCACGCAAGCGCTCAAGATTTTGCAAGACAAGGGGCTGACGCTCGAAAAAGATGGCGCGGTGTGGTTCGCGGCGCAAGAGCTTGGCGAGGACAAGGACGCGGTGTTGATTCGCTCGCCCCAGGTCATCGCCGAGCCAGACGAACGCCCGACCTACCTTGGTTCCGATGTCGCGTACGTGTGGAATAAATTGGTCATCCGAAAATTTGATCGCGCGATATATATTTGGGGCGCGGATCATCACGGCGATGTGCCGCGCGTCATGGCGGTCACGCGCGCGCTTGGGCTTGATCCAACGCACGTGTCGATTCTCATTCATCAATTCGTCAACCTGAAACGTGGCGGCGAATTGGTCAAGATGAGCAAGCGCGCGGGCGAGTTTGTCAAGATGGACGATCTGCTCGACGAAGTGGGTCCTGACGCCGTGCGGTTCATGCTCATCTCGCGCTCGGCAGACACGACAATTGATTTCGACATCGAGCTGGCGAAAAAGCAATCCGACGAAAACCCGGTCTACTATGTTCAATATTCGCACGCGCGTATTGCCAGCATTTTGAATAAAGCCGCCGAGTCGGGCTTGACTATCGACGGTGCTGATCTCTCATTGCTCACGCATCCCGCCGAACTTGAATTGATCCGCGAGATGCTGCGCCTGACCGAAGTGGTCGAGTTGGCGGCATCGAAACTAGAGCCGCATCATTTGCCGCATTATGCGATTCAGTTGGCGGGCGTGTTTCATTCCTTCTACGATCAGTGCCACGTTGTCTCCTCCGACCCAGCCGATGATGCAATTTCGCGCGCGCGTTTGAAATTGGTTCAAGCCGCCCAGAACGCCTTTGCGCGGACGCTGAATTTGATGGGTGTGAGCGCGCCCGAGACGATGTAATGAAACAGTTGTTTACCGGTTGTCTCGGCATTATCCTGGGTCTGCTCATCGGCATCGGTGTCACCTTTGCCGCGCTATCGTTATCATCGCAGCAAATTACTCCCGTCGAACCTGCGCCCACTTTGTCCGCCGCGCGCCCCGATGTTTCCGTTTCGGCGACCACATCATTCATCAATTCGCAAATTCAGCCGATGATTCGGCAGAGCGGGTTGCTCAAGCAAGCCACCGTCGCGCTGGACGCGCCAAACATCATGCGAGTTGTAGCGACGGTGGATGTGATGGTCCTGGGTCAGCGCGTGACAACGAACGCCACGGCGACGATGCGCGTCGCCGTCAAGAACAATCGCATCGCCCTCGCCGTGGAAAAAATCGAAATGGGCAATGCGGCGATTCCTGCATCGCTCATTAGCGGCACGGTCGAAAGTTTGCGTGCGCTCGCCGAAGACCAAATCAATCGATTGGTTCAGCGCGCGTTGCAAGGCACAACCCTGCGGTTGATCGGCATCGCCGTCGCGCCGAATGATCTGACGATGCAATTCAAGGCGCAATAGAAAAACTCTTTGACAACGCTCACGCGCAATGTTAGAATGTGGTCAAGATGAAACACACTTGGCGGTCGCGCAACCATCGGGGTCTATGCCTAGCATTATCGCTGGTGCTGTTTGCATCCGCGTGTGCTGTGTCCACGCCGCCGCCTCCACCTCCCGATCAAATTGTTAGTCGGTCGGCGCAGAAATTGTTGAACACCCAGTCGCTGCATTTCGTCGTCGAATTCACGGGACAACCGACCTACCTCGACACCGCGCGCACGCTGGCATTGCGCCGCGTCGAAGGCGATATTCAACGACCCGACCGGATGCGGGCGAGCGTCAAGGCATCGCTGCCTGGCGCGTTTGTGATGATCCAAGCCATTGGCATCGGCGAAGATCAATACGCCACCAATCCGCTCAACGGTCAGTGGCAAAAGATTCCGGCGGAATGGGGATTTAATCCCGCCTTGTTGTTTGAATCGAAAAGCGGCTTGACGGCGATTCTCGCCGATGCGCGCGATCTCGCCATGTTGCCCGACGAAACGATTGAGAATCAGCGGCATTATCATTTGCGCGGACAAATCTCCGGCGCAAAAATTGCGCCCTTGACCGGCTGGCTCGTCGGCGAAGGCGTCGTGCGTTTCGAGTTTTGGGCGGGCGCGAACGACTTGAACATGCGCCGGATTCGCTTGATCGACGAATCCTCGGTCGCGAATGCGCCGCCCGGCGCGCCCCTGCCGCCCGCTCAGTGGAATATGGATCTGAGCCAGTTCGATGTGCCGGTTAAGATCGATGCGCCCCAGTTGGCGCGCTAAATGTAATTCTTGGCAAATGTGATTCGCCGGAGGGACGTGGTGTCTGCTCGCACGCGAACGAACATTCAGCCCGTAATGATCCTCGCTCTGATTTCATTCAGCGTGTTTCTGGGCGCGCTCGATCTGACGGTGGTCTCGACCATTCTGCGCCAGGTCATCTTCGATCTTGAAATTCCATTTCCCTCCGGCTTGAATCAAGCGGCGTGGATCGTCACCGGCTATCTGCTCGCCTACACTCTGACGATGCCCGTGATGGGTCGCCTCTCCGATTTGTACGGTCGCCGCCGCGTGTTTCTCGTTTGCCTCTTGTTGTTTGTCCTGGGTTCGATGGTCGTGGGCGTCGCGAATTCTTTGCCGCTGATGATTGCCGGGCGCGGGTTGCAAGCGTTGGGCGCGGGCGCGCTGGTTCCCGTTTCGATGGCGGTCATCGGCGATGTGTTTCCACCCGAGCGGCGCGCCATGGCGCTGGGCGTGCTGGGCGCAATCGACACGGCGGGCTGGGTGGTGGGTCCGCTCTACGGCGCGGTGATGGTGACGCAATTCGAATGGCGCTGGATTTTCTTTATCAACGTTCCCCTCGGATTGATTGCCGCGCTGTTGACGTTCGTCGCGTTGCGGGATTTGGATCGCCCCGTCGCGCCGGCCAAGATGGATTACCCCGGCGCAGTGTTGTTGAGCATTGCGCTGGCATCGCTCAGCATCGCGCTCACGGGCGATTCAGGTTCCGCCGAATCGAGTTTTGCGGCGGCGAACCCGGTGGCGGGTGGCGGACTGTCGCCCTACGCGCCGGTCTTGCTCGCGACTTTTCTGGTTGCCGGAGTTTTGTTCGTGTGGCGCGAAACGCGCGCGGCGAGTCCGCTGATCGATCCTGGGATGTTTCGCAACGTCACGTTCAGCGCGGCGTGTCTGGTGAATTTGCTGGTGGGCGGCGCGTTGATTGCGGCGGTGGTCGATGTGCCCCTGTTCGTCAACACGGTGACGTTGCTCGCGCGCGGCTTTACTCCAGCGCAAGCGGATCTGCAGAGCGGCGTGATTCTCGCCATCCTCACTTCGGCGATGGTGCTGGCGGCGCTGGTCGGCGGCTGGCTCACCGAGCGCCTGGGTTATCGATTGCCTGCGTTGTTCGGCTTGGGCGTGGCGTTGATCGGTTTCGTGTTGTTGAGTCGCTGGGGCGCGGCGCTTGAGGATTTCACGCAAGCGCGCGACTTGATCGTGTGTGGGATCGGACTAGGAATGGTGATCGCGCCGATTGCGACGGCGGTGATCAACACGGCGCCGGAACAACAGCGCGGAACGGCGTCGGCGCTCGTGCTGATCCTGCGTTTGATCGGCATGACCATTCTGTTGTCTGCGCTGACCACCTGGGGCGTGATGCGTTTCGACGAGTTGTCCCGCGCGGCGACGTTGAGCCAGGTGACGGCGAATTTTGTCGCGCAAATTTCCGCGCAAGTGATGGACGAAATTTTCATGCTGGCAGCCGGAGTATGTGCCGCCGCACTGGTGCCAGCATTGTTCTTGCGCCGCACTGCCGCGCCGTTAACCCGCGCGGTGCACAGTTGGTGGTGAACGTTTTCGCGTGACGAGATGCTGATCGGCGTGGCATCCCGAAATTTTTAGCATGAAGGAGGAGAAGATGCAACAAGGTATGCCGGAGCAGATGGCTTCCCCGCGCAAATCCAACAAGCTCACGTGGATTCTGGCTGGGTGTGTCATTCCGATTTTGCTCATTGTGTGTTGTGTGGTGGGAATCGCCCTGGTTTATTTGGTGTCCCCCAGCACTTTGGAGCCTGCGCTCGCGTTGCTGGGGTTGAGCGGCAAAGCCCAAGCCGCGACCTACGCGCCTGTCCAAGCGCCGCTCTTTGTGTCGATGGACATTGATTTGAAGCAAGTGGCGAACGCCCAAAGAATTGCGAGCCTGTATGAAAAGAGCACGCAGGCGCAATCGAGCACAAGCGATTTCAAGCGACAGTTCCGTGATAGTTCCGGCTGTGATTTCGATTTGGATATTATGCCGTGGATCGGAACGGACGTTGCCGTCTTTCTGACGGACGACGCCAACCTCAACGCGACCGCCTCGACATCGCGCGGCACTCCTGCGCCGCCGCCCAACCTGGTGATTGCGGTGGGTACGCGCGACGCTGCTAAAGCCCAAGCCGCCATGCAAAAATGCGCGCTAAATAAAAGCACCAAATCCGAAGAGACGTACAAAGGAAACAAAATCAGCGTCTATGAATCGGGCGGCGCAATGGCGGTGGTCGGCAAGTATGTGTTGCTTGCCTCGACGACCACGGCGCTGCACGCGTCGATTGACGCATCGCGCAGCGACATCAAGTCACTGGATGAAAACGTCGATTACACGAACATGCTGGCGCGCTTGCAACCCAGCCGAACGGCTACGGCGTACATGCAATTCTCGCCGTTCGTGGCGGCAGCCGCGCGCTCATCGACGGGCATTCAGCCGCAGACGCTCAGCCAGCTCGAAGCGTACAAAACTCTGGGCGCATCGCTATCGTTTGAGGCAACCGGCATTCGCATGGATTTCGTCTTGTCGTACGATTCGGCGAAATTGTCCGAGTGCACTCGCCAGTTGATGCAACAACCGGCAAATCCCAATCAAGCGATCAAAGCGATGCCTGCCAATACGATGATGTTTCTGTCGGCGAGCAACTTCAAATCGACCTGGGATTGTACCCTGTCTCAACTGGATGCGACATCGAGAAAGCAGATGCAGGACTCGCTCACGTCAGCCGGCAAGCAGTTGGGAATCGACATCGATGCGGACGTGTTCAGTTGGCTGACGGGCGAATATGGAATCGTTGTGACTCCCGCCCAGCCGCTGTCGCCCGGCGCGCCAGGCGTTGGCGGATACTTGCTCGTCGAGACGAAGGATCAAAACCTGGTCAATACCAAAATGACCAAGATTGCTGGGGCGTTGGGCAAACAAGGCTTGACGTTCAAAGATCAGAATGTCAAGGGTTTGACCATGAAGACGTTTTCGCTGGGCGCGCCAAACGATCCGACGGCTCCGGTGGCGGGGTATGGGACCGTTGGCAATTTCTTGATCCTCGGCGGACCGCTGGATGTGCTGGGCGCGGCGGTGGATGCCCCCAAGAATCCTCTGGCAAATGATGCGACATTCTTGGCAACGCAAAAAATCCTGCCCGCAAAAAATAGCGGCTATTTCTACGCTAACATGTCTGCGCTTGACAAACTTTTCCTTGACTCGCAGACTGGGACGCAGCGTTCGACTTATCAGCAAGAAGCGCAACCCTGGCTCAAGCCGATCAAAGGAATCGGCTGGGCAGCTGAAGTGGGCAAACCCGATGTGACAAGCGGCACGCTCTTTGTATACATTCCGGGCGAATAACGGCGTCGCGCAAGACAAGTTCGTTCGTCTTGCGCGGCTCTCGGCGTGGAAGACGAACGTGCGCGGGTCGCCGAATGGGCGGACACTTGATTTGACGGGGCAATGATTCCGTGCTATAAGGGCGCAAGAGCGGGAGGGCGGAATGTCGGTTCAGATGTTGAAACGACTTTTTACAACTGAAGATTATCACCGCATGATCGACAACGACATTCTTTCTGAGAACGATCTCGTCGAACTCTTGGGAGGTGAGATTGTCCAAATGAGCCCCGTAGGCAGTCGCCACGCCGCGTGCGTGAACCGTCTGAATAAAGTCTTGTTGAGTCGACTGGGAACGCGCGCGATTGTCAGTGTCCAAAATCCGATTCATCTGAGCGCGCAGTCCGAGCCGCAACCCGATGTAGCCGTCTTGCGAATGCGTTCGGATTACTACGCCGAATCTCATGCCGAACCCCAAGATGTGTTGCTCATTATCGAAGTGGCGGACACATCGACCAGTTTAGATCGTGAAGTAAAGTTGCCGCTGTACGCGCTGGCAAATATTACCGAAGTGTGGCTGATCGACCTGGGAGAAGAATGTGTCCGCGCTTATACCAAGCCGTCGCTACACGGCTACGCCGAGATTCGCCAACTCTGGCGTGACGATGTTCTATCGCCGCAAGTATATCCAGATCTGAAAATTTCCCTAATCGATATTCTAGGATAGACCGCTGTTTGTTTAACAACTTGATGACAGAGGCGCAGGGGAAGATCGGTGCAAGACCGACGCTGTCCCGCAACTGTAAGTTAGTCCACTAGTCGCATAGTCAATTAGTCAAAACCCGCAAAGGTTCCTGACAATAAGACTATCCGACTGCGCGACTATACGACTAACAAGCCAGAATACCTGCCACTGTCAGCAAGCGCGATATGATGATGTCGCGTTTGCAACCGCAACAACCTTCGCGAGAAAGGGGGCAGGATGATGATGACTCACGCACCATAATCCCCTTGTCGAACAGGCAAGGGGATTTTTGTTTTTCGTACCAAATTAAATTTCAGGAGAAACCAAATGAACACCCGAAAATATTTCGTGGGGCTGATTGCCCTTGCGTTGATCGTTCTCGCCGCGTGCGCGCCTGCGCCAACGCCGACAACGATTCCACCTACCGTCGCGCCGATGGCTGTTCCAACGGCTGTGCCTGCTGTTGCGCCAACTAAAGCGCCGACTACTGTGCCCACCGTTGCGCCAACCGCCACCGCCGCGCCCGCATCGATCACCGTGACCGACGACGCGAATCGTTCCGTGACGATCACCGGCGCGCCGCAACGCATCGTCTCGCTCGCGCCTAGCACAACCGAAATCGCGTTTGCCCTGGGTCTTGGCAAACAAGTCGTCGCCGTCGATTCGTACTCCGACTATCCTGTCGAGACGAAAGACCTGGTCAAGATCAACACCTATCCGCTGAACCTCGAACAAATCGTTTCGCTCAAACCCGACCTGGTTCTCGCGGCGGGCATTCAAAGTCCCGACGACATCAAAAAACTTGCCGACTTGAAATTGACCGTGCTCGTTGTCGGCTCGGTGAATACGACGTTCGATAACGTCGCCGCCGACATTGCGCTCGTCGGCAAGGTGACGGGGACGGACGCGAAAGCCAAATCGATCACCGATGCGATGAAGCAAAGAATCGACGCGGTGAAAGCCAAGATCGCTCCATCGTCGAGCAAACCCAAAGTGTACTGGGAACTCGATGCGACCGATCCCGCCAAACCGTATGCGCCAGGTCCTGGCTCGTTCATCAACGACATTATCACGCTGGCGGGCGGCGTGAATGTGACGGCGAACGCCAAAACTTCGTATGCCCAGGTCAACGCCGAAGAAATCGTCGCCGCCAATCCCGACCTCATCATTCTCAGCGATGCGGCGTATGGCACGACGCCCGATTCGGTCAAGGCGCGTTCGGGCTGGTCGGCGATCAATGCGGTCAAGAATAACAAGGTCTTGCCCATCGACGACAATCTGGTGAGTCGTCCGGGTCCGCGCATCGTCGATGGCTTGGAAGCCGCGGCGAAGTTGATACACCCCGAGTTGTTCAAATAAATCTTGTAGAGACGTAGCACTGCTACGTCTCTACAAAATCATCATGCGCCGCAAACCGTTTCTTTCGATTTCAATCCTGGGCGTTCTTTTGCTCGCCGCGATTTTGCTTGCCACATCGCTCGGCACCGTTTCAATTCCGCTGGGTGACATTGCGGGAATCACCGTCAAGCGCGCGTTTGGAATTTCCATCGGCGGAGCGTGGAGCGAAACCCAGGAAACGATTGTGTGGCAGTTGCGATTGCCGCGCGTCCTGGGTGCAGCGATTGTTGGCGCGGCGCTCGCCAGCGCGGGCGTCTTGTTTCAGGGTCTGCTCCGCAACCCGATGGCGGACCCGTACTTGTTAGGCACATCGGGCGGCGCGGCATTGACGGCAACGATTGCGTTGCTCCTCCCAGTTTCATTCGGCATCCTGGGTTTCACGCTCGTGCCTGTCGCGGCATTCTTCGGCGCGCTCATCGCCGTGCTGATCGTCTACCAAATCGCGCGCGTCGGTTCGCGCACACCGATCACGACATTGCTCCTCGCCGGTTTCGCCACCAGTTCGATGATGGCGTCGGCGATGTCGTTTCTGATGTTGATGAATCAAAACACGTTACAGCGCGTGGTGCTGTGGACGATGGGCGGCATTAGCGCGAGTGGCTGGGACACGTTGATCGTCGTTGCGCCGTTGATCGTCGTCGGCGCGGTGGCGGCATTTGCGATGGCGCACGACCTGAATGCGTTCGCGCTCGGCGAAGAACAAGCCGCCGCGCTCGGCGTCGCCGTCGAGCGGCAAAAATTTCTGACGATGGCGCTCGGCGCGCTGCTCACGGGCGCAGCCGTCGCGCTCAGTGGCTTGGTCGGCTTCGTCGGTTTGATCGTGCCGCATGTCGTGCGCCTAATCCTGGGTCCCGATCATCGCTTGCTGTTGCCCGCAGCATTTTTGAGCGGCGCGATTTTTCTCGTGCTTGCCGATCTGATCGCCCGTCTTATTCTTGCCCCGTCGGAATTGCCGCTCGGAGTTGTCACAGCGTTGATCGGCGCGCCGTTTTTCATCTATCTTCTGCGGCGCACTAAACGGGAGTACACGTTCTAAGATGACCGCGGACGGCCGACCGCTGCGTAGAACGGTCGGCTGTCCGCGGACGGTGGTCGTTATGAGCGAGTTGCTTTCCGTCAGCCAAATTGAATTTGCATATAACGGTCACGCTGTTTTGCGCGGGATCGATCTTGCGCTGGAACGCGGCGGACTTGTCGCGTTGCTCGGTCCCAATGGATCGGGCAAGACGACGCTGCTCAAAATTCTGAATGGGATTCTCGCGCCGCGCACGGGACGGGTCGAGTTCGATGGAAAAAACCTGGGTGCGATTGCGCGGAAAGAAATCGCGCGACGCATTGCGCTCGTGCCGCAAGAGTTGAATGTGCCGTTCGCGTTCACCGTGCGCGAGATGGTGTTGCTGGGACGCACGCCGCACATTCGCCCGCTGTTCGGCGAATCGACGCGCGATCATCAAGCGATTGATCGCGCGCTGGAGTTGACCACCACATCCGCATTGGCGCATCGCGTGTTCGGCGATTTGTCGGGCGGCGAGCGGCAGCGCGTTGTCATTGCGATGGCGTTGGCGCAAGAGCCCCAGGTTCTGCTGCTCGATGAGCCGACGGTGCATCTCGACATCAATCATCAAATCGAAATCCTCGAACTCGTTCGCCAATTGAATCGCGAGCGCGGGCTGACGGTGCTGGCGACGATGCACGACCTGAATCTCGCGGCGCTGTACTTTGATCGACTGATGCTGTTGAACGAAGGGCACATCATCATCGAAGGAACTCCGCGCGAGGTGTTGTCCGCCGAACGCGTGCAGGCGGTGTTCGGCGCCGAGGTGCTGGTGCAGGCGCATCCGCAACACGCTAACATTCCTCAAGTGGTGTTGATGCCGATGAGGGCAAGTTCATTGCCTCTGGCTTAAATACCAAATCGAGCCATCTTGATTTCCATTTTTTCTCCGGCAGAATTTTTTGCGGCTCTGAAAAGGTCACGCTTTAATCAAGCGTGACCTTTTTGAATTCGGGTCAGGTTTTTCCTGGGATGTTTCCGCGCGCGTCGAAATTGCCTGATGGCATTGACGCTCAGGTGGGCGGGTGTTAGAATATTAACGGAGAAATAGAAACCGAACCCAAGCGCAGAACGTATAAATGGCATAGGACCCAATGATGCCCGATTCGATTGCCCGCGCGATTCTTGAAACGTTACATTATGCCGATCTCTTTGATTATCCGCTGACCGCGCAACAACTGCAGCGATTCCTGATCGGTGTTCGCGCGTCGCGCGCAGAAATCGACGATGCGCTAAACGACCCGACGCGCTTGAACGGCAGTCTCACGCGCTCGGACGATTTTTTTTTACTGCCTAACCGCGAATCGATTATCGCCGCCTCCGCACGTCTGCGCCGTGCCGCGCGAAAACAGATACCGCGCGCACGATTCTACGCCCGTTTGCTCGCGCACTTGCCCTTTGTGAGAATGGTTGCGCTCACCGGCGCGCTGGCGATGGAAAATGCAAGCGACAATGATATTGATTTCCTGATCGTAACGGCGCCCGGTCGTCTGTGGTTTGTGCGCGGGCTGTCGGTGGCGCTGGTGCGTCTGGCACGTTGGCGCGGCGACCAGCTCTGTCCCAATTTTTTGCTGAGCGAGAATGCGCTTGCGATCCCAGAACGCAATCTCTACAACGCGCATGAGATTGCGCAAATGATTCCCCTGTATGGTTTTGACGTGTACCGCCGAATGTGTTTGGCAAACACGTGGGCAGTTACATTTCTGCCGAATGTTGACGGGGTTGAAGCGTTACGCCCTGAAAAATCGTTGACTCGGATCGGCGCAGCCTGTAAACGGATCGCTGAGCGCGCGTTGGCGGGCAACCTGGGCGAGCGCGTCGAGCAGTGGGAAATGCGGCGCAAAGTCAAGAAACTCTCCGCACAGATTCCCGCGCAAGCCGATGGTGTCGAATTTTCGCGCGATGTTTGTCGGGGATTCTTTAGCGGGCATAGTTGCCGCGTCCTGCGCGAATTCCAAGAACGCCTTGTCGAATTGCAACGAACGAACTATCGCTAGGGCAACTATTTTCAAATGTTCATCGAGGTCGTATGACCCAGGTTCTTTTCGGTCAATCTTATTATTTACGCTTTGATGCCAAACTCTTCGCCGCGAGGCAGCCGTATCCACCGTTGGGCACGTTGTACGCGGCGAGTTATTTGCGTCAGCGCGGATACGCAGTGGCGGTCTTCGACGCGATGTTTGCGCAGTCGGAGGACGAATGGGCGCGCGCGCTCGATCAGCATCAACCGCGCTGGGCGGTACTGTACGAAGACAGTTTTAATTATCTGAGCAAAATGTGTCTGCTCCGAATGCGCCAAGCCGCATTCACGATGATCGAAATGGCAAAGGCACGCGGCTGTACCGTC
>Ga0334722_10002663_pt1 | contig 19886 bp, 24 predicted proteins | sample C3_bottom_MG_FD_207210 | JGI IMG/M metagenome (GOLD analysis project Ga0334722, IMG submission 207210) | Sediment microbial communities from Yellowstone Lake, YNP, Wyoming, USA - C3_bottom | ecosystem: Environmental > Aquatic > Freshwater > Lake > Sediment | place: USA: Wyoming | collected...
ATGCAAGCAATGCCTTCTCATCCTATTGGTGGCTGTTTTTCGGGGGCATTGCCCTGGCAATCTTTCTGATCCGCGGCTATATCAGGACCGATGAAGGCAGGGCATACGTCGACGGGATGAAACTGAAGATACCCGGCATACGGACTCTGAGCATGAAGCTGATCATCGCCCGGTTCTCCCGCACCTTCGGGACACTGCTTCAGAGCGGCGTCCCGATCATCGAAGCGATCAGAATATCCCGGGATGTCATTGACAACGACCCTGTTTCAAAACAGCTTGCCCTGCTCGAAGAAGGGGTGAGCAAGGGAAGGGGGCTGGCCCTGCCGCTCAGGGAAAGCGGCATATTCCCGGGCATCGTCGGGCAGATGGTGACGGTCGGGGAAGAGGCGGGAAGGCTTGAAGAAACGTTCATGATCATTGCCGAACGGTTCGAGGCAGAGACCAAGAGCCTGATAAAGCGGTTCATCAGCCTCTTCGAACCGGCACTGATACTCATTCTCGGACTGGTTGTCGGTTTTATTGTCATAGCAATGCTGGCAGGGATCTTCAGCATCAATGAGATACCCATATAATAAATATATACGGACTACAGGAGGAATTATGAACCACGCTCAGGAACAAAGGCGACGCAGAGGCGAGCAGGGCTTTACCCTGATCGAACTGCTCGTTGTTATGGTCATCCTCGGCCTGCTTGCTGCCATCGTCGGCCCGAATCTCTTCGGAAAGGTCGGCAAGGGCAAACAGGCTGCTGCCAGGACACAGATCGAGATGATCGGTCAGGCACTTGACAGCTACAGACTGGATACCGGCAAGTATCCGACGACCTCGGAGGGGCTTGCAGCCCTGAACACCAGCCCCGGCACCCAGGGATGGGACGGTCCCTACCTTAAGAAAGGCATTCCGAACGACCCTTGGGGAAAGCCATATCTGTACCAGTCCCCGGGTTCACATGGTGATTATGATCTGACTTCTTATGGTGGTGACGGAGCACCCGGCGGCGATGGCGAGAACAAGGACATCAACAGCTGGGAATGACGGCTTTACGCTGCTTGAGCTCATTATTGTCCTTGTTATTGTCGGGCTCGCTGCAGCGGTCGTCCTTTTCTCAATAGGCAGGCTCCACGAAACAACCCTCTTCAACCAGGAGGCTCGCAGGGTCTACCAGACGCTCATCAGGGCCCGGGAGATGGCGGTTATCGGCAAGACAGATATCGTCGTCGAGGTCGATGAGGAGGGTCGCCGCTATGGCATCAAGGGAGACAGCGGACCGTCCTCGGGAAAACCGGCCCTCCGGCAGGGGACAGAACTTTCAGGAAAAGATATCGTCTTCTATCCGAAGGGGAACAGTTCGGGAGGCATCATCACACTGCGCAATGCAAAAGGTCAGGGATATTCCATTGAAGTCAACCCGGTACTCGGCAAACCTTCTATCAGACGGCTTTAGCCTCCTTGAGGTAATGATCGCCCTCGCCATCCTGGGGGTGTCTGTCGTCTCGGTCTTTCAGCTCTTCTCGATCACCCTTCGGTCGACAAAAAAGGCTGAAGATTACACCAGGGCCCTGCTGTACGCCCAGTCTCTCCTTGATGAGGCGTACAGCGTCAGTAATCCTATGGACAGCCCCGTAACCATCAGAGCAGAAAAGGGCTACCAGGGCAGCCGGGAGGTCCTTTTAAAAGCTGCATCCGACGATGGGTCAATAAAGATGTATGAAATCACCGCATCAGTTTCCTGGCAGCCATCAGGGAATCTCAGGATCAAGACCCTCAGGACAGTCTATGACCCTGAAAAATAACCGCGGTGTCACCATCGTCGAGCTCATTCTTGCAATGTCGTTCACTGTTGTAATCGTGGTAATCCTCTTTGCCGCACTGCGGCTTGGGTATAAGGCTCAGGAGACAGGAGACCGCAGGGCAGAGGAGACACAAACAATACGCATCATCGCCGACCGCATACGGTGGCTTCTCCGGGGTGCTTACCCATATGTTGCCTTGCAGAACGGCAAGCAGAAACTGTATTTCAGGGGAAGGCCTGACAGCGTCGGCTTCGTCACAACCAGTGTTGATTCCCGCGGCAAAGGGCCGGAAGACAGGGCAGGACTGAAGTGGGTTTATATCTTTGCTGATAAGGAAGGGCTCAAGACAACGGAGAAGGTTTTTTTTCTGGATGATGTGTTTGAGGAAAGCGGGGGAAAGACCTATATCATTGAACCTGACATCAAAAAGTTTTCCTTTGAATATTTCGATCTGCCTGAAAATGAAAAAGACGGGGAGTGGGTTTCAACCTGGGACGAGGAGGAGAAGGACTATCTGCCGTCGGCAGTAAGAGTCAGGATCACCTATTCCCAGAACAACCGGGAGGTCGAGATGCCGGAACTGGTGGTCAGCATCAACGTTCAGAAAAAACTCAGGTAAAGACTGCCCCATGTTTCTCCTCTCCCTGCGGGCTTCAGCTGAGGAGGAGACTTTTTCCTTTATATCCTGACTCTGCGCAGAAAAACAGCACTCCACTCTGACGGAGCTGCAATTAAAACTTTCTCTTATATGAAAAATTTACCGTGAAATCGGGGGCGCCGGCTGTATTCGGGTCTTCGGTCAACGAAAATTCGATGCTGTCCTTTGCCTTGGTGTATCTGCAGCCAAAGACCGCGAGGACACTTGCACGGTCGATATTACCGATGCCTGTCTTCGGATAGGGAGAGGTCTGGAATATCGCCTGTCCGATCAGTCCGAGTTCTGGAGTCACCAGATACTCAAGTCCTCCGCCTGCGTAGAACGACTCTTTAAGTCTTATCGTCTGTTCGGCCTTCACATCGCCGGGGAATATAATCCCGGCATTGACATATGCCATAATCCTGTCGCTCAGCCTTTTGTCTGCCATAACGGACAGGTCCGCATCAAGAGAACCGTTGCCGTAGCCCTTGTGGGCATCACCCGTCGGCAGTTCCAGCCCGGCGGAAATACTCACCGCCGGGTCGCCGGTGAAGATCATCTTCTTGGCCGACAGACGTATGTCTCCCAGGCCCGCACCTCCGGAGGCACCTTTTATCATCAACTGCCCGTTTTTCCGGACCTCGTACGCAAACTCGTTCAGTGGTCTTTCATTCCGGTTATAATTGGGAAGATTAAAGGTCCGGTGAAAATCATTCAGAAAACTGTCCATGAATCCGCCATTGAAATTGATGACCGGGACCCTGATGCCGAGTTCCAGATCATGGCCGACAACTTTCCGGTACTGCAGGTCGAGCATCGCCAGCTCGAAGTCGAGCAGGACATTCCATTCAGCGGACTGCTTTGCCATGTATACACTGGAGTATGAGAACCCGGCAGTAAACGAATCGCCTGTCCGTGCAGACTCGAGCCCCGGGGCATCAGCATGCATAAAAAGCGGGAACTGGTTTCTGACCTGCAGCGGACCTTCGAAGGCATAAGCCCCCCCCGACATGGTCAGAACAGCCATAAGGAGTATTGCAGGAACCACCAGCAGTTTCTTCTCAATCATCATCCTCTCCCTTCATGTTCACAAGATATTCCTCCCATTCGATCGGGAGCATATGTTTTTTTTTGGTATTGCATTCCTTGCATGCAGGGACAACATTGCCCTTTGTTGACCTGCCGCCCCGTATAACCGGCACGATATGGTCCATGGTCAGCTCCTGAGGAGGGAATTTCCCCCGGCAGAAATAGCAGACACCTTCTCCTCTTTTTCTCTTCCACCACTGGGAATTTCTCAGTTCACGGGCCTTCGCCCGCTCCCTCTTTATCTCTTCTTCTGATATGTCAGATATGAAATAATCCATAGTATGCAGCTTTAATATTGATTCCGGACAAGCCGGAATGACAGCAAAAGAAGGCCTGTCACTTTACCATCATTCTTATACGTAGGTGGTGGGTATATGTGGAGAAAAATTTTATGCGCCTCCATGGCAAAGAATATAGATATCAAAGATCCTCACGTACTACAGTATAGCCTGGTTTATCCATAAGCAAGTCGCGCCATGATAAAATTTTTCGGAGCATATGCCCGCCAGCATAACATATACCATCATCCTCAGCCAATGCTGCTCCAGAGCACACTCTGGTTCCTGCCGTTATGCTTGGCATGGTAGAGCGCCTGATCCGCCTTCTCGATCAGCTCCTCTTTTCTCTTTGCATCCGCCGGAGAGACCGCAATCCCGATACTGATCGTAACCTTCAAGGACTTTTCATCGGCACTGAAGGTCTTTTCCTGGACAGCCGCCCTCAACCGCTCCGCAATGATCCTGGCCCCCGGCCCGTCTGTGCCCGGAAGGATAACGGCAAACTCCTCTCCGCCATACCGAGCCGGAATATCGATATCCCGCAGAGACTCCCTGATTACCTTTGAGACCCCCTTCAGGACAATATCGCCGACCGGATGACCATAGGTATCATTTACCTTCTTGAAAAAATCGATGTCCGTCAGCATGAGCGAAAGCGGGCCCGAGATCCTGCTCTGGCGTTTCAGCTCGCCGGTCAGCTTCTCCTGGAATATCCGGTGGTTGAAGAGACCGGTCAGGCCATCGGTTGTCGCCAGCCGCTCGATCTTTTCATGAAGTTTCGCATTCGCAAGCAGGGTCGAGGCCTGGTTGCAGAGCACCTCGACCAGGTTGCTCTGAAGGCTGTCGAGAAAATCGACCTGCTCCGACAGCATGACGAGCACCCCCAAAAGCTGATTTTCTGACTGCAGCGGCACCGCAAACACGGACCGCACCTCTCCTGTGTCAAAGGGCATGACCGGTATCCGGTAATCCTTCACGTTGCTCAGGTAAAACCTCTGTTTGTTTTCGAGGGCGAAATTGATTATCGTGGCATCGAACGATACCCTCCTGCTCTCGTAGCCGCGCAGCGTATTGTGATGGACAAGATCGAAGAGCTTCCCGTTCCGGGTAAAGAAGAATATCTGCGCAGGGAAAACCTTCTCGACACCTTCGCAGAGCTTTCTGGCTATCTTGCCCGTGTCAAGGTCAGACGTAACCAGGTTTGAGCTCTCTTCCTTAAGGATCTTGAACCCTGACACGCCTCTTTTGATCTGACTGTAGATCCGCTCCCTCCCGATAATCCTGACGAGCTGGCTTGCGAAGCGTTCGGCAGACTGCCTCTCCGGCTCGTTGAAGGCATGGTGGCGTGAACTGTCTATGGCAAGCACCCCGATCAGCGCCGACCCGTCAAGGACCGGCACCGCAATCATCGAAACCACCTTAATCTCTTTCCGGTAGCCGGGGGTGACTTTCTTGGCGTCGAGCTCTCCGATGGATGCCGTTTTCCTGTCCCGGAAGCAGGCCCCGACAATCCCGCCCCCGGTGATCTCGATCTCTCCCTGCCCCTCTGTCGAGGTGCGTAGGGAAAACCCGTCGCGATCAGGCACAAATAGACAGGCAGAGTCGGCAAAGACAGAATGCCGTATCGTCACCAGCAGTTCCCGGATCTCTTCGTCGGTCTTCAGCATAGATGCAAAATAATGGGAAAGCGTCTCCTCGCTGCTCAGAGACTGAAGTTCTGTTTCGTGGTCGATAGACCGGGCATTCTGGCGAATCGTAGCAAGGGCATTCTCGGCCTTTTCCCTGGCGGTCCGCAGCCTCTGGACCATGATCGATGAAACGCCTGCCGTCATCATGAGGAAGGCGCAAATCAGCCCTGCCTCAACAGGATCGGGTATATCAAGGAGGGTCCTGAGTCCGGGGACCGGCGCTGTGGAGGTCAGCACGATCTGGAGAGAGAACAGCGCCAGGGCAATCAGCACGGCAGGCAGACTGAAGAAAAATGTCATGATAATGACTAAGGGGAAAAAAACCGGGACCAGCCGTACGATATGCAGGGCCTGGATCATCCCCGCGGGCAGCAGGAGTCCGGTCAGGAGAAAGGCAACAGCAATTTCCTCTCTCTTTTCACGGAGGTGCAGAAAAAGACAGAGTGCTGCAATGACGAGACAGGCCGGAAACCAAAAAAAAGGCCTGGCTTCAGGGAGTCCCCTCAGAAGGCCAAGCCAGGCAAAAACAGTGAAGAGGAGCGGTACGCCCCTCTTCAGCATATCTAGCCAGACGCCCTGCCCTTTTTGACCTCTTCCTCTCTGAAGAGTTTCTTGTACATTACTTCCCATTCAGGGCTGCCCTCGATCAGCTTTCTCGAATACGTCTGGAGTTTATTTCTGACAATCTGGTCTATCTCCTCGCCGATCTTGAGTTCGGCAACAATCGTCCGCTTCATCTCCCGCCTGACATCTCCCTCGTCATTGAGCAGGTCGATGAGGTCCTGGTCCATGAGCCCCTTCAAAAGCACGTGGGTAAGATGCGAGATCTTGTCTTCTGAAAGCATCATAGGATGAGATTCCTCTCCCGTACCAGTTTCTGCTTCGTCAGGTCAAAAAGTTTCCGGTAGTCCATCCTGCCGCGCTCAATATCCGACGTATGCTTATTGAGAATCAGCCGGACCTCATCATTTAAGCGGTCCTCGACCATCAACTCCTCGGTAATGATTTCCTCGACCTTGGAGAGAAGCTTGTCTTCAGGCACCGACAGGACCACCATCTCTTTTGCGATGAGATTTTCGGTGATCCTCTTTGCCAGGATCGGCACCCAGGACTTGGGGATCCGCATTGTTATTTCTCGACAAACGAGAGGATCGCTATATTGCGGGCCCTCATGATTGACTCGTTCAGATCGCGCTGATGCTTTGCGCAGGTCCCGGTCATTCTCCTCGAGAGGATCTTGCCGCGCTCGGTCAGGAAACTCCTCAGGAGCTTGATGTCCTTGTAATCTATGAACTCGGTCTTCTCAGAGCAGAACCTGCAAAACTTTCTCCTCTGAAATCTTTTCTGTGGCATTCCCATGATAGTATTCCTTTCTCTTTATGATCTCGACGCCGTGGCGCCAGATATTTAAATGGTTAAAGCTTTAAAACGGCTCAAGGTCGGTCGTCTCTTCAGGGGCGTGAAAGTCGCCTTCGCCGCCTCCGGACCCTTCAGAGCCGTATTCTTTCTTTCCGCTGGAAAGAAATTTAACCGTCTGGGCAACAATCTCGAACTTCGAACGCTGCTGGCCGTCAGTCTCCCATTTCCGCTCCTGGAGACGGCCTTCGACCAGTGCTGTCCTGCCCTTGGCAAGGTGCTGGGCCACCGACTCGCCCTGCTTGCCCCAGACGATGCAGTCGATGAACAGGGTCTCCTCTTTCATACTGTCGCCGGACTTGAATTTTGTAGAACTTGCCAGCCGTATCGTACAGACCGGTGTCCCCTGCGGCGTATACCGCAGTTCAGGATCTTTGGTGAGGTTCCCGATTATTATGCACTTGTTATACATCTAGGCCTCGCTCTTGACCGCCTGCTCAGCAGCCGCAGCCTTCTGTTCAGCCTCTGCGGCCAGAGCCTTCTCAAGATGCTTGACCTGCTTGGTGCCAAGTTTGATGACCATGAATTTGATGACCGGATCGAAGACCTTGTAGAGTTCTTCGAGTTTCTTGATCGTTGCTGCGGGGGCCTTATAGACAAACAGGACATAGAACCCCTTTGTCTGTTTCTTGATCTCATAGGAGAGTTTCCTTCTCCCCCAATGATCGGCCCTGATAACTTCTCCCCCTGCATTAACGACAAGGTCCTTGATCCTCGAGACCGCTGCGGTAATTTCCTCGTCAGAGAGGGAAGCGTTCAGGATAACGAAATTTTCGTAGATGTTCATTCAAAACACCTCCTTGTGGATTTTCCCCCGCCGGAGCGGGGACTAAAGCCCTTTCCCAGGGAAAGAGCAAGGAGCCTTATGTTATACCATAAAAGGCCGTGAAGCGTCAATTCTTCGGACGTTTCAGGGTCCCACGGTCCCCATCAGATCAGCCACAGCACCCCGGGAGCGATGTGGCACCCGGAACTGAGAAGGGCAAAGCCTACTCTTCCAGGTTTTCAGCTGTTCAAGGTCCATCCGGGAACAGTTGCAATATTGTCCAGACATCCTCTCTGAATTCATAATCGACGGAATTTGTGATAGCATGGAGATAGGGGGAATTAATCTGAATTTGGATAGACTATCCTGAGTTTGGGAATGAACGAACTAAATGCTCATTGCGGACAGGAAAGGAGGACGGGAATATGAAACATATTAGTTTATTTTTGTTATTCATGTTAGTCGCAACCAGTATCGGTTACGCTGAGGATAAAAACAAGCCTCCGGCAGAGCATCAAGGTCTTATTGCTGAAAAACCAAAATTTGCTAAAGGTGACCGGTGGGAATATCTGCGCAGGGATAAAACCATCTCATGCGAATTCGTAGAAATGAAAAATGAGGCACTCGTATTTCATTTGCAATGGGATGAATGGAAGAGTGAAGGTAAAAAAGAAACAGAATTTCGCAATTCCGATTTGAACTTGATAAAGGTGATAGATGAAAAAGGTGAAGAAGAGGAAATTACTCCATACAGAGGGCCATTCAGTTTCCCTCTCTGGGTTGGTAAAAAATGGAGCTATTCATTTTCATCATCCAGAAAAGTGAACAGCTCGGGGGCCGGAGAACAGGCGACTACAGATGTAAATGTAAAAGTACTTTCGTATGAACAGGTAAAAGTTCCAGCTGGGACATTCTGGGCATTCAAGATCGAAGAAACAAGAAATAAGAGAGGCGCAAAACGCGGACGTGCGCAATTCGGCACCACAATCACCGTATGGTACAGTCCCGATATTAAGGCCAATATCAAGGTTGAACATGACAGCGACGTATACAATAGAGAATTGTTGCGATATTCACCCGGAAGTCCGAATTAAGTAATGACCACGAAATATTGCGTCCCTGTTCCGGGTTTATTGGGGAAACAACAGTTTAGGTATGTATTGATCTTAACTTAAATCCGCAAATACATGACCTAAAGTTGCAATTTGACATCTGCATTTTATTGTGATAGAAGATAATTAAAGAGGCTTACCAGACAAAGCCAGCCCTTTCGTGAGGAGGGTGCGGAAAGTGGCGGGTCTTTACAAAAAGACGGCCGAGCTGCCAAAGGAAGAACTTTGGCATGCCCGGCCTTTTTTATTAACAGAAATTATTTGTTTCCTGCAGAGAGGGGATATGCTGAGGACATTGTAAGGCCCGTAAAAAACGGACTCTTGAAAACCATGAAATAAGGGGGTTATTATGTCACGCAAACTTTCTTTCACCGGCCTGTTTAACAGCTATTGTGTGTGGAGACAGTTCGCTTTTCTCTGTTTTTCTGTTCTGGTGTTCTCATCGGTTATGCCTCAAGCGGTCAGTGCCATCACAATTAATGAATATCCTGTTCCCACTGCGGGCAGCAATCCCTTCAGGATCGCTGCGGGGTCTGATTGCAACCTCTGGTTTACCGAATATGACAGCAACAAGATCGGAAAGATCACAACAGCAGGTGATGTAACCGAGTATCCGATCCCCACTGCCAGCAGCCAACCTCGTGCTATTATTCCCGGGCCTGATGGCAACATCTGGTTTACCGAATACAATGGCAACAACATCGGAAAGATTACAACAGCAGGCGTCATTACCGAATACGCGGTGCCCACTGCCAACAGCCAACCTCGTGCTATTGCTCCCGGGCCTGACGGCAACCTCTGGTTTACCGAATACAATGGTAACAATATCGGGAAGATCACGACAGCAGGCGTCATTACCGAGTATCCGATACCGACTGCCAACAGCCAACCTGGAAGTATCCGCAAAGGTTTTGACAAAAACCTCTGGTTTGTGGAGCAAAACGGCAACAAGATCGGAAAGATTACAACAGCAGGCGTCATTACCGAATATCCGATCCCTTTTGTCGACTGCAGCAATCCAGGCGACTGCAACCCAATAACCGCCGTGCGTGTGGCCGATGGCAATATCTGGTTTACGGTGCAGGGAACAAACGGAAACTGGATTGGCAGGATAACAATGGCAGGCATTATTACCGAGTTTCCAATCCCCACGGGCAGCAGCAAGCCTGGGGGGATCGCTGCCGGCCCTGATGGAAACGTTTGGTTTACCGAGCAGAATGGAAACAATATCGGGCAAGTTGTTATTAATGCGTCGTTGGGCAAGTTGAGCATCTCAAAAATCGGCAGCGGAACAGGCGTAGTAGAGAGCTCGCCCTCCAGAGTCATCTGCGATGCCAGCGGCTGCGCATGTCCGGCATTTTTTCCTCTGAATAGTGTTGTCGGACTTGCGGCAACGCCTTCTGTGGGCGGTTCAATTTTTTCGGGATGGAGCGGGGACGCTGATTGCAGTGACGGAGTTGTAACCCAGAGTTTGGATATATCATGCACCGCAACATTTGATCTCTGTCCCGGCCAGCCTGCGCTCATCAACTTGACGGGTTATGATTCAGTCGGCCTGGCATATGCCGGTGCAGCAGCTAGCGGCGATACGATCAAGGTAACCGCCTCTAACCAGCAGGAGTCAATTGACTTCAATTCAGACAAAAGCATCATTCTGCGCGGCGGCTATAATTGTGCTTTCGCAACCGAAGTATCATATACAATCGTGACCGGCTCGTTGACAGTCAGCTCAGGTGACGTGGAAGTAGAGAATATTGCTATATATTAAGTAGTCCACATGTCTTGACGCTATTTCAGGTAAATGCCATCCTGAGGGCTTCAGTCGCGACTGGAAGCGTCCTTTAGGTTCTGGTAGTTCCCGCTCACCTGTTAGGCTTTGCTCATGATAAAGAGCACTTCTGCTGCCGTTGTCACACCCCACAGAAAAGTTTCATGTATTGATTGTGCTTTGGATGAACAGTTTGATACTGTACGATGTGCTGGCTTCAAATGAAAAATTTGACAGAGCGGTCAGGAGAACACAAGGCAGGATATGAAAAAAAGGGCAATAACAAAGCTGCAAAAACGTCATTATCTTATTACGACTATCATTCTGCTGATCGGGTTGGGGAGTTCGGCCCTGATTTATCTGACCGCTGACAATGAACCTGACAAAGACGTGTTTTATGAATATCAGCATTCCAAAAAGTATAAACACGACCTGGAACTCTACGGCGGAAAGGCCAACGTGCTTGCGAATGATTTTACACGCTGGTTTGGAGGGTTATGGCAGGGAAGATCCCTCGCTGTCACCGTAGGCGTCATCACCCTTTTTATATCTTTCGGGTATTTCTATATTGCCTCCATGCTGGATCATGATACAGAAGATAAAAAAGATCGGGACGGGCCTGGCTGAAACACACTTCAGGACCCGCCCCGTTGCATCTCTCAGGATCCGGCCACAGGACCATTGGTGATGCGAATTTCACGCCGGGGACGCGGAATCTCGATCTTTTTCTCGCGGAAACTCTCTATCACTCCCTGATAGATTTCAGCCTGTGCAGCCACAAAGTCTTCAACCTTTACCCACGGCTTTATCGCCAATAATATAAATGATTCGCCCAGTGAGGCTATGCCCACAACAGGGGCAGGCTCCTTCAGCACATAGGGGGCCTGCCGCAGAAGATTATTCACCGTGGCAAGCGCGCCGGAAAGGTCTGTCTCATACGTTACGCCTACCGACAGGTCCAGCTGGCGTATCTTGCCGTAATTATGCAGTATCTCTCCGACGATCTTCCTGTTGGGGACGATGACACGGGAATTGTCCACATGGAGCAAGGTAGTTGAAAAGAGTGCGATATCAGTCACCTGTCCATATACCCCCAGAAGTTCGATATATTCACCGAGAGTAAACGGCTTCGAAAAAATAATGGTGAGTCCGGCCACGAGGTTGCCGAGCAGTCCCTGCATTGCCAGGCTTGCGCCAACACCAGCCACGCCGATTCCCGCAATGAGCGGTGTGATCTGCACGCCCATCTGGCCAAGCGCCATGATCCCCACGAAGCCTATCGTCAGGAGCTTGACAATCCTGACGACAAGGGAACTGACCGGCTCGTCAAATGCCTTAGCCGACAGCCACCGATGCAGGAGATTGCCGATCCAGCGGGCGACCAGCATGCCAACGGCAAGCATGATAATAGCGGTCAGGATCTGCAGTCCGTGGTCCACAAAATAGAAGATTATCCTGTCGGTCAGTTCAGGTGATTTCCAGATTGAAGCTGTTTGTGTAGCCATGAGCGGTCCTCCCCGGGAAATGATAGATTAAGGATAGCACCGACAGCCTGGATTCTCAACAGAGAATACCTGCCTTGATGCCGTCTTTTCAGTCCTTGCCTGTTTCGCTGTCTGTTTCTTGGTCTTTCGGCACCCGGTTGATTTATAATTATGCATGCTCAAGAGAATAGAAAACAAAGTCCTCTCCGGCGGACGGCTCACCGCGGCTGACGCACTCCGGCTCTTCGAGTCTGACGACCTCTTTACCGTGGGCAGACTTGCCGATGCCGTGGCACGAAAAAAGAACGGCAAAAAGGCATATTTCATCAGGAACCGGCATGTCAACCCAACGAACATCTGCGTCAACCGCTGCAGATTCTGCGCCTTCAGCAGGTCCAAAGGTCAGGAGGGCGCCTTCGAGCTGACGATAAGGGAGATCATCGAAAAGCTGGGAGGCAGGCAGAAGGGCAGGCAGCATACGGCACTCCATGGTATTTCCGAGGTGCATATCGTCGGGGGACTCCATCCTGACTGGCCCTTTGATTACTACCTGGAGATGATAGCAACGATAAAAAAACAGTTCCCGAAGCTCCATATCAAGGCGTTCACTGCGGTCGAAATCGACTACCTGGCAAAGATCAGCGGACTTGATCTTTACAGCACCCTCGTTGCCCTGAAGGCTGAGGGGCTCGACTCGATGCCGGGTGGGGGTGCGGAAATATTCTCTCCGGAGATCCGGGAGCGGCTTTGTCCGGAGAAGATAAGCGGTGAGCGGTGGCTTGAGGTGATGGAGATCGCCCACAAGGCGGGCATAAAGACAAACGCAACCATGCTCTACGGCCATGTCGAAAACTACCGTCACCGGATCGATCATATCATGAGGCTCCGCAGGCTGCAGGATAAGACCGGCGGATTCCAGGCCTTCATCCCCCTTGCCTACCACCCCCGGAACACTGAGATGCAGGGAGGGTATACCTCGGGGATCGATGATCTCAGGACGATCGCCATCAGCAGGCTCATGCTCGACAACTTCGACCACATCAAGGCCTACTGGATCATGCTCGGAGAGAAGATCTCCCAGCTCGCCCTGAGGTTCGGTGCGGACGACATCGACGGCACCATCATAGAAGAGAAAATCACGCACTCTGCAGGGGGTCTGACCGGGGAACAGATGACGGTCGACCAGCTGGTGAATCTCATCAGGAAGGCAGGCAGGATACCTGTTGAGCGCGATTCCTTCTATAAGAAACTCAGGGTCTATTCATGACGCGCTCAAAGAAGATTGAGAGGCTCGGGAACAGACAGGCTCTGTCCCTGCTGAAAAAGGCGGATATCCTGGAACTCGGCCAATCAGCCGACGAGAGGCGAAAGACCCTTCACCCTGAGGGCGTCGTCACCTTTGTCATAGACCGGAATGTCAACTACACCAACGTCTGCGTCAACCAGTGCACCTTCTGCGCCTTCTGGCGGAGCGGCGATGCGCCGGACGCATATATACTCGATGATGCCACCCTCTTCAGCAAGATAGAGGAAACCCTGGGCCTCGGCGGCACGCAGATACTTCTGCAGGGCGGTTTGCACCCCGACCTGGACCTTGATTACTACACCAGGCTCCTTCAGTCGATCAAACGAAGGTTTGATATCAATATCCACGGCTTCTCTCCGCCTGAGATATGCTACATCGCCGATTCGTCGGATATCACCATCAGGGAGGCCCTGCAGATCCTGCATAATGCCGGTCTTGATTCGATCCCCGGGGGCGGGGCAGAGATACTCTCTGACAGGGTACGGGAGATACTAAGCCCGAAAAAAATAAAGTCCTCCCGCTGGCTTGAGGTGATGGAGGCAGCACACGGACTCGGGATGAGGACAACGGCGACGATGATGTTCGGAAGCATCGAAACCCCTGAAGATATCATCACCCATCTTGCCGCCGTGCGTGACCTTCAGGACAGAACAGGTGGTTTTACGGCATTTATCCCCTGGTCATTCCAGCCGGGGAATACAGAGATTGGAAAGAAAGGGGCTAAAGCAAAGGGGAAAGGGTCAGGGGGCAAGGGACAAAACAGACAACTTCAGACCGTCAGTTCGGCTGCAACAGCGGTTGAATATCTCCGGGTGCTGGCCCTGTCCAGAATGTATCTGGACAATATTCCGAACATCCAGGCATCCTGGGTAACGCAGGGATTGAAACTTGCGCAGGTTGCGCTGCGGTTCGGGGCAAACGATTTCGGATCAACCATGATCGAAGAGAATGTGGTCGCCTCGACAGGGGTAAGTTACCGGGTTTCACAGGACGACATCGTCAACGGGATAAAGTCTGCCGGTTTCAGACCAGCACAAAGAGATACCTGCTACAACATCCTGAAGTATTTCTGATGGCGCTATAGCCGCCGACAAAGGAGGAAACATGTCTGACGCTGAAAATATCTATGATGTCGTAATAATCGGAGGGGGACCGGGCGGTCTTTCTGCCGCACAGTACGCCTCACGCGCAAAGCTGAAGACCGTCGTGCTCGACAAATCCGCCACCGCAGGCGCCCTCGCCTATACAGGTCATATTGAAAACTATCCGGGGCTGGTCGACCCCGTGTCAGGCAAGGAACTCCTGGACATATTCAGAAACCAGGCCCTCAAATTCGGGGCTGAATATGTTGAGGCCCAGGTCGTCGGCGTCAATCTAGCCGGAGAGGTGAAGGAAGTCTTCACCATGACCGGCAGCTACAAGGGCAGGGCAGTCATTATTGCGACCGGATCAATGGGCAGAAAGGCCGCGATAAAGGGAGAGGCCGAATTCCTTGGCAGAGGTGTCAGTTACTGCGCAGTCTGTGACGCGGCGTTCTATAAGGATAAAACCGTATGCGTCATCGGCAATTCAGAAGAAGCGATTAAGGAAGCCGGATATCTGAGCCGGTTTGCCGGGACCGTATACCTCATCTCCCCGACGAAAAAACTGAAGGCAGAGGACCATCCCGCACTTGAGGCACCTAATCTGAAGGTGCTCCCTGAAAATACGGTTACTGCCATTGAAGGGACCGATTCAGTCGACAAGGTGAAACTTGCTGATGCCGCAAAGAACGAGTCGGAACTGCCTCTGGACGGTGTTTTTGTATACATGCATGGCAGCAAGCCGGTTGTTGATTATCTCTATGGTGCGGTCGAGCTGACTGAAACCGAATGCATCCCGGTCAATACCATGATGGAAACCGCTACCCCTGGTGTCTTTGCAGCAGGAGATGTCACCTGCACCGAGGTCCGGCAGGTAGTCATCGCCGCGGCAAATGGCTGCCTCGCAGCCCTGTCGGCAGAAAAATACATTCACCACAGGACAAAAAGCCGTGCCCAATGGGGATGATATAGGGCTGCACAATGAGCAGCAGACAGAAAGACTCTATGCCCAGGGTATGCAGTATAAAGGAATTATTGCAGCTTGAATTGAGGAAAGTTCCATTTATTCTCCATTACGGGCTGATCTTAATGCACCGGAGAAAATGAGACCTTGTCTGGCAGCCTCGAATCATGCTGCTCTGAATAAATCTCCTCAAAACGCCTGTTTGTGTCTTTAAATGCCTGCAGTATCTGCGGATCGAAATGTTCCGGCATGGTCCTTCCATCGCCCGCTGCAAGTATCTTGAAGGTCTTCTGATGATCAAAGGCAGGCTTATAAGGCCGCTTGCTCCTGAGGGCATCATACTGGTCCACCAGCATCACGATACGGCCTTCAAGCGGCGTCTCCTCTCCCTTGAGGCCGTTGGGATAACCCCTGCCGTCCCACCGCTCATGGTGATTCAGGGCGATCGTCTCTCCCATCCTGATGACATCGTGAGAGGAATTTGAAAGCATATCCGCACCGAGACTGGTGTGGCTCTTGATACTCTCGAACTCCTCGGGAGTAAGGGCCCCGGGCTTCAGAAGAATACTGTCCGGTATCCCCACCTTGCCGATGTCATGCAGCGGGCTCGCAAGGGTTATTGTTTCGATAAAATCAGACGACATGCCGAGCGCCAGGGCTATCGTCGCGGCGAAGCCGCCTATTCTCGAAATATGCAGGCCGGTGTCCGTGTCACGATACTCGGCGACCACCGTCAAACGGTGAATTATTTCCCTGTTCAGGTCCGACAATTCCCTTGTCTTTTTTTTCACTTCTTCTTCGAGCGACTGCCGGTAATTCAGTTCCAAAACCTTCATGTCACAGAAGGTTCCCGCCTTGTGGAGCGAATGCAGAAGATAATCAGGTTTAAACGGCTTGATGATGAAATCAAAAGCCCCTTTTTTCAGAGCGTCAACGGCAACATCCATCTCGGCCCAGGCTGTCATTATCAGAACAGGCAGCTCCGGGTTACGTTCGTGAATCTTGCCGGCAAGTTCGAGTCCGTCCATTCCGGGCATCCGGATGTCGGTCAACACGATATCCACCGTCATGGCCCCCAGTTTGTCGAGCGCTTCAAAGGCGTTGCCGGCCGTAACCACATCATAGGCATTGGCTCCGATCATCAGACGGAGCAATTCGAGTATATGGCGATCGTCGTCGACGACGAGCAAGGTCTTTTTTTTCTGTGTTGTCTCTGGTTCCATTCAGTTTCCCCCTGCTTTTTTCATCATATCTGATAATGCGAGGAGTGTCAATGAAGGCTGCCACAGAAATTATTAGTCTCCGGGACAAAAAAAAAGGGGCCGGATCGGCCCCTTTTTTCAAGAAAAACGTCTCTTACATCTCGGTCAGGGTAACTGCTCCTGAGGAACAGACCGACGTGCAGGTCTGGCATCCTTCACAGGAATCACCAGCAACGACAACTGCCTTGCTGCTCTGCATCTCAAATACGCTTACCGGACAGTTATTTGCACACTCTTCACAGCCCTCACACTTGCCTGCGTCTACAGCTACAATATACATGATACCTTCCTCCTATTGGGGTTTTCTTCTATTCTAACAAATTTCAGTGGTGTTCTGCCTCACCGGCAGTGTCTTCCTTGACCCCGATCGCAACCTTATAGAGCACGGTCAGCACCAGGCACCCGACCGCATAGACACCGACCGTAATCGCGAGTTCCGTCGCCGTCGGGGTATATTCGGTCACCCTCTCGAACATGTTCGGAATAAAACCGCCGATAACCAGGCCCATGCCTTTATCTATCCAGGCTGCAATAAAGACCGACAACAGCGCGATCGGCAGTATGCCTTCGTTCCGCCGGGTTGCAGGGAAGATCAGAAGCCCCAGACCTAAAAAGGCGAGCACCGTAGCTGTCCACATCCAGGGGACGAGGGCAGTATGTCCGTCGAGACCGAAAAAGAGATAGGTGAGCGGGTGCGCATGACCCGGGATACCGCTGTAGGTGGCGGTAAAGACCTCAAGCAGAAAAAAGAAGACGTTCGCTGTCATGGCATAGGTAACGATCTTTGCCAGGGACTGGATCGCCTCTGTCCCCGCATCTAACTTGCTCACCTTTCTGACGAACATGACCAGAAGGATCAGCAATGCCGGACCGGCCGCAAATGCCGACGCAAGGAAACGGGCAGCCATGATGGCAGTCAGCCAGAGATGCCTTCCCGGGATACCTGCATACAGGAACGCGGTGACGGTATGAATGCTGACCGCCCAGGGGATCGAAAGATAGATCAGGGGTTTTACCCAAAAAGGCGGCGGAACAGACTTCCGCTCAGCACCAAGGGTCGTCCAGCCAACGATCAGGTTGATAAAAAGATATCCTGACAACACGACAGAATCCCAGAACATGACCGATCCCGGTGTGGGATGCAGGACCACGTTCATGATCCTCATGGGTTGGCCCATATCAACAAAGATGAAGAGGATACACATGGTCACCGATGCGATTGCCAGGAACTCACCGAGGATAAGGATCTTGCCGAATTTCTTATGGTTATGAAGATAATACGGTATGACCAGCATGACGGCCGAGGCCGCCACGCCGACCAGGAACGTAAACTGGGCGATATAAAAACCCCAGGAGACATCCCTGCTGAGACCGGTGACACCCAAGCCGTATTTCCACTGCTGGAGATAGGCGATGAACCCAACCCCGATAATGCCGAGCAGGACAAAGATCCATGTCCAGTATCGTTTGCTTCCGGTTAGTGCCTTTTCAAGCATGCTCGCTACCTCCTATGACATAGTAGATGCTGGGCTGCGTTCCGAGCTCGGGCTTCCGCCTGATCGTGTATTTCGTGGCGATGATCTTCCTGGCTTCAGAGTTCGGGTCCTCAAGATCACCGAAGACGATCGCCCCGTTTGAGGCCTCGGCACAGGCAGGCTGCTGTCCAATGGCAAGACGCTCATAACAGGCCGTGCATTTTTCGACGACACCGATCATCCGCGTCGGGAAGGTCTTGTTCTCGACCTTGATCAGCGGCTTCCCATCAATATCGTTGCCCCGCGGATCGAGATAGTTGAAACTCCTGGCGCCGAACGGACAGGCGGCCATGCAGAACCTGCAACCGATGCAGCGGTGCATATCCTGCATCACAATCCCGTCCTTTCTCTTGAAGGTAGCCTTTGTCGGGCAGACCTTCACGCAGGCAGGCTTTGCACAATGGTTGCAGAATACCAGGAAGTTCTTCTCCTTGAACTCATGGCTCATATATTCATGTTCTATGCCGGGGAAAGTATTCTCGAAGGGTTCCTTCCAGATCCATTTCACCTCATGCAGGTTATCATTCTTAAAGACCGGAACATTATGGATGTTATGGCAGGCATCGGTACAGCGTTTGTAATCCTCTTCAGTCGTCAGTTTGCTCACATCCACGACAAAACCCCAGCGTTTGGCCACAAGTCCCCTGGGGTCGGGGCTCATCTGTGATGCCTCAAGTCCTCCCCTGCGGAGGCTGTTGACCACCGAGGCGCCGCCAAGCCCCAACACGGTTGAGGCACCGGCTATTTTCAGAAATTGTCTTCTGTTCATGCTCATGACTTGTCCTCCTTCGGTTGAATATGGCAGTTCCAGCAGTAGGGTTTGACAGCCATGTAATTGTGGCATTTATCGCAGAACTCTTTTTTATTCGAATGACAGTTCATACAGGTATTCTGGAGGCTCATGGTATACCTCTTGCCCTCGGCGTTCACATAGATCCTGTTGCCGTCGCGGACAACGGAATCACGCCAATCGTTGAGGATCTGCATGTGATCTGAACGCATGACGTCCTTCGATTCAACACACTTCTTTTCTGCAAGCTGCTGAATCACCGGGGTGTTCAGCTTTGGCTCAGGCCTCGCATTGGCCTTCCCTAAATTGTAGTAAAACGGGAAGGTGAAAAAAGCCAGGAAAACAACCAGTCCCGCAATAATTTTTCCTCCGTTATACATAATCAGTTGCCCTCCTTTCCGGGAAGTGCGTCCCCTCGCAGGTTCGTCTCCCGTTCCTTCTCGCCCTTCATGATCAGGGCGTTGGCAACAAGCTCATGCACCCCGGTAACCCCGACGCCGGGCACCCAGTAGTCCATGGATGCAGAGAGAGTAGCCCTGTCAATGGCACAGATATTGGCAAGCATGTTGACGCTATGCTTCTCCCTCACGAACTTTACGGCATTCGCCCTCGGCAGTCCGCCGCGCATTCTTAACTCCATATTTTCACTGGCGTTCAGTCCGGTGCCGCTGCCGCAGCAGAAGGTCTGCTCCCTGATCGTATTATCAGGCATCTCATGAAAATTATTGCAGACGTTGTTGATGATATAGCGCGGCTCGTCCATCAAACCCATACCGCGCGCCGTGTTGCACGAGTCGTGGTAGGTGAGAATCAGGTTGTCGTTCCTCGACGGATCGAGCTTCAGCTTGTTATTTTTAATAAGGTCCGCCGTAAACTCGGTGACATGGATCATCTTCGTCGACTTCGAGTTCTCAAA
>Ga0334722_10002664_pt1 | contig 19884 bp, 14 predicted proteins | sample C3_bottom_MG_FD_207210 | JGI IMG/M metagenome (GOLD analysis project Ga0334722, IMG submission 207210) | Sediment microbial communities from Yellowstone Lake, YNP, Wyoming, USA - C3_bottom | ecosystem: Environmental > Aquatic > Freshwater > Lake > Sediment | place: USA: Wyoming | collected...
TGTCGTCCAGAACGGCTGTGTATTGCCGGGAATTGGACCAAGTCGCCCCGTTGTAATGATACAAATCATTGTTGAGCACTATCCACACATCGTTGGGGTCGTGGGCGCCAATGGCCGTCACACTACCAGTGGGAAGTTGTTCTGTCTTGTCGGCCGGGTGAAGTTTGGCGCCGGAAAATATCAGCAACCCGTTGTCAGTGCCAACCAGGATGTGCTGGTCCAGAGCAAACAATGTGTTTACCGCACCATACTTGACGGAATCATCGGGCGTATGCAGCGGCCTCCAGCGACGACCGTCATAGGCATATAAGTTTTCAGTAGTGGCCACCAGCAATAATTCCAGCGAAGCCGCAATGTCAAAAGCTTTGCCGTCAAGAACTGCCGAGTACGGAATGAAGAGTTCTTCCGGAATAAATCTGGCGCGCGATCTTTCAACGGCAAAATTGATGCGATCACTTTCCTGTTCGGATAGCTTGCCATCTTTCATGCCGTTGTTAAACTGATCCTCGAGTTCTTTGACTTTGGACCAGTTAATCAGGCATTGGTCATAGCCGGTCAAAAGTGAATCAAATCCACTTTTCAATGATTCCAACATGTTGTAATTGGCGGGTACTTTGGCCACGATCGTGTCACGCAGCTTGACCATGAAATCGTAATCTTTATCGCTGTTGACTCGCGCGACTTTCTTGACTATTTGAAAAAGCTTCTCTTCATCAGTGATGTTAAAATAAGCTTTGACTTTGGCTGATATTGATTCATCAGTGCGAGTTGAAAAAACTTCGCCCAGATACCAGTCTTTATTGTCATAGCGCGCTACGCCCTTGCTGGTCAGAGCCCACAAGTCGTAAGACAAATATCCCTTGCCGCCTTCTTTTTTCAAGGCGGTCAATGCGGAAATGGGCTTCAAGTCATCCGGTATGCGTGCTGCCTTCCAGGAATCAGCCAGAGGATAACTGCCCAGACCGGCAGGATTCCAGTGAGTGGCGGTGGCGTCATCGGCAATTGCCACAAACGCCTCGCCCATACCGGCCGGACGAGCGCCGGGGGCAATTCTCAAGAACAATACTGCCGCATTTGAAATGTCGGCCGAGGTAGTGCTGACAACTGAAAGAGCCAAGCATATCGCCGCCAGCACAATGGTGAAGGTTTTTGATAGTTTCATCAGATACTCCATACTATTGATTAATTAAAACAACTTTTCCGAATTCTTCAACTGTGTTGCCTACGGTCGACACCGCTGTGGCCTTATAAAGATAGACACCAGTAGCCACCCGGTCGCCGTAGGCGTCGCGACCGTCCCAGACAATATCATTGTAGTAGGCCGGCGCCAGTGCCAAACGATCAAAACTATTTATCTTTCTGCCTGATAACGTATAAATCTCCAGTGAAAATTTTTCAACTGATTGAGTTAATGAAAAAGAGAAGCTGGTTTTTTCAGACATCGGATTGGGATAATTCAGCAAATCCTGAATAGCCAGCGCTGAACTGGTTACTATTTCGGCAGTGAATTCCAATGTCGAGGAATTGTTGGCGTTATCCCAGGCTTTGAATTTGAACGCATGCAATCCTGCCTCAAGACTGTCCAAATCGTAGTTGATAGCCCCGCTGGTATAATCATCCTGATTGTACTGAAACAATCCAGTCAAATTAATCAAGGACGCGGCGTTCCCGTCGATTTGAAGAGTTATTCCATGTCCCAATCCGCCGGTTAAATTGATGCCGGAAGAATCGGCCAGAGCTATGTCGAGTCTTTCGCCACTTTTAATAACATTTCCGCCAGCTTGAAGTGGTTTGCCGGAAAAAGTAATGCCAATGTTTGGTCCGACACTATCGGTCGATGTCGCCACGGTCGTAGCCACCGCAATGGAATCCATCACACCGGCCGCATCAATCGTGTCAAGCACGGCATACAAAGAAATTTTGGCGCCGCTACCGCCATAGCCAATGTCAAGTGGGGGAATAAAAGTGAAATCGAATATTCCATTACTGATTGTCGCCGAACCGCGATATATGGTCGGGCCGGTGACCGAATAATTGATAGTCTGAATGACCTGGCCGCCGGCATTGAGCAGCCGATAGGTCTTGTCACGTTCCGAATCAAAGACACTGATGACTAGTCGGCCATCGCTGTTGTATTGCGCACCGAAATCATTTGTCACTCGACCGGTAACTCTAACCGGTAAGAGGGCTTTGAGTGAATCCAAAGTGGAATCAAGAGAGACATTCAGTCTGGGGACGCCCAATTTCAAATAAGGGTCTCCAAAATACATGTAATTTCGGTCGTTCGTGACAGGCGCCGGTGGATTGGCCGCCGCATATTGTCTTAATAACTTGGCGGCATAGGTTGCTTCACACATGGTCAGAGAATCGCTGTATAGCGAGTCATTCAGCAGAACATCATATACCTGGCGGTTGAAAGCAGCATTGTCCGATGAAAACACCAACCGTGTCGCCGAGATTACTGCAATAGCGCCGCCATTCATGACAATCAAATCTTCCGCCATCCCCTCGCGTTTGGGATCATCAAAAAATCCAATGGCGCAGGAAGCCGTGAATACCAAAGGCAGGCGATTGGTGTTTGTCAGTCGCGGTAAATCACCCGTGCGCGAAAAAACATGCTCGTGCGCCCAAACATCAGGACTTCCATGTCCAACATAGTTTACCAGCAACGTCCCTTTGTTAATGGCATTTACAATGGCGTCATTGACCGCCGGTTTTTCGCGGTTAACGAACGGATAATCCCACAAATAAATTTTTTCTTTGTTCAGAAAGGCCGGCACGTGGTTATTGCCCAGGTCTTCCGTCTGAATGGTGTGAAAAGTTTCGTTGTTAAAAGTCCCGAACTCATCATCGGCCACCAGTGTGATTTCGGTCCGCCAGCTGTCAAATGTTGTCGGCGATTCATAGAGTTTCAATTTTGCTACAAGACTGTTGATTTCGGCAGCGGAACTGACCGGCCAACGCGCTGACATCATGTCAAAACCCCGGTCGCCGCCGACATAGCTGGTGTCGCTGTCAAGAACGCCGTAGTCACCAAAATAGACATAGTTGTCATCAGATAAAGTTTTGTCGAACTCAAACAAATATGGCGGCACCAGATTGGGCACGCCGGTTCCCAGCCGATCCAGAAAATCGTAATTGGCGTCGCCCACAAATAACACTGCTGACGGGGCCGGTGAGGGGTAATTTTCATAGGCGTGCTTTAAAAAGTCTCTAATAGCCGAAGGGTCGTGGAGGCCAAAACCGAAGTTATCCATAACATCATTAACCGTGACAGTCTTTATCGAAATGCCGGCGGCGCTGCGATAATTGATATATTCAGTCAGCGCCGGAGCCAATGCTGCTGTCGTGACAATTATCAGGTCCGCCTGCGAAGCTGATGAGTACAAATCAACAGGTGTAACTCTTGTGATTGAAACCGGACTTATCAAACTGGAAGGGCCAGTTGCAAAAAAGCGATTTGGAGAATTAAGATTGAAATTCGCCTCAAACGAAACCATACCGCTTTGGCGCGTGGCGCCGGTTAATCTGGCTGGTTGAGCCGGATTGTCGATGTTATATAGCAGCGGCGCCGTGGAAAAATTATCAGTTATGTCAACTCTGACAACTCCACTGTAAGAGCCGAATGAAGCATCCAGACTTCCGCCTATCGGAACTGTTGACCTTTTATAGCTCAACTCCAAATAATCAAAATATGGTGCCGCTATAACGCTTCCCCACAATTGCATTGAAAAACTGTTCATGCCGGAAACAAGACTGCTCGTTTGGTAGGTGCATGACGTCAGGTCGCAGTTTTTGGATAATCCCGGTTGGCCGTTAACTGACAAATCTACATATCCCACGGCATCGAGAGCGCCGGTAGTATCGAATGTGCGAGCCGAAAGGAAAATATTGGAGGTTTGACCTGGCACCACGTTGACAGCTGGAACAAAAACAGTGAGGCTTTCTCCCGTAGTCCAGTACCAGTGGAAGTAATCATCAAATTGACCATCATTAAAGCGTCGGAGAATGTTCTCCTGCTCTTGTCTGACGTAATTGGTGTAAGTGTTGAAAGTGTCGATAGCCGTGCCCGTGGGTGCGGCATTTATGGAAGATATCCGTAGCGGCGTGTCAAGAATGCTGTTCGAAATGGCCAGCCAGTAAATATTTTTGTCAGTGTAGATATTATTCACAAAACTGGCACCGGCGCTGTCATAGAGCCAGCGATTAACCGACTCGCCATAAAACAAAACCCTGTCACCTGATTCGAAATTACCGTCGTTGCCGTCTTCGACTGAAATCGCTATTTGCTGAAAAACCGGACGCGGGTCGGTCAGTTTCGGGCTTACTGGAAGTCCGCCACCATTGTACATGTAAATTGTTTGTGAAGAGATTGAATTGCCGATTAAACCAGCCGCTTTAAGGTCATTGAATGTAACTGACTGAATTCCATTTCGATTGACGGCAACTTTATACCAATCAGCCGTAACCGAAAAAGGTCCGGGCTGTGCTGAAACTTTTGATGCTACCATTTGAATTGGAGACCAATTTTTGCATTCATCCCAGTTAGCAATGGAAGTTGCCAGTATTCTATTAAACTTTGGGTCATTTTTTGTAGTGCCCGACTCGACAGATGCACCTTCAAAGACTACTTTGATATCAACGCCTTTGTAAATATTCTCACCGACTATTGGAGAAATCAGAACTGTCACAAACTGTCTGCCACGCATTGACCAGACTCGAGACAGTTTAGCCAAACTTAAATTTGCCAATTGCCGGCCTCGATTTGTGTCGTTCAGAAAACCCTTGTCGAATGTTGTCAGGTCGCTTCCTTGTGCGAATTCAATTCGAGGCTGCGCCCCAATGGGAATGCCGATCTGAACCGGACGGGACAAGTAGAGCAGCGAATCGGCTCCAACCAATTGTTCCAAACTTGCAGGCATACCACCAAATTGAACAACAAAATGGAATTCGGTGTCAGTTGAACTGATAACCGTCAAATCTCTTAGCGCGGCGTTTGTGGGACAAGCTCCCAACAGAATCGTCGAGAGCGTCAGAGGCGCTGATTTATGCCATATTTGTTTAATCAACCCCGCCTTAGCGGGGCCCAGGAAGCTTGCAGACATACTCCTACAGTCTTCGGGCCTTTTGGGTTATTAAAATTGTAGCTCTATAAAGCCATTAAACCAAAAAACACATTAACCGTAGGGCTATAGTCTTCCTCCTGTATTACTGGTATAAACGCCTACAATATAAGAAGTTCCATAAACAAAGTCAACTTATGCCTTCAATGGTGGCTATAGAAGTACTGCAATTATCCGGCCAAGTGTCTATCTGATTAATGACCATCATTCAAGCTGCTACTGCTCAAGAGGTTAACTTTGCGCCAAAAATCTCCGAGACAAATGCATTTTTTGCGAAAAGCCAGATAATTTGTAAATCTTTGAATTCTCTTTCACAGCTGGAGGATGAATTTCGAATCATTTCCTTAATATCTAATATTTGTCCAGTTCCTGGCCCAAATCCCGGCTAAGCGACTCAGTCTTTCTTTGGGCCGCAACCAGGGCCGCCTCGTACTGATCCGCGTTTTCGTTGGGGTAGAAAACTGTGCTTCGATTCGAATAGAACTGGTCGATAAATTGGTTAAGTAAGCCGAGCGTTTCAGGCCTAAATACCCTGGATTGCTGAATTCTATTTATTCCAAATTCCAAATTATCCTCGTAGGCATTAAGAATCGGTTTTTGGGTCGATACCCAGCCATCGACAAACCGGCGCATTTCGACAGCCTCAATATCCTTTCCCTCGCTCTTGTTGCCATGGTGCCAGTCATCGGCCACTTTTAAGCCATAACGAATGTACATGGCCGAGACAGAATCAATTTCCCCTTTTACCAATTTTGCAACATCTTGCGGCGAAGCGCTTTGAATTTGTTCAGCCCATTGGCTGCGAATTTGTTTGGCGCGCACTTCATTTGATTCAGTCGCTTCTTCGACCGTCCCACCGGTTTCAATTTTAACGCAGCCTGTCAACAATACACTACATGATATTAATACAAAAAATGTTTTCCCAAATTTTGACACGGCTTATCAGAATAGTATTATCAAATAGTTACTTTTGAGCTTTCTGTTGGAGCCAAATCGCAGGTGAAATGACGGAGTATGGTTGATGAGCGGATAATCTTGTACCCACAGAGTCTTTCCTTTGCGCTGACAATCCGCTCGGCCACCTCGGCCACATAATCAAGGTGCGAATTAGTGTAAACTCGACGGGGGAGAGCCAAACGCACCAATTCGCGCGGAGCATTAAAAGGCTTGCCGGTTTTCGCATCATTGCCTCCCAGCATCAGCGAGCCAATTTCGGCCGTACGAATTCCCCCCTCTTTGTATAACTCAACGGTCAAAGACTGTCCGGGAAATTGTTCCAACCGAATATGCGGCAAAAGCCTGCCGGCATCAATAAACACGGCGTGGCCACCAGTCGGTTCCACTATCGGCATTCCCGCCTGAACTAACTTTTCACCAAAATACTTGACCTGGTCAATTCGAAAATCGAGATAGTCATAATCCATAGCTTCTTCGAGGCCGACAGCCATAATCTCCAAATCTCGTCCGGCCAGTCCGCCATAGGTGGGAAAGCCTTCGATAATCACCATCAGCTCCGTCAGCTTTCGATACAAGTTTTCATCGTTGACCGCAATAAATCCGCCGATATTGGCCAGGCCGTCTTTTTTGGCCGACATCATGACGCCATCGCAATGCTCGAACATTTCGATGGCAATCTCCCGAATTGACTTTTGGCCAAAACCCTTTTCATCGCGCTTAATAAAAAAGCAGTTTTCCGCAAAACGGGCACAGTCAAGAAAGAAAAGCAGGCTGTGCCGGTGACAAATTTCTGAAACCTCATCAATGTTTTTCATCGACACCGGCTGACCGCCGACGGAATTGTTGGTAACAGTCATCATCACCAGCCCAATTTTTTCAGCACCGTGATTATCAATAAATTCTTCCAGCGCATTGACATCCATATTCCCCTTGAATCGAAGCGGCTCGGGCGAGAGACATTCCTGACAGGGCAAATCGACCGGCAAGCCTCGTTTGTGCTGAACGTTTCCTTTGGTGGTGTCGAAATGAGTATTGTTTAGAACGTATTTTCCTTCAGTATCCAGCACCGTAAAAAGCATATTTTCAGCGGCACGTCCCTGATGACACGGCACCACGAATTCCTTTCGGAATATTTCTTTGACGGTCTTCTCGAAATTTCTAAACGAGGTCGCCCCGGCATACGACTCATCACCCAGCATCAATGCTGCCCATTGCCTGGCAGACATGGCGCCGGTGCCGGAGTCGGTCAAGAGGTCGATGTAGATATCTGTAGCGTCAAGTTTGAAAACGTTGTAGTGAGCATTAATTATTTTTTGTTCCCGCTCGTGGCGGGGAAGCAATTTTATCGGCTCGATCGATTTTATACGATACGGTTCAGCCGGCTGGCGTTTTCGTTTCATTTCTGCCTCCTTTGTTCAGCCAGTTTGAAATCTAACAACTACTAAACAAGGCAGATTATGTATGTCTTTTAACCCGACGGCGGTGGTAGTGCAACCCGAGATGCAGGTTGCGGATTTTGAAAATTCTACTTCTATTCATTAAGCTTTTTTCAATTCAAACTTACCTTCTATTTGACCGGTCACAATTCCGCGATAGTTGCTTATTTCCGGCCGCTCATGCTTCTTTAGAAACGGAAATTTGTCGACGTTGTCAACTATATCTAGCTGTTTTAACACCTCAATGCAAACAGGGTACAAGGCCCGTGTGTTGCCATCATCTATTTTAACAACAATTCCAATCCTTGGTTCGGAAAAACCGATTCCCTCAACTGCCTCGGCGCCGATTTTGCAGAAAACTTTCCCCGGAAACGAGCGCATTATATCATAGTCAAATCTCTTTTCGCCTGAAACCATTTTGGGGTGTGCGGACATGGCCTGATAAACTCGCCCGACTGCCTTCTGCATCTCCTTTGATTTGGCTAGTTTATTGGCCAAGTTTTTAAAGCCGATGGCGAGATTAATCAGAGGATAACCAAAATTCGGTGCGCTGCAGCCATCGATTGCTACTCCAAAATTTTCCGCAGGATATTCACACATATCCGCCACGGCCTGTTTGACCTGCTGCTGTGTTTTGCTGTTAGGGTCGAGATATTTTTTGACGTCTTCTTTTAAGAATCGCGCCAACGCCAAAAATCCAGAATGTTTGCCGGAGCAGTTGTGCCGGAGTGGGTCTTTGTCTTCGCCATTTTGCGGCCAGATATTCTCATTGCGCATCCAAATGGGCCAATGGGTGCCGCACTGTAAATCTTCGGGCTTGTTCCCTGCTGTCTGAAGAATGCTTGCTGCCACTTCGCGGTGTTCGTCGGTGCCGTCATGAGAGGCGCACATCAACGCCAATTGCTTGTCGTGATAACCAAAATGGTCGAACCCGCCGCTCATCAAGAGGGGCAGCGCCTGAAACGGTTTTATCGATGACCGCATCATCATCACCATCTCCGGATCGCCGGCATAGTGAGTCAATGTTCCATTTTCATCAACAACTGCAATGGAGCCATGGTGAATGGCTTCAACATTTTTGCCGCGATAGACATATGCCAGAGGGGTGGAATTCTTTATCATTTCAAATATAATGACACCTACAAGCACGCTTTTTTAGCTCAATCGAATCAGAGCTAATAATATTAGATAATACACCAAAATTCTGTGGGCGACAGACGCCATCGTCTGCCCCTTTTACCTCTTTAATCAAAGTTTAACCCAGCCTAATAGGTGGGACACCCCAAAGATTATCATTTTGTTGAAGTGGTGTCAATCAGATTACGAGTATTCTAATGAAAAGATCTTTCCAAAGCGGAACTACAAATAGTAGGATGGAAAATGAAGCGCCATACTTCGACAAGCTCAGTATGACGCTTCATCAGGAAACTTGATATTTATTCACTTTCTCACGACACCACAGTCAACCTGTGTTTGTCGAAGGGCGACTGTGGATCTACCGTCCACAAGACCGCAAGGAACCTGACCTATGATTATTGTTTCGTATTTTCTTCAATCCTGATCCCCCCACTTTGAAACACCACCTTCCGCACCGGTTTATTGACGGCGCGGGGGCTGATGCAAACAGGTGGGGCGCCGAGGCGAGTCGGAAATTTTGAGGCAATGGCTGCGGAATCGGTACAGGAAACTCCGTCGACCGCAGCTGATATCGAAAGCGAATCACCGCGAACATTGGTGACGGTATTATCGGTGCAGTCTTCCCAGTAAAAATAAATCGGCACAAAAGAATCCAGTAAAATCCGAATTCGTGTTGAGTCGAGCTGCACTACCAGTCGGGCAATTGAAACCGGTCGGTCAAAGTCGTAGCACAAAGGCCGCACCGAATCAGGCACAAACTCGGACAGAGCCAGCACCTTCCAGGTCGAACGGGGATGATTTTCTTTTCCCTGGTCAATCGAGGCTTTGGAATCAAAAAAATCCCATTGGCAGGAATCGAGCAATTCTCCGCGGAGTATTTCAAGAATATTCAGCGCATAGGAATCAAAACCAATTTTCAAATCTGCTCCGGCAATGGGACAACCGGAAGCTGAAAGCATTATATCAACCGTATCGAGATATTTCTGAACCCCGAGAGTAACAGTGTCAATTGAAATAGTGATAGTCGAGCCGGATTTTGAAAGTGAATTGCTTTGGGCTGTGACATTGACAGCAGCGAATAAACAGGCAACCAACGAAAGTAATAATTTTTTATCCACAGGAATTTGGCACTAATCAAAAACCCCGCCTTGAGGCGGGGTTTTGAAATTTAGGTTACTTATTCCCTGCTTTGGGAGTGTCTGGCGGCTTGGCAGCCTTGACACTGTCCTTGGCCACAACCTTGAGCTTGAGCGGTCCGCCCCATTTGGGAGTATGAGAAGTTTGACTTTCTCCGGCAAAAATCCAGATGCCACTCGGAGGGAAAAAGCTGGAATCGACAACTAAATTTCCGGTAGTTGGAGCTACAATATCAAAAGACAAACATTTCATCTTGTCGTGCGGTTTGTATTCCTGTTTAACGCAGACTCCGCCTAACCCAATCGTATCGGGAAGTTTTCCTTCCCAATTGGTCTCGACCACAAAAAGTCCCTGCAAATCCCAAATGGATTTGTCTTGCCAACCGTTATATCCTTTGACATCACCTCGGGGGTTAATCCCTTTGCCGCTATCGACCACATGGGTAATGCTCTTGATATCATTGGAGGTCACCTTAAATCCCACGGTGAATCCGCGCTGAATTGAATCATTAGCAAAATAGATATCAACGGAAAATGGTACACCGGCGATTACGGTACTGTCATTAACCGCTCCCTGGCCTGAAACGCCCAGACTTAACGAGACACCAAATGAGGCCGTGCACAAAAACAAACCGGCCAGACCGACAACTAACAGCTTCAATTTCATTACTTCACTCCTGAAAATCTTTTTGAGGTAAAGATAGCTCCAAATTGAATCTCAAAGATTTTACTCAAGTTAAGCGGGATAGTTCCGCAAGTCAAGCGGCTGGAAGTCCTTTTATAAATAGAGGACTGCCCCTAGTTAGCCATTCAAAGTGGCAATTCCAGGCCATCTTCAGCCAATTCAATATTTCTGATATTTGATTTTTTGATGGCAGAACGGATTTCTTCAACTTCTGGCGGGCTTCCCAGGTGCGATAGAACATATTTTCCCACTTTGAAGTCAGACGCTTTTTGCAGGAATTCTTGAAGATCTAAATGGGTCGATTCAATAATAGCCAGATGACAACCATCTAAATAATCCTGAACATCACGAAATGATTCTATATCTGCCGAATAAAGAATTTTTTTTCCGGCCGCATTAATTTGAAATAGCTGGCATTGCATTTTTTGGGGGAGCTTCAGCTTCTCAATATGTTCCGCATACTTTTGTAAGTGTCTTGTCTTAAAAGCCTTCAAAACAAATCCATCATTAAACTCAAATCCAGATTCATAACCGATTACTTTTAATTCGAACGGCAAGCGTTCCTTGAACAAATAGAGGGCATAAAGAAATTCATTAAATATTTTTTCAAACTCTGCCGGAACATAAACATCTAATCTTGTGCTGCGGCCCTGCAAATAAATCAGTTGGATGAAAAGCGGCAGTTCGCAGACATGGTCTGGGTGAGTGTGGCTTATGAACACCCGGTCGACTTGGAGAGGGTCGATACCGGTGCGCAAGAATGAGGATGTGACGCCGCCGCCGCAATCAAGAAGTGTGGAGCGTTCTCCGATTTTCAAAAGATATCCCGATGAGGCGCGATGTGCCTGGGGAAAACCGGAAGATGATCCAAGAATAATAATTGAGTTTTGAGATGGCATTTTAATTTTAAACTAACCAAATGACAATTTCTGACAGAAAAAATGTGTCTCTGGTGACACAAGTTGTCACTGCACAAACATTTTTATCTTTTTTCAATATCATTCTAAATTTACACTCAACAATCAAACGAGGCTTCCGAAAAATATACTAATGACTAAATGTCTAAACTCATTTGAAATGACAACGAGAATTTCTTCAGAGCCGGGCATGAAGTCACATTTCTTGGAGGGGAGCCTCAATGTAACCTGAAAAGGTTACGCTCGGGGACAGTAGAGGGCCGTTCCGACAAAATCGGGACGGCTTTTTCATTAATGTTTTCAAATTACAGTCTGTTAGTTGAATGCTTTCTTTATGCGATCTATGGCTTCTTCGCAATCAGCGCGGGAGACGTCGAGATGCATTACAAATCTAATTTTCTTTTCCCCGAATGGAACAGCTTTGAGATTAATGTTATTAAGTTTGACGATCACTTCTTCGGAGCTGTCTCCCGATTTGACATTAGCGGCCACTATATTTGATTGTACCCGGTCCATTTCAATTTCGAATGTCTCGAGCTTATTTATTTCGGTGGCGAAATGTCTGGCATTGACGTGATCATCAGCCAATCTCTTAATGTTATTTTTCACAGCATAAAGACCGGCCGCAGCAATTATTCCCACCTGTCTCATGCCTCCTCCGAAGAGTTTGCGTTCTCTTCGGCAGCGTTCCACAAATTCAGCGCTGCCAATAATCAAAGAACCAATCGGGGCGCCTAATCCCTTAGACAAACAAACGGAAATGGAATCAAACGGCTCAGTCAATTCTTTCAATGAGAGTCCGGTGGCAACATGGACATTCCATATTCGGGCGCCATCGAGGTGGTAAATTAATTCACGTTCTTTGCATAGTTGACCAAGTTTCACGATTTCTTCTTGTGGAATGATGGTGCCACCGTGACGGTTGTGGGTGTTCTCGACTGCCACGATTTTGGTCAATGGCGCATGGATGTTTTTCGGGCGAATATTTTGGCGAACCAGATCAGCCGTCAAGACACCTTTATCGGTAGTAAGAAAATTGACTAACAGACCGGCATGGACGACCGGACCAGCCACCTCGTAATTAACTATGTGACATTCCCGGTCGCACAAGAGCTCCCAGCCGCGCTGTGAGTTAGCTTTGAGACAGATTTGATTGGCCATAGTGCCCGATGGCACAAAAAGAGATGCTTCGCGTCCAAACAGGTTGGCTACATAACGTTCCAATTCTTTGACCGTGGGGTCATCCCCGAACACGTCATCGCCGACCTCGGCTTCAACCATGGCCTGGCGCATGGCAGCCGACGGGCGTGTCACGGTATCAGAACGCAGATCAATTACTTTCATAATTGGGAATATAACCAGTTTTTTCGAATCGACAAATTGGCGAGTTCATTAAATAGAATAAAAAAGCCGTTCCGAAATCATCGGAACGGCTAAAACATAACGAAGTTTTGTTAAATTAATGAGCCTGCTCAGTCAACATCACGTTAACCGCCCGCGGACCTTGTTCAGTCTTCATTAATTCGTAAAATACCTCCTGCCCTTCTTTGAGGGTCTTGAAACCTTCCATTTTGATAGCGGTATAGTGGACAAATACGTCCTGTTCAACTTCCTCGCTGGTGATGAAGCCCCAACCTTTTAAATCATTAAAATACTTAACGCGGCCTTTTGACATCAGCATCCTCCAAAGCCCGGAGTAACTAGTTCCCCTCACACTTCATATTAATTATACGACCGACTCCAAAATATGCCAACAAAAATCTGACAGAATCTAAACGAAGATGCCCAAAATCAAGGCCATTTTCATGGCCAGACCCGACAATAATGGAACAGAAACATTATCATCGACCCCCATCGGCCAGGCCTCAACCAGAGTTGCCACCACGGCCCCTAACAACCCAATGGACAAGGGGATACCAGGTGTCAGCAATGCCACAATTATGGTTCCTAACAAGCAACCGAGAGAGCCTTCCAAAGACTTGTTCGCAAACTTGATCCGGCCAAACCTGCGGCCTATAACAGCTGCAAAACTGTCGCCAACGATAATGAACGATAAAGCGGCAATGGCGATGGGTTTTTCAAACAACGCTATAGCAGCACATGAAGTTAGGAGAATATATGTGGCGCCGGTAAAGTCACCATCTTTTTCATGTTTTCGAATTACAGGTGCAAAAACTGGACTTGCCAGTTTTCGCCATAGCCACCAATTGCGCATCCGAGCAATATCAATAACAAGCATTCCCAAACCGATTGTAAGCATAATCAGAAATGCCGTTAATCTCTTCAATCCCAAAAGATAATAGCCGCCCGGGATGACCAGCGCCCCCAAATGAGTAGCTTTTCGAATGAGCTCTTGCTTAAAGCTTATATTCTCTTCAGTGCTGACCGAAACCGATTCATTCATGAGGCGTTTTGTCTTTCAGCTTGCGGCTTCAAATGGATGGAATAAACTTGGCCTCTTTTCACAATATTAAACTCCTGGAATAAACCGTTTTTAAACTCTACTGCTCTTTCGGATTCGTGTTTGTCTCCCAAGGCTTTGCGAATATCGCTCTGTGCATTTTCAAATGGTACCGACCATTTGCTTTCCAGCACTTTTATAATGTGATAACCGAATTTGGTCTTGACCGGCTTTGAGACTTCTCCCGTTCTGGTACTTCTGGCGGCTTCAAAAAACTCTGGAGATACATCGTTGGGTCCAATATATCCCAAATTGGCCAAATCTCGCCTAATGCTTTTCTCGCCAACATAGAATTCATCTGCCAATTCCAGAAAATCAGCGCCGCTGCTGGCCTGATCACTTACAAACTCGGCCAGCGAAGAATCTTTGACCAGAATTTGTTGAACTTTCAAAGGTTTGGCGACCACATACTTATCCTGATTGGCATCGTAGTATTTTCGCATCTCTGCTTCTGTTGGTTCCCAATTGGGATCTTCCTTGCTGTTCTCAACTATGATTCTCGAAAAATAGTGTCGTGAATTGTAAATGTCTTTTTTTACATCCGGCAATGTGTCCAGCCCCATTTTTCGGGCAGTCTGAACCAATACCCAGCGTCGAGCCAGAAACTTGGCCAAATCTTTTTTCATTGCAGCAGTGGAATTTGTTACCTTGTTTTTTTCTCTCAATTGTTCTTCGCCACTGCTAAGCTCTCCAAAATCAATTGTATCGATCCCATTTACGACTGCTGCCCATATTCTCTTGTCTATGGAATACGCATTGGAATCGTAAAGAGCCTCATTGTAATCAATTTTGATATTGTGAAAGAGCGAATCAAATACGGAGAAGCTTATTTGCCGGGACTTTTCGTTCTGCACTTTGGTCTTGGCAGCAGCGTATAACTCCGGATTTAGCGGCGGCGCGCCGGCGGGAATATGCTGGTCTATGTACAAGATTTGCCAACCATCTTTGTCGCGATAAGGACCAACAAAATCACCCGGTTTGGCAGCAAAAGCCAGCGAATCAAAAGGCCAGTTATAAAACCCCTTAGGCGCCCAGTTTACCAATCCCCCTCGCTTCCCCGTAAAGTCATCATGAGAATACTGCTTGGCAACTTCCATAAAAGTCTCTTTGGAATTTATCATACCACGCAGAGTTTCGGAGATGATCCGGGAAGTGTCTTCCAATTTTTCTTTAGTCATAGCTTTGTAGATGAGAGAATCTTTGCTCTTTAGCAGTCCGTAAGTTGTGATTACAATGTGGTAGACCAGTACCTGCTCTTCCATTTTAAAATCATCGGGATGTGTATTGAAGTAGTCTACCGCCTCTTGTGAATCTACTGTAATATTATTGAATATCGCATGCTGATAATAAGCTTCCACCAAAGTGCGAACGCAGTTTTCACGGTGGCGAAAATAGTATTCGTAATTTTCCCTGAGATTGACTTTCTCTGCCCGAAGACCGATCAAAGTATCGACCAAAATGCTATCAACCAATTTAGAGACTGCATTTTTGTCCAGAATACCGCCGTTTTTCAGGATATCGCTGCCGGACAGTTTTTGATAAAAATCAGGCAGAGTCAGCTTATAGTTCCCCTGGGCTTCAGCCAGGACGTAATTATGTTTGTCAACGGTGTCCTGATAAATGACTAATGGCTTGCATCCACAAAGAAGGTACAGAAGCACCAAAAAACTTGTAGCCGCAAAATTCTTAATCAAGGCTGTAACTCACCCATAAATTAAAGTCTTTCAAGTTATACCGATGAAGTGAAAAAACAAGTCCAAAAAGAAACAGGCTCAAATTGATTTGACAGAAATCGGAGATATCTTCTTGCCCAATTCGTTCAATCCGGGCTGCTGGTAGGTTCTGAAATTAAGCACAAAAGCCGTGCCTTGCCCCACTTTTGATGAAACGCTGATGTCGACCCCCAACGTCTCCGCTATGCGGTGGACGATGGACAATCCAAGTCCGGTGCCGCTTTTTCTGGTCGAAAAGAAAGGCACGTAAATCTTTTTCAATACTTCCGGAGAAATTCCTGGTCCGTTGTCCTTTACCCTCAAACGTACAATGCCGTTGTCGGAATCATTGACAACTTCAAAAGTAATTTCGCCGGCTTTATGTTCAAAAGCCTCACAAGCATTAGTCGCCAAATTAATGAGAATTTGTTTAATAAGGTCCTCATCGCCAATTACATAAACGATTGAATCATCAGAAATCAGGTTAATTTTAATATTTGGCGACATCGCTTCATGGTGATACAGAATCTCCATCGTCTCACTGATGACATGGCAAAGTTCTACTTTGTTAAAAGCTGTGCGTTCAATTCGAGCATACTGAAGAAATTTGGTCAACATTTTGGTCAGGCGATCCGATTCTTTCACGATCAAATCCATTAGCTGTCGGTTTTCGGCCTCCAGTGTCAATTCTTTTCTCAATACTTCAACTGAACCGGAAATTGCCGCCAAAGGATTACGAATTTCATGCGCTATGCAAGCCGACAATTCACCTACAGCCGCGAGTCGGTCTGCTGCGCGAACTTTCCCTTCCAGCTCTTTCGCTTCCGTCAAATCGGAAAAAATCGCAATCACGCCTCGTATACCCCCATCCTCTTCAGTCAGGACCGAGGTCGAAAGGCCCAAGGGAATAATGTTTTCGTCACTATTAGAGATTTCGAGTTCACGCCGGGGGTACTCCAAACGCTGGTCGATGCCTGCCATAATACATTTAGCCAACGCGGGCATCCTGTATTGGAAAACCTCGTCACAGCGTTTTCCTTTCACATTCTCTTCTTTATAACCCAATATTTTTTCGGCCGCCTTGTTGAAGAACATAATCATGCCATTAGCATCAATGGTCATTAAACCGGAGCTCAAATGCCGTAATATGTCGTCGGTCTCGAGTTTAGCCTTTTTCAGAGCACGCGAAGTGTCAGCCAGCTGGCGGTCACGCTGTTTTAGCCGTTCGGCCAGATAGCCCGAAATAAACGCCACCAGATAAAAGACCAGTACGTGGAAAAAGACCGAATAGACTTTTTGCTCATTGCCGGTTAAAATCCGTTCGATATTATCAAATGAAAAGCCGGGCAATCCTTCATTAAAGTGCACCAGCCAGACGGAAATAACCAGACTGGCGGATACTATTGAAGCCATCAGCAATGTGCCGGTAAGTCGATACACCAGTGCCGCCGAGACAATTGTCAGAACAAACATGGCGGTGAATGGCGAATTCAAATCGCCGGTGAAATAGATTATGATGGTCTCAAAGATGATTTCAGAAAGAAAGTGCAAAGCCACAGCCCAAGGAGCCAGCTTTGCGAATTTCTTTCGATTGACCCCGGCCAGAAAATACGCCACGGTCAGAGTCAAAATCGAATAAATGATAAAGGGGATTTGCAAAAAAGGCGGGAAGTGCATCCATATCACTACCGCCGCAAAGAGCATCACGTAGGTGGTCAACCGCAGCGGTAAAAACCAATCAATTCTTTCTAGATCAGCGCCATTTTTCATACATAAAGCAACGGCGCCCCTGAAGAGCGCCGTTTTGAATCAACTTTAGATTTCGGATTCCGTCATTTTGGCTTTGTTTTATATCTTGCCTATGATATCGAACATCGGCAGATACATGGCGATCAAAATACCGCCGATAACTACACCCATGAAAACGATAATTACCGGTTCAATAATCGATGTTAATGCCGAAACGGCCTCATCAACTTCTTCATCATAGAAATCAGCAATCTTATTTAGCATTTCGTCGAGGCCACCGGTTTTTTCACCTACTGAAATCATCTGTGTAACCATCGGAGGAAATACTCCGGAATCTCTAAGTGGACCGGTGATGGTTTCACCTTCGGCAATGGCCAAGACTGATTTGTTAATGGCTCTGGCGATTACCAGATTGCCGGCAGTCTTGGCAGTAATTTCCATGGCTTCAATAATCGACACGCCGGATGCTAAAAGAGTTCCGAGCGTGCGGGTAAAACGCGCTACGGCAGACTTACGAACCAGAGTCCCAAAAATAGGAGTTCTCAAAAGGTTTTTGTCGAAAGTGAAAGCCCCATTTGGCGTTCTTTTCCACCATAATGTAACACCGACAAGAGCCACGGTCCCTAGAAACAGGTATAGAATGTTCGATTTGAGAAAATTCGATATTGCCAAAACGTACTGCGTTGGCGCCGGAAGTTCAGCGCCCAGGCCAGTAAACATCTTGGCAAACACGGGTACAATGAATGTTAACATACCAAATGTGACACCTACGGCCACTACCACGATTACAGAAGGATAAACCATGGCGCCTTTAACTTTGCGTATCAATCTGTCGGCCTTTTCGCGATACAAAGCCAAGCGGAGCAAAATGGCATCAAGCGCGCCGCCGATTTCACCGGCGTGAACCATGTTGGTATAGAGCTGGTCAAATACTTTGGGGTGACGAGATAAAGCATCGGCCAGAGTGGCGCCACCTTGCACACCTTCCTTGACCGAATGAATAACTTTGGCCAATTCTTTATTTTCTGTTTGCGACGCCAGGATTTCCAAACACTGGACCATGGGCAAACCGGCGCCTATCATAGTTGCAAACTGGCGCGTAAAACGGGAGATATCTATACGCTTTACACCCGTACCGATTCTTATATTTATGTCGGGTGCCTTACGGGTAATGGATGAAACCAGTATGCGGTTCTGCCTTAAGACGCGCTCCAGATCTTCGCGGCTTTTTGCTTTCAATGCCCCTTGTACCGGAGAGCCCGCTAACGTCTTTCCTTTGTATTCAAATATTGGCATTATAGGAACCTCTCATTAAAATTATCATCAAGCGTACGCCGGCGTTTTCGCCCTTTGGAGCATTTCCGTAAGCTCTTGCGTACTCGGGCTGTGAGCCATGGCATCATTTAAGGTTATTTTGCCGGTCTGATATAATTCACCCAGTGATTGGTTCATCGATTTCATTCCGTATTTCTGGCCGGATTGAATCATCGAATACATTTGATGAACTTTGTCATCTCTGATAAGCGCCCGAATGGCCGGAGTAACCACCAAAATTTCTGTGGCCATGACGCGGCCACCGCCAATTTTGGGAATCAGAATCTGTGATACCACCGCCTGTAAACTGAAAGACAGGGAAATCCTGACCTGTTCCTGCTGATTGGTGGGAAATGAATCGACTATTCGATTCATCGATTCAGCCGCTGAATTTGTATGCAGTGTAGCAAAGGCCAGGTGACCCGTTTCCGAAATCGATAATGCCGCTTCAATAGTTTCCAGATCTCGCATCTCGCCCACCAGGACAACGTCGGGATCTTCGCGTAGCGCATATTTCAATGCGATTGCAAACGAATTCGTGTCGGAATAAACTTCGCGCTGATTGACTAAAGATTTTTGATGGCGGTGCAAATACTCGATCGGATCTTCAACCGTAATTATATGGCAAGCATGTTCCTTATTGATCTTGTCGATAATTGCCGCCAGCGTTGTGGATTTGCCTGATCCGGTAGGGCCAGTCACGAGTACCAGTCCGCGGGGAAGATTGGCAAAATCAGCTATTACTTTTGGCAGGCCGAGTTCTTCAAAAGTCTTTACTTCATAAGGAATCTGTCTTAAGACCACTGCCACGTTGCCGCGCTGCATGAACATGTTGCACCGGAAACGGCTCATTTGCTCAATACCGAACGAAAAATCCAACTCCGAATTCTGTTCAAATTTTAGTTTCTGCTTTTCATTGAGCATGGAATAAGCGATTTTTTTGATATGCTCACTATTGAGCATGTCATAATTTAGACGCTGCAGTTTGCCGTCCACGCGAACAACCGGAGGCGCTCCGACTGTAAGATGCAGGTCGGAGGCATTCAGCTTGACCATCTCTTCGAGAAGTTGACGCAATCCTACCATAGAATAGACCAGTTATTAGTATTTATTTCAATGGTTTAGGGTTTTTCTATCTATATCGGTCTATATCGGTAGGTTTTGCGGGATTCTTGAATTGAATATCCGAAGATGAGGTCGAAAAAAGCTTGAAAAGTAGGGGGGAACCGACGGCCTTAGGTGATTACTGCTGCAGTT
>Ga0334722_10002665_pt1 | contig 19881 bp, 18 predicted proteins | sample C3_bottom_MG_FD_207210 | JGI IMG/M metagenome (GOLD analysis project Ga0334722, IMG submission 207210) | Sediment microbial communities from Yellowstone Lake, YNP, Wyoming, USA - C3_bottom | ecosystem: Environmental > Aquatic > Freshwater > Lake > Sediment | place: USA: Wyoming | collected...
GAGGCCAGCAATCTGGTGCCGGAGCAACGGGTACTGCAGGAATACGAAAAAGGCTACCTCTTGAAAGACCGCTTGCTGCGGGCGGCCAAGGTGGTGGTTTCCAAGGGAGATTGCTGCGACTGAGCCCTAAAGGGTGGGGTTGGCAGCTAATGATTATATTCACAGTAGACAAAATTTATTAACGGAACGGAGATAAGCACATGGGAAAGATAATCGGCATCGATCTGGGAACCACCAACTCCTGCGTGGCAGTCATGGAAGGCAGCGACCCCAAGGTCATCAATAATCTCGAAGGCAATCGCACCACCCCCTCGGTGGTGGCCTTCCCCGATAGCGGCGAACGTCTGGTTGGTCAGGTGGCCAAACGCCAGGCGGTCACCAATCCGCATCGTACCCTGTTCGCCATAAAGCGGCTGATCGGCCGCAAATTCAGCGACCCGGAGGTCAAGAAGTCCCTCTCCTTAAGCCCCTTCAAGATTGTTGAGGGCAAGGATGGCGACGCCGTGGTCGAGGTGGAGGGCAAGTTCTACACCGCCCCGGAGATCTCGGCCATGATCCTCGGCAAGATGAAGAAGACTGCCGAGGAGTACCTGGGCGAAGCGGTTACCGATGCGGTAATCACCGTTCCCGCCTACTTCAACGACTCCCAGCGCCAGGCCACCAAGGATGCCGGTCGTATCGCCGGTCTTAACGTCCAGCGGATTATCAACGAGCCCACCGCCGCGGCCCTGGCCTACGGTCTGGATAAGAAGAAGGAAGAGAAGATTGCGGTCTTCGATCTGGGCGGCGGAACCTTCGACGTCTCAGTTCTGGAGATCGGCGACGGCGTCTTCGAAGTCAAGTCCACCAACGGTGACACCTTCCTGGGCGGCGAAGACTTCGATATGCGGATCGTCAACTGGCTGGCCGACGAGTTCAAACGCGATCAGGGCATCGACCTGCGCAGCGACAAGATGGCTCTGCAGCGCCTGAAGGAAGAGGCCGAGAAGGCCAAGATGGAGCTTTCCTCTTCCAAGGAAACCGACATCAATCTGCCCTTCATCACTGCCGACGCCTCCGGGCCGAAACACTTGAACATCAAACTCTCCCGGGCCAAGCTGGAAAGTCTGGTGGCCGATCTGATCGACCGCTGCGAAGGCCCTTGCCGCACCGCCCTGAAGGACGCTGGCCTCAACCCCGCCGATATCGACGAGGTGATCCTGGTCGGTGGTATGACCCGGATGCCGCGGGTGCAAGAGAAGGTGCGAGAAATCTTCGGTAAGGAGCCCCATAAGGGCGTCAACCCCGACGAGGTAGTGGCCATCGGCGCCGCCATCCAGGGCGGGGTTCTGAAGGGCGATGTTAAAGACGTGCTGCTTCTTGATGTTACCCCGCTGTCCCTGGGCATCGAGACCCTGGGCGGGGTCTGCACCAAGCTGATCGAGAAGAACACCACCATCCCCACCAAGAAGAGCCAGGTTTTCTCGACCGCGGCCGACAGCCAACCGGCGGTTTCCATTCACGTCCTCCAGGGCGAGCGGGAGATGGCGGCGGGCAACAAGTCCATCGGTCGCTTCGAGCTGACTGAGCTGCCCCCGGCCCCACGTGGGGTGCCGCAGATCGAGGTGACCTTCGACCTCGACGCCAACGGTATCCTCCACGTTTCCGCCAAGGATCTGGGGACCGGCAAGGAACAATCAATCCGGATCACCGCCTCCAGCGGTCTTTCCGAGGCCGAAATCAAGAAGATGCAGGCCGACGCCGAGGCCCATGCCGCCGAGGACCACAAGCGCAAGGAACTGGTCGACGCCCGTAACCACGCCGACCAGATGATCTACGCTACCGAGAAGAGCCTGAAGGATCTGGGCGACAAGGTTGACGCCGAGACCAAGGGCAAGGTGGAGACCGAGCTGGAAAGCCTCAAAAAACTGCTGACCGGCGAGGACACCGAGGCCATCAAGAAGGGCACCGAGACCTTGACCCAGGCCTCCCATAAACTGGCCGAGATCATGTATGCCCAGGCTACCGCCAACAAACCCGGCGAGGGTGATGGCGCGGGTTGCAGCGGCGGGGATTGCGGCGGCGCCGGTGCGGCCGGTAAGAAGAAGGATGATGACGTGGTGGATGCCGACTTCGAGGAAGTGAAGTAAGCTAAGTCTCACCAGATAGCTTTGAAACGGGGGTGCAGAAAGTTATTGCCTGCACCCCCGTTTTTTTTTAACATCGGGGCCTTGCTGATTAGCTGTGTTTATCTAAGGATCCCAGATTTGCGCGATTTGTGCGCAATTATAAAATGATGGCGATGCAATATGGTTTGGGCCGCCCTTCGACAGGCTCAGGGTGAACGGAATAACAGTTTGATTAGCCGTTCAAGTCTGGATCAGCAATGCGTGTTTCCCATGAAAAATGCTAGCTGTCCGCAGTAAATGACTATAGGCACAGTAGGTGCAGCTCTTCTTTCTTCCGCACTATGTCGGGTTTGCACTGCCATTAATCAGTGATTCCGTTCACCCTGAGCCTGTCGAAGGGCGGCCCAATATGATCTCTGGTTAGGGAATGAACTTTCCTGACTGGAAATTAATCCAACCAGGAACACCAACCATGAAAATACTCTCCGGCATCCAGCCCTCGGGCCAGCTCCACATCGGCAACTACTTCGGGATGATGCGCTCGATGATCGCCAATATGGACTCTTCCGAGCTTTACGCCTTCATTGTCAACCTGCACGCCCTGACCTCGGTTCATGACCGAGAAAGGCTGGCCCGCGACACCTTCAACGCCGCCGCCGACTTTCTCGCTCTGGGTCTCGACCCGGACAGGTGTATCTTCTGGGTGCAGAGCGATGTGCCCGAGGTCACTGAACTGACCTGGGTGCTTGCCACCCTTACCCCCATGGGGCTGCTGGAACGCTGCCACTCCTACAAGGACAAGGTCGCCAAGAATATTCTCGCCAGCCACGGCCTCTTCTCCTATCCCGTCCTGATGGCGGCCGACATCCTCATCTACCAGGCCAACAAGGTGCCGGTGGGAAAGGATCAGAAACAGCACGTCGAGGTGACCCGTGACATCGCCATCAAGTTCAACAACACCTTCGGCGATACCTTCGTGATTCCCGAGCCGGTGATCGACGACAACCTGGCTGTGGTTCCCGGCCTGGATGGGCAGAAGATGTCCAAGTCCTACGGCAACACCATCCCGATCTTCCAAGAGCAGAAGGCGCTGAAGAAGCAGGTGATGGCCATCACCACCGATGCCACCCCGGTGGAGGCGCCCAAGGATCCGGAGAAGTGCAACCTCTTCGCCATCTACAAGCTCTTTGCCCCGGCCGACCGGCTGGCCGAGACCCATGGTCTCTACGTCAACGGCGGGGCCATGTACGGCAAGGTCAAGCTGGAACTGGTCGACTTGATCTGGGAGTATTTCCGGGCGGCGCGGGAGAAACGGGCGGAGTTGGAGAATGATCGGGCCTATGTCCATGCGGTGCTGGGCCGGGGGGCCGAGAAGGCGCGGGAGAAGGCGGTGGCGACCTTGAATCTGGTGAAGGAGCGGACTGGGTTGAAGTATTGATGGACCCATCCGGCGCAATGCGCTGCGCTTATTGACCCCCTCCATGAATGGCAGAGGTTTGCTTCTTGCGGGTTGGTTTATTTGCTTGACAACGTGTCACGAACAATGGATACCTTGCTCAAGGTAAATGGAGGTTTTGGCTATGCAAACCATGACGGTAGGTCGTTTTAAAGCGCATTTTTCCGAGGTTCTCGATCTTGTTCAACATGGCGAGGACATTGTTATCAGCTACGGCAAAAAGAAGGAAAAAATTGCTGTGTTGGTTCCCTATGCCCGCTATGGCGGCAAGCCCCAGCGTACTCTTGGCCTTCTGGCCGGTAAGGCCTCGTTTTCAATCTCGGCTGACTTCAAGATGAGTGATGATGAGTTGCTCTCTTTATGAGCTGTCTGCTCGATACCCATGTCCTGCTCTGGACGCTGTTCGACCCGGCGCGCTTAAGTAACAAAGCCGCGGAGTATCTCCAAAATCCCGATGAGTCTGTCTTGGTCAGCGTGGCATCCTTCTGGGAAATTTCTCTCAAATACGCTACCGGAAAACTGGAGCTGAGCGGCGCGCTTCCCGACGATTTCCCAGCCATTGTCCGGCAATCGGGCTTTGACATCCTGCCGATTGCCGAAAGCGATGCGGCAACCTTTCATCACTTGCCGCGCCTGGCCCACAAAGACCCTTTTGATCGCCTGATCATCTGGCAAGCCATTTCCCACAAACTGCCCCTCGTATCCCAGGACAACGCCTTCGGTGTTTATAAAGAACTTGGCCTGAAGGTGCTCTGGTAAGCAGTTTCAGGGCTAAAACTCGCGTGGCGAGCCATCGCCATCGACTCCACCCCAGTAGAGGCGCCCGAGGATCCGGAGAATTGCAACCTCGCTACGAGCTTGATTCGTGTTGACTTCTTGTCATGACTGGATAACGTGCTCCGCCGGCTGCACCTCTGTGTGTCAACCATTATGGCGGCGGTACGCTCCAGCTCCATCAGCCGTGAGCAGCTTGCCGAACTGTGGGACCACGCCGGGTTGTCCTTCAGCGCGGAAACCATGCAGGGTTTCGCGGCCCGCAAGCCGCATGGCTATGCTGGTGACTTCGAGATCATCGACCGGATCTTACACGCAGCACACCTCGACGTTGTTGCCCAATTGGGACAGCTACTTCCATTTGGTGGATAAGGGCGGGGAGTTGGTGGTTGGTAACTTCTGCACCTCCAACCCCACGCGAGACTACATGGAGTTTGCTAAATGGGTTTTGCTGCACCGCAGTGCGGCCACCCTCCGGCAACTGGCGCTGGAGGCCGGAATGCCCGAACCGGCCATACGGGTGGAGGCGGAACCTGAGGGGATTAATCTCTTTCTGCGGGTGGCCAAGTAGCCTGCAATGTCCTGCAAGGTTGTAACTCGTATCCTGTAATTCGCGGCATGACCTGAGACAAGCAAGGTGCAATAATCCGCAAGCCTTAGGATGCCGGGGAGCTTGCGAATTCTGGGGGACGCCATACGGATTTCCCGCTCCCGAGGGGACGTCAGTGCTTTTTTGATAATTGTCTTTTCCGTGTTGTTAACCCAGTCTAGCCGCAGCCATTCGGTATATTTCTTTGTCGCGGCGGGGGCCCACCGCCAAGACGAAGACGACCACCGACTCATTGACGACCTGATAGACGACCCGGTAGTCCCCAATCCGCAATTTACTGAAGTCGGCCAGATTGCCGGACAACGGCATACCGAATTGTTCCGGCGCCTCGGTCAGCTTGGCATCGATGGCCCGCACGATGCGCCGGGCCGCTGCCGGACCCACGGCCTGCAGGTCTGCATCCACCTCCGGGTGGTAGAGAACCCGCCAGTTCATTTGTCGAATTTCTCCATCATCGCACCATGCGAAAGGGCGTCCTCGACCTTGAAGGTCTGCAACCTGGTCAAGGCCAGGGCGGCCAGTCGGAGGTCTTCGAGCTCTTCCTCCATTTCCTCGTAGGCCCCGATGGACAGCAGGACTGCCTTGGGGGCGTTGTTCTTCAAAATGATCAGCTTCTCGGTCTCGCCACTTTCAAGGGCTTCAAGGGTTGCCGCCGTTTTCTTGGAAAGATCGGTTGCCGAGAGATAGTCGTTTGCGTGCATAATTATTGTCTCCAAAATCAGATAATGATTCAGATAATAATCTGATCGGTGTCTGCTTTCCACATAAGATTTGCTCATTGTGGAAACTTTTTGGTGTTCCTCTGTCCCCCCGGCCGATCTGGGTGCAAAAGGTGAGCGCCGTAGCCGCTGCTCAGGATTTGGCGGGAGCAAGGTCAGCCAGCCAGTCGGCTACATAATCAGCGACCTCCTGCCAGCCCGGCTGGCCGAGCACCCAATGGGCCTGGTTGGCAAACTCCCGATAGGTGACGTGGGGTTGGTATTTCCGGGCAACGCGCCGCACCACCGAGGCCGGGGTGATTCGGTCCAGCTTGCCGGCGATCACCAGGAGGGGGCAGGTGATCTGCCTCTCGTCCACCCGGGAGGCCGGGTGCGAGGTCAGAAACCAGTAGGCGAGTTGCGACGCCATCCGCCCCGACTCGTACCCAAGTCTGGCGTAGGCCGCCCGCTGTTCCCCGGGCTCCAGCAGGTTGAAGACGGCATAGGCGGTTTCTGCGAAGGTGAGGCGCATCGGTTTCCGCCAGAAGCCCCAGCGGGATTGGACACTCCCGAAACTCCTGAGCACCGACGGGGTGAAGGCCAGAATCCCGGCCGGGGCGGCCGGGGTGAGCAAGACGGCGGCCTGGGCGAGGCCCCGGGTGGCCAGGATCTGGGCCAGCAGCCCGCCTAGAGAGTGGCCGAGGATGATCGGGGGGTGGTCCAGTTGCCGAAGCTCTTTCTCCAGATCTGCGGCATAATCCAGCAAGCCGGTGGTTCCCAGGCGGGGATCGGGCGGGGCCTGGGGATCCGCGTCGTGATAGCGCAGGGTCGGGGTGAGGCAGTGGTAGCCTCGGGCTTCGAAAAAGGTGCGGTAGTTCTCCCAGCACCAGGGGGCGCACCAGTTGCCATGGATCATGAAGATGGTTTTTGTCATGCTGTTTTCCTATTAAAGACGTCATAGCGAGGAGCGAAGCGACGCAGTAATCGCTCGTTGCACCTGCCCGCCAAGTTTAGTGGCGGATTACCCGGAGTGTCCGGCGAAAGCGTCCGAAATTGTCGGCCGCAGCTCATTTCCCGGTCGGTTCTTTCTTGCGGCTCAGCAAGGCTGGATTAATCGCCTCCCGGCCGAATTTTTGGTTGATGGCATCCGTGGCCCGGTTCAGTTTTTCGCGGCGCGCCTGCTTGCGGCTGGCGCCGAACAGGTCGTTCTGTTTTGGCCTGGAGTGGGGGACCAGGTTACTGACGCTGATTCCCAACAGGCGTACGGCCCGGCGGTGGGTCTCGGTCTTGGCCAGCAGCTCCAGGGCGGCCCGGAAAAGTAACTGACCATCGCTGGTGGCTTCCGGAAGTGTCACAGCGCGGCTGACCGTGGCGAAGTCAGAGTAGCGCACCTTGAGGGAAACGGTGCGACCCGCCAGGTGGTGGCGGCGTAAGCGAACACCAACCCGGACGGCCAAGGAGAGCAACTCCCTGCGGACCTGTGTGGCGGAGCTCAAATCCACTTCGTAGGTGTCCTCGTGGCCCACCGACTTGGCCTCCCTTTCTGGCACTACCTCCCGGTTGTCCATTCCCAGAGCGGACAGGTGCAGGTGTAGACCGCCGGATTTACCGAAGCGGGCGAGCAGGAGGTCAAGCGGCAGGGCGGCCAGATCGCCGATGGTGGCAACGCCCAGCAGGGCCAATTCCTTGATGGTGGTAGCCCCGGCGCCCCAGAGCCGGGAAACCGGCAGTGGGGCGAGGAATTCCCGCTCACGGCCCGGTTCCACCAGGGTCAGGCCATTGGGCTTTTCCAGATCGGAGGCGATCTTGGCCACCAGTTTGTTGGCGGCCACCCCGGCCGAACCGGTCAGGCCAGTTTCATCCCGGATCAAGCGTTTGATGGTGACGGCGATTTCCCGACCGGAGCCAAAGAGCCTGGCTGAACCGGTGACGTCGAGAAAGGCCTCATCCAGGGAGAGGGGCTCGACCAGAGGGGTGAAACGTTCAAAGATGGCCATGATCTGGTCGGATACCTCGCGGTAGCGGGCCATGCGGACCGGCAGGAAGATGGCCTGCGGACAGAGCTGGCGGGCGCGGGTAATGGGCATGGCCGAGCGGATCCCGTAACGGCGCGCCTCGTACGATGCGGCCGAGACCACCGAGCGCCCGGAGGGGCCGCCCACCACCACCGGCTTGCCCTTGAGCGCCGGATTGTCGCGAACTTCAACCGAGGCGTAGAAGGCATCCATGTCGAGGTGGATGATGACCCGCAGGGATGGGTGACTGTCCAGAAGTGGGGGAGGCATGTCTTATGATAACCTTTTCCAGTGTCTCTGCCAACGCCAGCGTTTTCGCTTCTTTCGGCTTGCCGGGGTCGTCTGGCCCCGGTAACATGAAGCATTAACCCGGTAAATTATTGGGGAGCATATGGGCCGAACAGACAGACAGAATATGAGACCGTTTTACGTCGCGACTCGGCGCTTTAGAGGACTTGCCATTCTGCTTTGCGCCCTGTTGGTGCCGGGGCTGCTGGTGACACGGGTTCGGGGCGCTGAACCAGACTTCGCGAGCTGGCTGGCCGGGTTGCGGCAGGAGGCGCTGGCTGAGGGGATCTCACCGACCACCTTCGATTCCGCCATGGCCGGGGTGGAGCCGGTGCCTTCGGTATTGGCCAGTGACCGGAACCAGCCCGAGTTCAAACTCAACCTGGAGACCTATCTGAAGCGGGTGGTATCCGATGGGAGGGTGGCGGCTGGCAAGGAACGGGCCAAGGCCCTGCGGCCGATGTTGTCGGAAATCTCCGCCCGTTACGGTGTTCAGCCGCGCTTTCTGGTGGCGCTCTGGGGTATCGAAAGCGATTATGGCCGGGTCCTCGGCAATAGGCCGATCATCCCGGCCCTGGCCACTTTGGCTTACGACCCGCGCCGGGCCAAATTTTTCCGGGGGGAGCTACTGCATGTCCTGCACGTCTTGGAGGAGCGGTTGGCCAACCCGGCCGATCTCCGGGGGTCGTGGGCCGGGGCCATCGGTGGCCTGCAGTTCATGCCCTCGGTGTACCGCCGTTTCGCGGTGGACTACGACCACGATGGCCGGGTGGATATTTGGCATGATTCCGGCGACTTGCTGGCCTCGGGCGGGGCTTATCTGGCCGGGGAAGGCTGGAGCCGCGGCAAGGGTTGGGGCTGTGAGGTCAAGCTGACCAAAGCGATTCCCGCCCAGGTGCTCGGTCACGATCATCTCGCCTCGTTGGCGCGCTGGCGAAAGCGCGGTGTCCAGTTGCCGGTTGGCCTGGAGTTGCCTCGGCCCTCCACCGCCGCCTCGTTATTGATCCCCGATCCCCTGAGCGGCCGGGCTTTTCTGGTCTACGACAACTACCGGGTGCTGCTGAAATGGAACCATTCCGACCTCTTCGCCCTGGCTGTCGGTCTGTTGGCCGATCGTTTGGCGTTGGGGGTATAAAACTTCCAGAATGTTCAAAGCCATCCGCATAGCCGCACTCATGCTGCTCCTGGTCCTGGTGGCCCTTAGCTCCTGGCTGACCAAGCAACGGACCACCGCCTGGCAAGTGCCGCTGGAGGCGGTGATCTACCCGGTGAACGCGGACGGCAGTGCGATTGCCGCCAGCTATATAGCCCGTCTCACTGCCGAGGAATACCAGCCAGTCGCAAGTTTCCTGGCCCGGGAGGGCAGGCGGCATGGGATGACCCTGGCTGATCCGTTGCGGGTGGAGCTGGCTGGTGAAATCACCTCGCAACCTCCGGCGGCGCCGGTCGGCGGCTCGATCCCGGAGATTATGCTCTGGAGTTTACGCCTGCGCTGGTGGGCCTGGCGGGTTGATAATTACCAGGGCCCCGGCGATATCAAGCTCTTCGTGCTTTATTACGACCCGGCGGGACGGACGCAGCTCGACCATTCCCTGGGGCTGCAGAAGGGGCTGATTGGGGTGGCCAAGGTCTTTGCCGACCGTCGTGACACCCCCGGAAACAATGTGGTGATCGTCCACGAACTTCTCCATACCCTGGGGGCCACCGATAAATATGATCTGGCTACCGGGCAGCCCACTTATCCGGACGGCTTCGCCGAGCCCGGGCGGCAACCTCGCTATCCCCAACAAAAGGCTGAAATCATGGGGGCGGTGGTGCCGGTGGCAGCAGACCAGATCGCCATGCCCGATGGGCTCGAGCAAGTCGTGGTAGGGTCGGCCACGGCCCGGGAAATCGGCTGGCCTGGCCGTGACTGATGAAAGTTAGCGGTTGCAGGGCCGACTCACCGAGGGATAACGGCTTATCTGTTTGTTAGATATCTGAGTTTTTACCTTTTTTTGCTCTTGCTGCCTTACTTCTTTGTCAGTATTGACAGGCTGTGTCGCCGTGAATACTGGTTGGGGATGCTTGTATTTTACCAATAGCCGTAATATTCCCAGGTGATTCTGCCATGAGCGAAAATCGCAATCACGACCAAATCGATAGTCACGAAGCCGAGGTCATAACCGAGGAAGAAAACCGCGGCCTGGCCCTGCCCAGCCAGGTGCTGCCCACCCATCTCTATCTGTTGCCGATCAACAACCGACCGCTCTTTCCCGGCCAGGTCCAGCCGGTGGTGGTCAACGCCGAACACTGGGCTGGGACCATCGCCAAGATCGGCGAATCCGGCCACCAGAGCTGCGGTATGGTCTACGTCGGCCAGGTTGCTGCTGAGCGAGTAGGCCCGGGGGATTTCGCCGAGATCGGCTGTCTGACCAAGCTGCACAAACCGGTCAAACAGGAGGGCGATATCCAGTTCATTGGCCATGCCCTGCAACGTTTCCGGATCAAGCGCTGGCTGAGCCGGGAGATTCCCTTCCTGGTCGAGGTTGAATATCCGGGCGCCGCCGAAATTGAGGATGGCGACGAGAGCGAGGTCAAGGCCTATGCCTTGTCGATGATTAACGGGGTCCGGGAGCTGGTGCAGATCAATCCCCTCTACACCGAGGAGGTCAAGCAGTACCTGAAGTTCTTTAACCCCGGCGATCCCTCGCCCCTCACCGATTTTGCCGCCACCCTCACCACCGGCAAGGGTGATGAGTTGCAGGCGATTCTGGCCACCTTGCCAGTATTGGCGCGGATGAAGCGGGTTCTGCCCCTGCTCCAGAAGGAGCTGCAGGTGGCCCGGTTGCAGAGCGAGATCAGCCAGGAGGTCAATCGCAAGATCAACGTCCGCCAGCGTGAGTTCTTTCTGCGCGAGCAGATGAAGACCATTCAGGAGGAGCTGGGGATCAAGAAGGATGACCGCAGCTCCGACGTCGAGATGTTTCGGGAGCGTTTGGAGGCTTTGCACCCCTCCAAGCCGGTCCTGAAGCGGATCCAGGAGGAGCTGAAGAAGCTGGCGATTTTGGAAACCGGCTCACCGGAGTACGGCGTCACCCGCAACTATCTAGAGTGGGCGACGGCGGTGCCCTGGGGGATCTATTCGCCCGACAATCTCGACATCAAGGCGGCCCGGAAGATTCTCGACCGCGACCACGACGGGTTGGGCGACGTCAAGGACCGGATTATCGAGTTCCTGGCGGTGGGGGCCTATAAAAAAGAAATTTCCGGTTCGATCATGCTGCTGGTGGGGCCGCCCGGCGTGGGCAAGACCTCCATCGGCCGTTCGGTGGCCGAGGCCCTGGGCCGCCGTTTCTACCGCTTCAGTCTGGGTGGCATGCGTGATGAGGCCGAGATCAAGGGGCATCGCCGCACCTATATCGGCGCCATGCCGGGCAAGTTCGTCCAGGCCCTGAAGGAAGTAGAGGTGGCCAACCCGGTAATAATGCTCGATGAGATCGATAAGATCGGCGCCTCCTATCAGGGTGATCCGGCCTCGGCCCTGCTGGAGGTGCTGGACCCGGAGCAGAACGTCGATTTTCTCGACCATTACCTGGATCTCCGGGTCGACCTCTCCAAGGTACTCTTCATCTGTACCGCCAACCAGCTCGATAGCATTCCCGGCCCGCTCCTGGACCGGATGGAGATCATCCGTCTCTCTGGCTACCTCACCGAGGAGAAGATGGCCATCGCCAAGAACCATCTCTGGCCGCAAGCCCTGCAACGTAGTGGCCTGAAAAAGAAGCAAATCACGCTAGGTGATCCGGCCCTGCGGCTGATCATCGAAAATTATGCCCGCGAGGCCGGAGTGCGGCGGTTGGAGAAGGAGCTGCTGAAGATCATCCGCAAGTCGGTGGTGCGGCTGCTGGACGAGCCGGAGGCCAAGATCAGCGTCACCGGCAAGAATCTGGAGGAATACCTTGGCAAACCGGTCTTCCGCCAGGAGAAGCGCTTGGGCGGGGTGGGGGTGGTCACCGGCTTGGCCTGGACACCTCTGGGCGGGGCAACCCTGCCGGTGGAGGCGACTTGCATTCACGAGCAGTCCCGGGGCTTCAAACAGACCGGCCAGCTAGGTGAGGTGATGAAGGAATCCTGCGAAATCGCTTACAGCTATATCTCGGCCCACGCCAAGGATTACGGCGACCCGGACGACTACTTTGGCAAACGTTTCATCCACTTGCATGTACCGGAGGGGGCGACCCCCAAGGATGGCCCCAGTGCCGGGGTGACCATGGCCTCGGCCCTCCTTCTTTTGGCCCTGAATCGCTCACTGGATCGACCCCTGGCCATGACCGGCGAGCTGACCCTGACCGGCGTAGTTTTGCCTGTGGGCGGCATCCGCGAAAAGGTCATCGCCGCCAAACGCCAAAAATTGAATGAATTGATCTTGCCCGAGGCCAACCGGGGCGATTTCGAGGAGCTGCCGGAACATATCCGGTCTGGGATTGCGGTGCACTTTGTCGGGCACTACCAGGAGGTGGCGAAGGTTATTTTAGGCTGAAGGCTGAAGACCGAAGGTGGGGCGATAAGGGATTTTGGGGGTGGGCATTGAAAATTCGCGGTCAGGCGACCGCTCCTACGGGAACCCTCCCCCCTTGTGGGAGCTACCGCCCAGTCGCGAAGCGCGAAGCTGATGATCAGTCTGTTCTCACTGAAAATAGCAACGACAGGCATTGCCAGAAGGGAGCAGAGGTGAGCAGAAACGTGGACAGGGATAATTCTCTTCCTTCTCAACCAGACAAAAACGGTCAGGTCAGAGGTCGTTTTTCTGCCACTAAGGGAAAAATTTACCAGGCGAATAATTGTTACCTCCAGTTGCTGGCGCTGACTCTCGTGGTCTTGGCGGTTTATCTGCCAGTATGTCGCTATGGCTTTTTGAACTTTGACGATCCGACGAATGTCTCCGCCAATCCCCACCTCATCGGGGGGGGGCTTGAGGATTTTTTCTCCTTCTGGCAGCATCCCTACGCAAATCTCTATATTCCGGTTAGTTACAGTTTCTGGTTTCTGGTGGCCAAAATTACGGCCGGGTTCGCGGTTGGTCAAGCCACCGTCCTGGCCCCGGCGGCCTTTCACAGCCTCAACCTCCTGACCCATCTGGCCAATGTTCTGCTGGCCTTTCTCATCCTGCGGAGGTTGTTGGCGGATGCCCGCGCTGCCTGGATTGGGGCAGTGCTTTTCGCTGTGCACCCGTTGCAGGTGGAGGCGGTGGCCTGGGTCTCGGAATTTCGGGGGTTGCTCAGTGGGTTTTGGGCTCTGCTGAGTATCCATCAATACCTCCTCCACGCCGACGGGATCAGAGCCGGACGGACCGGGCAACCGTATTACGCCTTGGCCACCCTGTTCTTTGGCCTGGCCCTGTTGGCCAAGCCCTCGGCGGTGGTGCTGCCACTGTTGCTCGGCCTGATCGGCCATCTGCTTTTGCAGCGTCCCCCCAGGCAACTGGCCCGGGAGCTCCTGCCCTGGCTGCTCCTGACGGTGGCAATCGTGGTGGTGACCAGATTTGCCCAGCAGGCCACCACCTTGAATTTCTACCCCGATCTCGGGCAGCGTTTGCTTATTGCCGGCGATGGCCTCTCTTTCTCGCTCTCTAAACTGCTGCTGCCCATCACTTTCGGCCCGGACTACGGGCGTACCCCAGAGTACGTGCTGGCCCACGGCTGGATCTGGTTGACCGGATTTCTGCCGGGGCTTTTTTTGTTGGTATTATGGGGTAAATCATCTCGGGGCGTCTTGTTTATGGGCGCTTTTTGGGGGGTGGCATTGCTGCCGGTGCTTGGCCTGGTTTCTTTTGATTTTCAGAAGGTTTCCACCATGACGGATCGTTATTGCTATCTGGCTATGCTGGGGCCGGCTTTCGGTATGGGGATGTTGTGGGCACACTTCCCAGGAAGTCACTTCTGGAAATGGCTTCTGTTGGGAGTCTTGGTTTTGTTGGGGGTTAAGAGCAGCCTGCAGGTGCGATCTTGGGAAAACGATTACACTTTCAACCGTCAGGCCTTGCAGGTCAACCCCCAAAGTTGGCTGGCCAACAATAATCTTGGATATGCCTATTTTACCGATGGGCAGCCCCAAACGGCGATCCCGTATTACGAGCAGGCAGTCAGGCTGAATCCCGGGAATCTCGCCGGTCATACCAATCTGGCGGACGCCCAGGCCGCCTTGGGACTAAACCGTGAGGCCCTGGCGAGCTACCAAAATGCCCTGGCGCTCTCACCTCGGAATCCCTGGTTGTTCCTCAGCCTGGGGGAGACCTATCAAAAACTCGGCGAACCCGGACCGGCCATCGCAGCCTTTCAACAGGCGCTTGTCTCAAAACCGGACATGGTTGAACCATACCAGCGACTGGGTGAGGTCTTTACCGGTATGGGAAGATTTGCAGAGGCTGAAGTGGCACTGCAAAAAGCGATCGCTACTGCTCCTGGTTTTGCCCCGGCCTACCTGGCGCAGGCGAGGCTTTATCGGCAAATGGGCCGGCTGAATCTGGCTGAAAGTTCATATGACCAGGCCGAAGCTCTGGGGCTAAATGATCCAGATTTTAGGCAGGAATTGGCAGGGAAACGCCTTCTGGTGAAGTAAGCCGGGCTTCGCGTATTTCTTCATCACTATCACATGAACGTCCAGTGCTGCAGAAAAGGGGAGGTGTCTGCTTCTGCTATTCTAAGGGCCGTTAGCGCTTACCACCTTGCAATCGCGTGCTGGGTGTGGCAATCTGCCTTGGGTGTTTTCCTGCCGGAATATCGGATTGCAGGGGGGCTTCATTCATGAAAGGCAAGGACAACAGTGGAAAACAAGAAAACCTATTTCCTCAACGTCAAATTGCTGCGGCAGGTGCTGATCGGCGTAGACGATCTCTTGCACTTCGCGGTGGCCCTGGTCTTGGCGCTTTGCGGGGTCATTATTTTGCTGCGTACCCTGCCCAATCTGCTGCACCCGGACATTGCCACCCTGTTGCAGGTCTTAAACGACGTGCTGCTGGTGTTGATCATCATGGAACTGATGTGGCCGATCATCCGCTTCCTGAAGCGCGAGCCTTTCATTCTTGATCCGTTTCTGTATATCGGCATCATCTCTTGTGTCAGGCGTATATTGTTGATTGAAGCCGAGCATTCCATGGTTGCTAAGGCTGTAGGGCATGAAGCGGGCTGGGAGGCAATCTGGCCGATGCTCACCGAAATGGGCACCAACGTGGTGATCATCCTGGTTCTGGCCGTGGCCTTGCGGTTGATCGGTGCGGGCCGGACCCGGATCGAGGACTGATCTGCCGTTCCCTTGCCGGGGTTGCCACAAGATTCAATAGGAGTAGGCTTTAGATGACTTCACCCAGACCGGTCAAACCGTTATCGATGATCAGGGAATTCCATCTGGCCGACTGGTTTACCCTGGCCAATGCAGTGTGCGGTTGTGGGGCGATATTCTCCACCATGACCTACCTGCAAACTGGCGAGGTGCAGCACATATACTTTGCCACGGCGCTGGTATTTGCCGCCCTGGTCTTCGATATCCTGGATGGGCGGATCGCCAGATGGCGGCAAGTCGCCTCGGCGATGGGCAAGGAACTGGACTCTCTCGCCGATGTTATTTCCTTCGGTGTCGCCCCGGCGATGGTTGCCTACGGTTGCGGGATGCAGGGGTTGTATGACCGCATCGTCCTGGCCTATTTCGTCGCCTGCGGGGTGTCGCGCTTGGCCCGCTATAATGTGACCTGTGAAGAACTGTCCGAGGGCGGTGACAAGGTAAAATACTTTGAAGGCACCCCGATTCCGACCTCGCTGCTCCTGGTCGGTCTCCTGGCGACTGCCGCCTCTGCTGGCGCGCTCCACCAGGATCTCTGGTTCGGGGTGGTCACCATCGCGGGTTTCAAGCTGCACCCCCTGGTTTTGCTCTTTGCCATTTCCGGCTCGTTGATGATCAGTAGGATCCGCATCCCCAAGCTTTGATGTGCCTTAATCCCAGTGATAGATTTGCCCCGCGTTATGGCTCAAACCTTGACTTGACTGAGTCAGTATGCCTTGTGTTGACCTGCCTGTTGGTCTGAATATAGGCCAGGTGCTGGGCCAGGTAATCACTTTTGCTTGGAGCGGATCAGGCCTGGTCTATCTGGAGATAGGTGCAGAATACCTGATAATGGGCGGGCAGGGTGCGCTGGCTGTGGCGGACTAGAAAGAAGTCGCGGCTCATCTGTAAATCTTTGACTACGATCTCCTTTAGGCTGCCGTTCGCCAATTCCTCCTGCACTGCCAAGCGGGAAAGCACACTCACCCCGAGACCTTGCCGCACTGCCTCCTTTACCGCGGCCGTTGAGCCGAGAGTTGCCACTTCGGACAAGCCGCCGGGGTAGATGCCGATTCCGGAAAAATGTTCCTCCATGCAATTTCTGGTGCCGGAACCCTTTTCTCTTAAGAGGAATGGCAGCTTCCGCAATTCCGTGGCGGATATCCCCGCATCCGAGCAAAATTCCTGGCGTCCTACCAGGAGCAGTTCGTCGCGGACCAAGCTCTGGTAGCTGAGCTTATCCGAGAAGGTTCGAGCCCCAACGATACCGCAGAAGAGCTGGTGGTCGAGGATCATCTGGGTAATGCGACTGGTGTCCTCGATGATAACTTCAAAGTTAACCTTGGGGTGGAGCCGGGAAAATTTCACCACTCGGGCCGGGACGATGTAGGTGCCAGGGATCGTGCTGGCCCCCAGCACGATGGCACCACTTACCTCGTCGCGGGCCCGGACCAGGTCATCGTGTAGTCGGTTCAAGGAATCGAGGAGTTGCTGGGCGCGGGGAAAGAGCAGTTCGGCAGTGGCGGTGGGAATGATGGATCGGCCCAGGCGGTCGAACAAGCTGGCGGAGAGTTCGCTCTCGAGATTCTTGATGTGCTCGCTGATGGTGGGCTGGCTGATGTTTAATTCTTCCGCAGCCTTGGTGAAGCTGCGTAACCGGTAAACCTCGGAAAAGATTCGAAGCTGGTGAAAGTCCATGGGGGAGTCTTTTTAGTTAAAATTGTCCGGCGATCGTTGTGGCCGATTTGTGTTATAGGAAAGGTAAATATAACAGGTTGTGATTTTATTTATAAGTTGAATTTGACCAACCAGCTATCGGTGTTCAGCAAAGTTCGTAAGGGTGTCGGGCCGGACGGAAGGATGATCTCTGTGTATAGGAGCTGAAATTATTCTAATTATGGTTGTGTGTGTCAGGCTAAGTCGGCTTTATTCCCTTGGCATTTCTTGACTTTCCTGCTTGTGGTGAGCCATTCTGAAGGCCGGGGTGGTTTGTTTTGCTCGTCTCCCGTTTGTGGCTGCAACGGTTAGACGGTGAATTTGAGGTGTGGAGTGAAAACGGGAAATTCAAAGGGGATACGTTGATGGGGGTACAAGTGTCGATTTCCCTGGCTGCAGCCTGGACCGCGGGTTTTTTATGCGGCTGCCGTCGGGAGGCCAAACCGGTTGCTCCCCTATATGGGGCAGCTCCACCAGCATCGGCCGTTCGCAGCTATAGTTTTGCCATTCCTCTGCTTTATAATCCGGGCACACTTCTCCAGGCTTTTCAACCACCCATCGATTACCTTAACCACGAGATGCCAGGTGCCAGCTTTGAGCGAGAAGTGAGGCCGGTTAAATGATGACGCTGCTTCGCAAGCTCGGGCATTTCTGTTTCGGCACCATTCGCAATCAGTTGATCGCTGGGGTTGCCTGTGTCTACACGGTAATGATGGCGGTGTTCGTTTTTCATATCCTGCTAAACCAAAGGGTGCTGATTCTCGAGCAGCATACCGAACAGGCGGCGGCGTTGGCTGAAACCCTGGCGGTGTCGGCAGCTGACTGGATCGCCGCCGATGATATTGCGGATCTGCAAAAAATTGTCAACGCCCAGCGGAATTACCAAGAAGTTGACTTCGCCATGTTGGCCGATAATCAGGGGCTGATTCTGGCCCACACCGATCCGGCGCTGGTCGGCTCTTATCTCAAGGATTTACCGGCCAAGTCACGGCAGACGGTAATGAGTCGAAGTTTGACACTGGTCGATATTCTCGCGCCTTGTGAACTTGGCGGTCGGCAGGTCGGGTGGGCGCGGGTTGGCGTCAGTCAGAAGATTGCCGGGGAAAAACAGGCCATGCTGCTGCGGGACGGTTTGTTCTACATCCTGGCCGCAATTTTAATCGGTGCGCTCTTCGTCTTGTTCATGGTCCGGCGCTTTACCAAGGGTCTTTATACCGTGCAGCAAACCATCGACGCGGTCCGGTCTGGCAATCAAAAAGTCAGGGTCCCTGTCCAAGGTGACAACGAGGTGGCCGGCATTGCCGTGGAGTTTAATGGTATGCTCGATGCGCTGCAGGAGAAAAACGTTGTTCTACAAAGCCTGCATCACCGCAACGAACTTATCCTGAATGCCGCCGGGGAGGGGATCTACGGGGTGGACATCAATGGCCAGATCGTCTTTGCCAATCCGGCTGCCGGGCGGATGCTTGGCTATTCAACCAGCGAACTCCTTTTCCAAAACAGCCACCAGCTCTTTCATCACACCCGGGCGGATGGGACACCCTATCCCGCCGCCGAGTGCGCTTTGCAGAAGTCGCTCATGGAAGGGACCGTAGTGCGCAGCCAGAATGAGGTCTTCTGGGCCCGGGATGGCCGGATGTTTTGCGTAGAGCATGTCAATACGCCCATTATTGAGGATGGACTGGTGGTGGGCGCGGTGGTGGTGTTCCGGGACATCAGTGAGCGCAAAGCCACCGATGAGGCCATCCGGGTGAGTGCTGCCCGTCTTGCCGAGGCCCAGCGTCTGGCGCATCTGGGTTATTGGGAACAGGATTTAGTGAATAAACGACTGCTTTGTTCTGACGAAGTTTTTCGTATCTTTGGGATGGAGCCCCAAGAGTCAGCCCTTTTGTATCAGACCTTTTTGGCGAGGGTGCATCCCGAAGACCGTGAAAAAGTCGAACGGGCCTATGCCGAAACGCAGCAAAAGCGAAGCGGCTATGAAATCGAGTATCGCATCCTGTTGCCCAGTGGCGAGATTCGCTTTGTCCAGGAACTTTGCGCCACTGAATCTGACGAGGCCGGGGCGCCAAGCCGTTCGCTGGGAACCATCATGGATGTCACCGAGCGTCGACGGATGGAGGCGCAGTTGCGGCAGTCCCAGAAGATGGAATCCATCGGAACCCTGGCGGGGGGGATTGCCCACGATTTCAACAACATCCTGACGGCGATTATCGGCTTCGGCGAGATCGTCATGGTGCAGCTACCGCCGGACAGTGCACTGCGCGAGGAACAGGCCCATGTCCTAAAGGCGGCCGAACGGGCGAGGGAGCTGGTCAAACAGATCTTGACCTTCAGTCGCCGTTCCGACCAACAGGCGCGACCCCTGCTGCTCCAGTTTGTGGTCAAGGAGGCCCTCAAGTTGATCCGGGCCTCTATTCCAGTCAATATTGAGATCCGGGAGGAGATCGACGTTAGCTGCGGGGCGGTGTTGGCTGATCCTGGGCAAATTCATCAAGTAGTTATGAACCTCTGCACCAACGCCTACCAGGCCATGCGGGAAACCGGCGGTGTTATGCACGTCCGCTTGCAGAAGGTGATGGTGTCGAAGAATGAGGCCAAACTTAATGGCAATCTTCGTCCTGGCCCCCATGTCTGTCTGGAGGTTTCGGACAGTGGCTGCGGGATGGAGAAAGCCGTCCTGGACCGGATCTTCGAACCATACTTTACCACCAAGGGCAAGCAGGAGGGCGAGGGTACCGGTTTGGGCCTGGCCTTGGTGCATGGCATCGTCGTTGGGTTGGGCGGCGGAATCACCGTCACCAGTAACTTGGGTGAGGGGGGAATGGCGCTAGTTTAAGCGATTGCACGGTAGTTATTCCTATGCGGAGTCTCTCTCATTTCATGTCTCGGCGAGTTCAGCAAATCGTAATTTTTACGT
>Ga0334722_10002666_pt1 | contig 19881 bp, 14 predicted proteins | sample C3_bottom_MG_FD_207210 | JGI IMG/M metagenome (GOLD analysis project Ga0334722, IMG submission 207210) | Sediment microbial communities from Yellowstone Lake, YNP, Wyoming, USA - C3_bottom | ecosystem: Environmental > Aquatic > Freshwater > Lake > Sediment | place: USA: Wyoming | collected...
CTCAAGTATATCCTTGTTGTTCTCGTGAAAGACCGAATTTGAAAGCGCCGCCGCCGGCCATATATAATCCGGCTTTTTAATGTATAAAGCGATCGCCGCGACGGTGTTCCTGTTAAAAACGTTGCCGCTGCCGCTTACCAGCGATTGGTCCTTCACCGCTATACCTATCGGGTTTTCATCAAGTTCGTTGCCGCTGACGGACACGACACACCCTTCTCCCACCGAAATGCCTTTATCGTGCGCTTTTGCCATCGTGCTGGACGATATGACTACCCTGGAGCCGGAGAGGTCCACGCAGTCGCCTCCGCAGTTCCGGAAGTCGCTCTCCGTTACTTTGCCGTAAGACCAGTCCGAGTCTATCCCGTCGCCGATACCGCCCTTTAAACGCAGCCGCGCAACCTCGAAATCGGATCTGTAAAAATGCACGGAATCGTCCGAATGGAAATTTTCGACAGCCACGTCCTTCAGGACCACATGGGTGTTTATAAAGTTCAGTCCGCCGGACGAATTGCGGAAATCGGCCCCGCCCGCCGCCGCTCCCACGACCCTGCAGTGTTCCAGATAGCTGGTTTTGTCCGGCTCGTCGTTGTTTATCACCATTAAACCGAACCATTTATCCTTTTGCGGAAGCAGCTCTATTTCCCGGCCTTTTTTTCCTCTGGCCGATATCCGCCCGTATACGACGATCCCGGCCTTCTCCGAAAAACGGATAACCTGTCCAGGGTCCAGAACCAGGACCTGGTTCTTTTTTATCACCAGAAGCTCGTTGCATATGCCGCCCTTGAAACGCACCACTTCTTCTTTTTCCCGGCGCCCGCGCTCTATTCTTGTGAAAGGTTTTTCGATCCCGCCGCCGCCCAGGGCGTCGTGAGGCAGCGTGGGCACGTTGTACGGTTCATGGATCTTGACGCCGAACTTGTCGTCGGCATAGCCGGCCCGGGCTTCGTCGAAATATGCCGGCGAGGTCGCCGTATGACCGACCGTCAATTTCAGCCGTAAGAACTTCGCGTCGGCGGCGACGTCTTTTTTTATTTCGAGCAACTCCCACTTCCCGGTATCAGGGTAAGATATGACCGCCGGCGGACCCGCGCCGTCCAGAACCGCCAGTTGGACCGCCTCCGGAGACTTGTTGCCGCTTTTGACCCAGATCGAAAATCCGACGCTGCGGCCCCTTAATTTTTCTATCCCGGGCAGCGTATATTGCAGGCTCGAATTGCCGAGGGACGAGGGCTTTAATTCCGCGGAGGCCGCTCCTTCTTTGACGTTGCCGCCTGACGTCTCTCTTTCCGCGGAGCCGCCGGAACCGCTTTGCGAATAAGTAAAGCCGGCCGGTAAAACGCCCCCATCCGGAGATCTGTCCCATTTTTCGAAAGGAGCCGCGAATATCGCGGCGGAGGCGGCGGCCTGAGGGGGGACCACGGCGTTATAAAGATAGTCAGGGTGGAAAGAAGCTATCGTATCCTCCATGTAAAAACATGACAGGGCCTCTTTTCTTTTGGTATCGGTGATTACAAAATACAGGTCGACCACCGCTATGCCGGCTCCGGCATCGTTCTTCGTGCCGTTAAACAGGGGAATAAAATTGTCGATCCACAGACCGGTCGTGGTCTTGAACGGGCCGTCCTTCATCGGGGCGAGTTCGAAACTGGAGGATGCGGCCTTTGCCTTGTCGTCGTAAATAAGGCTGGCGTGTATCTTTTTAATGCGCGGGTCCCTGACGCGGCCGAAATCGACCCTGACCGCTTCGGGGGACTGGTTCAGGAAAAGATAGCGGACCAGGTAGCCGTTCTTTACGGGGTACTGGCCGATGTTCTGGATGAGCAGGTCTTTGCCGAGCCTTACCGGCGGCAGCTGCCTTCCGGAATCTTTATTTGAATTAAGCACTATCTTTTTCGGCTTTTCCGGATCGAAACTGCCGAGGAACCGTACCTGGCCGCCGTTTAAAACCTCGAGGCCCGCGGTCTTGAATATGCCGCCCCGGGCTATGGCCCCGGTGAACGCGGGTTCTTCGCTTTTCGGCACCCTTATCCTGATAAACGGCTTAGGGCCGACGTACGTCTCTTCGAGGAGGCTGTCCTTCAGGTAACTGCTGAACTCGATGTTCAGGATCTTCTTTATGGATCTCTGAGTGAGCCTGTCCAGGGTGAAGTCGTCCTTGAGGTCGTAAAGACCGTTGATGCACATGGCGAAGAACTTCGAGGGCGCGATAAAATAACCGTTCTCGTTCACGTCAATGTCGTTGTCCAGGACCTCGACCCCCGGGGGGAGCGCGTCTTTCTTCATGCGCGTGGAAAAAGCCGAAAGATTCAGGAGGGCGTAGAGAACGGTATCGCCGTCGGACTTGTACGGCACGGCCAGGATCCTTGATTTGCGGAGCAACGGGCGCGCGAACTGCGCGATCGTCATCGGGGTATCACGGTATTGTTCCTTGGCCTGATAGCGGATGGTTTCCAGGTACTCCTTGTCGTCCCGCAGGAACTCCTGTGCCGCGTCGAAAGTGCCGCTCAGGAGGTTCAGGAACTCTTTTTCAGCGGGTTTGCCGGAGAAATAGAACAGGTATCCTTCGAATAGCTCCCTGAAACGGGGAATATTCATGAAGTACTGGACGAGCGGATGGGTGTTCGCGAGGCCAAGCGTAGTGGTGGTCCAGGTATAGGCCTCGCTGAGGGGCGCTTCCGGATATGAAGACACGAAGTCCCCGGTCTTAATATTGGTCTGGCTGCCGTAGGCGAAAGGCCTTTCGCCCAGCCAGAAGTTGGAATACGTCAAAAGCTCGCGAACTCCGCAGGATCTCACCCCGTCCCAGATGTTGATGTTGATGTCCCGCAGGACCGGCTCATAAGTGTGCAGGACAGGGTCCAGGTAAAATCTCAGGTTCAGATCCCCAAGGCCGTGAACGCCGTGAAATCTGGAAAGCAGCGCGAGGGTTTTGGCGAACTTGTCCGGATCGATGGTCTTAAGCATCGTGTCTATATTGTCCGAATCGAAAGGCGATTCTCCTTTCGCCGGTTTGAAATACGTCTTACCAAGCGATTGGATGAACCCGTCATACCGGTCCTTGCCCGCAAAAAACTCGGTTGATGGGGTCTCCTCCACCACATACAGGCCGGCGTGCCTGCCGTTGATGGTCACATCGGCGAGAACGTGCCGGGGGACGAATAACGACTCTTTCTCCGCAAGATCGCCGATCACGTAATCAAGCAGGCCCTGCTGGGATTTTATGGTGTACAGTTTGAAATCGCGGATGCCGTAGAACAGAGGTCCGGAAACTATCTTTGCCGTAAAGGAGGGGTTTCGTTCGTCAAAATGGGCCAGCTGCCCCTGGCCGCTTTGCCAGATGCGGACCTCGCTTTCAGCCGAACCGGAATGATAAAGCCGGGCGTATACTTTTTTGTTCACCGTCTCGATAGGGTTTCCCGTGGCGCCGAGCTTATTCAGGCGGTCCACCGAGTTCTTTCTTAATCTCTGCATCCCTTTTTCTATGTTTAAAGCGAAAACCAGACCGATCTTCGGTATCTCCTCGAACTTTCCCGCCGGGCCGGCCGCCGCGGCCCCGGTCGTCCTGCCGGCATGTAAAACAATAGCGGCGTCCTTGGCCAGCAAGCCGTCATAATACAGGTGTATCTTATAGACCGAGCCGGAAAGGTTCAGCTTCTCCCGCCCCGAGCTGCCCCGGTACGAGGCTATCGGCCTTCTAAGCCGGTCGGATATCCGGATCTCGACCGGGATCCCGGTTTTCCAGTCCAGGGTGAGCTCGCAGGGGAGATCGTCCTCGCAGAGCGTCATCTGCCTGCAGGAGCCGGAAGCAAGGCTCCCGGCGGTATGTATGCTTTCGGGGTAAAGGGTCAGGAGGTCGAGGGAACGCCCGTCCGACAGCGTGAAATCGGATAGGTGCTTTCTCAGTATCGAGGGATATGCGGTAGGCTTTACGGAGGCATCCGCGCCGAGGTTTTTTTTTGCCTTGACGATCACGTAGCCGGATACTCGTTTCCTGAAATCAGCCAGAGAACCGGCCTTTGAGAGCAGGAAAGAGAACAGCCCCATCAGGGCGAACGATACGAAAAGGCCTGCTTTTACCTTGTTGCTGGAACCTTCTGTCATTGAGCGGCCCTCGTCTCTCTGATCCCCTCTGCGACACCGGCCTGTAAAGCTAGATGACCCCTTCGTCCAGGATGATGTTCAAATTGTGCACTTTTGATATTTTGTTCAGATCCGCCAGCAGTTCATCGTATGAAACGGCTCTCTTGCCGGAAAAAGTGTAGTGGTAATTTACGTTCTCGCCGGTCTTTGAAATATTCTTCAAGCGTACTCCGCTTAATTTGCCGGCGATCGCCCCGGTCACGCCCCGCTCTTTGATCGCGTCGTCCTGCATCGAGATCAGCAGGTGCCCGAGCTGTTCGTTGAAAAACCTGTTGGTGCGGACCTTTTTGCTTACTAACTGGCCGATAAAGACCGTCACCAGGATCACGGCTCCCAGGCCGAAGTTGTAGGTGGCGCAAACTATGGAGTTCGCGACCAGCAATAAAATATACGCCACCTCTTCCGGGTCTTTTACGGGAGTCCTGAACCTTATGAAAGAAAGAGCCCCCAGCAGTCCCAGGGACAATGGCAGCGAGAATTGAATGGCGAGGAACATGCCCGTTACGGCCGGTCCTATCAGCAGGAACGACCTGTATGCGCCGGAGCCGGAATTCTTCCTGTCGTACAGATAGAGATACATCAGCAGCACGATAACCGAGCCTAAAAGGGACATCGCGACGCAGATGACGAACCCCATCAGGTCGATGCTCGCGCCGCTCTTGGACAGCCCGCCGATCAAACCCTGCAAATACGCATTATTCATTTCTGCCTCCGGTATAGTTAGTCAACAAAGCCTCGTATTTCGAAAAAGCGCTCATGCTTAAAATATCAAGATTCTCCAGACAGGGCGGTAAGCTCGGCGACTGGCCTTTGACCTCAAGGACGCCTTCGCCGAGGGGGGGGTGAATATTATGGTCCCGCGCCATGGCCGGATTGACCATATGTATCCTGATGTCGTCATCCAGGGAAATATCGCTGCCGGAGAACGGGTCGTGAAATCTGCGGCGTCTGTAGCTGGATATCATCGCCGGGAACAGGTGCCGGCCGAGCCGGGACCTGAGACCGGCCGCGTTCTTTAACATTATCCCGTCCCAGCGCGGAGAAACGAAAATTTCACTGCGCAGTTCTTCCGGCAAGTCCGTCCGCAGTCTGTATTTGAAGCACCGGTTTATCCTCTTGGTCTTGTTCTCCAGATAAACATCGCCCGGTATAAAGAGCCTGTCGGTGTCGGAATACCATCTGACCCGTATTTTGTTCTTATATAAGAAGCCGCTTAATTTGTCAAAATAGCTGTCCAGAAGACAGGTGTCGAAGTGGAGCGTGAACACATAATTGAAAGGGTACAGCTTGTCGGGCGTGAAATTTGCGTCCAGGACTTCTTTAATGAAAGAAACGTCCTTGACGAGATATTTGGTTTCTATCCTTCCGTTATCCATGGCTGCCGTGAGCGCGCTTTCCCGGGTGTTTACGGTTCCTGCGCTTCGCGTATTTTATCATATTCGTAAAGCGGCCAGTTAAAATGCGTCAGCGCCCGGTTTTCAGCTTCGGAACGCATTTGACCCCGCCGCCAAGCCGGGAGAGAACCTCCTACTATAACCTTATCTTTTAAAGTAAAATGTTCTCTACACGCATGCGGCGGCGCTGCGCGGCCGGATACAAAGCGACAGGGGCGGCGGCCTTTAAAGAATATAACAATCTTATTATGGGAATGAAAACGCAACTTTTTGACGACGGTCAGGCCGCGGGGGTTTTTATGACCCTGCTCCTCCTGGCGCTGGGATTGACGTACCTGGCAATGAGCCCCAGCCTGGAGAACGGATTCGTCAATTGGGACGAGACCTATACCATACTCCAAAATCCCAGGATAAGGACGCTCTCCCTTGAAAGCGTGAAAGCCATCTTTTCGGGGCCGGACATGCAGATGTACACGCCGCTGTCCATACTCAGCTACGCGGTCAATTATCATTTTGCCGGACTTGACCCGGTAATTTACCACGCGTTCGACCTTCTCCTGCACCTGGCCAACACCGCGCTGGTGATGATCCTGGTGCGCCTTCTGTTTTCCAGCGTCTGGGCGGCTTTCTTCACGGCCATTTTGTTCGGCATACATCCCGCGCATGTGGAGTCGGTGGCCTGGGCCGCGGAAAGGAAGGACGTGCTTTCCGCTTTCTTTTACCTCGCCTCGCTTACGGCCTGGTCTTTCGGGCCCGGCAAGGTTAAGACCTATCTTCTATCTTTGGCGCTTTTTATCTGCGCGCTGTTCTCAAAGCCCATGGCGGTAACCTTGCCGGCGGCGCTGCTGCTTATCGATTACCTGAAGTCGGAGAAGCTTGAGCTCCGGCACTGGCTGAACAAGGTCCCCTTTCTGGCCCTGGCGGCCGGCTTTGCCCTGGTGCAGATGTCGTACCCGGGGAACACGTTCGGCATGCATTGGGCGAAACGGCTGCTGGTCCCTCTTTATAATCTCGGCTTTTACATTTATACCCTGGTCTGGCCGTTCTCCCTTTCGGCCATGTATATCGCGGTGCCGGGCGGGAAACCGGCCATATACGGTCTCGCGGCGGCGGCGGCGGCGGGCATGTTCTTATTCTGGAAGTATTTCCGCCGCGACAAGGAGCTGGTTTTCGGCGCGGCCTTTTACGTGCTCCTGCTTTTGCCGGTGCTCCAGTTCTTTCCGTTCGGGCCGGTCATCTCCGCCGACCGCTACACGTATCTGTCCTCTATCGGTATTTTCAGCGCGGGGGCCGTATTTGCCGGGCGCTTATGGCGGCGCCTGGGCTCCGCGCACAGGAACATCGCCGCGGTATGCGCGCTAGCCGCGGTCCTGACGCTCGCGACGGCGTCGCGCGTGCGTTGCACGGCCTGGAAGGACGGGGTTACGCTCTGGAGCGATACCGCCCGTAACCAGCCGCCGGCCGATCTGATCTATACCAATTTGTGCGACGCCTACCTGAACGCCGATATGACCGGTAAAGCCGAGACCTGCCTTAACCAGGCGTTGCGGCTCAACCCGGAGAATATACACCACCGTTATAACGCGTGCCGCCTGCTCCTGCAGAAAAAAGAATTCGCTAAGGCGCAAACCTGCTTCGAGAAAATGTTCACGGCAAACCCCTGCCTTGTGCAGGCCTTTAATTACGCCGGGGATATCTGTCTCCGTAACGGAGAGACCGCAAAAGCGGAGCGCTATTACGCCGGGGCGGTCCGCTGCGATAAATATAATCCCTCCGCTTACCGGAAACTGGGCCAGATCGCGCTCTCGCGCAAAGATAAGGCCAAAGCCGTTCTGTTCTACGAGGCGGCGCTCGCCGTTGAGCCGGCCGACAAAGCGACCCGGGGACTGCTGGAAACGCTCCGGTGAGGCCGCCGGCGGGCCGGGTCGCGGCTACACTTGCTTGTGACCGTTTTTTATGAAAAGGTTATTACAGTACAGGCCGGTTTTGGCATGGGTTTTCGCCCTGCTGGCGGTATCGTCGGCCGCCATGTTCCTGGCCGGCTTTCTGCCTATACACGACGCGATAGGGTGGGAGGGGATACACCGGTTCTTCTCGAGCGGGCTGCGAAATTGGCAGATCCCGTTCTGGAATAAATTTTCCCAGGGCGGGACCCCGTTCTACCCGTATTATCAGTCTCTTGGGCTTATCGAGCCGCTGAACCTGGCTGTCGCGCTGGCGCTGAAGGTCCTGGGTGTGCCCATCGGCTACAGCTACGCGGCGACCTATCTTCTGCTCGTCCTGTTCATTACCTTCACATCATATCTGGTCCTGGAACATGTGCTGCGGGACAAACGCCTGAGCGTTTCATTCGCCATGCTCCAGTTGATCGCCCTGCTGCCGGTCTATATCAGGCAGAACGGGATCGTTACGGCGTTCCTTTACATGCCGTCCCTTACATTGATCTGGCTGTTGTTCCTGGAGACGGCCTCCGGCCCTGGAAAAGCCGCGCTGCTGGTACTGGGCGGGGCGGTACTGGGCTTTGCGTCGAATATATATTTGCCCAGCTATGTGGCGTTCTACCTGGCGGCGCTGGCCGCCGCGTCGCTCCTGTTCAACGCCGGACAGAGGAAAGATTTCTTCAGGTTCCTGCGCAGCGCGCCGGGACTGGCCGCGGTGGCGGCCGCGGCGGTAATTCTTCTCTGCCTGGCGGCGCCGATGCTCGCGCTTTTCCGGGATATAAAATATGACAGCGAACTTCTCCCGATGCTCCGGATATTTCAGAAGAACGGCTCCACCCTGGCCGACATTTACGGCTCCGACCTGGCCGGCGACTTTTTTTCTCTCGGCAGGACGGTTTCCACCACGCTTTTTACGCTCCTGGGCGTAGTTCTGGAACCCCTTAAATTGGTGCCTTCGGTCACCGTGTATTACTCCGAGATCGTCCTGTACATCGGATGCATACCTCTTATGTGCGCTCTGTACGCCGCGAGAGTATCCAAGCGGCCGTATGTGAAGGTCTTTTTCTGGTCGGCGGTCCTGCTTCTCCTGGTGAGCTGCAACGGCGGGTACCTTGTGGTCGCGAACGAAGGCGTTCTTCACAAGCTGATATCGTTCCTGTTCCCGCCGCTGAGAACGGTGGATGTCTTTCAGAATTTCGGCGCCGCCGCGATCTTCTGCCTGATCATCTGCGCCGCGGCCGGATTTAAGGAAGCGCTGGAAAACAACGACTTCTCCCCGTTCGCCGCGGGGTTGAATCTGCTGGTCGTGAAGAGTTTTGCCGGCCTGTTCCCGCTGGCCGTCCTTACCGACCGGATCGGGATGTTCATCGGGCGCTTCGGGGCGGCCGCGGCCCTGGCCGCTCTGGCTGCCGGACTTTTGGCTTCGTACCTTATATTCGGCGGCCTGATAGCGGCCGTTAACCGGACTTATTTCGGAACGAAGCCCGTTTACCATCCCCTGTACCTCATCAAATATACGGTTTCGATATTTTTGATCCTTGCTTTTACCGGTAATGTGCTCGCTGTGCCGCCCGGGCACTTCGCCCCCGTTAATTTTCTCCTGGCCGGGGCGTTGCTGTCCCTGGCGTACCTGGAGTTCAGGTCTTTCAAACTGAAGGCAGGCCCGGCGAGTTTGCCGCTCCTTCCTGAAAACAGAAGGCTGGTTATCCTTGCGGTCTCCCTGACGACCATGACCGACCTGGCCCTGGTAAATTACGTGGCCTTGCACGATATGGGGTATTTTTCCGTGCTCACCGGCGTTCTGGTGGAAAATATCTGCTGCGCTTTGCTTTTGGTATCGGCTTCCGCGTCCTTTTGCGCGATCGTCCTGGGAGATAAGAAGATCTTTCTCCCGCTTTTCGAAAGGAGTTTCACGCGGGCCGGCTTCGCGGGCGCGGGGGAAAAAAAGAAAAGCGCCGTCTCGGGCGGTATCCTTGTCGTCTCCGTCATATTGCTCGCCGTATTGGTCGCCGGGGCCCGCAACGGGACGCGGCGCTCGTACAGCTTCCTTGGAGGGCGTTATTTTAACTGGCTGAGCGATAACGGCCTGATCCGGGAGGTTCCGGAGAAATACGCTCCGTACCGTGTTCCTTTTGAGAAGGATTATCCGCAGGGTTTTCCCAGCTTCTGGGGACTGGAGACGTATAGAAAAGAAAAGACATTGTACACTCATGTCGTAGTTAAGGAGCTTGCGGGGGAGAAAGTTTGCGGCGGGAATAGATACAGGGTCCGCTATTCCAGCGCCGCAGCCGTCTCGGGTGAGATGTCTTTCGTATGGGAATTGTATAAGAACGATATTCCCGTGCCTGTTTCGAAGCCCATGAGCGACAAGGATTACCGGTGTTTCCAGGCTCTTTTCCCGGACTATCTGGCGAGCCTGCGCATGCCGTTATGGGAGTCGTTCTATATGACGCGGTATTACTATGACTTTATAGTTAAAGTGGACCTGCCCAGGCAGGTATATGCCGGCGGTATCGTTAACCCCATCGTGGATTTTTTTCCAGTGTCCGGGACGATCATCGCCGCCGACAAATATGAAGCGGCTTCCATTATCAATAAACTGCCGGATACGTCGGCTGGAACCGTTCTGGTGCTTGAAAAGGACGAAAAGGCCGGCCGGTCCGACGCCGGATTCGGGGACTTCTTCGACAAGAACAGACGGCATCAGTTCAAACCCGAAGAGATAGAGCGTTACCTTTACAATCTGCAGCTTCCCCGTAAGCCGGCCCCGGATTTTATTCACATCGTTCAGGATACCGGCGACCGGGTAGTTTTTCAGATAGACGCGCCGCAGGAAGGCTTTCTCTATTATTCCGACGGCTATAGCAAGTACTGGCGCGCGGAGCTTGATGGCAAGCCGGTCGGGATCCATAAAGCCAATATCGCCTTCAAAGCCGTGCGAGTGCCGGCCGGAAGCCATACGGTGGAGTTCCGGTACAGCTACGGTCTCATGCGAGCCGGGCTGTGCCTCTTTGCGGCCGCGATCTCCGCATTGTTCCTTATGGCCGTATGGCTCTATTTCAGGTCCGGTTTCGGTTCCGGCCTCCCTGCCCCGTGACTCCTTTCCCGGCCGGCCGCGCTTCCCCGCCGGCCCTTGACAATCCTATATCATGTTGTACACTATAGTTGTTCCGCCGAAGGATGCCTGAACAAGGAGCGGCGGCTGATTATGAAACCTATCTACCACGCGATTATCGGCCTTTTACTGGCGGCGGCGCCGGGCGCGGTTTGCGCCGCCGAACCCGTCCAATGGGACGCCAACCGTCCGGAATTCAAGTTCTTCCAGGAAAAAGGATCGTATACCGAGGACGCCTGGGACCAGCTCGCGCCCGAAGATCAGGAAAAAGCGCTTGAAGAAGTGAAGGATAAAGCTCTGGAAAGAGAGAAACTCGTCCTTGAGGATTACTCCTACGCGAGTCAGAAATGGGACTCCCGCCAGGCCAAGTTCTATACCGACAAGATCAGGAACGAGGAACTCAAGGTCTTTTACATCTGGGTAGGCAAAGAGGAAGGGCAGGAGTTGAACCGCAAGGTGAGCTTTGTGCGTGACATGCTGGCAAAAGCCTCCACGGAGGAGGGGCTCACCGATGAGGATGCGGCGGCCCTGTCCCGCTACCTGATACCGGAGGCTATAAACGATCTGCGCGCGCTGAAAACGGCGGCAGGAGTCCAGCGCCAGGCGGCGGCCGCGGCCGGGCGGCAGGACCCGGGCAAGGCGGCTGTGAACGCGTCCCTGGACAAAGCTTCTGGGGCCGCTTCCAAGGCCAACGGTAAGGATATCTCCAAGTTCTTCGACGGTTCGGCCGGTAACGGCGACGTCAGCGACCCCGTCTACTCTAAAAAATACGCGCTCCCTAAAGGCGTCGTCGGTTCCGCTGTCGGCGGGATATCCGGTTCCATGTCCAAACAGGTCGCGGGAGCCGCGGACGACTTGCTGGCGCCGAACGGGACGAGCGCCACGACCGTAAAATCGGCGCCCCCGGCCGCCTTGGGTGAGGCGAAAACCAAGTCCAAGGCCCTGACCTCCGACGCTTACGGTATAACTCTGGAGACCGGCGCGGGCGTTAAGACTTTCCGGAAACCCAAGGAAGCCGAGGCCGCGATACGCGAGTTGCCGCCGGGCTCGGTAAAAAAGATAATACTTTACGGCCATGGCGCCCCGGGGCTGCAGTCAGTGGGGGATAACTCGTATGACGCCGAGTCTACCACGGCGCTGCTTAAGGGTAAGATGGCGAAGGACGGCGTGATACAGTTCGCCGGCTGCAACACGGCTTCTATCGGCGGACCCACGCTCAATCCGGCTGTCGGGCTCTCCATGGTGGCCCGCCGGCTGCTTTATTTCAGCGTGCCCTATTTTCTGGACAGGAAGGACGGCAGGAACGCCGAAGACTCCAAACAAGAATGGGAAAAGACCTGGAACGCGGACCTTGCCCGCGACACCAGCAACGGTGTAAAGGGCGCCATAGTCTGCGGTTACCGCACTTTCGGACTTGTGCCCGGCCGCCTGCCGGTAGTCACCCGCCTGATGGGCACCCAGGAAGCCACGACGCCCGGCTATGTGGCCGGTAAAAAAGCCTGCTACCAGGATGGAAAAGAGGTGCCCGCGCCATGACCGATCTGAACTATATACTTGAAACGATACTGTTGCTGGCCGTTCCTTTCGTGCCTGTGGCGATAGGCGTTATGCTGCGCCGCAAGTTCCCGCGGCCCGCTGAAGGCGCCGCCGCCACGGGGGGGCAGAAGGCCGGGCGCCTCGCCGGGAATCTGTTGTTCTGGGGCGGCATAGCCGGGATAGTTTTTATGGTGATAGTGCTGCTGAATTTTAAAGGCAAGATCTAGCCTGTGGATGCGCCGTTTCAGGGCCTATGGCCGGCGGACGGCCTGGTCGCAGCGCCTTAGTACCGGAACAGGGACGCCGCCTCCTTTTAACCGAAGGGGGCGGCGTTATTTTTCCGCGGTTTCGCTTACGGGTACGGTTTAAAGGTGCAGGAATATTCGTCGCCGGTCTTGCGGCACTGGGCGGCGCTGACCCCTACCGTCCAGTTCTCCTCTTCCTGGTAGAAGCTGTTGGAGGCCAGGGCCAGGATAAGTTTGGGGCCGGCGTCGAGCGTGACCACCAGTTTGCGCGCGCCGTTCAGCGTGACGAACATCGAGCACGCGGCATAATTGTCTTCCGAACAGTTCAGCGATTCCGCAAGGAGGGAATCAGTTCCGCCGTTTATCACGTGGAAGTCGGCTTGTTCCAGCCTGGCCGCCAGGTCCAGAGCCGTCCACATTTCTTTGGCCGGGGCTCCAGTGGTTTCCACGTCGCCTTCGGCGCGGTCCTTCAGGTCCCGTCCGCCGACTACGGGCATATATTTTCCGTTGCGCAGTATATAGCCGTGGCCGTTGTAGACCGCCGGCACGAATTGCCCGGTGGCCGCGTAAATGAAACCGCCGCCGGCGGGGATCACGGCGTAGGTCTTTCCGGTAGCCGGGTCGAGTATTATGCGCGTGCGTACAGCCGTCGGGACGGTCCGGACCGCGGGCATCACATCCGCGGGGGAAGCGAACCCGGCGGGGGACACGGCTTTCAACTGGGAAAGGGCCTGTTCTTCCTGGGCCGGCAGCGCCGCGGCCTGGAAGATGAAGAGAGCGGCTAAAAGCGTGATATTTTTCATAAAACCTCGTTAAATGATATGTTGCCTGACAAAAATATATCACTTACCGGTAATACTGTCAAATTCAAAAGGGCGCCGCCTTGCGGACGCCCTTTTAAATTTACCGCCGTATCTGCAGGCCTATCTCGCGGCCGGGGCCGCCGGGGCCTGCGCCGAGTTGGGGGGAACCACGTCGTAGAGGCAGGAGAAGTTCCCGGCATTTTCGCCGAGGGGGTAGCGAAGCTCGTTCACTTTCCTGATGAAGAGATCGGCCCATTCTTCGGCCGAGTGCATCGGCGCCCGCTCGGGCGCGCGGGCCGCGGTGAAGATATCGGCCAGTTGCGCGCGGGAAAGCATGGACATCCTGCGCACCAGTAGTTGCCTGGCCTGCTCGCCTATCTGGTGCAGGTTCCTGCCGCTGGCGTCCACGCCTTTCAGGGAGCCGGTCCCGACCTCGTTAAGGCTCATAATGCATTTGGCGGGGTCGAGCCATACCTTTTCCTTGGCCCACGACTCGAAGTTCATCCTCTTGTTATGGTAGAGCGCCTTTCCGCCGAAAGTTATTCCCACGTCCTGCATATGGACTATGGGCTTCAGGCATCCGGCCTTTCCGGTGGCCGGGTCCGCGACCACGTCCTTTTTCTCGCAGGAGATCGCGTTGTTGGCGGCTTTATTGTCGGTATTGCCCAGGAACTGCGCCAGGCCCGCCAGCGCTTCCGCGCCCACACGGTCCTCTATTCGGTAGAACTCGTCAAAGCCGACGCCGGAGTTCGCCGTGATCTCGATGCGCTCGCCAAGCTTGTCTTCGGTGGCTACCTTTTGGCCGTTGACCCACGCCCCGGGGTCGGCTTCGCTCACAAAAGGGTCGGAAGGGCAATCCGGACAGGTCAGAGTGATCGGGTACATCCTGTCGGCGCCCGCGCCTATGGCCGTCATGATCCAGGTCGCGGCCACTTCGCACTGGACTTCGCCGTTATCCTTGCCGTATTTTATTTTAAGTTTTTTGCCCTTCGGATCCTCGCACTTGAATTTGGGCGTCTTGCCGCTGGGTGTTTCGCCTTCGTAGGCGACCGCCGTCGGGATATATTTGCAGGTCACAAGTTCTTCGGGCACGTATTTGAGCGGATCGAAAGGGCCTTTCTTGAAATCCAGCGCCGCGACGTTCAGCGATCCTTCCGGCGCCCACAGCTGCGCCTTCGCGATGTACTCGTTCCGTTCGGCTTCTGAAACAAAGCCGAATTTGACCTTTTCGGGACCGGCTTTGGACGTCTCGGACCGGAAGACCCTCGCGGGTGTTATGGTAATGCCGTCCGCCGGTATGGCGGCTTTCACTTTCGGAGCGGTAAGCCCGCTCAAGCCGTTAAAATCCGCGGCATAGGCGCCGCCGGTCATTCCCAGCGTAACCGCAAGCGTAAGTAGTATCTTCATCTTAATTATCTCCCTATCCTTAAATCTTATATATATCCCCGACCGAAGATCCGGAGTGCGGCCTTACGCCTTTTTCCGCCCGCCGGGCTGGTTCGCCGGCGGGCGGGTTCGTAAGGCGGCTTATTCTTACTTCACTTTCTTAATGTTCACGGGAACTCCGGGGGTCACGTCTCCGTCCATTTTGATCGAACTCGTAACATCCGCGCCCGCCGTCAGAGTCTCGAGGGTCTGTCCCGTCAGGTTCATGGTGTGGGATAAAGTGCTGCCGCTGCAGTCGGGGAAGTCGGTGACAAGAAGGGACGTGTTAACGTCCAGAGCGTAGGTCCCTTCGCAAACAAGATTGCCGCCGGCCGAATGCGGCTTGACGAGGGTGGCCTTGCCTTCGGCATAGGTCACCTGCATCGGGGGCATCCCTTCCATCTTAACGCCTACCACGTACTCGCCCTGTATGTTGTCCATGGTCAGCGGCGTTCCCGCGGGAGCGGGAACTGACGGCGTTTCCGCCACCGGCGCCGGCGACGGAAGTACGGCGGTTTCCGTCGACGGAGCGGACTCGGTCAGTTGAGCTAAAACATCGCCGGCGGCCATGGCGGGCCCGGTCGTCATAGCGGTGAAGAATACTGCGCATATCAGTTTGTTCATTATGATCTCCCCTATTTCCGATTTTTAAGTTCAAAGCTGTTGACTACCCCAGCTTGCTGACTAAAGTAAATCATTATTTGCCGTTTTGCGTATGAGGCCAAGGTCCCGGGCGGGGAAAGTTATTAGGCCCCGGCTATTACCCCAAAGACCCAGATACGGTATTTTGTGATCGAAAGAAATTGACCTTTGGGCCTAGACGGCGTCTTACCTAAAGATCGCGGCCATACGGGACCTTTGACTCTATCGGGCTCGGCGGAAGAATCGCTATAGTTTAACCATCGTCGCGCGCTTTCGGCGCGCGGCTTATGCGGGCGGGGGTAAACCGGGCCCGCGATAATTACGGGGCCCCGGGCCCCTTAAAGGGGAAATATCATGCAGACCAGTGTATGCGCGGTGGATCCGGTCGGCGCCTTTAGCCGGGGAGGCAATACTTTACTGTTGCCGCTCTTTGGAAGGGAACCGCTCATTGAAAAGCCGGCCAAGCATGGAAAATTTAAAAGGATAGAGGACAAGGTGTTGCTTTCCCAGGAGCAGGCCGGGCTGCTGCTTGGCGATGTGAACCGCCATATGAAGCCCTCGTACCTGCGCGAAGGAACGGAATTCACTCTGATCTCCTCCTGCTATTTTGACGGCGCGGGACTGGATTTTTTTCATCACCACTTCCTGAAAACCCCGAAACGCTATAAACTGCGCGTCCGCCGGTATGCCCCCAATGGGATCTGGAGCGAAGAGGCGCCGCTCATCGAATTGAAATCCAAGGAAGAAGGCATTTCCAGAAAAAGACGGTTTTCGCTTACGCGGGACAACTATGAGCGCGTAATGTGCGGAAAAACGATACACATAACGGAAGAGCTGAGGGCTCTGAACCCGAAAGCCGCAAGCGAGAAACTCCTGAAGTGGGTGACAAAGATCAACGGCTTTATACTGGAATACGGACTGCGCCCGGTGCTGCGGGTTCAGTACAAGCGCTTCGCGTTCGAAGCGGCGGATGGTTTCCGTCTGACGATGGACCGGGACCTTAACATAGAAGCGCTTGATTTTAACGTGTCCGAAGCGGCCCGGACCTCCCTGATCTCGGATGAGATCTGGGGGAAAGCGCGGGTGCTGGCGGCAAAATACGACAGGTCGCGGCACTGCGTGGTGGAACTCAAGCATACCGGCCGCCCGCCGCAGTGGGTGGAATCATTTTTAAAGCAGCGCGTTATCGAGGAAACGAGCTTTTCAAAGTACTGCTGGGCCGTTAATGAGACCGCCCGCCGGGACGCGCTGAGGGCGGAGGCGTAAGGGCCGCGGTCAAGACGGCCATCGAGGAGCGATCTAATGCATATTCCTGTCGATATGTCGGCTCAGCAGATCTCGTTCGATTTCGCTGATGTTTCCATCCTGTTCGGGAATTCTATTCTGCTCGGCCTGATGCTAACCTGGGTCACGTATCTGGTCGTGTGCCAGACGGAAGAGGACGAGGACGACGAAGAGGGTGTCCTGTCGCCGAAAGACAGGTATAAGCTTTTTCTCGGCGCCTCCAATATCCTTTTTATGTGCGTCGGGCTTACCGGCGTCATGCTTCTCGTCGGCAATAACCTGGCCCGCGCCTTTGCCATCGGCGCCGCGCTGGCGTTGTCCCGCTTCCGCGTGAAGATCAGTAAGAAAAGTACCGGTACTCATCTCATGTTCGGTATCATCGCCGGTATAGCGTGCGGCCTTGACCAGCTTGCCATTGCCTGGGCCTGCTCGATGATCTATGTGGCCCTGCAGCTGGCCCTCTATTTCGCTTTCCGGAAAAAATAACCCCCCGGTTGCATGCCGTACCGAGAATTCATAAAATAGAACCTTAGCCATTTCAGCGCCGGAGGCGACATGCTCAGAGATATAGCCGATCTTTTTATAGACCCTATTCTACATATATGGGCCATTTTCGCGGCCTATATGCCTAATCTCATAGCCGCGCTCCTCTTTATCCTGTTCGGCCTGTTCATCGCCAGGGTGCTGAGTTCCCTTCTCGAGCAGTTCCTTCGTAAGATAAAGCTGGATTCCTATACCAGCCAGGTAGGCATTAACGAGATCATGGTGCGCTTCGGTTTTGGCCGCTCTCCGGCCGCCATCATAGGTTTTCTCATCTACTGGTCGCTCATCACGGTCTTCTTCGTCTCTGCCGCCAATATCATGAACCTTACCGTGATCTCGGATATCCTTGAACGTTTTATTATTAATTTTATCCCCAAAATAGCCGCCGCTATCTTTATCGCCTTCGGCGGCCTTATGTTCGCCAAGTTCATCTCTGACGTGGTCATTAACTCCGCCACGGCCAACAACCTGCGGGGGGGCAGATCGCTTTCCAAGATCGTCCATTTCGTCATCCTGGTGTTCACCGCCATAGCGGCGGTGGAGCAGTTGGGCATAGAGATGAAGATCATCCGCTCCAGCCTGAACATCCTGTTCGCCTCCTTCGGCCTGGCCTTCGCCATAGCGGTGGGCCTGGGCGCCAAGGACATAGCCCACGGCATCATAAAGGGCATGTTCACGGAGAACAAGGAAGAGAAGTAGACTTGTCGTACCGAAGTTTTAAGAAATAGGCCCGGCGGGGAATCCCCGCCGGGCCTATTTTTGAACCGCCGGACGCGGTTCTGCACGCGGCGCCGGAGAATTCCGTCAAAATACGCCGCTTTTTGGTATTATAGCGATAGCGGCCCGATTAAGGACGGGGATAAGTCCGTGGAATAGCGCGCCTCCGATCTGAAATGTCTGCGCATAACGCAACAACCTCGATAAGCGGCTTACTGCGAACTCTATGAAAAGAAAACTGATCCTGGCAAAAATCCTCGCCGTAATCTCTGCCGCGGAATTCGCGGTCATGATCCTGATCAACAAGCTGGACATATCTCCCGGACCGGTTCAATACCTCGCCGATGTCGTTTTACTCGCGATCATCTTGACCCCGATTCTGTTCTTTTGGATCATCCGGGAGCGGATATCGAAAGAATCAGCCGAAAAAAGCCTTTTTTCCTCCGAAGCCAGACTCCAGAGCTTTATGGGGCAATCTCTTAATTCTCAAACCGCGCTCAACTCGATCCTGAAAATAGCCCTCGAAGACGTCTCGCTGCATGACAAGCTTGATAAAACGTTGCGGGAATTATTTGCTTTGCCGTGGCTGTCTATACAGTCGAAAGGGGCCATATTCGTCGCCGAGACAATCGGCGGGGTCTTGCGCATGGAAGTTCAGCGCGGCTTGTCCGATTTCCTGCTGACTTCCTGCGTGCGCGTCCCTTTCGGCAAGTGTCTCTGCGGCAAAGCGGCTTTAGCGGCGAAACCGGTATTCGCCGCCCATATTGACGAGCGGCATGATATAACCTACGATGGCATTCTTCCGCATGGACACTATTGCCTGCCCATAATGTTTAGCGGTAAAGTGCACGGAGTGCTTAATTTATATATCGAGGATGGTTCCGTAAGGAACGATGGCGATGAAGCCTTTCTCATTTCCGTGGCGGACATCATCGGAGGCATGATCCAGCGCACAAAAATCGAGGAACAACTCCACCAGGCTCAGAAAATGGAGGCTGTGGGCAGATTAGCCGGCGGCGTAGCTCATGACTTCAACAACGTGCTGACCACTATTTTAAGCGGTGGGACATTCTTGCTCAACAATCTTACCCAATCCGATCCCAACCGCGAAGATGTCAATGAGATCATAGCCGCTGGAAGGCGCGCCGCCAGGTGATTGCGCGCCGGATCATCGCCCTTAACGAACTTGTTTTGGGAATAGATAAGATGCTTAGACGTGTCATCGGCGAGCACATTGAGTTGATAACGCTGCCGGGCGAGAATTTAAGATTTGTCAAAGCGGATCCGGGCCAAATCGAGCAGGTCATAATAAACCTTTCCGCCAATGCCCGGGATTCCATGCCTAACGGCGGCAAACTGACTATTGAAACCGATAATGTGTCATTGGGCGACGACTACGCGCACGCTCATCCCGAAGTATCACCGGGAGAATACGTGATCCTTGCTGTCAGCGACACCGGAACCGGCATGACCGCCGAGGTGCAGACGCATCTATTCGAACCTTTTTTTACGACAAAGGAGCCCGGGAGGGGCACCGGACTGGGGCTCGCCACCTGTTACAGCATCGTTAAGCAGAATGGCGGCCACATAACGGTGTATAGCGAACTGGGGAGGGGGACAACGGTCAAAGTTTATCTGCCGCGCACGGAGGGAACTGCCGGGGAGCTCCCCGCAACGATACCATGCCGCATTTTACCGAGGGGCACCGAGCCGATCATGCTGGTGGAAGACGATCCGGCTATCCGCCGAATGGCCGCCAGGATATTGCGGCAACAGGGGTATGCGGTGTTGGAAGCGGCGACGGGCGCGGACGCTTTGCGCAAGATCCAGGAGCAGCCCGAAGACGGTCTGCGCTTGCTGATCACGGACATCGTTATGCCTGAAATGAACGGGAAGGAACTCGCACAAACCGTCAAAAAGCGTTGCCCCCAGGCAAAAGTGCTTTACATCTCCGGCTATACGCAGAATGTTGTTGTCCACCATGGGATACTGGATCCCGGCATTAACTTCCTCCAAAAACCGTTTACGCTCGAAGACTTCGCGTGCAAAGTACGCGAGGTAATAGACTCATCCGACTAGCGAGAGCCGCCTGTTTCT
>Ga0334722_10002668_pt1 | contig 19876 bp, 19 predicted proteins | sample C3_bottom_MG_FD_207210 | JGI IMG/M metagenome (GOLD analysis project Ga0334722, IMG submission 207210) | Sediment microbial communities from Yellowstone Lake, YNP, Wyoming, USA - C3_bottom | ecosystem: Environmental > Aquatic > Freshwater > Lake > Sediment | place: USA: Wyoming | collected...
CGTATTGCGCCCGCGCGCCAGGCGCTCCAACTCGATGCGGTCTCGTCGTGGTACGGTGAGCGTCCTGCTGGTCCTCATGCCCAGCAGTCTATCATAACTAATGGAAATTAGGAAACACTACACTAGCAAAACACCGCCCTCGCGGTGAGCTCGCGCCCGGCTCGAGGTGGTCGCGTTGCACGAAGCCCCGCCACTTCGGTGTGCCATGGCTGTGCCACGCGTCACTCGTGCACCGAAAGCGTCGGGTTTGCGACGACGCATGCTCAGGTGAGATACCCGAAACCTCGCCGTCTAGCATCTGAGTCACGACGGGATCGCGGGCCAGCGCGCCCGCGCCCCGCCAAGTGGCGGGGTGTGTCGAGCGACGCGGACTCTGTACTCGATCAAGAGCAGAACAGCCAGACGTTCACGCCTGTGGTTCCCGCGAACCCGCCGCTCGACACATGTACGACGACATACGGCGAACGTGCGCCGCTGCCGCCGAACACTAGAGTGCCTGAGTTTGGTCTCGGCCCCGCGCCAGAGTTCATGTACTGGGAACTCGGAATGAATGAAATCAGCCCGAAGGACGTTGCCCCGTCCAGGGACTCAAAGACGGTTGTTTGTAAGTCAGGTCCTGGATTAGCGGACACGAATACATCGAGATGAGCGCATGAGCGTACGTCTGCTGAGCCCTCGACCGCACCATTTGGAAAAGTGACCCCATCAGTAATGACCGGGATGATCGTGCCAGACGGCGAGGAAGACGAGACAACGCTGACATTCACGGTGCCCTGCTCGTGCACCTTGATGTTGCCGTTCGCGTCTTTGTTCTGCTCGGCAACCGCGAGGTTGCCGTTCGCGTCCGTCGGCAACACGATGGGTGCGGGAAGGGGCAGCAGCCCGAAGGTCATCTTCGCCAGCGTGATCACGTCGCCGGTGAAGTTGATGTGGCCGTTGCCATCGACGTCGCCTGGGATGATGTCGATGTGCCCGGTCGGCTGCGCGTGGGCGCTATGGCGGGATCGCAGGCCGAACCCTCCTGCTAGTACCGTCAGGATGAAAACGCCGACCAACCCGAGGATGATGAAGCGCCGCATGCGACACCCCCTTTCGGAGCGATGCTACACCTACCACGCGTGGGGCGTCGATGGCGGCCGTTCGCCGCACCCCGGACGGGCGATGATTTGCCCGCACGATCCGCCCGTCGCTACAATCTCCCGCAAGCCGAGGTAGCTCAGGTGGTAGAGCACGCGACTGAAAATCGCGGTGTCGGCAGTTCAACTCTGCCCCTCGGCACCACTCCCCCCCACCAGCTGGCAGTCACGGACGCTTCGCGCGCGACAGCTGCGCCCGCTGACGGGACGCGTCAGCGCTCGGGCGCCCGCACCATCCGCACCAGCTCGTCGAATCGAATGCCGTCGATCGCGCCGTCGCCGCCGCGCGTGAACGCGACGTGGTCGATGCCGTCCGCGCGCTCGATGCCGAAATAGAGCGGGTCCGCGGCGTCGTCCGGAACGAGGCGCACGCCGCCCTTCCACTTCCCCCAGCGCGAGCGCAGGATCAGGCTCTCGCCGTCCCGCTCGATGCGGACCCGCCCGGTGCGCGTCGCCGGACGGAAGTTGGTCAGCCGTCCCGGCGTCAGTTCGTACAGCCCGGGCGCCTGCTCGAGGACCCCGGCGGCGGTGCCGCCGGCCGGACGCAGTCGCACCTCGGGCGCATCGACGACCGCTCTCTGGATTCGGGAAAAGATCGGCGCCGGCTCATCGAGCATGATGTTCATGTGCTGCACGACAGCAATGTTCTCGTCCGGCAGGAACGCCAGGTTGGAGTTCCAGCCGCCGAAGTACGAACCGCCGTGGCCGATCCATGTCCGCCCGAAGCGCGGCCCGCGTGAGAACGACAGCCCCCACGACACGAAGCGCGGGTCGTCGCCGTACTGCGACGCGATCATCGTCTCGAACGTGCTCGGGCGGACGATGCCCGCGCCGCCGCGCAGCAGCGCCGACGCGTAGCGCAGCATGTCCGGCAGCGTCGACTGCACGCCGCCCGCCGCCAGCCCGGCGGAGTTGAACTCCCCCGCGAAGCGCCCGCGGATGTTGTCGTCGCGCACGGGCGTCTCGTCCGGGATCGGTATGCCTGCGCGCTCGAGCTGCTGCCGCGTGTCGTCGTTCGGCGCGCGGTGGTACGGCGTGGTCAACGCCGCGTGTGTCTGGCCCAGCACGTCCGTGTCGCGCATCCCGAGTGGCGCAAAGATGCGCCGCTCGAACACGTCGTGCAAGGTCTCGGCTCCTTCTACGCGACGGATGATCTCGCCGAGCAGGTTGTAGCCGTTGTTGGCGTAATGCCACTTCGTGCCCGGCTCGAACTCCGTGACGATGCCGTCCGCGTACATCGTCGCGAAGTTGCCCGGCTTCGGCTTGGTGTTCTGGTCAGGGTTCACGAAGTCGCGCAGGCTCGCGACCGTCGGTGCTTCGCCGATCCCGCCCGTGTGTGTGAGCAGATGGCGTATCGTCATCGATCTGCCGGGACCTTCGATCATCAGCTCCGGCAGCAGTTCGAGCACGCGGTCTTCGAGACGGATTCGGCCCTCGTCGACGAGCGCCATCGCGCACAGCCCCACCATCGTCTTCGTGATCGAGGCGATGCACTGGCGGCGCGTCGGGTCCATCGCCGTGGCGGATTCTATGTCGCCGAGGCCGAATCCCTCGCAGAACAGCACGTCATCGCCGCGCACGACGCCGATCGCGATGCCGGGGATGCGGTATCGCTCGATCGCTTCCATCGCCGCCGCACGGATGCGGTCGCCCATCGCGTCGCGCCGCGACGGACCGGCGGTCTGCGATGTATCCGTTGTATGTTGCTGCGGCATCGGCATCAGTCTCCGGCCACTCCGCACGTCCAGGCGTCGGTCCGCGTTGCACCCGAGCAGAAGCGGGTTGAGCCGATCGTACCGCGTTTTCCGGCTCCAAGCGCCGGTATCAGCCGAAGTTGTGCGACTCCGGCGCCTGCATCGCGTGCGGGATCGGCAGCAGCTCGAAGCGCTCCGCCAGCACGTTGACCGTGCCTTCCTTGCGCTGCAGCTCGCCGTGGACGATGACGAACGGCTCGCCGCGGACGAGCGCGCGCTGGCGCTCGTGCAGCCACGGGGGGACGATGACGTTGACCATGCCAAACTCGTCTTCCAGCAGCAAAAAGACGAAACCCTTCGCCGTGCCCGGCTGCTGGCGGCAGACGACCATGCCCGGCACGTCTACCCGGGTGGCGTCGGGCATCTTCAGCAGGTGACCGAGCGACGGCAGCGACTCGCCCAGGTGCGGGCGGATGAGCTGCATCGGGTGGTAGCCGGGCGAGAGCGAGAGCAGCCGGTAATCAGCCGTCATGCGCTCCCACTGGCTCATGTCCTGGAGCGGCGCATAGTCCTGTGCGATCGGGAGCGCAAGCGACATCTGGATGTTCGGCGGGCTGTAGAGCAGGCCCAGTTGCCAGAGCAACTCGCGGCGGTTCATCCCGAAGCAGTCGAATGCGCCGACCGTCACCAGGTTCTCGATCGCGTCCTCGCGCAGGCGGCAGGCGGGGATGCGGCTCATGCGGCGCATGAAGTCGGCGAGCGACGCATAGTCGCCGTGCTGCGCCCGCTCGGCGGCCACCCCCTGTGCCACGTCCTGGCCGATCCCCTTGACGTAGCCGAAACCGACACGCAACGATCCTTCCTCGACGGTGCAGGCGGCGCTGCTCGCGTTGATATCGGGCGGCAGGACGTTCACGCCGTGGCGCTTCGCATCGTGCACCAGGACGTGCGGCGGGTAGAAGCCCATGGGTTGCGAGTTGAGCAGCGCGCACGTGAACTCGACGGTGTAGTAGCGCCGGAGCCACGCCGACTGGTACGCGAGGAAGGCGAACGCGGCGGCGTGGCTCTTCGGGAAGCCGAACTCGGCGAACGCCACGATCTTCTCGAAGACCACCCGCGCCACGTCATCCGCAACGCCGTTGGCACGCGCTCCTTCGATGAACATCTCGAGGAAGCGGCCCATGTTCTCGCGCGAGCGCTTGCGGCTCATCGCGCGGCGCAGCGCCTCGGCCTGGCCTTCGCTGAAGCCTGCGACGGCGATCGCCGCCTGCAGCACCTGCTCCTGGTAGAGGATCACGCCGAGCGTCTCGCTCAACACCGGCTCCAGGCTGGGGTGGTCGAACGGCGGCTTGAATCGCGGGTCGGCGAGCAGCGCCTGGCGGTGGCGGACGTACGGGTTCACGGCGCCGCCGACGATCGGCCCGGGCCGGATGATCGCCACCTGCACGGTGAGGTCCTCGATCGAGCGCGGGCGCGTGCGGGGCAGCATCTGCATCTGCGCGCGGCTCTCGATCTGGAAGACGCCGACGGTATCGGCCTCGCAGACCATGTCGTAGACCTGCGGGTCGTTGAAGTCGATGCGGCTGAGGTCCTCGATGTGGCCGTGCTGCTCGGCGATCAGGTCCGAGCATTCTTCGACGAGCGAGAGCATCCCGAGCGCCAGGAAGTCGATCTTGATGAAGCGCGCGTCGTCAATCGAGTCCTTGTCCCACTGGCAGATGTAGCGGCCTTCCATGGCCGCCTGTTCCACCGGCACCAGCTCGATGATCGGCTTGGTGGAGATCACCATGCCGCCGACGTGCTGGCTGAGGTGGCGGGGGAAGCCCGAGATCTGCTCGGACAGCTCGATCAGGTCGCGCCAGATCGGCGCATCGAGCTTGCCGGCGTACTCTTCGTAGCGTGACATCTCGGCGGCGATATCCGCCCCGCTCCCCCAGCCGGCGCGCTTCGCGAGACGGTCCAGTTCGCTTTCGGCGATGCCGAGCGCCTTGCCGACGTCGCGGATGGCGCTGCGCAGTTTGTACGTGGGGAAGCTCGCGACGAGCGCGGCGTGCTCATTGCCGAAGCGCTCGTACACCTGCAGGATCAGCTCCGCTCGGATGTCGCGCGGAAAGTCGAGGTCGATGTCCGGGACGGAGGAGATCTCGTCGCTGAGAAAGCGGCCGAGAAAGAGGTTGTGCTTGATCGGGTCGACGTGCGACAGGCCGATGAGATAGCAGAGGATCGAGCTGACCGAGGAGCCGCGGCCGCGGCCGGGCGGCAGGCCGGATTTGCCGCGCGCGCTGTGCTTGCCGCGCACCTTCGCGGCGACGTCACGGCTCAACTCCAGCAGGTCGCGGTAGATGAGGAAGAAGCCTGAGAGGCCGTGCTTGCGCACCAGGCGTAGTTCTTCTTGCAGACGCGCTTCGACCGCGGGAGGAATGCGCCCGGCGATCGTGCCGTAGCGCTCGCGCGCGGCCTGCCGGCACACCGTCTCGAGATACTCGTCGGCGGTGGAGCCGTCGGGCGCTTCGTAATCCGGGAAGCGGTAATCAAGGTCCGTCGTGAGGTCGAACGTACAGCGTCCGGCGATGCGGGCGGATTCCTCGATCGCCTCCGGCCACTCGGCAAACAGCTCCTCCATCTCTTCGTGCGGCTTCAGGTAGTACTCGGAGTTCTCGCGGCGCTCACGGTGCGATGCCTCGAGCGTGCTGCGATTGCGGATCGCCACCATCACGTCCTGCAGGCGATGGCGCTCCCGTTCGTGGTAGTGGACGTCGTTCGTGGCGACGTAGCGCAGGCCGTGGCGGCGAGCCAGGTCTACGAGACGGCGGCAGCGCTCCGTGTCGCCGTGCACCAGGTTCTGCTGCAGCTCGATGTAGAAGTTCTCCGCGCCGAACCACCCGATATACCGCAAGAGCGCAGCTTCGGCCGCTGCAACGTCGCCAGCTGCGATGAGCGATGGCACCTCGCCGCGCTTGCAGCCGGAGAGAGCGATCAGGCCGCGCGTGTACTGCGCAAGCACGTCGAGTGCCAGGTGCGGATCCTTGCGCTCGCCGCTGAGGTGCGCGGTGGAGAGCAGGCGGCAGAGGTTGTTGTAGCCCTCGACGGTGGCGGCGAGCAGCGTCAGGTGGTGGCCGTGCTCGAGCGTGACCTCGGCGCCCGTGATCGCGCGGATGCCGAAGGCCTTCGCGGCCTGCGCGAACTCCATCGACCCGTAGAGGCCGTCGTGGTCGGTGAGCGCGAGCGCGCTGTAGCCCAACTCGTGCGCGCGCAGGATCAGGTCGTAGGTGCTGGACGCGCCATCGAGCAGCGACCAGCAGGAGTGGAGGTGGAGCTCTGCGCGGTAGCGGTGGTGGGGGTCTGGCATGGGCAGTTATACTTTTCCGGACGCAGTTATACCGGCGAGGTGAGCCATGCCAGCGAAGGATAGGCCAATGGAACGGGCACCGCGATTTGTGGGAAGACACCTGACCGCAAAAGGGCGAGTCTCTGCAAAAGGGTGGGTAGTCATCCCGAAGGAGATCCGCGATGAGATGGGCCTTAATCCCGGCGATGAAGTGTCGTTTTCGCTCGATCCGCCGGTTCCAGGTATGAAACAGGTCCGAGAACTGTACACACTCCACTTGATCCGTGTGCCCGAAGATCCGGTCGCAGTGTTCTCGGGCATGTTCAAACGTAAGCCCGGCGAACCTTCGTGGACTGGAAACCTGGTTCGCGAAAGGCGGCGAGAAGTAGAACGTGAAGAACGAGAGATCCAGCAAGGCCGACGCAAGCGGAAGCGATCAGCTTGACGCGCTACGTCCTGGACAGTTTTGCCATACTCGCTTCCTATCGCGGTGAAGCGGGTTCCAGCCGGGTAGGGAACTTGCTGACAGACAGAACGCACTCGCACTGGATGACATACGTCAATGCCGGTGAGGTGTACTACCAGATTGCGCGAGAGCAAAGTGTGCAGGTGGCAGAAGACGTTTTGCGCTGGTTGGAAGCACTCCCAATCACGTTTATGGAAGCCGATCGTGAGCTTACGCTGGAAGCGGCTCGCTTGAAATCGCTGTACGCAATTTCTTACGCAGATTGCTTTGCGACGGCGCTTGCTCTGCGGGTCAATGCCGCTGTCATCACGGGCGATCCGGAGTTTCGAAAGCTCGAACTGGCGCGAGTCATAGATATCGAGTGGCTGCCAGCCAAGCCGAAGACAATCCGCTAATACCGCTGCAGCCACCACGCACCTCGCCGCAGATCCAGATACACCGTGGCGACGCGGTCGCCTTCGAGCTGGAGCTGGTAGTACATGCGCGAGACCGGCTGCTCGCGCCACCATTCATCGTCGATCCGCCAGCGGTCCTGCACCGAGGTCACCGCTCGTATCACTCCATCCAGCACGACCGTCTGCGGCCTTCTGCGATCGTCCGTCTCGACGCGCGCTTCCTGTGGCGACGCTAGAGGTCGTAGTCGATGAGTGCGTAGCGCCGTTCGGGAATCCTTGACCACGGCTCCACCTCCACTACGCGCGCTACCTGTGACTCGCCGCCAAAACGTGCCTTGAGCTGGCGCAACGCGGCGAGCATCTGCGCGCGCCTTCGCGCCTGTTCCGCGAAGAGCAGGCTGCGCTGCTTCCCGGTCTCCGCCGTCAGGCCGACGAACTCCAGCGTCATCTCTTCGACCGGGCCGGCCAGCTGCAGCGGCTCGATCAGCTTCTTCAGCACGAAGACGATGCTGTCTTCATCGCCGAGCGGCTCCCGGAACGTCAGTGTGCGCTCCCAGCTCCCGCCATCGAGCAGCGCCAGGCACAGCCGGAGCTGGCGCACGTGCCGGTAGCGCATGGTCGGGCGCTGCAGCAACCGCCCGGCGAGCTGGCGAGCGGCGATGACCAGCGCCGCGCCGTTCACCGTCGGAGCTGGCATCGTGAGCGAGCCGCTGATCGGCTCCCTGCGTTCTCTCGGCAGGAAGGGCGTGGGGTCGATGCCGCGCGCCAGTTCCCACAACGTGCGCCCTTCGCGGCCGAATTGTGCCTGCACCGGGCCGATCTCCAGCTGCGCGACATCGCCGAAGGTGCGGAGGCCATACAGCGCGAGCTTGCGCTGGGCGTCGTATGAGACGGGGAGGAATGACGTGCTGAGCGGCGCGAGAAACCGCTGCTCGCTGCCGGCTGGCACCACACTCACTTCGCCGGGCGCGCTGACGGTCGCGGCGGCCCAGGCCACGAACTTGCCTTCGCCCACGCCGGCGCTGGCCCGTACGCCGCTGGCCGCGAGGATAGCGCGCACCAGACGCTCCGCCGCTCCGGACTCCGCCACGGCATCAGCGTGCGGATCGATCGCGGCGAAGGTGGTGCCGGGCTCGCCCGATTCGACCAGCGGCTCCGCTGCTTCGAGCGCGTCGAGCATCGATTCGGACGCGCGGCTGTAGAAGATCGGGTCGGGCGGGAGCAACACCAGATCCGGCACGATGGTGCGCGCGTCGCGGAGCGGCATGCCGGCGCGGATGCCGAGCGCGGCGGCTTCGGGCGAGCAGTCGAGGACCTGGTTCTCGCCCGGCGGCGGCTCGCCGATGGCCACCGGGCGCTTCGCCAGCCGCGGCGCGCGCCGGCGTTCCAGGGCGATCCGGAAGTTCGGGACCGTGACACAGGCCAGGCGCATAGCCGGCTCCGATTGGGAGACTACCCCCTCACCCGGCCAGGTCCGGGTTATTGGTGGGCGTGCGTTCAGTATAGAACGTGTGTTCTAGACGTCAATAGCCTCCGGGGCTGATACGAGGCTGCGTGTCAGGAGCCAAAACGAAGCTACGAAGCCGGCCTAAGACGCGAGCGGGTCGAGCAGCACGGTCGCCTCACCCTTGACAACGGCTTCACCCGCCTGGTTCAGGCAGTCCGTGCGCAACGTGACGATCCGCTTCTCAGTGTCGATTGCCGTCACCTCCGCTTCCGCCGTGATCGTGTCACCGATGGCGACGGGCAGCCGGAATCGCATCTGCTGGCTCAGATACACCACCAGCCAGCCGGGGGCGAGCTTCGTGCCAAGCACTGCCGAGATGTAACCCGCCGATAACATGCCATGCGCGATCCGATGCCCGAAGCGCGTCCGTGCGGCGAAGCCATCATCAAGGTGCAGAAGCTGATTGTCTCCGGTCACATCAGCAAACGCGGCGACGTCTTGCTCGGTCACCGTCCGGCGAATTGAGACGCGATCCCCCACGTTGACAGGCATGTCAGCCATTCAGGTTCCCTCCAGCGATACATCATGGCAGCCCGAGATCGTACGGCGTCCTGGCGCGGCGCGCACGCCACTGCCGCAAACGGTATACTTCGATGAGCAATATGATTGACAGTCCGAATAGGCTGCCATAGTCTTACTCGGAAAGAGGCTCCAGGATTGGCCACCGCGAGGGACACTGCCGCAGTCGCGCCACCGCGCACCCGCAAGCTTCGTCGCGGCCCTCTCACACGCAAACAGATCCTCGACGCATCGCTCAAGCTGTTCTCCGAGAAGGGCTTCGCGCGGACCAGCGTGCGCGACATCGCCCAGGCCGCCGGCATCACCGATGCGGCGATCTACTACCACTTCGCGTCGAAGCGCGAGTTGTTCGAGGCCCTCATCGAGGAGCGCGGATTCACCGCTGCCCTTGAGGGTCTTGAGCGGGCTGAAGTCGACATTCCCCCCGGCGAGGCGATCCCGCTCATCGCGACCAACGCGCTGCAGATGATGTACGCGAACCGCGACCTCATGAAGCTCCTGCTCGTCGAAGCGATGGCCGAGGATCCGGTCGCCGCGGAGGAGTACGGCATCCTGGTCCAGCGCTGGAAGAGAGCCGAGGCGCGGATCCTCAAGCTGTACGCGGGGCAGGGCGCCCTGCATACGGACCACATCGAGGAACTGGCCCAGCAGCTGGTCGTGACCGTGATCGGCGCGTTCGTCGACTACCTCATGATGCCGCGGCCAGCCGCGCCAGTGGACGACGCGACGCCGCCGCCGGAGCTGATCTGCCACGTGCAGGCGGCGATGCAGCACATCGTGCAGGGCATCACCTGAGTGTGACCATGAAGATCCAGCCACTCGAGGCGAAGCTGCCGCCGCCGTCCACCATCGAGGACGCGCGATTCGCCCACGAGAGCGAGGAAGAGTTCGCGCGTCTGCTCGACTTCTACGGCGTGCACTGGCAATACGAGCCCCGTACCTTTCCGCTCCGCCACGGTGACGGTGGCCGGATCGTCGAAGCGTTCGCGCCCGACTTTTACCTGACGGACCTCGATCTCTACGTCGAGCTCACCACGCTCAAGCAGGGTCTCGTCACCGATAAGCACCGCAAGCTGCGGCGCCTTCGCGAGCTGTACCCCGGCATCCAGATCAAGCTGCTTCACCGCAAGGACTATCTCAGCCTGCTCGCGAAGTACGGCATTAGCGCCGTGAACGAGCACGACCACATGGCGGTGAAGGAAGTGCTCGTGAGCGCGTCGCAGATCGAACGGCGGCTGAACGAGCTGGGCAGCGAAATCACGAAGGACTACGCCGGGCGGGAGATCGTGCTCGTGGGCGTCCTGAAGGGTGTCACGTGCTTCATGGCCGATCTCATGCGCCATATATCGTTGCCGTTGACCATCGACTTCATGACGATCTCGTCGTATGAGGGGGACCGCTCTGGCGCCGTGCGAATCGTCCAGGATCTGACCGAGAACATCCGGGGCTGCGACGTCCTGATCGTCGAAGACATCGTCGACACGGGCATGACCCTCTATCACCTGATGAAGCAGCTCCACGCGCGCGAGCCCGCCAGCCTGCGCGTCGTGACGCTCCTCGACAAGCGCGCGAGACGCCTTGTCGAAGTGCCGCTCGATTACATTGGGTTCGAGGTTCCCGATGAGTTCGTCGTCGGCTACGGCCTCGACTTTCAGCAACGCTTCCGTAACCTCCCCTTTATCGCGACCTTGCGGGGGGAGGAGCTCCGCGGAGCCACCCAACCGGCGATTACGGTAGTCTGATCAGGGTGTGGCGCCGGGCGCCACCAGAGCAGCGATGGCGTTGCACGGAGACGGATCATGGCAGACCCGCAGGAGCGAGGACCGTCGCAACGACCGCGCGCACCCCGGCTTCCCCGCATCAGCGATTTCTTCGACGCCAGCGAAGAGATGATCGATTTCGTCGAGAAGTACCAGAAAGTCTGGGAGTCGGAGAGCAAGGCCATGCTCGCGATGGGCGAGTTCCTGGCCGGCCGTGCCGAGTCCATGCGCTACCAGGTGGAACTCATGCGCATGGGCAGCGGCGTCTTCCGCCGCTACAGTCGCTGGTCGGAGGCGCTTCTGCGCCCCGACACATTCATGCAGGCGATCATGCGCCCGCCGATCCGTCCCGACCGGCCGGGCGAGGCGGATGAGGAGCAAGCCGAGTGAAGGCGACAGAGGTGCGCGGCTGGCCCGCGCCGGAGCCGGAGCGCCCGATTCTTCGGGGCGTGCTCCATCTCGGCGCCGCCGTCGTCGCGCCGTTCGCTCTTGCGGCGCTGGTGCTGGTCGCGGACTCGCCTGCGGCGTACGCGGGAGCGGCGATCTTCGCCGCCAGCGTGGTCCTGCTGTATGCGACCAGCGCCGCGTACCACGTTGCGCCGTGGCCGTCGCGCGTTCGGCGCGTCATGATGCGCATCGACCACTCGATGATCTTCATCCTTATCGCCGGGACGTACACGCCGTTTTGCCTCGTAACGCTGGACCTGTCGTGGGGCCTGCCTGTGCTCGCCGCCGTGTGGTCGCTCGCCGCGGCGGGCGTCCTCGTGAAGTCAATGTTTCCGGATGCACCCCGCGTGCTGGGCGTCGCCCTTTACCTCGCGCTGGGCTGGAGCGGCGTCGTTGCCGCATCGCAAGTCATCACGGGCCTGCCGGCGCGAGGGCTCATCTTGCTGGTCGCCGGCGGGATGTTGTACTCGCTTGGCTCCGTCGTATACGCGATGCGACGCCCCGACCCATTTCCCCGCACGTTCGGCTACCACGAAGTGTTTCACGCGCTCGTGGTCGGGGGCACGGCGATTCACTTTACGGTGATCGCCCTCTACGTCGTCAGCTGAGTGGCGCCGCCAGTAGCGGTGCGAGCTTGGCGTCGATCTTCTTCGCCAGGGCGATCAATTCCGCCGTCGCGTCCTCAGCTGAGAGACGGTACAGCGTGACCGAGGCGACGACGGGCCCGCGACGGAACGCGAGTATGCTGGTCGACCCGCGCACGCCGGCCACGCTGAAACGCTCGCGGACGGCTATCACCTGCTCGCCGATACCGGTGATCGGCAAGTCGTCGACGCCCTCGACCGCGAATCCGTAGCAGCCGTTCGCGCTCCGCGCATCGTCGCGGACAGTCGCGCTGTCGTACACAAGCTTTTCCTGCGCCTTCGCATCGGTGCTGTAGACGTCGATGTTGGAGCCGATCGAGAGTGTGTCGGAGCCGGTGTCGAGCGGCGGTGTGAAGAACACCGCGAATCCGCGGGTCCAGCCGAATTTCCCCATCGCTGCCGCTTCCTTGGACGGCGAGCAGGCCTGGTTCGCCCGCTGCGTCAGGCTGATCAGCCCCGATGCGGCGTTGAGCTCAAAGAATCCGTAGCGCGGTCCGTAGTCCGCCAGGGGAAGCACAAGCAACGCCATCTGGTCGTCGGTGAGGTCCTTGACCGCGTGCTCCAGCTTCGGCGTGGGTGTGGCTACCGGCGGACGGGCGCCCTTCCCGCCGCCTCCGCAGGCGACGGACCACGCGACAAGCGGGACGATGAGACTGGCGGCGATTCGCACGTTAGCCTCCTTCGGGTGAAGGTCGGGAACTGGCTCCGCGATGCGCGGCGCGTGAGTTCCCCTAGGAGTTGTCGGCGCGAATCGCCGGGGTCAACAGGATGCTGTCCGGCTGGATCAGGAGCGGAAGTGACATAACGACAACGGAAGCCGTGGTATTCTTTCGGCTCCGATGCGGGCACGGAAGGGAGTACGCGATTGAGGCTGCCACTCCACGGCTCGTCGCTTGACGAGGTCATGACGCGGCTCCGGGCTACGCAGGTGAGCGACGCGGACTATCACAACGCGCGCACGTGGGGGCTGATCTATAACGCGGGCCCGGGCGTCGATGCGGTCGTACAGGCTGCCGGCACCCACGTGCTCCTGGAGAACGCCCTCAACCCGTTCGTGTTCCCGAGTCTCAGGGAGATGCAACGCGACGTCGTGTCGATGACAGCGAGCCTGTTGCATGGCGGCGACGATGTCGGCGGCGCCATGACGTCGGGCGGGACGGAGTCCATCCTGATGGCGGTGAAGACCGCCCGCGACCGGATGCGCGCGGAGCGCGGCATCGCGCTCGGGCGTATCGTCGTCCCGCGGACAGCGCATCCCGCGTTCGCCAAGGCCGCGCACCTGCTCGATCTGGAATTCGCGCAACTGCCGCTCGGCGACGACCTGCGTACCCGGGCGGACGGCCTCGCATCGATGATCACGGACAATACGGTGCTGGTGGTCGGTTCGGCGCCAGCGTATCCCTTCGGTATGGTCGATCCGATCCCGGAGATGGCGAGCATCGCCGCTGAGGCCGGTGTGCCGTTCCACGTCGATGCCTGTCTCGGCGGGTTCATGCTTCCCTGGCTGGAGCGGCTGGGGTGCGACATCCCGCCCTGGGACTTCCGCGTCGCCGGCGTCTCTTCGATCTCGGCCGATGTCCACAAGTACGGCTACGCGATCAAGGGTGCGTCCGTCATCCTGCACCGGCCACGCGCCAACATGCGTTACCAGGTCTACCAGTTCAGTGACTGGCCCGGCGGTACCTACGGTACGCAAGCATTCCTTGGAACGAAGCCCGCAGCGCCGATCGCCGCCGCCTGGGCGGTGCTCCAGTACCTCGGCGAGGAGGGGTACCTCCGGCTCGCGCGCGACACCATGGGCGTCACGGCGAGCCTCACCTCGGCCATCGCCGAGACGCCGGGAGTGCACGTGTGGGGAGAACCCGACATGACCGTGCTGGCGATCGGCTCACACGATCGCGACATCATGGCGATCGGCGATGCGCTGAACGCGCGTGGCTGGCACTTCGACCGCCAGGAGGGGCCGCCCGCGCTTCACCTCATGGCGAGCCCCCACCACAGGCTCGTGATCGACGAATTCATACGCGACTTGCGGGCAGCGGTCGCGGATCATGCAGCGACGAGCGCGAAGGGCGCCACGTACGGGGACGACGTGAGCGGCGATCTTGCGCGGACCTGACGGCCGCGGCGCATCAGTCCCGGTCTTGGAGACCGGCATCGCCCGTTAACCCGGAGCTGCAAGTCCCTCGGTCAGCCAGCCGTCGATGCGCAGCGCCATCGTTGCGCGCGGCTTCCAGTCGACCGTCACGTACTGCGGGAACTTTCGCCGGATCAAGTCCCACGCCTCGTCTTGAGCCGCGCCGCCGACCGGCTCCGCAACGCAGTGCAGGAGCGCCTTGCGCAGCCGCGACCAGTCGTCGTGATACTCATCGATGAGCACCGCCACGCGTGGTTCGTGGCGCAACGCCCTCGCTGACACCGAATCCACGCCGAGGTCGACGAAGATCGTCTTTTCGCCGTCGAACACCGGGCAGACCGGGATGACATGCGGCCGTCCGTCTCGCCGCACGGTGGCGATACGGCACACGGGCGCGGCCGCGATGAACTCCCTGACGTGGGGCGGTAGAGGGCGCACCTGCTACGCGAGGTGTGGGGCGATGTGCTTGAAGAGGTCCCGGATGGAGACGACCGCCGTCGGCGTGCCGCCCTGGAGGAGCGGGATGTGCCGGAAGCCGCCGAGCGACATCTTGTTGATCGCCACGGCAACATCATCTTCGTCGCGCAGGAACACGGGGTCCGCCGTCATGATCTGCCCGCACGTGACGGCGTTCAGGTCCTCGTCCGGGCCGGCGACTTTGTGCAGGATGTCCCACGGCGTGATGATGCCGGCCAGCGAGGTTCCGCTCATCACCAGCACGCAGTCGGTGTCCGAGTTCTGCATCAAGCGCACGGCCAGGCTCACGGGGTCGGTGGTCGACACGCGGACGGGTGATTGCGCGGGGATCTCCCGCAAGCGTTCGTAGATGAAATCCGGCGCCCGCGATGCGTGGTCCGAGGCCGGGTGGTCCAGTCCGTACAGGTCGTGGCCGCAGTTGGCGCACTGGTCCACGCCTTCGATGTTGTCAAAGCGGCACTCGGGGCAGATCATGGCTCCGGCTCGACAGTCCAGGTGTCGCCTTCACGGAAGATCTCGCCGATGTCGCCCTCGCCCTCCGCGGCGATCGCCTGCTCGATCTGCTGCATCATCAGCGAGTCATATGTCGGGCGTTGGACGGCACGGAGCACGCCCACCGGGACCGGGTGCTCCGGGTAGTCCAGGCGGCTCAACATGAACGCGATGGACGGGTCGGCGCGCGTCTCGTCGTGCACCAGCAGGTCGGCCTCGGTGATGCCGTTCCCCAGTTGCACGACCTCGATGTTCGATCCGTTGAGACGGAGTCCCTTGTCGCGCTCCTTGCCGAAGATCATCGGCTTGCCGTGCTCGAGCGTGATCGTGCGGTCCGCGCGTACCTCCTTCGCCGCGAAGTCCGCGAAGGCGCCGTCATTGAAGATGTTGCAGTTCTGGTACACCTCGACAAACGATGCGCCGCGGTGCGCCGCCGCGCGGCCGAGCGTCTCCACGAGGTGGTGCGCGTCCGTGTCGATCGAGCGGGCAACGAACGTGGCCTCGGCGCCAATCGCCACGCTCAGCGGGCGCAGCGGCGCGTCGATCGTGCCGTACGGCGAGGACTTGGTCCGCTTGCCGAGCTCGGACGTCGGCGAGTACTGGCCCTTCGTGAGGCCGTAGATCTCATTGTTGTGCAGTACGATCTGCAGGTCGACGTTCCTCCGCAACACGTGGAGAATGTGGTTCCCGCCGATGCTCAGCGCATCGCCATCGCCGGTGATCACCCAGACGCTCAGTTCCGGCCTCGACGCCTTCAAGCCCGTCGCGATCGTCGGCGCCCGGCCATGGATGCTGTGGAAGCCGTACGTGTTCATGTAGTAGGGCAGCCGGCTTGAGCAGCCGATGCCCGAGATGAACACGATGTTCTCTCGCGGGATGCCGAGGTCCGGCATCAGCCGCTGCGTCTGCGCCAGGATCGAGTAGTCGCCGCAGCCGGGACACCAGCGAACCTCCTGGTCCGAAACGAAGTCCTTGCGGTTCAGCACCTGGATGCCCGGACGATCGTCGCGCCTTGCCGTTACCATCTCATGCGCCTCAACTTGAGCTGACCATCTCCTCGATCTTCTGCTCGATCTCCGCGATCGTGAACGGCCGTCCGGAAACCTTGTTCAGGCCGACAGCGTCGACCAGGTAACGCGCGCGCACCAGCATCCGCATCTGGCCGAGGTTGATCTCCGGCATCAGCACCTGGTCGTACCGCTCGAGCACCTCGCCCAGGTTGCCCGGCAGCGGGTTCAGATACCTGAGGTGGGCCGCCGATACGCGTTTTCCCTGAGCCCGTGCCCGCTGCACCGCCGTCGTGATCACGCCGTAGGTGCTGCCCCAGCCGAGCACAAGCAGACCGCCGGACTCGTCGCCGCTGACCTCGATATCGGGTACGTCCTGCACGATGCCCGCGACCTTCTCGGCGCGCAGATGCACCATCCGGTCGTGGTTCGCCGGGTCATAGCTCACGTTGCCGGTAATGTCCGCCTTCTCGAGCCCGCCGATCCGATGCTCGAGTTCCGGCGTGCCGGGAATGGCCCACGGTCGTGCGAGCGTCCGGGGATCCCGCGCGTAGGGCTGGAACGTCGCCGGGTCGGACGCGAACCCCGGATCGATCTTCGGGAGCGCGTTCACGTCGGGCACGAGCCACGGTTCGGAGCCCATCCCCAGGTAGCCGTCCGACAGGAACACCACCGGCGTCCGGTACTTGATCGCGATGCGCCATGCCTCGATGGCCATCTCGAAGCAGTCCGACGCTGTCGCCGGGGCGACAATCGCTACCGGCGATTCGCCGTTCCGACCGAACATCGCCTGCAACAGGTCGCCCTGCTCGGTTTTCGTCGGCATGCCGGTGCTGGGGCCGGCCCGCTGCACATCGATGATGACGAGCGGCAACTCGACCATCACGGCAAGCCCGATGGCTTCGCTCTTCAGTGCCAGCCCCGGTCCGCTGGTACCCGTGAGGCCCAACGCGCCGCCGAACGACGCGCCGATCGCCGAACCTACGGCCGCGATCTCATCTTCCGCCTGGAACGTGCGCACGCCGAAGCGTTTGAACCGCGACAGCTCGTGGAGTACGTCACTCGCCGGCGTGATCGGGTAGCTGCCGTAGAACAGGGGGCGGCCGGCCAGCTTCGACGCCGTCAGAAAACCGAGCGCCGTGGCCTCGTTTCCCGTGATGTTGCGGTACAGGCCAGGCTTCAGCTTCGCCTTCGGTACGTGGTAGTGGGTGGCGAACATCTCCGTCGTCTCGCCGAAGTGATACCCCGACTTGAGTGACGTCTTGTTTGCTTCCGCCACGGCCGGATTCTTGCCGAATTTGTCGTCGATCCACCGTTGCGTCGTATCGAGCTGGCGGCTGTACAGCCAGAACATGAGCCCCAGCGCGAACATGTTCTTGCAGCGGTCCACCTGGACCGGCGTCAGCCCGCTGTCCTTCAGCGCCCGCCCGTTCAGCGTCGATATAGGCACGCGAAACACGCGGTATGACTTGAGGCTGCCATCCTCGAGCGGGTTCGTGGCGTATGCCGCCTTCTTCAGGTTCGTGTCGCTGAACTCGTCTTCGTTCACAACGAGGATGCCGCCCCGCGGTAGGTCCGCGAGGTTCGTCTTGAGCGCGGCGGGATTCATCGCCACGAGCACGTCCGGCGCGTCGCCGGGGGTGTAGATCTCCTGGCTCGAGAAGCTGACCTGAAATCCGCTGACGCCCGGAAGCGAGCCCTGGGGCGCGCGGATCTCCGCCGGGATGTCCGGGAACGTCGAGATGTCGTTGCCGGCGACCGCGGACGTCTTCGTGAACTGGGTGCCGGCGAGCTGCATGCCATCGCCCGAGTCCCCGGCGAACCGGATCGTCACCCGCTCCAGCTCGAGCAGCTCTTCGTGCTCCGGTTGGCCGGGTTCCTTGGTCAGCGTCGTCGCCACTACGCGCCCTCCGGCTCGGGAATCAGTTGGTGGGGGCGGGGCGGCAGATTCAGCACCTGCGCCGGGAACGCCTCCGCCAGGAAGTGGATGATGTCCAGTGTCCGAAGCACCGCAACCGCCCGGCCAGAATCATCCACGATCGGGATATTCCGTTCTCCACCTTCATTCATCATCCGGATCGCCACGGCGATCTGGTCGCGGGACGTGAGCGTCTCCGGGGTGTGCGCCACGAACTTATCGACATTCTCGTCGTACTTCACATCGCGGGCGACGACCCGCATCAGCACTTCCCGTTCGCTCATGATCCCCACCGGGCGGCCGGCCTCGTCCACCACGAGCACGTAGCCCATGCCGTGATCCTTGACGGCGGCAAGCGCCGCGCCGACGGTGGCATCACGTCCGATGGAGGTAGGAGGCGAAAGTCCGAGAGCGCTGATGGGGTCGGTCTGGAAGATGTCTTCGACCACGTTGGCCTCTGATTCGGGCGCCGGCGCGGTGTGGCTCCCGTACCGGACTTACCCTCACATTGTAACGCACGAGTCACACTGCGACCTATCGGGCCGGAGGTGTATCAGAACTTCCGATGCCGCGATTGACGGCGCGTGGGGGAACCTGTACGAATAACAGCAACCCGCCGGCGTCCCCATCCGTGGACCTCGCGAACGGGTGCATGCCCGGGGACGGGCCGCAGGAGGCGCGAGATGATCAAGGCCTACGTACTGGTCGTGACGAATCCCGGTGCAACGAAGGACGTCGTCGCCAAGCTCAAATCGATCCCCGGGGTGCAAGAACTCCACGAGGTGATGGGCCCGTACGACGTCGTCATCGAGATCGAGGTAGAGTCGCTCAGCGACGTGCCGCCGATCCTCAGCGACCGCATTCGCACCGTCGAGGGGATCGAGAGCACGACGTCGCTCGTCACGTTTCCCGAGAAGTAAGCTCACACGTGGCCGGGCGCGGCCGCGCTCATGCGCCGATCAGCCGCTCGTCCTTCATCGCCCCTGAGCGTGCGCCGCAGCGCTTCCGCCGTGCGGTCGACGTCCTCGGCGCTGTGCGCGGACGACACCATCATGCCACCGTCCATAAGTTGGACTCCCTCGTTCAGCATCCCTCGTTCCAACGCGTCCGCGGCCTCGTGTCCCACCCGTGGCGCCGGGCAGGGGAGGGGCCGCCAACCCCAGCTATACCCGTCCGGTGGTTGCTCCCCCATCCCGAGCGCCACGTGCAGCATCGATGAGGCGCCGTACACGCAACCGGCTACCGACTCGTGCCGAAAGACGCCGTTCATCGCTCGTGCCAGGCTCGTCGCGGTTTCCGCCGCGGCTCGTTGATGTCCACCTTCTTCGATCAGCGACAGGCAGGCGCTCCCGGTCGCCGCCGTCAGCGGGTTCGCGTTGAACGTGCCCGGATGGGCGATCCGCGATGCGGCGTCCGCGTCGCGTGTCGCGATCAGGTCGATGATCTCCGCCCGCCCGGCGATGCAGGCGCCAGGGAGACCGCCGCCGACGATCTTCGCCATCGTGCAGAGGTCCGGTGTGATTCCGTATGCCTCCTGCGCGCCGCCCGCCGTCACCCGGAAGCCGGTGATCACCTCGTCGAAGATGAGGACGACTCCCAGCTCCCGCGTGAGCTCCCGTGCCCGACGCACGAATCCGAGGTCGATCGGGTCCGTGCCCCAGTGCGCGCCGGTCGTCTCGAAGATCAGCGTCGCGATCATGCCGCCGTCCTCGCGGAGCGTGCGTTCGAGACCCTCCACGTCGTTCTGCGGTATGACGATCGACGCGTCGAGCATCCCGCGCGGGAGGCCCGGCGACGACGGCACCGTCTCTTCCGGACCGGGTTGCCCGATGACGCTGTCGTTCCAGCCGTGAAAGTGTTCGCGCAGGCGCAGCACCTTTTCGCGGCCGGTGAACGCCCGGGCAAGCCGCACCGCCATCATCGTCGCCTCGGAGCCTGACGAGGTGAAC
>Ga0334722_10002669_pt1 | contig 19866 bp, 14 predicted proteins | sample C3_bottom_MG_FD_207210 | JGI IMG/M metagenome (GOLD analysis project Ga0334722, IMG submission 207210) | Sediment microbial communities from Yellowstone Lake, YNP, Wyoming, USA - C3_bottom | ecosystem: Environmental > Aquatic > Freshwater > Lake > Sediment | place: USA: Wyoming | collected...
TGTCGGGCTGCTGGGCTCACACGGGGTCCTCCCACCTTCTACCTCCTTGTCGGTGGGTAACCCGATTTCTGGCGCGATGATGATCCCCCCGGTAACATTATCAATGGCGCGATACGGAGGGTTGTGTTTTGGGGACGGCCCCGGTAAGGTGGAAGGGGACTGTGAGAGGGTCGAGCGCTATGAATATCAAGTGGGTTGTGGCCGCCGTTGCCGCAGCCGGTCTGGCCGCAGCCGTGATTGTCGGGGGTACGCGTGCCACGTCAGGCGCGGGCGAGTCGTCCGGGCCGTCGAAGCCGCTCTCGCCCGAGGTGTGTGACGCGGGGGCCAAGCCCGCGAACCTGAACTTCACCCTGAAGGACTCCGCCGGCAAGGACGTCAGCCTCGCCTCGTTCAAAGGGAAGGTGATCCTGCTCGACTTCTGGGCGACGTGGTGCGGGCCGTGCCAGGCGGAAATACCGGGATTCATCGAACTGCATGAGAAGTACCAGGCCAAGGGCCTGGCGGTGGTGGGCGTCCAGGTGCAGGATCCGGACGGGGCGCTGCTGCCCTTCATGCAGAAGTTCAAGATGACGTACCCCATCCTGGTCGGCAACGGGCGGGACGACTTCGAGGAGGCGTACGCGCCGATCTGGGGGCTGCCGACGACGTTCATCATCAGCCGGGACGGGACGCTGTGCCGGAAACGGATGGGCCTGCATCCCAAGGAGCAGTTCGAGAAAGATGTGCTCGGACTCCTGTAGTAGAATGAAGGTCTCGTGAGCAGCAAAGGATTCACAAACGCCACCCTCGCCTGCGGATGCCGCCTGGCGTTCCGGGACGGCGTCGAAGGCAGCCCGGTCACGGTCGTGCTCGAGCTGAAACCGTCCGGGTGCACCGTGGCGTGGCACATGTCGGGGTTGCCGATGTTCGACCATCGGGAAGCCCTGCGGCCGCCGACACGCATGCTGCCGGCGCTCGAGGACGGGTTCGAAGAAGAAGGATAGCCGGCGCCGGACTGGCGTCGATCGTCGATAACCAAACGGGCTGCCGGATTCGGCAGCCCGTTTTCGTTTCGGGGAGGCAGTATTTCGGGGCGTCGGGCTGCAGCGTTGTGCCACCGGCGCTATGATCATCGCGTGAACCGTTCCGGGAAATTCTTCGTCCTCGCGCTCCTCTGCGCTGCGCTGGCCGGCGCGTGCGCTCGCGACGAGACGCGGCCCATCGTGGTCGACGCCGGGACCGTCATCGTCAGCAATCCGACGGCGGACGAATGGCGCCAGGTGGAGATCTGGCTGAACTACTACTACCGGGTCACCAAGCCTTCCATGGCGGCGAGAGAGCGGTTTTCGATTCCCCTGAACAGTTTCGTGGCAGGATACGGTCAGCGTTTCGACGTGAAGCGCCAGGTGGTGCAGACCATCCAGGTGAAGGCGAAGGCGTTCTCGGGCGCGCCCGTCGACATCATGTTCGGCGACGGCCCGCGGCGGTAGTGGCGTCGGCCTTTCGCTTTTTCCCGTTCGCCTAGTTGGAGTATCTGTCGTGGCCAAGCTGAAATCGGAAGTGGAAATCACGTGCCCGTGCTGTTCGGCCGTGATCGTGTTCGACAAGAATCTCGACAGCGTGGTGGCGCACAAGGACCCGCCGCGCGAAAACACGCCCGACCTCGACCGGGCCGCGCAGCTGGTGGCCGACGAGAAGGCGCGGCGCGAAGCCATCTTCGAGCAGTCGGTGCAGCACCAGAAGACGCGAGGCGACGCGTTGTCCAAGCGGTTCGAAGAAGCGCTGCGCGCGGCGCGCGAAGAGCCGGTCACGAAGCCCCAGCGGGACTTCGATCTCGACTAGACGGCTGGCTGTGTCCTCACGCAGGCGCCTTCACGGCCGGGAGTCGAGACCCTCGCCCGTCTCAGCCGGGCGGCGGCTGGCGACAGCGGCCGTCGCGCTCGTCATCGTCATGGCCGGCGCGCTGGCGTACGCGACCAGCCTCGACGGCGTGTTTGTGTTCGACGACGTCCGCGGCGTCGTCCGCAATGCCACCATTCGCACGCTGTGGCCGCTGACGACGCCCCTGGCGCCGCCGCCGCGGTGCACCGTCTCCGGCCGGCCCATCGCCAACCTGTCCCTGGCCATCAACTGCGCCTTCGTTTCCGGGGCCGTCGCCGCCCCCCCGGAACAGGCTGCTTCCCAGAATCTCGATCCGGTCGCGTTCCATGTCGGCAACCTCCTGATTCATCTGGCCGCGGCGCTGGCGCTTTTTGGCGTCGTCAGGCGAACGCTCGAACGGCCGCGGCTCCGCGGCATCTTCGGCGATGCGGCCCTCTGGGTGGCGGCGTCCATCGCGCTTCTCTGGGTGGTCCACCCGCTGACCACCGCGGCGGTGACCTACGTCGTGCAGCGCGTCGAATCGCTGATGGCGCTGTTCTACCTGCTGACGCTCTACTGTGCGATCCGGGCGGATGAGCCGGCGCACAGATGGCGATGGACCGGCGCGGCGGTGGCGTGCTGCGCTGCCGGCATGGCCACGAAGGAAGCCATGGTCTCGGCGCCGCTGGCCGTGGCGGCCTGGGACTGGTGCTTCTCGGACCGGGGGCCCCGTGGAGCCGGCCGGATTCGGTGGTACCTGGCGGGTGGCCTGGCCGCCACGTGGGCCATCCTGGTCGCGTTGGTCCTCGTCGAGCATCGCGCGCCATCGATCGATCTCGCGCCGCCCATGGTATGGACCTATCTGACGACTCAGGCCGGCGTGATCGTCCACTACCTCCAGCTGGCGGCCTGGCCGATGCCGCTGGCCTTCATGTACGACTGGCCGCTCGCTCCGTCGCTCGGTGCGGTGGCCTGGCAGGCTGCGCTGATGCTGGCGCTGGTCGCGGTGGTCTGCCTCGGGATCGCGAAGCGGCATCCGGCTGCGTTTCCTGGGGCGGTGTTCTTTCTCGTGCTCGCGCCTTCGTCGAGCGTCCTGCCCATCATCACCGAGGTGGCCGCCGAGCACCGGATGTACCTGCCGCTGGCCGCGCTCGTTGCCCTGGTCGTCCCGGGGGTCTTCGCGCTGTTCCGGACGCCTCTCCAGGACTCGCGGCCTGTGCGCGCGGGGGCGGCGGTGGCGGTAATCGTCGTGGTGGCCGCGCTCGGCTCCATGACGAGGTCCCGCAACGAGGTGTACGCAACCGCCGTGGGACTGTGGGCGGACACGGTTCGCGTGCGGCCGTCGGACAGCCGGCCGAGAGTGCTCTATGCCGAAGCGCTGATCGCGTCGGGCCGCCTGGCCGATGCGGCGGCGCAGCTTCGCGAAGCCATCCGGCTTTCACCGGCACTGGCTGAGGCGCACGTACGGCTGGGCATGGTGCTGGCCGAGCAGCACAAGTTCGCGGAGGCCATCCTCGAAGTCGAGCGTGCCGTCCGGCTGGCGCCCGACGATCTCGAAGCACGGCGGGTGCTGTCGCGGCTCCGAGAAGTCGAGTCGGCCTCGCGGCGCTTCGGCCCGATTCGGCGGTGAGGGCCTGCTCGGGCCTTTCCATCCCCGCCGACTGATCCGGGCTAGCCGACGGTGGCCACCCCCGCGGGCTGGCGGCGGTCCGACAAGCCCGTCACGCGCGGTGTCTAATCCGGCAGACTGCCACCGCTCGTGTGTGGCAGGATCTGGGCGCAGGAGGCAGACATGAACAGGCGATGGTGGCTCTTTGCGGTGCTCCTGGCGATGGCCATGACCCCGGGTCTCGTGGCGGTGTACCACGCGGAAGGCCCCGCAGGCGCCCATCGCTCGTGGTCAACGTCCGAGCGGCCGACGGCGGGTCAGGCCGACTCCCGCGGGCCGGGGCGATTCACCATTCGCCTGAGTGACGGTGCGGCCGAAGCCATACCCGCGCCGCCTCCTCCGGCGTCCGCAGTCCCGCTCGAAGAGCGCGAATCACTGGCGCTTGTCGATCGGTTGCCGCCGTTGAAGCCCATCGCCGGCGACGAACAGCCGTTTGTGCTGCGTCCGGCCTCGCTTCCGCCGCCGCGGCCCGGCAGGACGGTCAGTGAAACGTTTCCGCCTCCGGTAGCCAAGACTGCGCCCGTCGTGCCCGCGTCGGGCCCGCTCACGATCTTGAGGCACTCGCCCGACGGAGACGTGGCGCTTGCGCCGAACGTCAGCGTCACGTTTTCGCATCCGATGGTCGAGGTGACGTCCCAGGCGGCCCTGGCGGCACGACAGGTTCCCGTGACGATTACGCCCCAGCCCTCCGCCGGCGAATGGCGCTGGCTCGGCACTCGCACGGTGGTCTTCGATAGCGGAACCAGATTGCCGATGGCCACCGACTACGTGGTCGATATTCCCGCAGGAACCACATCAGTGACCGGCGCCCGTTTCGATCGGGCAGAACGGTTCCGGTTTTCGACGCCGCCACCGAAGATCGCCACGGCGTGGCCCAAGGACGAGACCGCCGTGAACGACCCGGTGATGTTCGTGTCGTTCGACCAGCGGATCGATCCTGCGGCGGTGCTCCGCACGATCACGGTCACGGCCGGCACGCGCTCCGCTCGCGTGCGCCTCGCGACCAGCGACGAGGTGGAACACACGGCATCCGTGCGCGCGCTGGCTCGTGCGGCCGAAGCCGGACGCTGGCTGGCCTTCCGGGTCGAGGATCGCCTCCCCGCCGACGCCGCGGTTGCCGTGACCGTCGGTTCCGGCACGCCGTCGGCGGAAGGGCCAAAGAAGACGACCAGCGCGCAGGAGTGGCGGTTCCGAACGTTCGGACCGCTCAAGGTGCTCGGCGCGCGATGCGGCTGGAACAATCAATGCCGTCCGTTCGCGCCGTGGACCATTCAACTGTCGAACCGCATCGATACCGAACGCTTCGTGGAGAGTCTTGTTCGCATCGAGCCGGCGCTTCCGAATCTCAAGGTGAGTGCCTACGGAACGACGCTGAACATCCAGGGACAGTCGAAGGGCCGAACGACGTACCGCGTGACGATCGCTGGCGGGCTTGCCGACGCTTACGGTCAGACGCTGGGTTCCGATTCCACGACGACGATTACGGTGGATGCTGCGGAACCTTTGCTGACGGCCCGTTCGGAGCCGCTGACGGTCCTCGATCCCGCCGCGCGTCCCACCTTCCCGGTGTACTCGATCAACTACTCGGCGCTTTCGGTGCGGGTCTATGCGGTGTCGCCCGAGGACTGGCCCGCGTACCAGAAGTGCCTCGAGTCGCGCTACCGCCCCGAAAGGGTAACGCCGCCGGGCCGGCAGGTCATCTCGGCGGATGTTCCCGTGAAGAACCAGCCCGATGCCGTCGTCGAGACGGCGATTGACTTGCGCCCGGCGTTGCAGAACGGGCTCGGGCATCTCGTCCTGGTGGTGGAGCCGCCCGGGGGGAACAGCGAGGGCCGGCCGCAACGGATCATTACGTGGATTGAGGCCACACACATCGGCCTGGACGCGTTCGTTGACGGGAGTGATCTCGTGGGATGGGCCTCCTCGCTGGACGACGGTAGCCCGCTGGCGGGTGTGCAGTTCTCGCTGGGGAGCGTCTCGGCGTCGGGCGACTCCCAGGGGCTTGGCCGTCTCACGCTGCCCGACCAGGAGGCGCCGGTGCTGGTCGCCCGGCTTGGTCAGGATGTCGCGATGCTGCCGCGGTCGCCGCAATGGTACCGAGGCAGCGGATGGATCCGCACGACGCGGTCCGACCAGGTGGCCTGGTACGTCGCGGACGACCGGGGACTCTACCGTCCCGGCGAAGACGTCAAGGTCAAGGGATGGCTGCGCCTCATTGGCGCCGGCCCTCACGGTGATGTCCGGCGTGTGGCGCCGGATACGGGCGCGGTGACCTGGCAGTTGAAGGACTCGCGTCAGAACGAAGTCGCTCACGGGACGAGCGATCTCAACGCGCTCGGCGGCTTCGACCTGTCGCTGAAGCTGCCGCCGACGATGAATCTGGGGGCCGCGGATCTGATCCTGAAGGTCAGGGATTCCGAATGGACGCACTACCTTCGCGTCGAGGAGTTCCGGCGGCCCGAATTCGAGGTGACGACGGAGGCGAGCGAGGGGCCTCACGTGGTGCGTGGGCATGCCACGGTGACGGTGAACGCCAAGTACTACGCGGGTGGAGCGTTGCCCAATGCCGACGTGTCGTGGCGCGTGACGACGGGGGCGGGGGCGTTTACGCCGCCCAATCGCAGTGACTTTACATTCGGCACGTGGGTTCCGTGGTGGGGAAGCATCTGGCGATACGTCGAGCCGACCGTCGAGACGTTCGCGGCACGGACAGATGGCGGCGGACGCCACGTGCTCCGTCTCGACTTCGACGGCGGCGGCCCGCCGCGCGCCATGAACGTGCGCGCCGAGGCCTCGGTGCAGGACGTGAACCGCCAGTCGTGGACGAGCGCGTCGGATCTGCTGGTGCATCCAGCCTCGGTCTATGTGGGGCTCAAGTCGGATCGCTACTTCGTGCAGCGCGGCCAGCCGCTGTCCATCGATCTCATCGTCGTCGATCTGGATGGGCGGGCAGTTCCGGGACGGCCGGTGGCGGTCAGGGCGGAGCGGCTGGACTGGAAGCAGGAAAAGGGACAGGGGAAGGAGGTCGTGGCGGAGCAGCAGGACTGCGCGGTGACGTCGGCGGCCGATGCGTCGCGCTGCACCTTCACGACGAAGGAGGGCGGGCCCTATCGCATCACGGCCCAGGTGACGGACACGGAAGGCCGTCCGAATGAGAGTGAGATTCGGCGGTGGGTGGCGGGAGGCCGGATTCAGCCACGTGACACCGTGACCGAGGAAGTGGTCACGCTGATTCCCAATAAGGAGAAGTATCGCGCAGGCGAGACGGCCGAGATTCTCGTGCTGCCGCCGTTCTCGCCGGCTGAAGGCGTGCTGACGCTGCGCCGGTCGGGACTGCTCCGAACCGAGCGCTTCACGATTACGGGGGATTCGTATACGGTGCGGATTCCGGTGGAGGAGGCGTGGACGCCAAACGTCCGGGTGATGGTGAGCCTGGTGGGCGCCGCCACGAGGCTCGATCCGCAGGGCGAACCGGATCCGCGTCAGCCGAAACGTCCGGCATTTGCGTCCGGCCTTCTGGACCTCACGGTGCCGCCGGCCAGCCGCGCGTTGCAGGTGGAGGTGACGCCGCGGGCGAAGACGCTCGAGCCTGGCGGCCAGACGTCGCTGGACGTGACGCTGAAGGACGCGGCCGGCCAACCGGTCCCGGGCGGCGAAGTGGCCGTCTACGTGGTGGACGAGTCCGTGTTGTCGTTGACCGGGTATCGCGTTCCTGACCCGCTGACGATCTTCTACGCGTCACGGTATCCCGACGTGACCGACTATCACCTCCGATCGAACGTGGTGCTCGGGCGGCAAGCGGACTTTAGTGAGGTGCCTGTAAGCGCCATGGCGGAGAGCGTGGTGGTGCAGCAGAGCTTCAACACCATCTCGATGCCTGGGGCAGCGCCTGTGGCCGCGCTGCGCAAAGCCGCCGGCGGGGGAGGCGGAGACGGGGCCGAGCCCATTCGTGCGCGGTCCGATTTCAACCCGCGTGCGCTGTTCGCCGCTGCGCTGCCGACCGACGCCAACGGCCGGGCGCAGGTGACGGTGAAACTGCCAGACAACCTCACGCGCTATCGCGTCACGGCCGTCGCCGTGGCAGGCGAGAAGCAGTTCGGCCGGGGCGAATCCAGCATCACCGCCCGGCTGCCGCTGATGGTGCGGCCGTCCGCGCCGCGCTTCCTGAACTTCGGTGACGCGGCGGAACTGCCCATCGTCCTCCAGAACCAGACTGACGCGGCGATGACCGTGGATGTCGCGGTGCGTGCGACAAACGCGGTGCTGACGGGAGGTGCCGGTCGTCGCGTGACCGTCCGCGCCAACGACCGCGTGGAGGTGCGATTCCCCATCAGCGCTGGACGTGCCGGCACCGCGCGATTCCAGGCGGTCGCGGCATCGGGCCGGTGGAGCGACGCGAGCGAGTTTGCGTTCCCCATCTGGACGCCGGCGACGACCGAGGCGTTTGCCACGTACGGCCAGATCGACACAGGAGCCGTGCTGCAGAAGGTGTCGGCGCCGCCGGACGCGTTCAAACAGTTTGGCGGCCTGCAGATCACCACCTCGTCCACGGCATTGCAGGCGCTCACGGACGCGGTCATATATCTGGTGAAGTACCCGTTCGACTGCGCCGAACAGGTGTCGTCGCGCATCCTCGCGATTGCGGCGCTCAAGGACGTGCTCTCGGCGTTTGCGTCGCCGGGTCTGCCTTCAGAGAGCGAACTCGGCGACGCGGTTGCGCGCGACCTCGACCGATTGGCCGGCCTCCAGAACACCGACGGCGGGTTCGCGCTGTGGCGCAGGGGTGACGAGTCGTGGCCGTACGTGAGCGTGCACGCGGCCCACGCCCTGCAGCGAGCGAAGGGTAAAGGCTTCAAGCCGCGGGCAGACGCGCTGGACCGGTCACGCACGTACCTCCGCCAGATCGATCAGCACATCCCGGGGTGGTACGGCGAGCAGGCGCGGCAGACGATCGTCGCGTATGCGCTCTACGTGCGGAGCCTGATGAACGACGCCGACCCGGCCCGCGCGCGTGCCGTCGTGCGGCAGGCGACGGTGCCCAAGCTGTCCTTCGAGGCGCAGGGTTGGCTGCTGTTCGCGATGTCTGGCGACCCGGGATCAACTGCCGAGGTGGCGGCCATCCGCACGCACTTGAACAACCACGCGTCGGAAACGGCAGCGACCGCGCAGTTCGCGGTCGACTACGGCGACAGCGCACATCTGCTCTTCCAATCGAACCGCCGCGCCGATGCCGTGGTGCTGGACGCGCTCATCGTGGATCAGCCCAAGAGCGACCTGATTCCCAAGATCGTCGAGGGACTGCTGGCGCACCGGACCGCCGGCCGCTGGGAGAACACGCAGGAGAACGTCTTCATCCTGCTCGCGCTCGATCGCTACTTCCGCACGTACGAGAGCGTGACGCCAGACTTCGTCGCCCGCGCCTGGCTTGGGGACGGGTTTGCGGGCGAGCACAGATTCCAGGGCCGCACGACGGAGCGGAGCCTTGTCGACGTGCCCATGCGGGAACTGGCTGCGACGAAGCAGCCGGCCGATCTGATCATTGCCAAGGACGGTCCGGGACGGCTGTACTACCGGGTCGGCCTGCAATACGCGCCGACGAACCTGGATCTGCAGCCGCTCGACCGCGGATTCGTCGTCACGCGCGAATACGAGGCCGTGGACGATCCGAAGGACGTCAGTCGAGACGCTGGTGGGACGTGGCACGTCCGGGCCGGCGCCCGCGTGCGCGTGACGCTGTCAATGGTGGCTCCGGCCAGGCGCTACCACGTGGCGCTCGTCGATCCGCTGCCGGCTGGATTTGAAGCGCTCAATCCCGCTCTCAGAACCACCGGCGCATTGCCGGACGGGCCCGTCGAGGTGACCCCGGTCGCTGGCGTTCGCGGCGTATCTGGTGCTCCCGCACCGGGGCCTTACTGGCGCCGGACGTGGTTCGAACATCAGAACCTGCGCGATGAACGCGTGGAGGTGTTCACGTCGCTGTTGTGGGAAGGCGTGTGGACGTACTCCTACGTGGCTCGGGCGACGACGCCCGGGACGTTCATCGCGCCGCCGGCGCGCGCGGAGGAGATGTACCACCCCGAGACGTTCGGTCGTACCGGCACCGCCAGAGTGCTTGTCGAAGAACGGCGCTAGCGACGACCGTGGCGAGATCCGATCGCCATCGGCCCGCGGCGGTTCCTGCGCAAACCGGAGCTGACGGTGCACCAGCACGGTTTGCTTCGGAATCCGCCTTGCGCGCCTCGGCTCGGTGATCGCCGCGTGACGGTGTGTTCGCGGAGCGCCACGCTCCAGCGTGGCCTGGGCCCCTCGGCTACCAGGGCTTCGCGTATCCCCGCCGCGTGTATTCGCGCGGCAGTTCGGTCCACGTCTCGCTGCCGTCGTAGATGACCGGCTTGCGATCGGGATACCGCTCCTTGAAGGCCTCATAGCGCGTCCGGAAGTGCCGCTCGCGTTCACGGCTGTACGGCAGGTCGTGGTGTGGAAAGTCGATCAGCATCTGCTCGGCCTTCCACACGTTTCGCGCCGAGAACCGCCAGTCGTACCGGCCCAGCTCCCTTTCGAGATTGACGACGGCAAACGCGTGAATGCAGCCGGAGAGATCGATGTACGGGTCGAAATAGCTGCGCGCCAGCGCGCGAGCGGTCGAAAAGATCGGCTGCCGGCCGTGCAGGCCCGGATCGCGCGACCGCGCGATCGATCCCCACTTGCCGCGCTGCCGGTAGACGAACAGCACGTGGTCGAGCTTGTCGATCGATTCGAAGCTCAGCACGAGCGGTGGGTAGCCGTGCTGCTCGAGAATCACGGCAGCGGCGAGCGCGGCTTCGAGGCAGTGGGCGGTTCGATGCCGAACCACCTCGCGGAAGCTGCGCAGCGTCTCGCCGCCGCCTTCGTTGTTGTACGGCAGGCGATTCAGGAACGACTGGACGCGCTCCGGCGTGTTGAGCCGCCGAATGAGCCGCCGTTCGGCCGTTGTGAAATCTGTCAGGGCAGGGGGCATATTCGTTCTCGGACAGGATACACAGGGCTGAAGCCCTGTGCCACGTACGGAACGCGGCGTGCGGTCGTAGCCGCGGGTCTTCAGACCCGCGTTCATGCTGCACGGTCGTAGCCGCGGGTCTTCAGACCCGCGTTCATGATGCACGGACCTGAAGGTCCGTGGCTACGTACGCATCCGCGCGGCACGCATGCGCGCGGCGCAATACACGTTGAACAGCCGCATCGCCCGGTCGGCCGATCGGAACGTCGGGATGCCGGCGAGCACCAGCCGGCGCGCCATCTCGTCGTACAGCGCCCCGGCGTCCACGACGGCAATCCACGGACGGCCGCTGCGCCGGCGAATCTCGGTCAGGCGGCTCGCGAGGCTGTCCGGCCGGCCGAGGTCCTCGTCGTGGCCCGGCGCGGGCGCGAGCGAGTTCAGCGCGCCCGTCATCGGCACGCACCCGATCACGGCTGCGTCGAATCCCGGGTCGCCGAGCACCGCGTCCACGACGTCGCTGTAGATGGCGTCACCGGTCATGGGTGTCAGGTCGATCGGGTTGTGCACGTCCACGACGCCGTCGATCCGTCCCTTGGCAAACACCTCGCGCAGGCGCGTTTCGGTCTGGCCGGAGAACGGCTTCAATTCGAATGCGCCCAGGTTGTCCGCGATCGCCACGCACTCGAAGCCGGCATTGGACACCGCGCCCAACCGCCAGCCGCGGACGTCGGTGCGGCCGAGCAGCGTAAAGAGCAGCGTCAGATCGTCGAAGTCACGCAGCGCGTCCGCGACGACGACCCCCGCCTCGGTGCACAGGGTCCTCAGCACGGCGTAGTCGCCGGCGATCGACGCGGTGTGACTGGCCGACGCCTGCGCGCCGGCCGGCGTCCGGCCCGCGCGGTAGAGCACGACAGTCCGGCCCGACTCGGTGATGTGCCGCGCGGCCTTCAGGAATCGCAGGCCGTCGAGGGGTCGGAAGCCCTCCACGTACACCGCGAAGACGTCGATCTCGGGGTCGTCCTGCAGGAACGTCAGGTAGTCCCCGATGGTCAGGTCCATCTGGTTGCCGAGCGTGATCGCGTAGCGCGGATTCAGGGTATTCATCGTGCTCGCGCGCGCCACGGCGAAGGCGCCGCTCTGCGAGATGATCGCCAGCCGCGACGGCGGGCCGGACGGCACGGGCAGCTTGTGCTCCGGGATGAACGTGGTGTCGTAGTGGCCGGGCACCGAACGGATACCCAGGCAGTTGCCGCCGTTGATGACCGGGCCGCCCCACGTTGTCTGCCGGGACCGCGCCAGCGCCTCGTGCATCCGGGCCACGATCTGGCCCGAGCCGGCCTTCTCCTCGAGCCCGCCCGGGATCAGCACCACGCTTTCAGCCGCTTGCCGCTCAACAATCTCGCTGAGCGCGCCGGCGGACTGCGCGGCATCGATGGCGAGGACGAAGACATCCACCCGCTCCGGCAACGACGCGATGTCCGCGACGCAGCGGCAACCCTCGATCCGGTCGGTCCCCGGCTTCACGATGAAGATCCGGTTGCGGTCGAAGCCTTCCCGGATCAGGTTGTTCACGATGATGTGTCCGGGGTTCAGGCGATCGGACACGCCCATGATTGCGGCCGACTGCGGCTCGAGCAGGTTCGCCAGCTTCGCCAGCGGTCGAGCTGTCGGCGCGTCGCGTTCCGCGTCGGCCTTCGAGCGGAGCTTCAGCAGAATGTCGAGAGCCACCAGCCGTCCGTCCGTCGAGACGACGAACGGATTCACCTCGCACTCGGCAATCTGGTCACCGAACGCGCGGCCCAGTTCGAGGAACGCTCCAACGACGCGCTCCAGGGCTTCAAGGGCCAGTCGCGCCGGCTGGCCCCGCATCGGCCGAGTGGCCAGTGCGACGACCGCCACCTGTTCGAGTGCCCGACCGAGACCAGCCGGGCTCGTCAATTCGGGCGAGAGCACGGCGATGTCGCGCCCCGTCTTGAAGTTCCGCGAGAGGAATTCCGTGTAGATGCCGCCCGCGCCGACCGTGACGACCGGCCCCACGTCGCCGGTCCACCGAAGGCCAACAATGAACTCATTCCCGAGCCCGGCGGCGTGGGGCACGAACTCCGTGATCAGGTACCCGACCGTCCCCTTGTTGCCGAGCCGGCCCTGCATGTCCGCGATCGCGGCGCCGATGGCCTCCGGCGTCCGGTCAACGACCTTCACGCCGCCGACGTCGCTTTTGTGGAGGATCTCGGGCGACACGACCTTGACGACCGCGCGGGTGCCCGAGAGCGGCGCGAGGCACGCGTCGGTGACGTTCGACGCGCCTTCCACGACTGCGTGTGCGGGAGCGGTGAGCCCCAGGTCTGCCAGCAGCTGCAGGCCTTCGTGCTCGAGCAGGACGTCACGGCCGCTCGACCTGGCGGCATCGAACAGCCCGGCGATCCTGGCGGGGTTCATCGGCCTTCCGCCGCCTGCCGCCCGGCCGCCAGCGCCTTCAGGTTCGTCTCGACGATCTTGTCGCCCTTCGACCCGAACACCTGCCGGACGTTCAGTTCGAGGCTCTCGACCTTCACCGGCAGCAGGTGCGCGGCGGCGCCGACCATCACCATGTTCGTGGCCCGGGCCGATCCCGCCTGCCGCGCCAGTGTCTCCGCGTCCACGAGGATCGCGCGCGGCAAGCTCCGGATCTGCGCCAGCACGCCCTCAATGGCCGGGTAGCTGCTGAAGTTCTCCACCGGGTCGGTGGCCGTCAGGACCGTTCCCGATTCCGAGAGGTACGAGAGATACCGCAGGCTCTCGAGCGGCTCCATGCTCAGGATGAGCGAGGCGCTGCCGCGCGGGATCAGGTCACTGGCGATGGGCTTGTCGGACAGGCGCAAGTGCGCCTGCACCTCGCCGCCGCGCTGGGACATCCCGTGGACCTCGGACTGCTTCACGGCCAGGCCTTCGTGCATGGCCGCCGACGCGATGATGGCGGACACCGAGAGCACGCCTTGCCCGCCCACGCCCGCCAGGATGATGTCGAACTTCATGAGACGTCCCCGCTTCAGGCCTTTGCGGCCACCTTCTCGCCCTTGCCCCGCTTGATGGTTTCCAGGCACTCGCGCACCGCGATGATCACCGACAGGCCGCGATGCTCGAGTTCGCGCCGCAGCACCTCGGTATTGTGGGCGTCGTGCTTCGGGTGGGCTTCGAGCACGTGGAGATGGTCCGCCTTCACGCCGAGGCCGCGCACCAGGCCTTCGAGCTCCGAGGAGGGCCGGATGGTCCGCTGGCCGCCGGTCATGCCGACGGTCTTGTTGTCGAGGATGAGGAGCGTCATCGGCGCATCCGCGGTGATGCAATCGAGCAGCGGCGTCATCCCGGAATGCAGAAACGTGCTGTCGCCGATCACGGCCACCACGGGGTGCAAGCCCGCTTCGGCGGCGCCCTTGGCCATGCCCACCGATGCGCCCATGCAGACGCACGACTGGATCGCGTTGTACGGCGGGAGCGCGCCGAGGGTGTAACACCCGATGTCGGACGTGACGACGGCATCGGGGAAGCCGGCCAGCGCCGACGTCACCGCGTGGAAGCTGTCGCCGTGCGGGCAGCCCGCGCACAACTGCGGCGGCCGCGGCGGGAGGTTCAGACCCTCCACCTGCAAGACCGTCCGCGCCGGCAGGCCGAGGATCGTGCGCACGATGTCCGGGTTGAGTTCGCCATCCGGCGGCACGTGGCCCGACTCGCGGCCTTCGATCGCCGTGGCCGGCGGGACGATGCCGCGCAGCGCGTGCTCGACGTACGGGTAGCCCTCTTCGAGTACCAGCACGCGTTGCAGGCCGCTCACGAACCTCCGGATCGCCTCGGCCGGGTACGGGTAGGCCCCCACGTGCAGGTGCGGCGGATTGGCGCCCAGGGCGTCCAGGTTCTCGATGTAGTAATTGCGCGCCAGCCCCGTCGTGATCACCCCCCAGTCCGCGAACACGGCCCCCTGCGTCACGGTGTTGTGCGAACACGTCTCGGTGTACCGCTGGATGCTGGGCCAGCGATCCAGCAGCGCCCGCCACTGGCGGCGCGCATTTGCCGGCAGCAGGATCCACGACGCCGGCGTGGCGGCGCGCGACACAGGATTCTCGGCCCGCGCCTCGCGAACCGTCACGATGCCGCGGCTGTGCGCCAGGCGTGTCACCAGCCGGATCATGACCGGCACCTGGAAGCGCTCGGACACGTCGAACGCCTCCCGCGCCATGTCGTAGGCCTGCTGGTGCGATGCCGGCTCGAGGCAGATCACGCGGGCGAAGTCCGCGAAGACCCGGCTATCCTGCTCGTTCTGGGAGCTGTGCATCCCGGGGTCGTCGGCGACGGCCACCACGAAGCCGCCATTGATCGAGATGAGCGCCGAGTTCATGAAGGGATCGGCGGCCACGTTCAGACCGACGTGCTTCATGGACACCAGCGTCCGGCGGCCGGCAAACGAGACGCCGAGCGCCTCCTCGTAGGCCGTTTTCTCGTTGGCGCACCACTGGGCAATCGGGCCGCCGTGCTTCTGGCGGTACCGGATCAGGTATTCGGTGATCTCGGTCGACGGCGTGCCCGGGTACGCGTACGCGGCGGTGAGGCCGGCGTGGACCGCGCCAAGGGCGACAGCTTCGTCACCGAGCAAGACCAACTCGCTCATGGGGAAACTCCTGCACGTCCGGGGGCGGGACTGTCCGGTGCGGCGTGCCGGCCGCGCCAGCGCATCGAGAGGCGGGATTACTTGATGAGTGCCTCTACGTCCCTGACGACCGCGTCAGGGGACCAATCATTACCCGTATATATTTTCACAAGCACGCCATTGCGGTCCATCAGGGCCGTGCGCAGGTTGTGGCTGATGGTGCCGTCGGCCTGGCCTTCCCGGGTGACGCTCAGGCCAAGGCTCGCGCCGAACGCATCCACCTTCCGCCCCGGGGCCGTGGCAAAGTGCCAGACGGCCGGGTCGGCCCCCATCTGCTTCGCGTGCGACCGCAGCACGGACGGCGTGTCGCGATCCGGGTCGAACGAAATCGAGAGCAGGCGCAGGGCGTCCTTCAGAGCGGGCTTGGCGGCCATCGCCTTCTGGATGTCGGCGAAGAACCGGTTCATGCGCGGGCAGTAGTCCGGCAGCGGGCAGCGTGTGTAGATGAACGTGAACAGCACGAACCGGCCCCGGTACGCAGCGAGGGTCAGCGGGTGACCGGCTTCATCGGTCAGCGCGACATCGGGAATCAGCGCGCCCGGCGCCAGGCCCTCCACGGCCGCGGGTTGCGGGTGCGTCCGTTGCTCTGGCGGCAGACTGCCGGTCTTCTCGATGCCCTTCAGGTAGGATTCCTCGTCATTCACCACCAGCGTCGCCGTGACCAGGTCCCCGACGGTCAGGCCTTCGACCTGCCTCGGCTCCTTCACGGCGAACGGCATCGTCATCGCGGGCATGAAGCCCTTCACGTCTCCGTGCTTGACCGTGATTTCCGTGCGAGCCGGGTTGATGCTGAGCACCTCGCCGGCCAGCGGGTACTCGCGCGGGTGCAGGTCGGGCTTGGTTTCGCGGCAACTGGGGCCGGCGACGGACACGGCGAGCAGGAACAGGATGAGTGCGCGAACGCGACGGATCATGCCTCCAGTCTACCCCGTCTCACTTCTTCGCGTCCGGTGCCCGCAGCGTAATCTTGACCGCGCGGACGTTGTTCCCCCGGGTGCGCTCCTCGAGATCCTTCTTCGCGTCAGCAACCGCCAGCAGGTAGTAGTCGCCCGCCGGGATTTCCTTCTTGAGCGTGATAGGCGTCTGGGTTGAGCTGGTTTGCGTGGGAATCAACTGCGGGACGCGCCGTGCGGCCACCAGCAGGTCCTGGTCGGTCTCGAACGAGTCGTTGACGGACAGATAGAACCCCGTCACCGATTGAAAGGCTTGCGACGTGCCCTGGTTCTCGACCTCGTCGGTCACGACGAATGTCTTGCCGGCGGTCACCTTGCCCGGCGCAACGAGCTGCGTCTGCACCAGGTCCACGGTGCTCGTGGATCGTTGGGGCGCGTGCGCCGAGATGACGATCGCCGCGGCCGGCACCAGCAGTGCGGACATCGCCAAGCACAGGAATCGTCGCATGCCGACACCTCCCATCAGGGGCTTGCCACCAGGATCGGGCCCATTATGGCTCAATCGTCACCAACTGCCCGAGGCCCCTCCACCGCCACTGCTCCCTCCGTCCGAGCCGTAGTTGGATTCCCCGCCGCTGCTGCTCGAGTCGTCGTCCTGGCGGCTGCTCGACGAGGAGCCGCTCCCGAGGTACCCGCCGTCAGATACCGGCGTGGCGCGGGCACCCCCAGTGGCCTTGGCAATCGCCCGGATGACCAGCAGGATCACGCCGAGCACGACGGCGGCGATCATGACGATGAGCACGAGACCCAGCACGACAGAGCCGCCGTCGTCGCTCCCGCCGGCGGCCGGTGCCGATCCTTCGAGAGCGACCTTCCGTTCAGAGGCAATGCGCTCGATCAGATGAGACGTGCCGGCGGCGAGTCCGGCGCCGAAATGGCCGTTGCGGAACTCGGGGGCCATCAACGTGCGAATCGTCTCGCCGGAGAAGCCGTCGGTGATGACGCTTTCGAGGCCGTATCCCACTTCCACGCGGATCTTCCGCTCCTTGACGGCCAGGACGATCAGCAGTCCGCGGTCGTCACCCTTCCGGCCCAGCTTGGCGTGAGCGAAGAGGGCGGTGGCGTACTCGTCCACCGACCCGTACGGCGCGAACGTCGGCACCGTGGCGATCACGACGATGTCGCCGGTGGCTTGTCGCAGCGCGCGAATACGCGAGTCGAGCGTGCGGGCACTGTCCGCGTCGACGACCTTGGCGAAGTCGTTGACCGGCGCCGGCAGGTCGGGCAGTGTCTGGGCGTACGCCGGGGCGGCGAGCAACAAGCAGCCAGCGGTCAGCGCCAGGGTGAGGCGATGGATGGGGGGCATCGGAGAGAGGATACCCGATCGAGCGCTCATTGCCTCCCGGGAGCGGATGTCGACGGGCCTGCCCCCATCGCGTTCGTCATGAATTCCACCACGGCCGCCTCGGCCCAGTAGCCGTCGTATCCGTCCCGTGCCGCCTCGACAAAGCCGCAGTGGCCCCCTCGCTCGGTCATCACGAGCGTGATGGCCGGGTTGCCGGTCACTTTCGGATCCAGGAACTGTTCCGGGGGGATGAAGGGGTCGTCCTTGGCCGTGACGATCAGGGTCGGGACGCGGATACGGTCAACGACCCGCATGGACGCGGCCTGCCGGTAATAGTCTGCGGCGTCTTGGTAGCCGTGGTGCGGCGCCGTGAACCGGTCGTCGAACGCCCGGATGCGCCGGACGTGGCCGAGGCCCCGGATGTCGTACGCGTCCGGATACAGGCCCGCCTTGAGCCGCATGCGCCGCCGCAGGCTGAACATGAAGTTCCACTCGTACATCCGGTTCGCGGTCCGTTCCATCGCATCCATGCACGTGCCGAGTTCGAGCGTGGGCGACACCGCGCACACGCACCGGAGCCAGGACGGAGCCTGATCGCCCTGTTGCCCGGCCAGCCGCAGCGCCAGGTTTCCACCGAGCGAGTAGCCCGCCACGGCGAGCCGGGGCAGGCCATCCTGCTCTGCGAGTTCGCGCAGGACGGCCAGGACGTCTGACGTCAACCCGGAATGGTACAGACCCTTCGACAGGTGCTCCGTGCCGCCGCAGTTGCGCTGGTTGAGCCGGACCACGTTGAAGCCGGCGCGGAAGGCCTTGTCCGCGAGGCCGCGGAGGTAGTGCGAGTCGCTCGATCCTTCGAGTCCGTGAAGGGCGATCAACGTCGGCTGACTGATCGGCGAGGACTGCCAGTGGCAGTGGCCGAGCACCCGGGTGCCTGGCTCGACGTCGAACAGGCGCGGTTCGGGCGGCGGGAGGTGCGGGAAGCGGCGCGACCGGCCCCACGCATACAGGGTCATGCGATGGCCGCCGGCCAGCCACCGTGGGGGCGAGAAAGGGTGCATAGCGCCTTTCAGTCTATCGCGATAGACTTGGCCGGCTGCAACGGCTGCCGTCCCGCACATGTGGAGGACCGCGCGATGTCCAGATTCAGGACCCTCGTCTCGCTGTTCGTGCTCGTCGTCTTCGGGAGTGTGCTGCTGGCCGCGCAGCCTCCGCCGGCCGCGAAGAAGGTCGCGGGCGACCCCGTCGATGCCCGCCTGGAGGCCCTGAAGCAGCAGGCGATGACCGACATCGACGGGATGAAGGACCTGACGCAGCAGATGATCGACCAGGTCTTCAGCTACGGCGAACTGGGGTTCCAGGAAGTCGAGACCTCGGCCTACCTGAAGGGCGTGCTGCGGAAGAACGGCTTCACCATCGAAGAGGGCATCAGCGGCATCCCCACGGCATGGATGGCCAGCTGGGGCAGCGGCAAGCCCGTCATCGCGCTCGGGTCGGACATCGACAGCCTGCCGCAGACGAGCCAGAAGCCCGGGGTGCCACGCCGGGAACCGCTCGTCGAGGGCGCGCCCGGTCATGGCGAAGGCCACAACTCCGGCGTGCCGATGAACATCACCGCGGCGCTTGCGGTGAAGACGATCATGGCGCGCGAGAAGCTGGCGGGCACGATCAAGGTGTGGCCGGGCGTCGCGGAGGAGCTCGTGGCGGCCAAGGCGTTCTACGTGCGTGACGGTGTCTTCAAGGACGTGGACGTCGTGCTCTTTTCGCACGTGGCCAACGGCATGGGCGTCTCGTGGGGGTCGGACGCCGGCAATGGGCTGGTGTCGGTCGAGTACCAGTTCAAGGGCCAGACGGCGCACAGCGCCGGTGCGCCCTGGCAGGGCCGCAGCGCGCTCGATGCGGTCGAGCTGATGGACGTCGGCTGGAACTTCCGGCGGGAACACCTGCGCATCCAGCAGCGATCGCACTACGTGATCACCGACGGCGGCGATCAGCCCAATGTCGTCCCGGGAACGGCCTCGGTCTGGTATTACTTCCGCGAAACCGATTACCCCCACATCATGCAGATGTGGGACATCGGCAACAAGATGGCCGACGCGGCCGCGATGATGACCGACACCACTGTCACATCACGCGTGTTGGGAGCCGCCTGGCCGCAGCACTTCAATAAGCCCGTGGCCGAGGCGACGTACGCCAACATCCAGAAGGTGGGCATGCCGAAGTGGGACGAGGCCGACCAGTCGTTCGCGAAGGCCGTGCAGCGGGAGCTGAAGCAGGCGGAGCGGGGCCTCGGGACCGAAGTGGGCAAGCTGGGCGAACCCGTGCGCGAGGAGGACAAGCGCGGTGGCGGGTCCGACGACATTGGTGACGTATCGTGGGCCGTACCGACCATCACGCTGCGCTATCCGGCCAACATTCCGGGCACCACCGCGCACAACTGGTCGGCGGGCATTGCCATGGCCACGC
>Ga0334722_10002670_pt1 | contig 19866 bp, 20 predicted proteins | sample C3_bottom_MG_FD_207210 | JGI IMG/M metagenome (GOLD analysis project Ga0334722, IMG submission 207210) | Sediment microbial communities from Yellowstone Lake, YNP, Wyoming, USA - C3_bottom | ecosystem: Environmental > Aquatic > Freshwater > Lake > Sediment | place: USA: Wyoming | collected...
ACGCCGCACTCGGCCGCGACGCGGCCATAAAGGTGATGCTTCCGGAGCAGGCCGCAGGCCCCGGCAGGAAGCGCTTCGCCCGCGAGGCCGCCGCCATAGCCAGGTGCGGCCACCCCGGCATAATCAAGGTATATTCCTACGGCGAGCACGAAGGGCTGCCTTATATGGCGATGGAATACGTGGACGGCAGCCCGCTGCTGGCCTTTTTGGACATGGCCCGCGCCATTCACGGCGCGAAAGACCTGGAAGAGCTGAAGAAATACGGCTATATAAAAACCCCTTCCCCGGACGACGAGGAGCTGTCTTACTTCCTGCGGCCGCTGGCCGCTCCGCCGCTGGCCGACCCGGACTACGAGAACCACGCTTCCGTCCTGATGGCCGGAGTCGCGGACGCCCTTTACGAAGCTCATTCACTGGGCATACTGCACCGCGACATTAAGCCGTCGAACATCCTGATAGGCAAAAAAGGCCTTCCGAAGCTGGCCGACTTCGGCCTGGCTAAGTTTTCCGATTCCTCCGACATAACCACCGGTCAGCCAATGCTGGGGACGCTCAAATACATGGCCCCGGAGGCCTTCTCCGGCGGTGAAACGGCAGTGGCCTCGGACATTTATGCTCTCGGTACCGTTCTCTACGAGCTGGTAACTCTTTCCCACCCGTTCAAGGCCGATAATACCGCGGCCTTCATCAGGGCGGTGACGCAGAATAGGTGCCCGTCGCCGTCGGCCGTCAATCCCGCTGTTTCACCGGCGCTCGGGGTGGTGATAATGAAATGCCTGGAAAAGGCTCCGGCCGCGCGCTTTAAGGACGCGCGCGAACTTGCCGATGCCATACGCCTGGCCGCCCGCCCGAAAGGCCTGAAGACGCAGATCTTCGCGGGTATCAGGGGTTTGTTGCGCCCCGTGGAACGCGCTCACGAGGAGCCGGCCGCCGGCGACGGGAAGCCGGTCCGGGTTACCGAAGAGAACAAACGGGAGGCGGCCCGCCTGGTTAAAGAATCCGCCCGCCTGTATTTCATAGATTTTTCCTCGCCCAAAGCGCATAACCTGGTGATGGACGCGCTGAAACTGGACCCGTACTCCACCGATGCCACCGCCATGCTGGTGGTGTTGTCCTATCACATGGGTCTGCACTCCACGCTGAGTAAGGCCCTGGCGCGGATGAGGCACCTGGCCAAGGCCGGCCCCGACGCCGACCCCCGCCTGCGGGCGGCTCTTCTGGCCGGACGCATGGAAGCGTCAAAAGACTGGCTGCGTAATCTGGAAAAGTATCTGGCCGCCGGGCACGAGGACGCGGCTCTTCTGGCTCTTTGCGCCAGGGGACGGCTGAACGGGAACGACAATGTAAAGGCCCGGGAGTACGCCGGGCGCATAACTCGGCTGATACCCGGGGCCCGGCTCTTCACCTGGTTCATAGACGCCTACCACAACTCCTGGCTTGGGGACATCGATAAGTATCTGGATACCACTCGCGACGCGATATTGCGCTTTCCGGGTAATACGATGTTGCGGTACGCGCTGGCGCAGACCCTGATGGAGACCGGTCGCTTGGACGAAGCGGAAACGGCCATGAAGGAAGCGGACAAGATATCCGGGCATGAGGATTTTTTCATTTTCCTTAGGGCGGAGCTGGCTATTTTACGCAAAGAATATAAGACCGCCTGCGTGGAGTTGCGCAAATTTATTGGCGCTGGCCCCGGAGATATGCAGGCCTACACCTATTACCGGCTTAATAAGCTGTACGCCCTGCGCGGCGACAGGAAAGAGGCCCTCAGGCACCTCGGTATAGGGCGCAACCTGGCGCCTGAGCTCAGCTTTAAGAGTAATGAGGAGCTTGCTGCGCTAGTGCAGGGGTCGGCTGAGTCGAACTCCTCCTTTGAAGACCTGCCGGCTGAATGTCTGGCGGTGAATTTCACAAGAGGGAAACAGGCCCTGCTCGATAACCTTAACTCCGCGCGCAATAACATCGGCAGTGCTTTTTCCACCGTCTACATTTTCGAAAAAGACCAGGCCCCCAGGTGCGTCCGCACCTGGCTGTTCTTCAATGAATACCAGTTACAGGAGTCTCTGAAGACAAAAATATTCCTTCCCGCGCTGCCACTGTCCTCGTTCACCGACGGCCGCGGCAATATTCTCAAGACGGAATTCGCCAGGATCCAGGCCAACTATGGCAGGTATCTGGCCACGGTGAGCTATGCGGTGCCGCTAAAACATCTGGCTTTAGGGACCATGGAAGCGCAATTGAATATTGAAGGGCTCTGGAAAGAACGGCAGGGAAGGATGCTGGATCTGCGCCTGGACGAGCCCAATCAGCACATCGGGCACCGCTGCCATATCCTGGCGCTGCCGGAAGACGCGGAAATAGTGGAGCTTTCCGCTAAGCCGGGCGAACAACTAGTGAGTGGCGGCTGGCGATTCCTAGTCTATTCGCGCTTCTTCTTCAACGGGGAACATTTTCGCCTTACCGCCAAGTTCCGCCATAAACAGTCTTAGAATCCCTGGTGGTTGAGAATCGCACGGTAGACAGGTGGTTACGTCCGCTGTCTCGGCGGCGATTAAAAAAGATAAACTTGCATAGGCCGGCTTCGCCGTGAGCAAGTTCGGCAAGCTGAGCGTTCACATGTTGCTTCTCTTCTGCGTAGTGGACGCCGGCCTGTGTCTGGTGATGTACTTTATAAACGGCTTGGGCTCCCTGCTGCTGATCATGGCCGTGGTCGGGTTCATAACAAGCCTCATGACCATCGCCGTAAGAATAGAAGTTAGCACCGTGAAACCGGAGTATTACTGCAAGGTCCAGTCGCTCAGCGAGAACATCTCGGGCCTGCTGATACCTGTGGGGATATTATTGATGTCGGTGCTGGCCGGAGCCGGCGTTAAAGGCAGATAGGGGACGTTGCTGACTAACTGCCTAACTTTCGGAGAGTGCTGTTTTTAGCTGGGTTTCGCAAAATTTCGAGCATTTTTGGGCAAACTGTGGCGCCGGGATGGTGTCGCGCTGATCTTTCACAATATTCCCATATACGCCAGGGCGCGTATATGGGGGGAATATGTGCGGGAGTGAGTGGCACGGAGTTGTCCAAGCGGAGGGGTATAACTAGCGGCGGAATAGTAAGACTAGTGGAGAAAGAGTGGGGGGGGGCTGTCGTGCGCAAAAGGGATAAGGTTAGTCAGTTAGTCAGCAACGTCCCCTGTCGGGCCCTTCCGAAGAACGCCCGCTTTGCGGGCGGGAATTCTCTCTGTAGTTTTCGGGACAAGGAGCATGTATTAAAGATAATTTTTGGGGATTAGGCCGGGACTTCTGGCTGTTCAGGATCGGGCAGCTGATCTCATCCTTGGGAGATGGCTGCGCCAGCGTGGCCTTCATGTGGTGGCTTCTGCAGAAGACCGGATCCCCGGAAAAAATGGCGTTGGTCTTCGCGCCCGTGAGTTTCGCCAGGATATTCCTTATTCCGCTGATGGGGCCGATAGGCGACAGTTGCTCTCGAAAGACGATCGTTATCATAAGCGACCTTTGGCGGGGCGCGATGTTCATTGTTCTGGCCGCCATGGCAAAGTTTGACATCTTTAACCTCCCTTTGGTCGTATTGCTTCTTATGTTAACTACCGCCGGCACCGCGCTTTTTACGTCTATTTCCGGCAGTATCGTTACCCAACTGGTCAAAAAAGAAGACCTGAGCGCGGCCATCGAGCGCAGCACTTTCATAGTCTCTGTCGGGAGCCTGGCCGGTGGACTTGTCGGCGGCATCGCTCTTAATTATGTCGGCGTAATGGGCGCTTTTGTAATAAACGCGGTTTCATTTCTTGTGGCCGCCGCGGCGTCTTTTTATATGAGGCCCATGGTCCTCCCCGCACCTCACTCCGGCCGGGCCGGCGGAGCTCTCAAAGCCTGGACGCAGCAGCTCAAAGCCGGTTTTTCCGTGGTGTTCAATATCCCGTTGCAGTTATGGCTGTGCGTTCTGCTGGCGTTCATCAATCTGGCCGCTTCCCCGCTGAACATGGCCTTGCCCGCGCTGGTCAAGGACAGCCACAATCTTTCCCCGGGTTTTATAGGGGTGTTGAACTCCGCGATGGGAGCCGGAACCATATTAGGTTCGCTGATCGTAGGCTGGATGTGCAGCAGGATGCACTCCGATATCGTAGTTTCGCTCGGGATCGGTCTGATCGGCGCGAGTATGGCCGCGCTTTTTGTGGTTCCAGGGACTTACCTGGTGATTGCGGTGATGCTCGCGTTGGGACTGGCGACGATGTTGGTCAATGTCCCCTTAAGCGTGAAGCTGATGGCCGCGACCCCGGATAATTTCCGGTCCAGGGTGGGTTCGGTCTCATCCTTTATGTCTCAGGCGGCTGTGCCCATAGGGACTGCGCTTACCGGGGTTATGATAGCTGCTTGCGGTATGAAATTGATGATGATCGTGGCAGGGGCCGCAATAGTGTTGTCAGCCCCGCTTCTTTTTTATATTCCGCGATTCTCCGCCTTCTTCAGGATGCCGGAACCGGACACTCATGATTTCTTTCTAAAAAACTACCCGGAAGTTTTTTCAAGGCATCAATAAGTTCTTTAAAGGCGAATACGGAGACCACCATGGAAAACAGCATCTGGACAGTTCTGGCCGTTGGAGCGCTGGCGTTCATTGCTATCAAGAAGTGGCCGAAGAAGCAGCATACCTGCGCGGCTTGCGGCTTTGTGGGTTTTCCAAAGAAGATAATTAAAGGCAACTTGCTGTTGGAAATTATACTATGGGTATTTTTCCTTATACCCGGAGTCTTATATACGATTTGGCGCTTTACCACGAAATCTTTTGTGTGTCCGAAATGCGGAAAGAAATTATGCATTAGCCGGTTTGCTTTGCAATACTGATCTGTTTTGCTCCGTTGACAGCTTTTGTTGTTAACTCCGGACCCACGCACTTGCTGAACCTCGATAATTTCCCTAGCGCCTGCCCGCGATCGTCTGGGGGCCTGAACGGGGGACGTAAGGGGACGTTGCTGACTAACTTGCGTGGAAGTGCAGGTTTTCTAGCTGATTTACGCAAAATTTGCGCATTTTTGGTTACTAACTCTTCCGACAGCACCGGTGGCTTTGAAAAGACCATTGTTTTTGCCGGCTTGGTAGTGATCTTCTGGAGTTTATTCCTTATCGGCCGCGACGCCTTCCGCCGCGAAAGCATGGGGTTGGGGAACGGCGCCGCCTGACGCCGCCGAAAACTAAAACTGCCGCCAGTGGCGGCAGTTTCGGATCAAGACCTCGCGCCCGGCGTTACAGCCGCGCGGGCTTCAGATATAGATGCATGTTCCCGGAAGGAACGGGCTCGTTGAAGAGCCGGTTCTGCTGATATTCCGTGTATTCCTCGATGCGGATATCCTCGAGCATCCGGTTAAGGTCTTTGAGCGAGTGATAACCCGGGCTCTTGGCCAGCCCCGAGTCCAGCTTCTTCTGCATCAGGCTCATGAACTGGTACATCGTAAATACGTAGTCCATCGCGTTGCTCCCGGTGGAGACCGGCAGAGCGCCGATAGTGTCGTGTATCTTCTTTTTGGCAAAAACCATTATAATGCGTCCCACCGTCTGGTTCAGGATGTTCCTGGTGAAAGTGTAGTTATCCTTCTCCATCCATTCGGACAGTTTGCCGTATAGTGCGTCTATCTTGTTCATCTCTTCCATCCGCGCGTAATCCGTCCACTCCGCCACGACCCTGAACCTTGAGTCGACTTCTATATCCTGCGGCACGAACACATACGGCTTGCGGATACCCATCCTGGAATATATCGGGGTCCTGCCGCCGCCGGGCAGGCGGCTCATCCGCTGCGGCACCGTCACGCCGCCGGCCAGCCTGAACCCCACGGCCGCGACCTCGGTGCAGTAAAGAGAAGAGTCGTCGTCGCTATCGAGGAAATAATCGTAAGGGATGTTCTTCTCCATCTTGGCGCGCATTATCTCCGCGGCCTTCTGAGCCAGAGATTCGTCCTGGTAACGCAGTACGGCCAGCCGCGCGCGGCCGGACATGAACTTCTCGAGCGGTTCGACGGCGGTGCCTACGCCGCTGTCCGAAGCCAGAATGAACACCTGGCGGGTCTGCGGATCGCGATAGACCATGGCGAGATGGCTGTATTCTCCCGGCGTCTCCGACATCCTGGCCGCCAGCGAACCCATAAGGTTCGTGCCGCGGCTGAGCATTATATCGCCGGTCTTAAGATCATCCGGGAAACGGAAGTTCCCCGTGGTTTGCACGTTAATATCGCCTTTAAAAGGTTCTGTTCTTGACAGTTCGTTCGTGCCGGAAAGGAGTGAAACGCCGATATCGTCCTGTATGTGGCGGGCACGCGATATCAGTTCCCTGTTGCCGCCTGAGCGCGCCAGCTCCCCGCGCAGCGCGAAAAGACTGGCGAGTTCGTTCTTGCCGCCACGCGCCGCTGCGGCTTCCATCGAATCGAGGGCCTTGCTTATACCTAAATCCATGTTCGAACCAGCTTCGTCGCCGGCCGTTCCGGCCGGAGCGGGCGCCGGGGCGGAATACGCCGCCGGGACCTCGGGAGCGGTTCTAAGCGTTATATCCGAAGCTCTTACAGCGAGCTCATCGAAACCGGCGGCATGCGCTCCGCTGGCGAGTCCCAGGATCAGCATTAAAATGGTTTTTTTCATTCGGGTCCTTTTGTAACTCACATGCGAGCTGTTCTTCCCTAATAGTATGGCGCAAAAGGCGCGCCGGCGCATGGGGCCTCGGGGTCCAGATCGCGCAACAAAGGACCCATCGCGGCCTAGGCATTTTGCCAGGGTTTACGAGCAATCGGACGTGAGGGGTTTTAGCCCGAGAATTAGGCGAAAAACACCCTAAAACAGCACTCCTCCGAAAGTTAGTCAGCAACGTCCCCTATCGGGCCTGAACATAAAGCAACGCTGATCAGGGTCGGAAGGGGTAAAGCGACCGTGTCCGCTTTGGCGGACGCGGTCGTTTGTTCCGCCGGGGCCTAAAAAGATAAACTTGCATAGGCCGAGTTGGTTGCGGGATTAATTTGAACGGTTTGCTTAAGGAGAACGATTTATGAAATGGATAACCAGGTCCCACGTGCATGTGGACAGGGTGGCCTGTCCGTGGCTCATTGAGAGGTTCGTGGATTCGCAGGCGGAGTTCATCTTCGCGGCGGAAAGCCTAGTGGATAAGATAGCCCGGGACGAGAACGCTATCCTTTTCGATGTGGCGGACGCGGACCTGGGGCACCACGGTGGCGAGTGCACTTTCATCGCCATAATGAAAAAATACGAACTTACCGATCCGGTCCTGCTCAAGATGGCGGATATCGTAAACGCGGCTGATACCGGCCGACTCAAGGCCCACCCGTATGCCGCCGGTCTCGAGGCCATCGCCCGCGGTTTCTCGCTGATGTACCCGGACGACTACGAGAACCTGGACTTCCAGTTCTCCGTCTACGACGCCCTATACGCCGCGCTTAAATGTGAAAAATAACGTCCCCTAGTCCGGGATTGACTGCACAGTGTTATGCGGGCAACTGGGGGTGACGCGCAGTGGGATATCAAGACTGGTTGAGAAAGGCCGGAGACTGTTATGCACTCAGGGGAAATAGTTAATCAACTAGTCAACAGCGTCCCCTATTGCGCGCACCTATCGGGCTAAGCAGGCTGGCATGGACCGGCAGGGCAATAAGAAGGCGGGGGCGGTCCCCGCCTTTTTAAGTGGCAGTTTTTTTATGCCTTTTTTAGTTTGGCGTTTAAGGACTTGGCGATCTGGATAAGACGCTTGCGATCTTTGGGCGGGGTGTTGCGAAGGGTTTTTACAAGCGCAAGAATATCTTTCTCACGCTTTGCGTAAAAATACACTGCGGTTTTTTCCCGCGCTGCCATGGCGGAATTTGTGGCAGGGCTGCGCGCTCCCGAAAGGAGAGCGGTAAGCGGCTTTTTTAAGCCATCGGCTATTTTTTTGAGGTTTGTGAGCGTGAGGTTTACTCTGCCGCGCTCGACCTCTCCCAGATAATTCGGGTGGAGTTGTGCGCGAAAAGCCAATTCCTCTATTGTCAGGCCGTCCGCGAGCCTGGAACTGCGGATATTTTTGCCTACCAGTGCCTGTATCTTTGCGTTCACGTTCCCTCCGAAGTAATACTAAATTCTATTCAATGCCGCCCCCTTTATCCACAATAGACACATGTGATTGCAAATATTTGTCAATAACATGTATATAGTGTATACTATGGGAGGGTTTGGGGATGCTCCTGAGTAAAAACATCATAAAAGCCGGGCACATTAGGGGGGTTATGGCGAAAAGAAAAATACTTGTCATTGATGATGATTTGCTGTGGCGCAGGCTGCTTAAGCGGCTGTTCGGCGGTGTGGAATACGATGTTCAATTTGCCGCCAGTTGCGCTGACGGTGTGAAGATGGCGGAGCAGCACAAGCCTGACTGTATCCTGCTGGACTTTCATCTGGGCGACGGCGATGCTGTTTCCGTCTGCTCGGCGCTCAGAAAGAGCGGGAAAGAGTTGAATATCCCTGTGATAGTGGTAAGTTCCGACCCTGGCGCCGAGATAACGGCATATGCGGAGTGTCGGGCCTCCTATTTTGTCCTTAAAGGTTCCCATGCCATGGCGGAATTGACCACCATTGTTGAAAAGATACTTCTTAACGACAAGGTGCTCCCTAGCGAAAAGGATCCCCGCATTGAGCCTTCCATTTAACAGTTGAGCGGTAGGTGGCGATCTTATAACGAATAAGATCGATGGGCGCGGGAACGAATTTTCTGCGGCCACGGCAATAAAAAAAGTCCCTTGTTAAAGGGACTTTTCTATTTTTTAATTCCACCGCGGAAATTTGGCGGCCTGTACGGGATTTGAACCCGTGATCTCTGCCTTGAGAGGGCAGCGTCCTAGACCACTAGACGAACAGGCCGTAAACACAATTCTACCAAATAATGCCCGGTTGAGAAATTAAATCAGCCGACGGTCGGATTTGAACCGACGACCTGCTGTTTACAAAACAGCTGCTCTACCGGCTGAGCTACGTCGGCGAACTGTACACGGTATTTTACAATATTTGGCCGTGTTTGGCTCGGAGAGGCCGAAACGGCGCGGATAAAGAGGGCCCGGATCTACCGGGCCTTTTTTATTTGATGGAACGATGTTATACAATGTGGTATGGCCGGAAGGGGGGAATATGTCCAAAAAAGTGGCGATGTTCATAGCTTTTCAGGGGTTCAGGGACGAAGAGTATACCGAACCTAAGAAGGTCCTTGAGGCCGCGGGAATAAAAGTGATCACGGTTTCCACGTCAAAGGGCGTAGCGCGCGGGAAGTTCCGGGTGACGGCCGAGGTGGATAAGACCATCGATGAGATAAACCCGGCCGATTATGACGCTTTGACGCTGGTTGGCGGGCCGGGAGCCCTGTCCCACCTGGACAATGAAAAGGTGTACAAGCTTTTTCAACAGGCCTCGGCGCAGGGCAAAGTGATCGGCGCCATCTGCATCTCGCCGGTCGTGCTGGCGCACGCGGGGCTTTTAAAAGGTAAAAAGGTCACGTCCTTCCCGGACGGGGCCGACGAGCTGAAAAAAGCCGGGGCCGATTACACCGGGGCCGATATGGTGGTTGACGGCGGCCTGGTGACCGCCGACGGCCCGATCCCCGCAAAGAAATACGGTGCTGCGCTGGCGGAGCTTCTGAAGTAGGAGCGCGGGTTTGCGGACCCGGGGTAATTTTGTTATGCTTCAAGTCGCAGTGCGGTAACTTCGAGAACGGTAGGAGGAATATATGGATCCGGTGGGAACTGTTAATTTAATGCCTCTGGCGTGGCCTATAGGGATAGCGGTATGCGTGATGATCTTTATCTCGGGTATCAGGATAGTCAGGCCTACTCATCGCGGTGTGGTGGAAAGACTGGGTAAATACCACCATTTCGCCCCTCCCGGCTTCCACTGGGTCATCCCGGTCGTGGACCATATGTACGTAGAGAATATCACCGAGGTCATGGTGGACGCGACTCCGCAGGAGATCATCACCAACGATAACCTGAACGCGCGGGTGGACGCCCAGGTCTATTTCAAGATAAAGCCCGACGAGGACAGCGTTAAGAACTCGATCTATAACGTGAACAACGTGCAGTACCAGATCGTTAACCTGGCGCGCACCACGCTCAGGAACATCATCGGCACGCTGACGCTGAAATCCGCGAACAGCGAGCGCGGCAGGATAAACGACGAACTGCTCAAGATCCTGCTGAAAGAGACCGCCAGCTGGGGCATCGACATCGTGCGCACCGAACTCAAGGAAATAGATCCCCCCAAGGACGTCCAGGAAACCATGAACAAGGTGGTCAAGGCGGAGAACGAAAAATACGCCGCCATCGACTTCGCGACGGCCGTGGAAACCCGGGCCGACGGAGAGAAGCGGGCCGAAATTAAAAAGGCCGAAGGCATCAAGCAGGCCAGGATCCTCCAGGCCGAGGGCGAGGCGGAAGCCATAAAGCTGGTCAACGAGGCGGCGAATAAATATTTTACCGGCAACGCGCAGGTGTTGAGAAAACTGCAGGCCGTGGAGAATTCCCTGGACAGGAACACGAAAGTGGTGATCCCCGCGAATACCGAGCTGGTCAACATCATCGGGGACATGGCGGGCATATTGCCGCTCCGGCGGACGCCTGAGGGCGAGGCGGTGGGCACGGCCTCCAGGACCGCGGTGTAAGTAAGGGAACGTCGGTGTGTCAAAGGACCGGCCGCTTAACGCGGCCGGCCCTTTTTTTTGTCCAGGTCAATTATTCGGGGCAGTGGCGGAAGTTATAACTAGTTCCGGGGCGTTGGTCAGGACGGGGTCCGCGGGGTCCTGCGGGACGGTGATGGGGCCGGTGCTGGCGGCTATCAATTCCAACGACTCGTCGAGGCCCTCATCGTCGGTTTCGTCGGGCAGGTAGCCTGAGGCCCTCATGCGCCCGACTATCCGGCTTTTCTGCCTTTCCATGAAGCGGGTGCCTTTGACCGGGCTGTAGCGCCTGGGGCTGGGCAGGGCCGCCGCCAGGGCCGCGGCTTCCTCGGGGGTCAGGTCCGAGGCGTTCTTGCCGAAGTAGGCCATCGAGGCGGCCTGGGCGCCGTAGATCCCTTTGCCCCACTCGGCGATATTCAGATATATTTCGAAGATGCGCCGCTTGCCCAGGTGTTTTTCCAGCCTTTTCGCGATCAGCAGTTCTTTTATCTTGCGCAGCGGGTTTTTAGAAGGGGAAAGATAGAGGTTCTTAGCCACCTGCTGGGTTATGGTGCTCCCGCCTTTGGCGAAGCTTTTTGTTTTCAGGTCGGTTACGAGCGCGCGCTCCATGCTTTCCCACTCGACGCCTTTGTGCTGATAGAACGTGTCGTCCTCGGCCACAAGGACGGCGTGTTTAAGATTGTCGGAAATGCCGTCCCAGTTAGTCCAGACCATATCGCGCCCCAGTTTTTTTCCGGCTTTCGCGGCCTGGCGTTCTCTTATCAGCATGTAGGAGGTAAAAGAGGGGTTCCTGGTTTTGAGCGGACGCACGTCCGGCAGCCAGAGGACATAGGCGGCGCTGAGCAGCAAGAAAGCGAGGACAAGCGCCGAGGCGGCCCTGACGGGAGAGGATATGGGCGAATAGTTCTTGGAGCGCATAGGCCGGTACGGTGTCGGTGTCAAGAAAATATCTTTTTAAAGTCGCTGAAGAACGCCGGGTAGGATTTTTTTACGCAGGCGGCGTTTTTTATCCTTACGGGTTTCTCGGCCAGCAGGGCGCCGACGGCGGCGGCCATGGCTACGCGGTGATCGTTGAAGGTTTCCGCGGGCCTGCCGCCCCGGATCGTTTGCGGGCCCTTGATCACCAGGTTGTCTTTTCCCGCTCCCGCTTCCAGTCCGAGGGCTTTGAAAAGCGCGAGGGTGGTTTTCAAGCGGTCGGATTCCTTGTGCCGCAGTTCCCCGGCGCCGCTTATTACGGTGGTGCCCTTGGCCCGGGCGGCCGCCAGCGCCAGCAGCGGCAGCTCGTCTATCATGGCGGGGATCTCGTCAGGCCTTATCCTGATGCCTTTGAGTTCCGAACTGGAGACCGTGATGTCCCCGGCCGGTTCCGGCGAAGAGGCCGCAGGCCGTATGGTGATCGCGGCGCCCATGGCTCTAAGGGTATTTATCAGCCCGGCGCGCCCGGGATTCAGGCCGACGTTATTGATCGTAAGTTTGAAGTTCGGGAGCAGACAGGCGGCCAGGATGAACGGCGCGGCGGAAGAGAGGTCGCCCGGCACTTTTATGTTCCTGGCGCTGAAGCGGCCCGGCTTCAGGTAAAGGTTCAACCCGCCGGAAGAGATCTTCCCGCCGAGATATTTGAACATCCGTTCCGTGTGGTCCCTGGTCTGGAACCGTTCAGTTATGGAGGTCGGGCCTTCGGCGTAAAGGCCGGCCAGCAGCAGCGCGGATTTGACCTGGGCGCTAGGGATGAGGAGCCGGTGGTCGGTGCCTTTAAGGCGGGAGCCGTATATTTTTAAAGGCAGGCGGCCGCCGGAAGACTTTATGTCCGCGCCCATGGCCGTAAGCGGGCGGGTGACGCGTTCCATAGGTCTCTTTTTAAGCGAACCCTCTCCGGTTATGACCGAATCGAACTCCTGCCCGGCCAGCAGCCCGGCTAGCAGACGCGCGGTGGTGCCGGATTCCCGGGCGTTAAGTGGCCCCGCGGGTTTTTTTAAACCACGAAGCCCGGCGCCTTTTACCGTAAGTCTGTTCCTGCCCGGGGAAATACTTATGCCGAGCTTTTTAAGGCACGCGGCGGTCGCGGCGGTGTCTTCGCAGACGGCCGGATTCAAGATGACCGTTGAGCCGTCGGCGATGGCGGCCAGCAGGAGCGCGCGGTGCGTGACGGCCTTATCCGGCGGCGGTATGTAAGACTTATTTATGCTTTTTTTCATTTTTAAGCGCGAAGTCGATGGCGGTCAGATATGAGTTGTGGCCCAGGCCCCTGATCTGTTTCACGCACACGGCTTTGGTGACCGAGATCCTGCGGAACGGTTCGCGCTTGGCGGTGTCGGAGAGATGCACTTCCACGGCCGGCAGGCCGGAGCCCTTTATGGCGTCGCGGATGGCGAAACTGTAATGGGTATAGGCGGCCGGGTTTATGATGAGCCAGTCGGCCCAGGCCATGTTCGCGGCTATCAGGTCGATGATGCGGCCTTCGCAGTTGGACTGGAAAATGCGGACCTTTGCTTTTTTAGCGGCGGCATGTTCTTTTATCAGGGCGTTGAGCCGGTTAAGAGTGAACCGGCCGTAAATCTCCGGCTCCCGCCGCCCGAGCAAATTTAGGTTGGGACCGTGTATTACGAGTATATTCATATGGTTTTCAGCAGTTCCAGGGTCTTTTTGAGCGTTCTGTCCGGGATGTCGCAGACGGCTTTGATGCTGCCGGGCTTTTCTATAAGGAGGAAGCGGTTGTCGCGCGCCCCGGCCTTTTTGTCAAGGCGGACAAAGCCGCTGAAGCGGGCGAAGTCCAGGCAGGCGGGAGCGAGGGCGGGCGGTTCCGTCCGCAGCAGCAGCGCTTCTACGGCTTTGGCGTATTTCCGGTCCATGACCTTCAGCTCCAGGGAAAGCATGGCGGCGTAGCGCAGGCCCCAGAGAACGGCGTCGCCGTGCGCCAGGCGGCCTTTGGCCATAGCCTCGAAAGCGTGCCCGGCCGTATGACCGAGGTTCAGCAGCTCCCTGAGCCCGGTTTCGTCGCGCTCGTCCCTTGAGATCACGTCCAGTTTGAAAGCCGCGCAGGCCGCCGTAACGGCCGCCAGCTCCGTGCTTTGTCCTTTTAAAGCGCCGGGGAGGTTTTTCGAAATAACGCGGCCCAGCTTTCCGGGAGCTATCAGCGCGTATTTTATCAGTTCGCCCGCCCCGGTCCGGAGCTCTTTTTCTTTTAAAGCGTTCAGGAAGGCCGTGTCGCAGGCGGTAAGGGACGGCTGATAGAAAGCGCCGGCGATATTTTTCACTCCTCCGATGTCCACGGCCGTTTTGCCTCCTATTCCCGCGTCGGCCTGGCCCAGCAAAGTGGTCGGGACGCTTATCCAGTTCACGCCGCGCATATAAAGCGCCGCACCGAGGCCGGCCAGGTCCGTGACCGAGCCGCCGCCGGCCCCGACTACCAGTGAACGGCGGGAACAGCCGTTCTCCAGCATGAACGAAAGCAACCGCTCCAGCGTTCTGAAATTTTTGGCGCTGCCGCCGTCCGGGGCCCGGAAAACCACGGTCCTGCCGGCGTAGCCGCCCAGCATTTTGTTGAAAGCGCGGTTGAACTTCCTGAAACAGTTGCTGTCGGTGACCAGGCACACCTTGTCGGCGTCCTTGAAAAGCCCGGGCGCGAGCCCGGGCAGGGGGGCAAGGCCGCGTCCGCAAATCAGCGTTACGGTCTTAGACGACGATATTTTTTTATTAACGCGCATGGGTTCCATAGTGTTTCACCAGCGCCGCTATCTTTACGGCGGTTTGCGCCGGGGTCAGGCCGCAGGTGTTTATCTTCAGGTCCGCTTTCTCGTAATAAGGCAGCCTTTTTTTCAGCAGCCGCGCTATCGCGAGTTTCGCCTTGAAGGGATCGCCGCCCAGCAGGGGCCGCTTTTCAATATCGCCCGCCAGGCGTTTAAAAAGTCCGCCTTCGCAGCACTCCAGGTAGACCGTGACGCCGCTTTTCCTGAACAGCGGCTCCAGCGCTTTGGTCGGCATTATGCCGCCGCCGAGAGCTACTACGCGCCCCGCGGCGCCGGCGGTGATCTTAAACACCGAGTGCTCGGCCCTGCGCCAGGCCTTAAGACCCCGCTTTTTGATGAAACCGGCGGGCGTCAGCCCGGAAAGTTCCTGCACCAGCAGGTCCGTGTCCGTGAACCGGCGCCCCAGTTTTTTAGCCAAAGCGCGGCCCGCCGAAGTCTTGCCGGAGCCCATGAAGCCTATGAGATAAATATTTTTCATCCCCTGAGGAGCTTTTTTGTGTGTTTGCGCCACGCGCCGACCCGGGCCTGTATCTCCTTCAGGGAATCGCCGCCGAATTTTTCCAGTACGGCGTTGGTCAGCTCAAAAGCGACAAGGTGCTCGGCGATCACCGCCGCGGCGAAGACCGCGGTCGTGTCGGAGCGGCCGGGCGCCGCGCTGGCGGTCCTGCCGGTTTTCAGGTCTATCGAGCAGACCGGAGAACCCTGGCCCGGTACCGGCCTGACGGCCGCCCGCAATACCAGCGGCATACCGTTGGTCATACCGCCTTCCAGCCCTCCGGCCAGGTTCGTGAGGCGTTTGAGCGGGTTGCCTTTTTTGAAAAGATCCAGGGCCTCTTCGCCCCTCATCGCGGCCAGGTCGAAGCCGGAGCCGAACTCCGCGCCTTTCACGCCGTTCAGGCCCATGAGCTGGGCGGCAAGCCGGGACGGCAGCCGCCGGTCCCACTGCGCGTGGGAGCCGAGGCCTATCGGGAGATCTTCCACTTTAACTTCGAAAACCCCGCCCAGCGAGCGGCCGGACTTGCGGGCCTGCTCCAATTCGCGCAAAATGGTCCTGGGGTCTTCGCTCCTGAGATGTCCCAGCTTGATCACATGGCTGGAGGTCTTTATGTCGAGCAGTTCGAGCAGGCGCAGGCAGAATGCGCCAAGCGCGGTGCGCACGGCGGTTTCCCTGGCGCTGGCCCGTTCCCTGATGACGGCCGAGGCCGAGATGCCGTATTTCAGCATGCCCGCCAGGTCGGCGTGGCCGGGCCGCGGCACCGCCGAGGGGTCGAGGACGGCGAACTGGCTGACGTTTTTGAGCATTACGGCCACCGGCGCGCCGGTGGTGACGTTCTTGTAAAGCCCGGACGAGATATAAAAGGAATCGTTTTCCTGGGACTGGCGCGCGCTCCTGCCCGGCGCCTGCCTGCGCCGCGCGAGGCTCCGGGCGATATAGGCCTTGTCTATTTTCACTCCGGCCGGGAAGCCGTCCATGATGCCGATGAGGGCCGGGCCGTGCGCTTCTCCGGCGGTAAGATATCTGAGCATACGCACCTCTTATTCAAGATCGCCGCCGGCTCAGGGAGCCAGCTTTACGCTTCCCTGTAATTTTACAATTTCCCGGGCCGTAAAACGCCGGCCGGTCCAGAATTCCAGGGTTTTGACGGCCTGCAGCGTCAGGAGGTCCAAACCGCTTATCTTGATCCCCGTCTTGTTCCTTAAGAACGGCGTTATGTCCCTGGCGTAGGCGAAGTCGCAGTAAAGCGCGCCGGCGGGGCCGCGGAACCTGAGAGCGTTGTTGAGGGGTTTATACATCCCCAGCGGCGTGGCGTTCACGAATATCCCGGCCGCCGGGTCCGGCCGCGCGTCGAACTTTTTCACGATAAAAACCGCGTCCGGAAATATTTTTTTAAAGTGCGAGGCCAGAGCGGCGGCTTTCTCCGCCGAGCGGGCGTGTATATGCAGTTCCCCGGCTTTCCTGCCGGCCAGCGCCCAGACGGCGGCCCGCGCGGCGCCGCCGGACCCCCAGATCGCGCAGATCCGTCCGGCTACCGGCGTTTTGGCGGCGTCGAGGGAAGCCAGGAAGGCGTCCGCGTCCGTGTTATGGCCGATAAGTTTCCGCCCGGTGATCTTTACGGCATTGACGGCGCCGACGGCCCTGGCGGCCGGGGTGAGGGAGTCGAGCAGCGGGATTATTTTTTCTTTCAGCGGCAGCGTCACGTTGAAGCCCGCCCAGCCGTCGTCGGTGATCTTCTTGAGGAGGCTTTCAAGCCCGGCCCCGCGGTTCTCTTTCAGGGTGTAAGCGTACCGTTCGCCGGTAACGGAGGAGAAAAGTTCGAAGAGCAGCGGCGAAAGGGATCTGTTTAAGGGGTTGCCTAAAAGGCCCGCTTTTATGGTCACTACAGCGCTCTCAGTTTTTTGATTTGTTTCGCCAGCCTGTAGAATTCCGGCATGCCGAGGGTCTGGCGGCCGTCGACCAAAGCGGTCTCCGGGTTTAGCGACGCCTCTATCATGAGGCCGTCGGCCCCGGCCCTGACGGCGGCAAGGGCCAAAGCCGGCACCAGCGCCCGGCTGCCGGCGGCGTGGCTGGGATCGGCGATGACCGGCAGGGCCGTGGCGGCCTGGGCGGCGCGCAGCATCGCGAGGTTCGGGCCCCGCCTGTCCGGTTTGGAAAAGGAATCACCGCGTTCGCAAAGTATGATCTCGCCGTTGCCGTGTTTAAGAACGTACTCGGCGGAGAGCAGCCACTCTTTCAGCGTGGCGCCCGGGGCGCGTTTCAGCAGGACCGGCATGCGGGTCGCGGCGGCCGCTTTTAAAAGTTCGTAGTTGCGCATATTGCGCGCGCCGATCTGAACTATATCGCAGGCGCCCCTGATGGCGCGCAGCTGGCCTTCGGACGTGGCTTCGGTCACCGCGGCCAGCCCGGTCGCGCGCCTGGCTTTTTTGATGATACCGAAGCCCTTCGCGCCGATGCCCTGGAAAGCGTAGGGGGAGGTGCGCGGTTTGAACAGGGCGGCCCTTAAGGCGGTGACGCCGGCGGCCTTGAGTTTTTTTGCGGCGGCCAGGTACGAGGCCGCGTCTTCCACGGCGCACGGGCCGGCTATCAGGATGAAATTGTCGCCGTCTTTTTTGAATATACCCTTAAGGTCGGGTGGCGCGGCGTGAACGGTCAGGGGGCAGGCTTCCTGGAGCGTCAGTTCGGTGGAATGGATGCCCGGCAGGTTCTCTATCGCCGCCTGCCGCCCGCCCAGCAGAGCCGGGGGGCAGTTGTTCACGGTTATGGAACCTTTGCCGCTGATGAATTCCGCGGCCGGCAGGAGTTCCGTGAGCCTGCGGCGCAGGGCGGTCAGTTTTCCGGCTTTGAGGCCGGGCTCGAGTTTTATTATCATCGCGGTTCCCGCTGCAGCAGCCTGCTCTGCCTGATCAGTTCCCGGTATACCGCGGTGACCGCGGGGCGCAGCGCCCGGTCTTTGACCAGGCCCGCCGCGCGCTTGAGCACCGCGGCTTCGCGCCGGGGGTCGCGGATCTTTTTTTTGAGCCCGGTAAGGGAGCGCGCTACCGAGAACCTCCGTTCCAGCAGCCCGGCCAGGCGGACGTCGAGAGCGTCTATTTTCTTCCTTTTTTCTTCCAGCGGGTTCTTCATTACAATACAATTCTATTAAATTTTGCCGGAGAAAAAACCTTTTGCAATAAATTGCTAAAATAGAAGTATGGCTGAAACGCTCGAGCTTAAAGACGTGGCCAATAAACTGGAACACCTGGACAAGGTCCTGGCCGAGGTAACGCGCCTTTACGGCCTGGATAAGAAGCGCGAAGAGCTCAATAAGAGGGAGGCGCACGCCGCTTCCCCCGACTTCTGGACCGACACCGAGAAGGCCCAGGGGCATCTTAAAGAACTGAACGATATTAAAAAGGACGTGGAGCTTATAGAGCGCGTAAAGACCGAGCTTGAGGATTTCAGGGTCCATTTCGAACTGGCACGCGACTCTGACGACGCCGCCGAGCTGGCCGTGGTCATGGCCGGCCTCAGCTCCGTAGAGAAAAAACTCTCGGACCTGGATTTCGAGCTCAAACTTTCCGACCCGCTGGACAAAGAGTCCGCCATCATCAGCGTTCATTCCGGCGCCGGCGGCACCGAGGCCTGCGACTGGGCGCAGATGCTGCTGCGTATGTATACGCGCTGGGCGCAGAACAGGGGCTTCGCCTTCAGCGTTACCGATATACTGATGGGCGAGGAAGCGGGCGTGAAAAGCGCCACCGCCTTCGTGAAGGGCAAGTACGCCTACGGCTACCTTAAGAGCGAGATGGGCGTGCACCGCCTGGTGCGCATCTCCCCTTTCGACGCCAATAAGAGACGCCACACCTCTTTCGCGTCCATAGACGTGCTGGCCGACATCTCCGAGGATATCGAGATAAAGATAGTGGACAGCGAGATCAAGCTCGACACTTTCCGTTCCGGCGGCGCGGGCGGCCAGAACGTCAACAAGGTGGAGACCGCGGTGCGCCTGACGCATATCCCCACCGGCATCGTGGTGGCGTGCCAGATAGAGCGCAGCCAGCACCAGAACCGCGAAACGGCCATGAAGATGCTCAAAGCCAGACTCTACGAAGTGGAGATGGATAAGAAGCGTTCCGAGGCCGAGCGCCACTACGACGCCAAGGGCGACATCGGCTGGGGCCACCAGATCCGCTCCTACGTTTTCATGCCTTACCAGCTGGTGAAGGACATGCGCACGGACCACGAGACCTCCCAGATAGACGCGGTCATGGACGGCGACCTGGACCCCTTCATGCACTCCTACCTCACCTGGGCCGCGAATAATAAAAAGCCGGCCGTGGGCCAGTGACAGCCGCAAACAGATCTAAATGCTGATAGAGACACACGCGCATCTGAACGATAAAGCTTTCGACGCCGACCGCAAAGAAGTGATCGGGCGGGCCGCGGGCCTTGGCGTTTCAAAGATAGTCGAAATAGCCTGCGCCCCCGGCGAATGGGCGCAGGGAGAGGCATTGGCCGCGGCTTTCCCCGATAAAGCGCGCTGCGCCTTCGGCGCGCATCCGGAATATACTAAAACCCTTTCGCCCGCCGTTATGCTGGAGCTTGAAACTTTCATGGCCAAGCCCTGCGCCGTCGCGCTGGGCGAGGTGGGGCTGGATTACTGGTGGGACGTCGGTACAAAAGAGGAGCAGCTGGCCCTGCTCGAAACCCAGCTGCCGCTCTGCGCCAAATTCGGAAAACCGGCCGTCTTCCATGCCAGGAACGGCAAAACCCCGGCGCAGAACGCCTACGCGGACCTGCTCGAAGCCCTGAAAAAATGGGCCTACCGCCCGGAGAGGAAGTTCCGCGGCGTGCTCCACTGCTTTTCCGGCAACTGGGCGGACGCTAAAGCCGGCCTGGACCTGGGCCTCCTCCTGGGCGTGAACGGAACCTTCACCTATAAAAAG
>Ga0334722_10002671_pt1 | contig 19865 bp, 36 predicted proteins | sample C3_bottom_MG_FD_207210 | JGI IMG/M metagenome (GOLD analysis project Ga0334722, IMG submission 207210) | Sediment microbial communities from Yellowstone Lake, YNP, Wyoming, USA - C3_bottom | ecosystem: Environmental > Aquatic > Freshwater > Lake > Sediment | place: USA: Wyoming | collected...
CACTATGGAAGCGAAATACCCCTAACAATTCCAGTGGTTACAGATAGCAAGCAAAATCGTATGACGCATGCGCTGGGACAATGACCGAAATGTCGCTATACAATGCTATGTTCGCACTCCATATGCGCCAGCGCATGCTGATTGGGGTTGACAATGGCGCTCGGAGGTGGGCTGCTGTCGGGGGCGGGGTGGGGAGCGGGAGAAAGATGTGCACTTACAGGTAGTTGGCGTGGTTTGGGCGTTGGGATAAGGTAGAGTAGATGCTTCGTGTGCGTATAAAGATTTCGTAAAGGGGGTGTAGGCGTACAGAGATAAAAGATCGGGGGGTGAGCGATCGAGGCAGCAGGGTCGGCTTCGGTAGTTTGGTATGTGGATGCGCGGAATTGTTCACTTATAGAAGGATTATATAGGTGGGTATGGTGTAGGTGCTGCGCTGCGTTACCTCGCCATAAGGAGAGCGCAGTGGTACTGTAAGTGGTGTGGATACGGGGAGTTAGAGTGCAATGTTGAAGGTGAAGGAAAATGCATGCGTGCGGGTGTAGTGACAATCGAAGGACATGAGGGGCCCCCAGCTCGGCTGGAGAATCAAGGGCTTAGCAGAGAGAGGCTGGAAATTCTGGAAGTCGGTGAATCAGTGAATAAGAGGTACCTCCGTGGACAACATCGAAGATCTTCGATGGGAGGATGTAGATAATGGCGTTGAGAGTGGATAGGAGAATGATCGGGGTTTGTGTAGGCTTATGGCACGCCGCATCGTAGAGGTCGGGGAAATGAGAGCGAAAAAAAGATCGGGGTTTTGAGGGGTCGTGCCGGCGGTGGAGGAGGTGATCGCGGGAAGGGCTTGATTTCTCGGGCGGAAAGGAGGTGGAAAATGGAGGGCGGAAAATCGACGACGGGTTTTGACCGCGTTTGGAGTTGGATTTGGGGTGAGGAGAAGAACGTGCCATAAGCCGGGGTTTGGAGGGTAGTGCGGATTGAATGGATTCGGCAGAGGGCCGTCTCACTGGTATGAACACTGCCATGGCCAAGAAGACCCCCGTCGAGATCGACACTGTTCTGTCCAAGCTGTGGGAGAAGTCCTGGGGGCTGGAATTCGAGCTGTACCGCCTGGAGGAGCGCCTGGCGTCGCTGAAGGTGGAGCTGAAGACTCCGGGCGCGCGGGTGAGCCGCTGGTACACCGTCGAGGGCACTGAGAAGGATATCGCCGGGCTCGCGGCCGATCTCGCTGCCGTGCGCAAGGAGGCGGCGCCCTACGAGCGGGAGTACGCGCGTCGCCCCTGGAAGCGCTACTACCTCGTGACCAATGCCAACGGGCACGTGCATCGCGGCACGAACTGCAACACCTGCTTCCGGTCGACGCGGTACGCGTGGCTCATCGAGCTGGCGGACTGCAACGAGGGCAAGATGGTCGAGGAGTACGGCGAGAAGGCGTGCACGGTGTGCTTCCCTGATGCGCCCTCCTACAAGGCGTTCTCCGGGCCTGGCCGGCGGGATGCGGATGCCAAGGCGGCGCGGGCGGCGGAGAAGGCGCAGAGGGCCGCGGAGAAGGCTGCGAAGGCCATCACGGCGCCGGACGGCTCGCCTCTCAAGGTAGGGGGTTGGCACATCGCGACGAAGATCGCGGCGCGCAACGCGCTGAGTCGAGCGGTGCAGGACTCGATCCACTATCGCGCGGATCATCCCTCGAACTTCCCGAAGCAGGTCGAGCAGTTGACTGCGGCGCTCGTCGCGGCGGGGATGGATCCGGCTCCGATCATCGAGCGGGCCACGAAGAAGGCCAAGAAGAATCGGTAGTGCAGATTGAATGGATCTGGTAGAAGGGAGGTCTCACTGGTATGAAGAACGGAAAGCAGACGCCGGTCGTGATTCTGGGGGTCGAGGGTCCCGGTCGCTCGGGCTACTACGCGCCGGAAGGTTACTTCCACGTGCGAGCACATGTCGGGCGCCTCGTGAGGCCGGAGGACGACAGCTTCCACCGTGGCAACGAGTTCATCTCGCCGGAGATGGTCAACGGCATGCGTGTCCGCGACCTCGTGCTCTCTTCGCAGGGTGACAACAAGTGTGCTCACCTCTACGGCTATGAGGACGCCGAATATCTTGGCGTGCACTCGGCGGGTCTCTCGGACATGGAGCTGATGGTCCGCACGCTTCGTGGCGTGGTCAAGAAGATGCGCAGGGCGCAGGAGGTCCACGGGTACGCGCGCAGCTACGGCCAGCAGGTCACTCGCTTCGCGCAGGCGCTCGGGGCCAAGCGCGTCTACTGGCGCGCGAGCGACGACGGAGATGGGATCGTCGGCGGGGACGATAAGGTCTGGCTCTCGTGCGCCGTGGGCGAGGAGTCGATCGCGGTCGCGGATCGGATCGCTGACGCCTCGGTGAGGCGTTGGGGTGGTTGGGGTGGGAAGCCTGAGGCGAGTGTGGTCGGAGTGGTCGAGTCGGCCGGGGTCGAGTCATGAAGATCACGAAGGACAGCCATGTCGACCACGCGCTTTCGGAGATCCATCTCAACCTCATCCTGACGAAGTTCGGGGCCCGCGAGGGCTTCTTCATCGAGACGATCGAACTGCCCATGCAGGTCGACCCGCTTCCGTGTGGCCTTCACGGGCCGATCGTGGGCGACGATCCCGTCGCCGACTCCGAGTGCGTGATGGAGGCTCGTGGCGACCGGCCGGGCTTGTCTCGAATCTGTGGTCGCCCGTCTTGGTTCTCGCGTCGGATGACGGTCATCGGTGGACTTCATGAAGGACAGACCATCCTCTTTACCGCCTTCGGAGGCCCCGCAGCACCTCGGGAACCGTTCGATCCCTCGCTCTTCGGCGATCCTTCGTTCTTCGGCGCCGACCTCGAAGTGTCGAAGGCGTTCTGGGCGCAGCACGCGCTGTCGAGGACGCCATGAGCGTGCTCGTCCCCGGTGCCTGCGTCCTCGCTATCGTCCTCGTCCTCTTCGTCGCGATGCTCTCCATCCGGGTGCCGTCTCGAAAGGCGACAGAGGAATCGTCGAGAAGGAGCGCGCGATGAACCGCGACCGCTGCCTCCTGGCCTTCGAGGACGTGCGTCGCAGTCGCCAGGACGAGGTCGACGGCTACCGCGAGGGCTTCCGTGCCGAGGCTCGCATCGCCTCGAAGGAGGAGTGGGACGAGATGTCCGGCGTTCGGGACGGCCTGCCGGTCGTCGTGCTCTGCTGCTTCGACGAGAGGTTCCACGACCACGTCGTCGTGGAGGGGCATCGCACGGCACTCAAGGCGATGCACCCGGAGGAGGCCCGCGTCTTCGCCGCAGCCATCCTGCGCGCGGCAGACGCCGCCGAGAAGCACGCGTTGTCGAGGCGATGATGGCCCTGCGTCGCGTCGTTGGATTTCACGGAGTCACTCCGGAAGCGCTCAAGCGAGGGCTCATCGTGGACGGGTTTGGATGTGAGGCCGCGCCGGCGATGCCGGAGCCTGCCTGTGACCACGCCGTCGGTGATGGCACCGATCTCATCGAGCAGTCGCATCAGATCCTCGGCACGCCGCGCATCACCATGCGCGACGGTAACGTGCGTCAGGCCATGATGGAGTGGGGTGCCCACGTTCTCCGCGTGGTCGATCGCAGGGCTCGCACGTCCGATGGAGAGGCCGAGGTGAATCGGGTCTGGGACATCTCGACCAAGATCGTCGCGCTCGGGCTCATGCAGGCCGTGGGCGGCGTCGACGGGCTCGTGGAGAAGGCTGCCATCGCCGTGGCGCATTGGAGCGTGCTCATCGCCTCACAGTGGGCCGTCAACGCCTTCCCCGTGCTCGCTCCTTCGCATCGCCTCGCCGCGAGCCTCATGGCGACCGGGATGTCGCGCGAGCATGTTCCTGATCTCGCCATGCCGTGGTCGACGTTCCTCGTGTCGGTGCCGGACGGGATGTTTCCGACGCTCGGGCAGATGCTTGGTGAGAAGGGACGCGACTGTCCGCTGCGCTTCGTTGGGCTCCTGCGCGTGCCGGAGACGGCTCCCGTGGCCGGCGGCGCCTATGAGGCGGTCTTCGGCGGCCAGGTGCGACCGATCGGAGGCAGTTTCGTGGTCTTCACCGTGCACGCCGGCGTCGGCGTCACCTCCACCTACGTCGTCGACTCGATCGCGGACCTCGCTTCGCTCGAATCGACGAGCAAGGAGCAGGATGGTTCGAGGCTCGGCTTGACTGGGGAGAGCGTGAGGGGTGGGCGACGTGTCTTGAACGCAGCTGAGTTGGATCAGGAAAAGCGCTTCGCGCGCCTGCTCGGTCGGCTTCTTCTCGGCTGCCTCGTTGAAATCGATCAGCCCGATCGACGCACGGAGATTGCTGCTGGTGGCAAGCAGCGGAGGCCTCGGGCGCCGTCGAAGGTGTCTTCTCGGGCTGAGCTGCCGAAGGCTTGGGTCTTCGAGCTTCGCCGCGACGTGACCGTGGACTGTCGCTCGTGGGTGCGGAGTCACCTGGAAGGTGGCGGTGGCGTCGGGAGGAAGTTGGCGGTGCAGACGCTCGTGCGTGGGCACTGGCAGCGCTACCACACGCGGGCCGGGGTCATCTGGAAGCAGAAGGAGCCGAAGTGGCGCGGGCCCGAGGGCGCGCCGATCGCAGTGCACGGGCGCAAGCTCGATGTGGGCTCGGGCTCTGGGCCTGCAGGTGTGCCGTGAAAACCTTCGTGATCGAGGTGACCTATCGCTTTGAGATCGAGGTTGACGATCGCGTGGATCTCGATTCGGTCTGCTGGGGGCTCTCCAGGGCTTTCCACGACTACACGGATGGACGCTACCATTTCTACGCCGAGGTTGCGCAGCATGGTGTGCAGACTACCGTGGAGAACGTTGCTGAGATGGCGACCAGCTCGACGGCAGATGGCATCGCCCGGAAATATCCGGGTGGCTTTCATCTGGGATGGAAGCTCGCTGAGAAGATGCCGAGGCCGAAGGTCCGAATGCGCGGCGATTGGGTCGAGGGTCGTTGTGACGCCAACCCGAGCTTCGTGGTGTCGACGGGCGGCACCGTGGTCTATCGCGGCGGTGGCGATGATTTGACTGGTAGTGCAGATTGAATGAAATGTGCCTTGGGTTCGTCCCTCGGTCTGGAGGTTCATCATGTCGAGCGTGTTCGTGACGGAGCAGGGTGAGTTCGTGGGCGTCTTCTGCGTGCGCGGTCGTCAGGCCGTCAGGCCGGCTCGTGTCGGCACGGGTCAGCGTCGGGCCTATGTCAGCCGCAGGGGCGGGAGCGGCTGCGACGTGATGGCCTGTGCGTGTGGCCTCCACGAGGGTGAGCGGCTGCGCAAGGCTGACGCCGACGAGGCGGCCGGGTTCCTCGTGGGGCTCGGGCTCTCGATGGCGGTGTCGTGATGATCGACGTGATCGATTTGTCGGATCTGGACGAGAAGATGGCGCTGATCGCCATCGCGCAGCAGCTCTCGCGGATCGCGGACGTGCTCGAAGGCGCGGCGGCCTACTCCGAGGGGAAGATCATCGGGATCGACGTGCGCGTCTCTGGCGACCTCATCAACTATCCGGAGGAGCGCTGATGTCACGCATGACGAAGGCGGAGCTTGCCGGGCTGCGTCGGCTGCGACGCATCGTGATGTTCGAGCAGGCGGAGTTTGGCCAGATCTGCCCGCAGGACGATCCTCTGCCGAAGACCGAGGCTGAGGTGACGGCCTTCATCAAGCGCCGTACCGCGCTCTACTTCGAGTCTTGGGCGCTGCCCGTCATCGAGGAACTCATCGCGCACGGCGAGGGTCGGGACGTGGGACCTGGGCATCGCATCTTGGACCTCATCGAAGCCGGAAGGGACGGCGGGTGATGGACGCGTATGAGATCGCGAAGAAGGCCTTCCTCATGAAGATGGCGAGGGCGCTCGGCGGCATGGATCTGAGCTTCGACGTGGAGCTTGTCCTTGTCGTCGGGTTCGACGCGGGCTGGAGAGTCGGCAGGAAGCTCGGGTACGTGCAGGGTCATGAGGATCACGAGTACAGCGTGGCGATGATGACGGCGGCCACCTCGTTGCCGCAGGAGGAAGCGTGATGTCGAGGGTGGTCGCCGTGATCGTGGTCGATGGTGACGTGCTGTCCGGCGTCGACGTGCATCTCTTGCTGAGCGACGCGCTCGGGGAGTTCGTCGTCGCTCGCGGCGCCGGTCCGCTCGGGCCGGAGATGTCGGTCGATCGAGACGGCGTCGTCGAGCACGCGCTTCGTCGATACCGAGGGCAGTCGGAGAGCTTCATCGCGAGGAAGATCGAGGAGGTGGTGGCCAGGGCGGAGGTTACGTTGCGCTTGCGTGTTTGCGATCCGAAGGACTGGAGCGGTGGCTGGAACCACAGCTTGTAGTGCGTATTGAATGAAATCTGCTATCATCCGTCTATCTTGCTGGAGGTCATGCTCATGTCGGAGTTTCTGATGTCGAACGAGGAGCGAGCCGAAGCGATGGACGAGTGGGTCAAGTTCACCGGTGCGGTGGTCGATCCGGCGCTCGGGGGCAACAACTCCGATCTGTTCCGCACGAACTACATCGGCTACTGGGCGCGCGGCGTCGAGGTCGACAAGAAGCTCGGCTGGCTCGTCTACGAGATGTTGGGCGATGGCTTGACCCACGTCGAGGAGGAGGACGGATTTCATCTTGCGGCGGTCGAGGCGTGGCGCGCCCGTGAGGCGCTGCCCTCTCGGTACTTCCGCCTCGATCACGCCGCAGCGGTCGCCGCCTACAACTTCGGTGTCCGGAAGTGGGGCGAGCGCTGGACCGAGGGAGCCGACTCGACGAGCTACGACTGCGTGATTCAAATGGCGCTCTTGGGGGAGGTTCGCTATGGCTGAGACGAAGGCGCGGTATCTGGCGGTGGTCGAGATCGCGACGAGCGAGATCGTGGCCAGCTCTGACCTATCCGGGCGAACCGAAGGCGAGATCACGAAGATCATCACTGGGCGCCTGCGGCAGATGCGTGACGGGTTCTTCGTCTTTGACGGCGAGGGGGCTCCACCTGCGGTCGGCTCGAAGTGGGTGTCGCGATGAGTGTGGGCATGTTCGAGGTGTCTCGGGAGGGGCTGCGCAAGCTCGTCCGGCGACGCGGGCTCGCCTTCGTGATCCACGAGCTGGCTCAGAACGCGTGGGACAGCTGCGCGACGCGTGTCTCGATTCGGCTGGAGCCGATCGCCGGGCAGGCCGCGTGCACGCTCGTCGTCGAGGATGATGATCCTGAAGGTTTTCGCGACTTCTCTCACGCGTGGACGTTCTTCGCCGAATCGGAGAAGAAGTCCGACGTGCAGAAGCGCGGACGCTTCAACATCGGCGAGAAGCTCGTGATCGCAGCCTGCGACTGGGCCGAGATTCACACGACCAAGGGCAAGGTGTGCTTCGACGGCGACGAGCGCTCCGAGTTCATGCGGCCCTGTGATCGTCGAGAAGGAGGGACTGTCTTCACCGGCAAGATCCGCATGACGAGGTACGAGCTTCGCGAGGTCGAAGCTGCGGTGGGCAAGAAGTGGTTTGACCAGGGGCCGTCTGAAGCCGTGAACGATCTCCTGATCCACGAGCTGAGCCACGAGTTCGGCTCGCACCTGACCGATGAGTTCGACCACGCGCTCTCCAGGCTCGGGGCGAAGATGGTGGCGCTGGCGCTCGCGGAGCCGGGGTTCTTCCGGAAGTTCGAGCGGGAAGGTGCGCACGGAGCTTCGTGAGGGGAGTTCTGGTGGTGTCCGAGGGACGAATGCGGTATGATGTAGTGCAGATTCAAGGGCCTCTCGTCGCCCTAGAAGACGAGACATGACTGCTTGGTTGTCTACGAATGGAGAAGAGATGAAGAAGGAACGCGAGAACACGATGCAGATCCGCCTCTCGGAAGACGAATATGTCCTCTACAAGAGCGCGGCGGACTTCAAGGGGCTCTCGCTCTCGGCGTGGTCGCGCCTCGCGCTCTGCGAGCGGGCGCAGATCGAGCTGGAGCGCGCCAAGGCGGCGGGCCTCGCCGGCGGCGCGAAGTAGGCGATGAAGGACGAGTCGTGTCGGTGGTGCGGTGCGTCCGAGAGGCCGACGATGCTGGACGGCCGCAGGCCGATCTTCGGCTACGAGTGGCAGTGGATCGCGGCGTGTCGCGCGTGCCATGAGCACAACCGCGAGCGTGATCTTTGGCAGAGGGCGGAGCGTCGGGCGAAGAAAGCGGCGCGTCGGGCGAGAAAGTTGGGGAAAGGATCGAGCCATGAACAAGTGTCGTCGTAGGGTCGGAAGGAAGCGCGCTCGGAACCGCGTGCGTGTGGAACTGGCGCTCGACGCCTGTCGGCAGTTCGAGGCCGGGGACAAGGTCTTCTCTCCGCGTGTCCAGAGGCTGCTCGGGGAGGCCGTGGCACGCGTGGACGGTCGGCCGCGAGATGATCACGGGGCGGTCCGCGTGGCGGCCTCCTGGCTGCTCCATGCGGGCGACGGGCCCAAGAGACAGATCCTCGACGGGCTCTGGGCCGCGGTCTCTGGATGGGTCCGATGAGGATGCCGACAGTCCTCTTCCTCATCGCTCTCGGCGTTCTCTGCGTCGCCTACGCCATTGGTCAGGTTCGAGCGCGGCTGGCTGCTCGAAGAGCCTCTAGGCGGCCGGTGCTCGGCGATCTGCTCTACCTGGCGCGTAGGGTTGCCGATGGCGCTCCGGACGGCGAGCTGTGCTACGTGGTGGCCTACTACGGCGCCAGGATTGGTCAGCGTGCGAGGCGTGAGTCAGAGGACGGATGGGTCCTGACCCCATCCATGAGGGGATCGACTGGAAGTGCTTGAATCTATCCGTGATGTGTGTACGATGTGGACACATGCAGAAGAAGAGGCAGGCTGAGCCCACGGTGCGGACCGAGCTGTTGAACCTCCGCGTGAGCCCCGCCGAGAAGCGTGTCGCGAAGGGGCTCGCGGAGCGGCGAGGCATCTCCGTCGCGATGCTCGTGCGGCAGCTCATTCGTGCGGCAGAGGGCGCAGACAAGGCGGCGTGATGAATCGTGACGCGTATGAAAATACATGGCGACGGTGGACGATCTGGGAAGACAGGGAGCTTGTTCGGTTGATGAACGCGAACACGACAACAACGGGCATCGCGACACATCTTCGTCGTTCGCACCTGGCGATTCTCATTCGCATCCGTGGTCTGGGCGGGCTTCGCTTTTTGCGTCGCTTGGAAAATGCAGATCTGCCGACACTGTGATCGAGCCATCGCCGCGACGGCGAAGGATCCGGCGATCGCAGCCGGCTCGCTCGGGGCGGGCGCCTTCCATGAGCGTTGCGCGGCGGAGGTCTGGAGGCACCAGTCGCTCGACGCCTCGTCGCGCAAGGAGGAGTCCTCGGCTCGGCGCTCGGCGGTGATGCGGGCGCGGCATGCCGAGAAGAAAGATTCCGTCGGGTCGGGGGTGCGGGCGAGTAACGAGAGCCGGAGCGGGGGCCCTGGCTCACCGACTGACCCCGCCGCACGTGCCCCCGACCGGGCGGATCTTCCTGCCCGCAGGCGTCGTCGTCACGACGGCGAGGCTTATCGCCTGCCGGCGGAGGACGAGTCGTGACGGGCGTCGTCGACGACGGCCAGCTCGTCTGCCTTTGGTGCAGTCGTCCTGTCCTAGTCGATGAGCGGATCTGGGAAACGACCTCGCGAGGGATCGTTCATGTCGCCTGCGAGGAGAGGGCCGCACAAGTCGGACGATTGATGCCTCCCGTGATGGACCGCGGTGAGACTCAGCTCGTGAATTGTCCACATTGTTCGTGGAGCGATTCCATCGTGAAGAGCGTCGAGATGGATGGCAAGCATGGGACCCGGAGCGCTGAGCAGATCTTGAAGGATCTATTTTCGCACATCAGGTCGCAGCATCCTGGCGCTCTGTCGCCGGAACCGAATCCGGGTGAGAGGATGGTCAAGGCGAGGTTTGTGATGCCCATGGACGGAGAGCGTCAGCCGTTGCCACCTTTTCTGGAAGAGGGTGTCTGGGCATTGAAGTGTTACTACGCCTTTTTCTGCGTCCGTCATCGACATCGTTGGGCTAACCAGGATGGTTCTTGTCCGTTCTGTGATGCGGAACACGACGAACGATCGAGGCTGTCATGAGCATCGTCACCTTCGACGAGTGGATCGCGCTCCTCGCACAGTGCGGGACGGAGCGCGAGGTTCATGCCCTGCTGGATCCCATTCCTCACGACGCGGAGGGTATCGTCGTCGGGCTCACTCGCGAGCAGTCGAGGGACCTGGCGCATGCGGCGATGGCGCGGCTGCGCGAGCTTGGCGCTGACGGGAATGGAGAGGACCGATCATGATGAAGGTCTTGGTCTCGACGAAGAAGACGCAGGGGCAGCGAGAGAACGATTTCTGCTTCGTTCCCTTCGGCGATCTCGTCTGCTTCGGCTACTCGTGTGACAGGGATCGTCACGATCCTGATGGGCCATGCGGTTGCAGGCGTTCCATGGTCGGCGTGAAGAAGCCTTGCGGCACCACGACCTTCACCGTGGTGCGCAGGAGGATCACTCGCGACGAGTTTGCGAGGCGTGTTCTCGGGGCGTATCGACGGTGCGGGTTTGCGATCGGCGACGCCGATGAGCTAGAGAAGTTCGAGCGCGACGTGCGGATGGAAGCTCGAAGCCTGCTCGCGATCGCCAATGCGCATCGTGTCGGGACCGTCCTGGAAAGGCGTGGGCGCGTCGTCAGGCGGCGAGTGTCGTCGTGAAGTGGTTCGGTCAACATTGGGGAGCGGTCGTCTGCGACGAGGTCGAGCGGACGGAGGTGCCGGTCGGAGCGCAGTGTCTCGGCTGCGGCTCGCGCGTGCGTGAGGATGACGACGGTGTCCTTGTTCCCGGCGTGCCTGGGAAGAGGCCCGGCTTTCCCGATGAGCACGCCTATCACTTGCGCTGTTTTCGATCGGCGCTCGGGGTCGGGCCGTGAAGCTCCGCGCGCTCCCGTTCGTGGCTCCGGCGGGGCTCGACGAGACCGCGGAGGGCCGGCGCTTCCTCGACGCGATCGAGCGTCGGGCGGCGACGTTCTGCGTCGGCAAGCTCCTCGGCAAGATCGTGCTGTACGCGACCGCGCCGACTGCGCTCGTTGCGTCAGGCGGCAACGTGATCGTGGTGCTAGGCATGACCTCGGACCTCGCCGAGGCGCTCGCGTCGCACCTCGTCGGCAGCCTCAAGAAGGAGGACGCGCGGAAGTTCCTCGCGAACATGATCGCTTCGCTCGAAGCGAACTCGGAGTGGGCGTGATGTTGAAGTTCTTCTGCTGTTACGGTTTGCCACGGGACAAGTGCGGGCACGGCACGGCGATCTCTGAGTGGTCGTCCGCGGTGGAGTCGATGGAGGAATTGTCTACGGCCGGGAAGCGGGAGAAGATGTTCTCGTGAAGCCGAGCATCGTTCATGTTCGCACCGAGCCGGTAGACGCTCTGGAGGAGTGGGTCGATCTCGTTCTGCCGCGGGAGCGTGTCTTCTTTGAGGGGCCGATGGTGTGCCCCTTTTGCCGCGGCCGTGGCGTCGTCGAGGGTCCTCACCACGTCGTGGAGGGTGTCGACGGAGGTCCGTATCACGTCGTGACGGTCTTTCCCGATGGCTCTCATCGCGATGGTTGGCCGTGCAGGTCGTGCGGCGGTCGTGGCTATCGCGAGGGGCGCGTGATTCGAGAGAGGATCCCGGAGCTGTCGCCTGAGCAGGAGCGGGAGGCGATCGAGTCGCTGTTCGATCTGCTGAAGTCTGACGAGGGACAGCGGATCATGTCGATGATCCGAGGGCGATAGAGCGTCGAACGTCAACCTCGGCGCGTGCGTCTGGCGCCGCGGGTGCGGCTCGCGCGTCGCCACTCGGGGCATGTGCGCGCGGGAGGCGGGAGGTGGGCTCCACGATCGCGCGTCGTCATCGCCTTCCACTCGGTGGTGTGTCCTTGTCGGCGTCATATTCTTCAACCAGCCGTCCGCGAGGGTGACCTTTCGCGTCGATCCTAAGTTCAGCTTTTTCGACATAGCCGGATCGGATGGCCTTATGGAAGAAAGATTCACCCTCTTCAATGCTTCCAAAGAACACTTCGACAGTCGCACTAGTGCTCATTGCGGTGATATCGTAGGGGGTCTCCGAGTAGGGAAGATACCACACCATCGACTTTCCCTCGGAGCCTGGCACTGCGAACTGCGCGCCCGGAGGCATTCGCCGGAGGGACCAGTACGGCGGATAGGGGTCTTTGTTGCTTCTTGGTTGCTTCAAAAAGCGCTTTGCCATTCCACGATCCTATCTCATCTCCGGCACGGCGTCGACCGCGGCGATCAGCGCGAGGCCCTGTCGACGGATGAGGGCTCACACTCCGTGGCTCGATCAGAGGCCGTGGAATTCGTCGATGATCGTTTGCCGATCAAGCTCCTGGGAAATCTCTGCTCGAAGGGATCTTTCTTCGGCCATCGGAGGATACCGTAGACGATGACGAGATCTGGAACGTCGTTCTTGGCGAGATCGTAGCTGCGTCGGAGCATTGATCGAAGATGCTGCACTTGTCGTGCTGGACTGCAGTCACTAGGCGATTCGGGGTGGAGTGATTTCATGAGCGTTTCACGCGTCTGGCGCCGCGGGTGCGGCTCGCGCGCCGCCACTCGGGGCAAGTTTTGCCGAAGACCGAGGAGATCTCGCCCGCGACCATCTTGATCAGGTATCCGCCGGGGCTCATCGTGAAGGGCGCCTTGAGCACGCCGAGCTGGTCGAAGGGTGCGTCTTGTGCGTCCGCCTGCGGGTCCATCCAGCTCGGGAGGATGAAGTTCGACACGAGGATGTGGTCGTAGTCGTCGCCGGTCTTGATCTCGATGGTGTAGGCGTCGCCCTGGACCGGATCGCATAGCTCTGCCGCGATGAGGTCGCCGTCTGGATCCTGCCACCAACCGTTGACCGTCGGATCGACGAGGGTCTCCAGGACCTCGTGGCTGAGCACCGAAGAGACCGAGAGCAGGCTCGACCGATCATGCGGCTGGCCATCGCCGAGGATGCTTCCGCCATTGTCGAGGATGGGGCGGACTGCGACGCGTCCGTAGGCCTTGCCCGCGCCCTCGTCGTGCCAGCCGAGCGCGCCGGCCTGGGCGATGTCATCGACGATCACCATCAGAACCGTGTCGTCCTGGGCGTCGGCCTTCGCCTCCGTCATGTCGACGAGCGCGGTCCGGCCCCACGGGTCCTCTACGTGCTTGAAGACCTGTTGTGCGACCGCGCGCACCATTTTTACCGTATCTGATTGTGTCACCAACGTGGATTGGTTCAAAATCGATACGTGCATCGTCTTGTCTCCTTTACTTGGAAGTAGAGGCCGATGGAGTGGCGTTCGCGGAGCTGCACGGTCTGCTGAGGGCAAAAGTCTTCTTGGGGACGCGGACGAGGAAGATCTTGGCCGCGCTGTCGGCCTTGTCGATGTACTTGCAGGCGATGCGCTCCCACTCCGGATCGTTCTGGTCGACGGTGGACTCGCAGACGGCGTCGGCGATGTCGAGCGCGCTCTTGATGCCTTGCTTCGTCTCGGCTGGTGAACATCCAGATCCGATGAGGAAAAGGCCGACGAGCGCGACGATCGTCACTGCGACGATGGCCGGGATGGCGAGGAAGGTCGTGGCTCGGAGGCTCTCCGTGAACGTCATGCTTGTCGGCGGCAGCGGAATGATCTTCTTCACGGCAGATCTCCTTCTTGATGTGTTACCTGTCGCGCTGTGCACGCAGGCCGTCGATCTCGACCCATGCTCGCTGCAGGCTGCTTTCTAGTCTGCTGACGTTCACTTCGAGCCTTCGCACGTTCTCCTCTTGATCGCGACGGTCACTCTTCAGCTCCGCGATCTGCGCGCCGAGGTTCTTCTCGATCGCCTCGATGCTCTGGCGCGTCTGCTCCGTGAGGTGATCGATCGCCGCCGCGGTCTTCTCCGAGAGCGTCTCGATCGCCTTGGCGGTCTCCTTGTGGCCGGTCTCGCTCGTCGCCTTCATCGCCGTGATGAGCGAGGAGAAGCGCCAGAGGAGCAGCGCGCCGGTCAGGATTCCGCCGAGCAGCGTCGCGACCGCCGACAGGATCGCGATGCCCGTCGCGATCGACGGGGAGAGTCCCGCTTCCGAGAGCGAGGTCGCGTGCAGCGCCTGTACGATCACGGCTTCGGGACATCTTCCGGCTTCTCGGGTTTACCCTCGGCGCTGCCGGTCGGTTCCGTCGGCTTCGTTGGCTCGCTCCCAGGCTTCGCCTCGGTGAGCTTCGACTCCAAGCTCGCGGCGCGTTGCTCAGCGTCGATCTTGCGCAGCTCCTTCAAGAGGCCCGCGAACCAGGGGCCGAGATAGCGGATGATCGCCGCGCCCCTGCTCTTCTTCGGCAGCGGGAGGTGCGCGAGCAGCGTGAGCAGACTGACGATCGAGAACACGAGCATCGTCATCGCGTGGATCCACGCGGGGAGTTTCTGGATGAACGCGAGCATGCCTGCGAGGCTAGCAGTCGTGGCTTGGCGGCGCACCTGACGGCGGTGCCGCGTCACCAGGATGGTCTTTGCACCCTTGCACCCTCGTATTGCGCCACCAGTCTGCCCGACGCTGGTGGCCCCGTCCCGACAACGCGCACGCGCTGGGCAAGGTGGACCCGCAGCGAATCGAACGCTGGTCCGAAAAGATCTCTGAATCGTTTTCTACGTGCGTAGCCACATCGTCGTGGCGCGTCTTCCGCGGTCAGTGGTCAGTCGGTCTTTGCCGGCCGTCATCTTCAGTGGTCGCGCCTCGGAGCTACAGAAGAATCTCTTGCTCGTCGACGGCGTCTTGGCTTATCAGGCCGCGACGCGGATGTCGTTGTCGTTGACAATTATTACGGCTCAAGTTGGTTGAAGCGGGTTTGAGCATCCGCTTGCACGCTGACGATCCTTTGATTTCTCCGTCGAAGCCTATTCAGGCCCTTGAGGAGAAGAACGTATGCGATCGAGTGCGGTTGGTCAAATATCGTTCTGGCACTGGCACGAGTCGAGGTCGCCGCGCTCGTCGATGCGCTGGATGTCGCCGCAACCCATGCAGAAGATGCTGTCGAGGTGCCCGATCACGTGGCGTCTACTCGTGCCGTTGAGCGAGGCCAGCATTTCGGCGATCTCTTCGAGACCGAAGCCGAGGTTGAGACGGGCGAGCAGGATCTTGACCTTCTCGCCGTCGTCGAGCGCGTACCAGACGGCGTGCGTGAAGCCTTCGCGCGGTGGCGCGGGCGGATCTGTTGCCGTGATTACTGCCGCGACGATGCCTTGCGCTCGACCCTGCTCGTAGCCCATGTGGTAGGCCAGCACTGCCGGGGCGAAGGTCCCGAGCTGTTGGGCTGCGGCCTCCTTGATCTGTCGCCTCGTCTCTTCGGTCTCTTCGGTCTCTTCGCTCATGACTTGTTCTCCTCGTCGTCTCCGTCTTCGGCCTCGGCCTCTGCGCGGTCTTGCCACCCGATCGGGCTCGCGGGAGAGTCCGGCTGTGTGGGCGCCGGCTCGTGTCGATCGTCTCGGTGTCGCCACTGATCGAAGAGTGATCTGGGCCCGAAGAAGACGTCGTTGTCGATCGCGGGGCAGTCCGGCAGGCGAGGGCCGATGTTGCCGGTGACCTGCCAGCCGACGCAGCATCCGGAGATGCCCGGACGCCACCCCTGTCCCCCGCCGAGGCTTCGCCACGGGTCTGGGATGGACGGCGCGGTCAGGCCGTAATCCTTGCCGGTCGCCGGATCGATGCGGTAGTGCGCGAGCCAGAGGTCGTAGCGGGCAAGCTCCGAGAGGTCTCCGATCTTGGCGAGCAGGGGCATGATGCTCGGGTAGGTGTAGATGCCGCCGTCTTCGCCGAGCAGGCTCTTGCCGAGACGCATGAACTCGCAGATGCAGTCGAAGGCACGCTGTGGATCGGGCGAGATGCGATGCGCGTCCTCGAAGTCCGCCCACCACCTGGCCATCCTCGGCCTCTTCTCGATCGTAGCCGCGAAGTGCTCGATCTGGATGCGCGCGGGGAGGTTCGAGTGGATGAAGGCGTAGTAGTCGACGATCTGGCTTCCCCGCTCGACGGCGCCATGCTGGTGCTTGTCGAGCATGCTGTCGACGAAGGGCCTGCCGTCGCCCGTGAAGTCGGTCGCCTTGATCGAGGTCGTGACCACTCCGGCGGCGGCGATCTTCTCCCAGGGGAGATCCGGCTGCGGGTTCGCGATGTCGATACCTCGGACGTGGTTCGGAAGCTCCCAGGGAAAGGGGATCGGCATGGCGATCAGCGTAGCACGCGTCAGCTTCCCGGGATGACGACGCGGCCGTGCTTATCGAAAGCTCTCTTGAACCGAGAGGTGGAGGTGTCCGTCGTTCTGACGAGCCCTCGTTCGGCGGGCAGGAAGATCAGCACGCTGCCGTGGGGCGGGCTGGATCCTTCGACGAGCGCGACTTCAACGCGGTTGCCTTCGGCGCCGCTGGGCTCTCTGTTCGGCTTCGGCAGATCCACCTCCTTGTGGTAGGCGATGCGGTGACTCGGCACGCAGAACGGAAAGTCGAGCGGGATCTTCCCGAGGATCCTCTCGCCGGATTCGAGGGACTGCGTGACTTGGAGGATCTCCAGGGAGAAGCCGACGAAGACGGCGGAGGTGATGCGTCCTTCGAGCCATTCGAGCGCGAGCTTCTTCCACCACTGCTTTTGCGAGCTGCGCACGTCCGGATGTCCATGGCCGCAGGGTGCCTTGCTCGCGAGGTCGCAAGTCCAAACCTCCTTTGGGCTGGTCTTGAGGGCCTTGTCGATGTTGGTCACGGACACGCCGCGCGCGTCGCATCTGCCGCCGGGCGGGTTCAAAAAAATTCGCCCGCTCCACGGGACGTTGAAGCCATCGTCTTCGACGGTGAAGATCTTCTTCGCTTTGACGTAGAAGGCGTTGCCGCGGACGCTCGTGGCCGGGTCGAGGTCGATCTCGCCGAGAGCCTCGCGTGCGGCCTCGACCACGTCCGGCGGGGTGAAATGTTCGTTGCTCAGGCTGGAATGGCGAACGTTAGGCGTTGAGGTTTCCGACATCGATCTTCTCCTTCAGCTCGTAGCCAGGCATGCCGATGAGCGGCACGTCATCGTTGTTCTCTCCCGCCCAGATCCATTCTCTACGCTTCTGGTTCCTGCTCTTTCTTCGGACTTGTCTGGGATCACCCGGTGACCCCTGCTGTGATGCTTTTCGCCGATGGAAGATGCCGCAGGGACAGTAGGCACCGTCGCGGTCTGGACCTGAGCCTCGCTGCGGGATCCGTACGACGCACTTGCAGGAGGAGCAGGTGACTCGCTGTGCTCTCTTTCGCGGCCTCTTCGGCATGGCGGCATCTTCACGCGCCGTCTTCGTCGGCGACGATGGAGAGGAGCGTCACGAAGAATCCGAACGTGATGCCAGCCGAGGCGGCGAGCAACACGGAGAGTCCGTGGAGCGCGCAGAGGCCTGCGGCGACGGTGCCGCTGGTCGTGAAGAGCACGATCGAGTCGCGGGCGAGGCTCGCCGCCTTCTCCTGCCTGCGGATCTCCGGGTCGGGCGCTCGTCGGTAAGCCATCTCGTGATGCTAGCACGAGCGTGCACACAATGCGATCACATTCGTCGCGGGGAACCGGCCAACACTCGTCGCGAGGTCACTGGGTCACGGTGCCCACGCGGAGCTTCGGAACGCTCCTTCGGTCGACTCGCTGGTCATGCCCTCGCCGAGCAGCCCCTTGGTGCGATCGGCGTGGTAGGCGATGGAGCAGGGCTTGCCGCAGAAAGGTCGCTCGCAGTCGTCGCCGCACCAGCCGCAGTGACCGCGGCTCTCGGGCACGAGCAGGCAGCAGAAGGCGCTCGACAGCTCGTCTCTGTGGGGGTGACCGCAGCGCTGGCACTGCTTGCTCGACTTGTTGCAGCAGCGCCAGCAGCGCTCGCGCTCGGAGGGTCGATCGCAGAGGCTGCACCTCTTCTCGCGCCTCTTGGCCGCCGCTTCTCTGATCGCCGGGATCGCTGCGGTGAGCTTCTGCAGGATCGACGGGTGCACCAGCTTGCCGTAGAGCAAGTCGGCGAGCTTCGCTCGATCGATGGCGGTGATGGCGAAGATGTCTTCGCGAACGCCGCGTTGAGCGACGAGAGGGGCGATCTTCTTGCGAAGCTCGGCCGCCGAGACTTCGATCGCGAAGACCTCGTCGAGCCCGCGTTCGATCTTCTCCCAGCTTCTCTCGCGCAGCGGCTCGCCGCGGACCGCGGCCCCGATCGTCTGCGGCGCGACGGCGACGAGGCGGGCGATCGGTTTGCACCCTTGCCTCTCGACGGCGGCGAGCAGGCTCGTTCGGATCTTCTGATTCAAGATCATCAGAGGTGTCCGAGAAGCTTGCGGAAGACGATGGACCATCGTGGTCCTGCCGTGCAGCGCAGCGAGTGCCGCATCTGTCGTGCCTCTCTTTCGATGAGCCAGAACGATCTGGCCGGCACCGTGAAGGCACCTCCGAGGTCGTCAAACTTCAGCAACCCCTGGCCGCCGAGGCTCAGCACGCCGATTCGTTCCTCGAATGCGAGCGAGTCGACGTGGGAGTCGATGCCGTCTCCCTCTCGGTACTCGTTGATGGTGACGCTCTCATGATTGTCAAAGGGTCGCAGCGCAGCGCGGCCGAGCGTGAGATCGGAGATCCAGACGGGTCGCTCGACGCTGAATGTGTGGGGCTCGTCGTAGCTGTAACCGAAGCGAAGCACGCGGCTGCGACCGCCGTGCGGCCTCGTCTCGACTCGACCAGCCGCGGCGGTGGCCGTGAACTCGGCGAGGATCTTCTCGATGAGGTCGAACTCCTCCACCTCGGTGATGATGTTCTCCGAGATGAGCGAGAGGCCGAATCCAGTCGGCGTCAAGGCTCGTTCTCCCGTGGAGGATCGAAGTGAAGACACTCGTCGCACATCGTGCACTCGTTCTCGTTGTCGCGGTGGAAGATGCGAGCGTGGCGACAGGTGCAGAGGATCTGCGCTTCGTTGAGCATCGCGGGGTGTCCCCGCGGGAGGGGACCAGCTATGATCGGCTGCACTAGGATCGGCTGCACGAGGATCGGCTCGACGACGGCGGCCATGCGCTTCGTCGAGCTGTGCCGCCGGCCCATGTCGGTCGACGCGAGGCGCGCGATGCTCATGACGCAGAGGTGTTCTGGCATGCCGAAGACGCCGCGGGGCGTGACGTAGGTGACCTTGACGAATACGTCTCTGCCCGTGTAGCGCGGGTCCTCGGCGTCGTCGCGGTCTTCCTCGGGGATGGCGAGGAAGAGTTCGAGTTCAGGACTCCGATGGTCCGGATCCCACTCACGCAGGCGCAGCACGTCGCCGACGCTGAACTCTCGGTCCCACTTGCGCAGCTCGTGGCGCTTGTCCTCGCAGAGGACCGCCTCGAAGAAGGCGGGCCAGGTCTTGAGCGCATGGGTCGAGGTCACCGATTGTTCACTCATCGCCGAGTCGAGCGATTGTCGGGATGCGATCGGTCTCGGTCTCGGTCTCAGTGCTGTCGGTGGAGAGGTCGAAGTGAAGCCCTTGTCCGAAGCGAAGCGTCTCCGCGAAGACTGGCTTCAGCCGGATGGTGACGATTGCCTCGATCTCTTTTCCGCTCACTTTGTCAGACTCGATCTTGCCGGAGAAGGCCACGTCGATCTCGGTGAGGAGCGTGCGATCGGTGGCCGCCGCCTGGGTGATCTGGCGGAAGGCCCGAATCTTCCCGGAGAGCTTGGCCTTCATTGGCCCTGTTCAGAGGCTTTCGTAGCCGAGGCTGCCGTCCGGGAGATCCATCGCGCCTGCCAGGTTGTTGGCCATCCAGAAGATCATGTTCATGCCGACGCCGCCGACGCGCAGCCCGTTGTGCTTGTCGTCGTACGAGAGCCCGAGGAGGATGCCGACGCGATGCCAGATGTAGAGCGGCCCGTCGGTCGTGAAGATGATCGGGTCGATGATGCGGCTCATG